>OCRA01000009.1_pt1 | contig 24610 bp, 24 predicted proteins | sample 1538601 | NCBI WGS metagenome assembly OCRA01 (sample SAMN04571710, study PRJEB22368) | human gut metagenome | biome: human gut; material: stool | host: Homo sapiens | place: Luxembourg | collected 2012-09-06
GAGATAGCCAATGGTGACTGGAGTTCAGACGTGTGCTCTTCCGATCTCCGCTATGAGATTGTCGCTGCACAAGAAATATGTTTCCTCTTTGCAACAGGACATATATCGCATAAAGGGGCTTATGGCGCATAAGCGTGAGGAAATCGAAAATCAGCTTCAGAAGGTCATAGACGCTACCAAAGAGGTTTCGAAGCTCGAAAAGCTGGAGGAAAAACAGCTTGAGGAGTACAGATATGCCTCGCAGAAGGAGCAGGAGCAGATCATAGAGGAATTTGTGACAAACGGCTCCTCAAACGGAGGTAATACACCGTAAATTGTTGACATATAGTTCGGAATGTGGTACAATACAAGGTGGAAAGCTGTGCAATTTTCATAAATTTTAACGGTTCAAACCCGTTAAATATATAAAAGTTGTTAAAAAGTATATATTATTTTGTGCAATGAATAGCACTGAAAGGGGGTGAGATATGATGAATGGGGCAGCAGTATTGCCTGCCGTTGTTACAACGTTTGCAGGCAATGCCGCCACAATCTCGGCAGGCAGCGTACAAAACGGCTCAGCAAGCGGCACTGCCGGAGGCTTCTCCGATACGCTCGGTGCTATGGTAACAAGCGGTCAGCAGTGCAATATGAACTCGGCCGTGAGAATGAACGCCGATAATAAGGCTGTTATGAACGGCGAGATATTAAGCGGGCTGAACGAGCTTGAGCAGAATGCAAAAGAGCTGAAGGAACTGCTTAAAACAGCCGAGCTTGCAGGATATCTGCAAGGCGGTACAATGCAGTTTTACGCCGATGTAATGCAGATGGACAACAGCGAGCTTATGCAGATCATGACCGGTCTTGAGGTCAGCAGTCCGATAGGCGATGTGTTATCTGAAGAAGGTGCTTTCAGCAAAATTTCAGACGGGAATGACGTTAATACGGCTCTCGGTTTACAAAACGGAGAGATTTCCGCCGTAAATGATTTTGCGAGTGAAATTCAGATGAATAACGGCGACTCTGCGGATACAGTAAAACAGACGAACGTCAAAGCGGAAATCGCTTCAGACAGCATTGCCGGTGAAAATGCTGTGGCTGCAACGGCTGACAAATCAGACGCTTTTGCAAGCGTGGCTGTCGGAAATGCGGGAAAGTCTTCAGATGCGGATAATGTACGATCTGAGACGGATATGATTTCTACCGATAAAACCGACAATATCGGAAGTCGGGAAACAGCCGTTATAAAAGCGGACGGTGTAAAAGCAGATAGTCCTGAGGCTGTTAAGGCTGAATTTACGGTAACGTCATACGAAAAATACGGCGACAACAACGTAAAGCAGGATATACAGACGCAGGATGACAGCACGCAGAGAATGGCCTTTGCCAAGAGGAACATCGAAAGCAAGAGCGACGAGCTGAGGGCGATAGCCAAAGGAAACGTGGTTACTAAGTCTGACAGCGACCTTGAAACCGAGCAGAAGGTTACCGACAAGAATGCGGTAAGCGATATGCTTGCAAAGGGCAGTGATGTATTTGCAAGAACAGAAAGCCGTTATGACGAAAACGGGCAGGAAATCCGCACTCTCAGAGTACCGATAAGCGATATGGCTGAGTTTGTAAGCGAACACGCACCTAAGGCAAACGGCAGAAGCACGCTTACAGTTGTGCTTACACCCGAAACACTGGGCAAAATCACGGTTCGTATGGCAAATGAGGGCGGAAAGCTCACAGTTGAGATACTGACGGAAACTCAGGCGGCGAAGGAGCTTTTACAGGCAAAGTCACAGCAGCTTGCGTATGCGCTGAAGAATGACGATGTGGAGCTTACCTCGTACAAGGTGGAAACCTCGCAGGCGGAACTTTTCCAGAGAGATTTTGACGGCAGCAGTAAGAACCCTTACAGACAGCAGTCGCACGGTCAGCAGAAGAATGACACGGATGACTTTGAGGAGCTGTTGGGGGAGATTCAGACGATGGACTGATTTTTATCGGTCGGACTGACATGAAAGGATAACAGATGGCAGACATTTCAAGTCTTCAGAGTGTACAGTCAAATCACGAAAAGTATAAGGACCTTTTCAAGAATTCGGGCAAGAACGATACGATAAGCACAGATACGTTCTTCAGTCTGCTTATGGCGGAAATGAGCAACCAGGATCCGCTTGAGCCTACGTCCAATACCGAGTTTGTGTCGCAGATGGCACAGTTCACGGCATTACAGGCACAGCAGGACAATCTGAAGTACAGTATGTCAAACTATGCGGCAGGTCTTGTAGGCAAGACGCTTACAATGAATGCGCAGAGCGATGACGGAACGCTTTTATCGGGCGTATGCACCGGAGTAAACATCAGCGGAAGCGATGTGAAGGTAGTAGTTGACGGCAAGCAGTATGATTTATCGGCGGTAAAGGCGATAAGCGATACGGTAAGCAAGGGTACGTTACATACGATGACCGAGGCACTGGGATATGTGGGCAAGGAAGTAACGGTAAAGGTACTCGGCGACGACGGCAAATTCTACTACGCAAAGGGCAAGGTCGAGTCGGCAGAAATGCAGGACGGCGACGCTAAGATCGTGATAGACAATTATCTCTACTCTATTGACGAGATAGTACACGTCAGCGAGGGTACGGGAAGTACGGCTGACAAGAACACGGGAGCTCCGGCAGGAAGTGCCGAGGGCAACAAGTAAATAAAAAGGCGGCAGTGTTATGTTGATAAATGAACTCAAGCTGCGGAATCTGCAGATTTCGACAGGCAACGTTAACACCGCAAAAGCAGGGAATGCTGAAAAGGCCGCACAACAGTCGGGAGGAACATTTGCAGAAGCTTTACAAAGCGAGCTTGATGCAAGAAACTCGGCGGTAGGCTTTTCGAAACACGCAATGAAGCGTATAGAAAGCAGAAATATCGAGATACTTGACTCGGATATGCTGCAAAGACTTAATGACGGCATTGAGATAGCCGCAGAAAAGGGCAGTAACGAAACACTGGTACTCGTAGACAGGACTGCTTTTGTGGTGAGTGTGAAAAACCGCACGGTAATCACAACTATGTCACAGGAAGATTTAAAAGGTAATATTTTTACGAACATCGACTCGACCGTAATTATGTAATACCGGACCGAAAGGAAGTATTCCTTACCCCGAATGACAGACGGGTAAGAACGGTCGGCACGATGGAGAAAGGAACAGATCATGGTTAGATCTTTATTCTCGGGCGTGTCAGGATTAAAGACACATCAGCAGAAGATGGACGTTATAGGCAACAATATTGCGAACGTCAACACTACAGGCTTCAAGACAAGCGTAACTACCTTCCAGGAGGTATATTACCAGACCAAGAAGAACGGCTCGGCAGGCTCTAACCTCCAGGGTGGTGTAAATCCCTCTCAGGTAGGTTACGGTACTAAGCTGGGCGCTATCGGACAGGTAATGGGACAGTCGGGCTTCACATATTCTGACAGCGTTTATGACTGTGCTTTATCGGGCGACGGATTTTTCCAGGTAATGGACGAAGCCGGCAACATCTTCTATTCAAGAGCAGGCGTTTTCAACGTTGATAACGCAGGTAACCTTGTTGACTCAAACGGTAATATGGTACTCGGCGTAAGCGGTGACGCAACAGGCGTTGACGCATCGTCCAACAGAATTACATTTGTAGTTCCCGAAGTGCTTGACAACGAAGCCAGCTACTCAAAGACAATTACATACAAGGGCAGTACATATCCGCTTACAGTATCAGCAGATACAGCGACTCCGGACGGCAACATATCGGTAGGCTTTACGGTAGGCAACAGCGATTACGCTTATATGAGCGGAAACAAGCTCGTTGTACAGCTGAACGAAAAGAATGATTATACAAACCTCAACGATCTTGAGGACGCTGTTACCCGTGCTTGTGAAAACGGCGGTGTAAGCATTGATGGCGTACTTCCGCTCCACTTTGAGCTTGATACGGTGCCCCCTGCGGCAGACATTCCCGCAACGACAGCTACCAACACAATGAAGCTGGACGACGGAACAACAAAGGCTTCTCTTACATTTACGACAGTAAACGCAGGAGAATACGCAAACAACTACACGATAAACTTAAGATATTCCAAGAATGCCGCAGACACAACGGCAAAGTGGTCGGACAACGGTCTTACGATAAGCGTTTGCCCCGGTGCTACGGTAGCCGACATACAGACGGCTGTAGACAAGGCGGCAGGCAGTAACGAAAAGTATCAGCTTAAGGTTACAAGTACGGACTGGGACGCTGCAAACGGCTCACTTGAAACGCTTCTTGCCACAGACGGCAAGGTAGGTCTTGCAGGCGGCTCGAACAACTTCTACTCTGATATGGTCGAGCTTCTGGGCAATATCAAGATGACAGACGGACGTGTTGCGGCTACGCAGACGGTAAAGGATCTTGACAGCGTATATATCAATGAGGACGGCACTATATACGGTATACACAGCGTACACGGTATCATAATGCTCGGCAGAATTGATATTGTTACATTCGATAACCCCAACGGTCTTGAGCAGGTGGGAAGCTCCTACTGGAGAGAAACTCTTTCATCGGGTCAGCCTCAGGTAAACATTGCAGGCGAAAACGGTTCTGCTTCTGTAGTATCGGGTGCGCTCGAAATGTCTAACGTTGATTTGTCGCAGGAATTCTCCGATATGATCATCACGCAGAGAGGCTTCCAGGCAAACTCAAGAATCATCACCACTTCGGACACGATGCTCGAAGAAATAGTAAACCTCAAGCGCTAACGGCGGCGTGCCGCCGCAGGCAATTCCGCCGTTTTAAAGGTTTGACAGCGGCGTAACTTTCGTTACCGGCGGGGCGGCAATGTGACGTTGCGGCTGTGAGCCGCAGCAAATTCCGCCTTTGAAAATATTGCAATTTAGCGACGGATAGCGAAACGGCGGGGTTCCGTTGTTGATGTAAATTACGACTTTGGTTTCATTGCAAAGCTAACAGAGCGTTCATCAAAAGCCAAGAGCTTGGCGGAAATTGCAGGTTTCTGCGATATAAATTCAAGTTTATAAGGGCAGGCGGAGCGTCAGCTCCGCCGGAATGCCCGTTATATTATGCCTGAACGGTTATGATAAACGGCTGTATCTGCGTATTCATACCGACGGAATCAATTACAGTGCGGACGATACTGCAAAGGAAGGAAATATATGATAATACTTACAAAGCTCAACGGGGAAAAGTTTATGCTTAATCCCGATCTTATCGAAATAGTGACTGAAAACCCGGATACCGTCATCACAACGAGCACGGGACATTCATACATAGTTGAGCAGTCGATGAACGAGATACTTTCTCTCATCAAGGAATACAGGCTGTCTGTAAGACGTCAGCGTCTCGAGAGAAGCATATAAATTGTGAATATTACAGCCGTTGGCTGTGCTATATAAACCCTTACAGGAGGAAGTTATTTTGAATATTACGATCATCATAGGCTGGGTAGTATCATTCGGTCTGGTTACATTCGGTATATTTAACGGCGGTCAGCTTGACTGGTTCATAGATGTACCTTCGCTCGCTATCACAGTCGGAGGTACTATAGGCTGTCTTTTCGCCTCGTTCCCGCTCTCATACCTTAAAAATCTGCCGAAGTATCTGAAGCTGGCATTGTTCCCTAAAAAATTCAATCCGCAAAGCTACATAGAACAGATAGTTGAATTTGCAAAGATCGCCAGAACAAAAGGTCTTATATCGCTTGAAGACAGCGCGAACAAGTGTGAGGATCCGTTCCTCAAGGAAAGCCTTATGCTGATAGTAGACGCAAACGACCTTGATAAAGTAAAAAGTATGCTTGACGACGCAACAGACTTTATGTGCGAGCGTCACGAAAGAGGCAGACTTTTCTTTGAAAAAGGTATGTCTGTATTCCCCGCATTCGGAATGCTGGGTACTCTTGTCGGCCTTGTAAATATGCTTAAGGGTATGGGCGCTGACTCAAGCAATCTGTCAAGCGGTATGGCGGTTGCGCTTATCACGACCTTCTACGGCTCGCTGTTCTCAAACGTATTGTTTGCGCCGATCGCATCATCGCTGAAGAACAGCCACGAGCAGGAGCTTCTTTGTATGCAGATAATCGAAGAAGGCGTGCTGTCGATTGCGGCCGGCTCAAACCCCAGACTTATTCAGGAAAAGCTCGAATTTATGCTTGCACAGACTGATATAAAGAAGAAGGGCGGCAAGTAACAATATCCGCCTGTTTCCGACAGGACGGGAATTACGGCTGAAGCAAAAGGAATTTAGTGTTGAAATAATCGCTGAAATGTGATACAATATATTGGTTAAGCGTCAGAAGAAAGGCGGTGGAGAAAAATGGCGAAAAGAAGAGCCGGAGGCGGCGAAGAAAAAGGTAACTGGCTTGATACCTATGCCGATATGGTTACGCTTCTGTTGTGCTTTTTCGTATTGCTGTACTCTGCATCATCGGTAGACGAAACGAAATGGCAGTACATATATCAATCCTTTACGTCAAGCGGAAGCTATATAAACCCCTTCGTAATGGACGAACAGCCGAAGAATAACGCTGCCGATACAAACGGTAATGCCGAGGCTCCTCCGAACACTCAGAACGGCGGCACTACAAGCGAACAGACAGAGGGTCTTCCCTCCGACTTCAATCAGCTTTACAGCTTCTTAAAGACAACAACGGATAAAAACGATCTCGGTCAGTATGTGTATATTGAGCAGACACCGACAAGAATCTTTATCCGGTTCAACAATACGATAATGTTTGACGGCAACAGTGCAGTGCTGAAGGAAGAAGGCAAGCAGGTACTCAACAAGTTCATGCCCGGTATAAAGGCGGTCAACAAGTATATAAAATCCTGCGAAGTATCCGGTCATACTGCAAAGGCAGTATCCGATGTGAACGACTGGGATCTGTCGGCGGCAAGAGCGTCAAGCGTTGTAAAATATATGGACTACAACCGCTGTGTTGACAGCGAGAAGTTCACTGTAGAAGGAAAAGCGTGCTATACGCCTATTGCCGACAACTCAACAGCTGAGGGCAGAGCGACGAACAGACGTGTAGAGATTATGATAGTGAGAGCACAGCTTGACACTACCTCACAGGCTGTCATAGACGATATTCTGAAATACGAATACAGGCTGAACGGTGCGAACACCGATCCTTATGAGCGTAATGACAGCAACAGCTCGGACGTCAACAGTGACGTTGTAAACGAAATAATCGACAATATGGAAAGCAAGTATGACAGCAACCCGGGCGACGGCAACAACAGCACAAACGCCGCAGGACCGAAATACGAGCCGTCATATACGGGCATTCCTACAGATATACTGACATCGGCACCGACCGAAACGTCAGAATAAGAGAAAACAGAAAGGGGGGCGAATTTTTGGCTGATACCCTTACGCAAGAACAAATAGACGCAATGCTGTCAAGCGTACTTTCAGGCGGAGATACCGCATCGCTTGACACGCACGAAGAAAAGGAAGAAATCAAGGAGTATGACTTCCGTACTCCGAAGAAGTTCACTAAGGAACAGATAAAGATACTTGAGAGGATATTCGAGAATTATTCAAGGCATCTTTCATCTTACATAACAGGTCTGTTAAGGCTGTACTGCAAGGTTTCGCTTGCAAGCATAGAGGAACAGAAGTATTTTGAGTTCAGCAACGCTCTTCCGGATTATACGATAATGGGTATTGTCGATCTCGGCATAGAGGACGATGATATTGAGGAAAGCAATGCGATTTTACAGCTGTCAAACTCGCTTACCTTTACAATGATCGACCGTATGCTCGGCGGCAGAGGAACATATCAGGATACCGACAGAGATTTTACGGAAATAGAGATAAACGTAATGCGTAGCATTGTTGAACGCTTTACCTCGATTATGTCGCAGGCGTGGGACGGATATGTTGATACCAAGCCGAAGCTGGAATCAATAGAAACAAACTCAAGGGTAATATCCGCCGCAGACGCCGACGAAACAATGATTATCGTTGCGATGGAGGTAACGGTAAACGATTCAAAATCCATAGTGTCGTTCTGTATGTCGGCAATTACTATGGATCAGATAATGAAGAAATTCTCGGCTAAGTTCAGCTCGGGCAAAAGGGCAGGAAGTCCTACTAAGGAAACGGAGCGTAAGGAAAACCTTATGTCAACGCTTTCGCAGTCGGAGCTTACTGTTACGGCGGTGCTTGACAATACAACGCTCACGCTCCGTGACGTTCTGAATCTGCAGGTAAATGACATAATACCGCTGAACAAGCCGATTACCGACAACGTACAGCTTAAAGTGGGAAGCACCTGCTGGTTTGACGGAAAGCTCGGTACACTGAACGGAAAGAAAGCGTTCAGGATTGATAATATATTAAAGAATTGAGGTAAGGCAAATGGGAAAACTGACCACTCTGTCGGAGATGCAGCTTGACGCTATCGGCGAGATAATGAATATCAGTATGGGAAGTGCGGCTACCGCAGTTTCCGAGCTGCTCAACGCCAAAGTGTGGATCACTACGCCGAAGGTAACCGTAATTCAGGCATCAGAGCTTAACTACGACAGACTTGAACCTGCGATATGCGTAAAGATCGAGTACATAAAAGGGCTTTCCGGCTCAAACTTGATGATCTTAAAGCAGGACGATGTACAGCTGATACTTAATCAGCTTATGGGCAAACCGCCCGTTATATCTCCTGATTTTGAGTTTGATGAGCTGAACATCAGTGCGGTAAGCGAAGTAATGAATCAGATGATGGGAGCTTCTTCGACGGCTCTATCGGAATTTCTGGGTATGGGTATTGATATATCGACACCTACTCCGTACATTCTCAGCGAGATAAATATTGCCGACCTGCAGAATTATGAGCAGACGGATAAGGTTGCCGCTATCAATTTTGACCTTACCATTGACGGTGTTATAAAATCGGAATTTATATCGGTGCTTGATATAGATCTTGCGGCAACGCTTGCCGACAGAATGATCGGCGGTGCGACATCTCCAGAACCGATCGTGACAGAACCTGCACCTGCTCCGGCACCTCAGCCTGTTCCGCAGGCAGAACCTGTTCAGCAGGCGGCTCCTGTACCGCAAGCGGCACCTGTTCAGCAGGCGGTACCTGTTCAGCAAGCGGCACCCGTTCAGCAGGCGGCACCTGTTCAGCAGGCGGCTGCTCCTGTACCGCAGGCGGCACCTGTTCAGCAAGCGGCTCCTATGCCGCAGGCGGATATGTATGCACAGCAGGGATACTACGGATACCCGAATCCTGCTATGAATCCGGCAATGAATCCGGCAATGTATGGTCAGCCGGTACAGCCTGTTATGCAGTCTCAGCCGGCAGTAAACTACCGTAATGCCCAGCTTGCACAGTTTGAGAGCTTTGAAGCTCCGCTCGGCTCGGAGCAGAAAGAAAACTTACAGCTCCTTATGGACGTACCGCTTCAGATTTCTGTCGAGATAGGCTCGACAAAGAAGAAAATCAAGGATATACTTGAATTCTCGCAGGGTACTATCATAGAGCTTGAAAGACAGGCAGGCGCACCCGTTGACGTTATGGTAAACGGAAACCTCATCGCAAGGGGTGACGTTGTTGTTATAGACGATAACTTTGCGGTAAGAATAACGGAAATAGTAAAATCGAAATTTATGGACAGCCTCGGTAAAGGCGAATAACATATAATAAAACATGGATACGAAAGGAAACCTTACACTTATGGATAAGAAGATATTACTTGTAGACGATGCGGCATTCATGCGTATGCTTATCCGCAACACACTTACGACAAACGGCTACACAAATATACTTGAGGCGGCTGACGGCGAAATAGCGGTTTCGACATATTCCGCAGAGAAGCCCGACCTTGTTATAATGGACATAACAATGCCCAACAAGACCGGTATCGAGGCACTCAAGGAAATCAAGGCTATGGATCCCGGCGCAAAGGTCGTAATGTGCAGTGCTATGGGTCAGGAGGCTATGGTAGTAGAAGCTATCAAGCTCGGCGCACTTGACTTCATCGTAAAGCCGTTCAAGGCTGAAAGAATACTTCAGACCGTTAAGAAAATACTTGATTGATGGAATACGTACAGCTTGTATGTGCGCTTATCGGCGTACTTGCACTGATTTTTCTGTTCTTCTGGATACTGAGAAAGGTAAACAAGGGGATACTGAGCGTAAGCGGAAAACGGCTCAAGGTGCTTGACCGTGCCTCGCTCGGCGGTGAAAAATCGGTGGTTGTCGTAAGCGTTGCAGGAAAGTGTATGGTGCTTGGCGTGACTGCCGGCAGGATAGACAAGATCGAGGATCTGTCGATTACGGAAGAAGAATATATGTCTGAGCTTTATCCTGAGGGAAGCGGAAAGCAGGATAACTTCTTCGCCGCCTTCAGTGACGCAATGGCTAAAAACATAAAGAATATGAGAGGGAAGAAAGCCAGCCGTGACGAAGAACCGGATTGCGGCGATGAGCTTCCCGATGTTCGCAAAACCGATGACGGAACAAATTCCGACGACAAAAATTCTGACGAGAGGAACACGGAGTCGAAATGACAAGAGCTTTTGGTCTTACGATTAGAAAAATGTTTATCGACAACAAGCGGATTTTTATCCGCTTTATCGTGTCTTTAACGGTATGTATCGCACTTATCGGTGTGCTGTGCAGTGTAACGGCTTTTGCGGCGGATAACAATGCGTCAGGCAACGCAGGTACGACAACAAGTATCGGCGATACGGCTTCGGCAAACACCTCGGGCGGTACGCAGTCGGCGGATTCGTCGGTGATGAAGGATCTTATCGGGGTAGACGGCTCGCAGTCGCTTGAGGTAATACTGCTTGTGACCGTGCTTTCGCTTGCACCGTCACTGCTTGTGATGATGACCTCGTTTGCGAGGATCATTATCTGCTTCAGCTTTCTGAGAACGGCAATGCAGACGCAGTCCACGCCGCCTAATATGGTGCTTACGGGATTGTCGCTTTTCCTTACGATATTCATAATGTGGCCTGTTTTCTCGGAGATAAACGAAACGGCATATCAGCCGTATGCGGCAGGCGAGATGACAATGGAACAGGCTATTGACGCCGCAGGAAAGCCGCTCAAGACTTTTATGCTCAAGCAGACCACGAATGACGATATGAAGTTTTTCCTTGATTTAAAGGGTCAGAGCATGAGTGATGTCACAGGCGGTGCGACAGACAATATAACACTTGAAAACTACAGCGAGAAGCTGGGCTTTGAAACAGTAATTCCCGCTTTTATAGTAAGCGAGCTGAAACGTGCGTTCCAGATGGGCTTTCTGATATTCATACCGTTCCTTGTTATCGACCTTGTAGTATCGTCGACGCTTATGGCAATGGGTATGATGATGCTTCCGCCGGCGATGATTTCGCTGCCGTTCAAGATAATACTTTTCGTGCTTGTAGACGGCTGGCAGCTGATGGTCGGAACGATTGTCAACTCGTATAATTTGTAGCATAATATTCCTTGAAGGGAGGGCTTGATCTGACACAGGATATAGCAATGGAGGTCTTTACCGCCGCACTTGTTCTTGCGCTTAAATTAGGCCTCCCTGTTTTAATAGCCGCAGTTGTGATAGGTCTTATCATAGCAATATTACAGGCGGCAACGCAGGTACACGAGCAGACGCTCTCGTTTGCGCCCAAAGCCATAGTGGTGGCAATCGTACTGCTGTTATTCGGCCCGTGGATGATGAACAGCTGTATAGAGTTCTTCAACTACATATTCGGTCTTATGGCAACGGTTGGTGCAACATGACGCTAAGCGATGTGTGGGATATGATTCTGAATAATTTTCTCGGCTTTCTGCTGATAATGTGCAGGGTGTCGGGAATATTCAGCTTTAACCCTATATTCAGCCGTTCAAATTTTCCCGTAAGGCTGAGAGCAGGCACAACGATAGCGCTTGCTGTACTGTTTGCCTCGTCTATGGGGAATATAAAATATGAGCCGACCGGCATATTTATGATGCTGTTCGATATGATGAAGGAGCTGGGACTGGGGCTTATACTCGGCTTTATGGTGAATCTCATACTGGCGGTGACTATTTCCGCAGGTGAGCTTATCGACTATCAGACGGGTCTTTCCATGGCAAGAGCGATGGATCCTGCGACCGGTGTGTCGATGCCCCTTTTTGCAAACGTTTATTACTATATGTTCATTCTGTATTTCTTTCTGACGAATGGACACTTGTCATATATAAAGCTGTTTCATATATCGTATGAAACGCTTCCGATAGGATTTTCGGGATTCACTGCGGACGTGCCATGGGCGTTGGTGACGTACTTTTCAACCGTGCTTACGCTGGCGGTAAAGCTCGCCGCACCGATTATCGCTATCGAGTTTATCACCGAAATATGTCTTGGCGTGCTGATGAAGGCTGTACCGTCAATTCATATCTTTGCGCTGAACATTCAGCTTAAGGTGCTTATCGGTCTTGCGGCGGTGCTGATAATGGCTCAGCCTATGTCGGACTTCATCGAAAAGCTGATGGGCATTATGTGGCAGAACCTCTACGGTCTGCTCGGCATGATGGGTTCTTAGGAGGGTAAATGGCAGGCGAAGAAAAAACCGAAAAAGCCACCCCGAAAAAGCGTAAGGATACCAGAAAAAAGGGCGAGGTACTGCAAAGCAAGGAAGTTGCGGTTGCGGTTTTCGTGGTGGGAATATTCGCATTTCTTGCGATATTCGGAAACTATATGTTCCAGATGCTTTTAAACTTTATGGAGCAGTCGATGTCATCTATAGACAAAACGGGCAATACCGTAGAGTTTGCGATGAGCGTATTCTGGAAGGTGGCTATAATCTGCGTCTGTACCGTAGGTCCGATACTGGCGGTGGGGGTTGTACTGAGCGTACTGCCCGTAATCGTTCAGACAAAGGGACTTTTCAGTATGGAGGCGATGAAGCCGAAATTCAGCAGATTAAATCCGTTTACGGGTATCAAGCGGTTGTTTTCGATGCAGGCGCTTGTAGGGCTTGTAAAGGGACTTATCGAGATAATCGTAGTAGTCGCTATACTGTACTTTCAGGTAATGGACAGGATAAACGAGTTCAAAAAGCTGATAGATACAGATGTGATAAAGATAGTTGCATATATAAGCGAAACGGCGATGAGCCTTATTGTAACGATATTCGTTATGCTTGTATTTGTGGCGGCGGCAGACTATGTTTTCCAGTGGTGGTCATTTGAGAAAAAGCTCAAGATGTCAAAGCAGGAGGTCAAGGACGAGTACAAACAGCTTGAAGGTGACCCACAGATAAAGGGCAAGATAAAGCGTAAACAGCAGGAAATGGCACAACAGCGTATGATGCAGGAGGTGCCGTCAGCAGATGTGGTTGTCCGTAACCCTACTCACTATGCGGTTGCTCTTAAATATGACCGCAAGACAGCCTACAGAGCGCCTGTTGTCGTGGCAAAGGGTACAGACGCACTGGCACTGAGGATAGTTGCAGTGGCGCAGGAGCATAATGTATATATCACTGAAAACCGTCCGCTCGCAAGAGGGCTTTACGAGGCGGTAGACATAGGTCAGGAGATACCGAGAGAGTTTTATACTGCGGTGGCAGAGGTGCTGGCAATGGTATATGAGGAACAACATAAGACGTTGCCTCCGAGAGAACGATAGGCAAACAGCGAGGTGTTTGCGGCTGTGAGCCGCAACAAATTCCGCCTTTGCGGCTGTGAGCCGCAACAAATTCCGCCTTTGGAAATGTTGCGATTTGGCGACAGATGGCGAAACGGCGGGGTTTAACGATTGTGCTGATGTTCTTGGCGAGAGACAGTGCGAGCTTTGCAACGATATTGCAGACAGCTGGGACAGTTCAAGCGATCCCTCAGTCTTGACGGCAGAAAAAGTAAGTGCTATTTGAAGGTTTGACTTATCTCATTAAGCGGTAATTTTCATGGATTTGTGCCTTGCCGCAAGCCAGCTCCCTTTAGCAAGGGAGCCAAGGTTAGTGTTAGTGCAAATTTTGCATGGATCGATTATAAATAATTATAAAATACGGACAAGCAAAGTCCGGACAGAGAAAGAGAAAGAACAAGAAAGGAGCGGTGCGAATGGTTAAAAAGATGATGACGAATGTTTTTGCGGTATTCGTTATTTTTATCGTGCTTGCGATTATCATTCCTCTGCCGACTCCGATACTGGACTTTCTTCTGATAATAAATATAGGACTTTCTCTCGTCATACTCCTTATGACGATGTACATAAAAAAAGCGCTTGAATTTTCGATATTCCCGACTGTACTTCTTCTGACAACGGTTTTCCGACTGTCGCTGAACGTATCGACTACACGAGGAATACTTTCAAAAGGCTATGCCGGCGAGGTCGTAAAGACGTTCGGTGAATTCGTAATGGGCGGTGACGCTATTGTCGGATTTATCATATTCGTAATCATAGTAATAGTAAACTTCCTTGTTATCACCAAGGGTTCTGAGCGTGTATCTGAAGTTGCCGCAAGATTTACCCTTGACGCTATGCCCGGTAAGCAGATGGCTATTGACGCAGACCTTAACACAGGCGCAATAACAGATGAAGAGGCAAAGATACGCCGTGCGGAAGTACAGCGTGAAAGCGACTTCTTCGGCGCAATGGACGGTGCTACGAAGTTTGTAAAGGGCGACGCTATAATTTCTATCATCACGGCGCTCATAAACCTTATCGGCGGTGCGGTACTGGGTATTATGCACGGACAGGATATAAACTCTGTGCTTTCCACCTACTCGCTGGCAACGGTCGGTGACGGTCTTTGCTCGCAGATTCCTGCACTTATGATCTCTGTTGCTACAGGTATGGTAGTTACCCGTGCGGCAAGCACAGACAGCTTCAATGCCGATATTAAAAGGCAGTTTACTTCTCAGCCTAACGTAATGATGATAGCGGGCATTGTTATTGCCGCTCTTATGGTTATCCCCGGCTTCCCGAAGCTGATACTTCTCGGCGTCGGTGCGGCACTGTTTATATTCGGCTGGAGATTATCAAAATCAAAGGCGAAGAAAGAGGCGGCTCTTGCCGCTCAGGCTGAACGTGAAACGCTTGCAAAGATGCAGGATCAGCCGACCTCTGACAATGACTACTACAGGGATATTGACAATGTATTCAAGCTGCTGAATGTTGAACAGATAGAGATGGAGTTCGGCTACAGCCTTCTGCATCTTGTAGACGAAAAGAGCGGCGGTCATTTTATCGACCGTGTGGTAATGTTCCGTAAGCAGTTTGCGATGGATATGGGTATGGTAATACCGTCGGTACGAATGACGGACAACCCCGAAATAAACCCGAACCAGTATGTTATAAAGATAAAGGGCGAGGAGGTCGCAAGAGGAGAAATTCTTTCCGACCACTATTTAGCGCTTGACAACGGAGATGTGATAAACCCTGTTGACGGCATAGACACCGTTGAGCCTGCATTCGGTATCCCTGCAAAGTGGATAAGCGCAGACAAGAAGGTAATGGCTGACGTTGCGGGATATACGCTTATCGACCCTGTGTCCGTAATGATAACTCATCTGTCAGAAGTCATCAAGCAGCACTGCAGTGAGCTTTTGTCACGTCAGGACGTAAAGACGATGGTGGACAACATAAAGCAGACCAACCCAACTCTTATCGACGACCTTATACCCGGCACTATCTCTCTCGGTTATCTCGAAAAGGTGCTTTGCCTGCTTCTGCGTGAGGGCGTTCCGATAAGGGATATGGAAACTATACTCGAAACGCTTGGCGACCACGCAGGTGCGCTCAAGGACATTGACATTGTAACGGAATATGTAAGACAGGCGCTCAAGCGTACCATAACAAGACGCTTTGCGGAGGCAAACTCGCTGAGAGTAATTACCGTTGACCCGAAGGTTGAGGATACGATAGTGGCAAGCGTAAAGAAATCCGAAGCAGGAAGCTATCTTGCGATGGACCCCGACCTTATACAGAAAATCGTCAACATAACAAGCGGAGAAATAGACAAGGTAAAGGATGTTATACCGAATATAATCATACTGACCTCTCCGATAGTAAGAATATATTTCAAGAAACTGATAGACCAGTTCATACCGAATATAACGGTGCTGTCCTACAGCGAAATCGACAATACGGCGCAGATACAGGCTATAGGCAATATAGCGATGTAAACGCCGCACGGTCGGAAATATCCGGGAAAGGAGTGTTCTATGGCAGTGCAGAGCAAGGAGCGGCTGAACGAGCTTCTTGAAAAATACAGGCTGACAGGCGATATGAACGTCAGGAACGAAATCGTACTGATGTATATGGATCTTGTCAAAATGATAGCGGTATCAATGCGTAATATCTACACCGGATATGCGGAAAGCGACGATATTATAAACGAAGGCGTTATTGCGCTTATGGCGGCTATAGACGGCTTCGATCCCGAGAAGAATGTAAAATTCGAAACATACGCAGGTATCAGGATAAAGGGCGCTGTTATTGATTATCTGCGAAAGCTAGACAGAGTTCCGAGAACGCTCAGAAAGCTGTCGAAACAGCTTGACGATAATTATGCAAGACTTAATTCCGAGCTGTGCCGTACTCCGACAGACGAGGAGCTTGCAGAAAGTATGAATATGACCACCGCACAGCTTTCAAAGCTGATGGCGAATACGGCAGGAATGATAACGCTGTCGTTTGAGGAGCTTTTATACGAGGATAATCTTGACGAAAATATTTCGGCATCAAGCGAAACCGCCGACGCAAAAATGTATGAGCGTGAAAAAAAGCAGGTGATAGCCGACGCTGTCGCCACGCTTCCCGAAAAGGAAAAGCAGGTAGTGACAATGTATTACTACGAAAGGCTGAAATACTCGGAAATTGCCAAGGTTATGAGCATTACGCAGTCAAGAGTATGCCAGATACATTCAAAGGCTATGCTGACGCTCAAAAACAAGCTGGAAAGCTATATAAACGGCTGAAAGGCTTGCATATTTATGTGAAAACTGATATGATATAATCAAGGGGTCGGAGGTTTACCGGCTCGCTTATAATACGGAAAAACACACTTTACGAAAGGAGGTGAAAAAACTTGCAGAGAGCATTTTACAATCTGACGCAATCCATGCTTAACCACCAGAGGTCGCTTGACGCTATCTCGAACAATCTTACGAATATCAACACGGCGGGCTACAAGAAGGACGAGATAAGAATGAACACCTTTCAGGAGGAGCTTATACTTGTCAGCAACCGCAGAAAGACAAGCGGCAAATTCGTGCAGACGTATGTTGATACAAGCAAGAGCAACCTTGAGCAGAGCAGTTTTGAATTTACCGAAAGCCCGTTTGATATAGGTATTCAGGGAAACGTGTATTTCAATATACAGGGTACTAACGGAAATGTATATCAGACAAGGTGCGGTCAGTTTGAACTTGACGGAGAAGGCTATTTATGCCTTAACGACAGCGGACGTGTACTCGGTCAAAACGGTGAGATATATATCGGAAACGATGATTTCATTGTTGACAACGAGGGCAATATCCTGAACGAAAACGGCGAGGTCATAGAAAAGCTGAGGCTCAGCTACATACCCGAAAACGCAGACGTTACGAAGGTAGGAAACAACCTGTTTTCTTATGACGGGGCTATGACGATACCCGAAGGCGAGAAGTATGATATTATCCAGGGCTGTTTTGAAAAGTCAAACGTTGACGCAAACAAGGAGATTACTTCTCTTATGGAAACGCAGAGATTATTTGAAGCAAGCAGTGCTGTGCTGAAGTATATGGATACTATCAACGGCAGAGCGGCAAGCGAGATAATCAAGCTGTAAAATGACCGGATGTGAGGATATGTCATGAACATTGCATTCTACACGGGTAAGACGGGCCTTATTGCACAGCAGGAAGGACTTAACGTTTACTCAAACAACATCGCAAACGTGAATACGGTGGGCTTCAAGGCTTCCCGTCCGAGCTTTGCGGACTGTATCTACACGGTACAGAGAAATACGGAGCCTGACTGGCAGACAGGTCACGGCGAATATGTGCACAGCACTCAGCTTATGTACAGCGAGGGCGTATTTACATATACCGATAACGACCTTGACTTTGCCATACCGACAGAAGAAGGCTTCTTTGCGGTAATGGATAAGTACGGCGATGTAAACTACACAAGAGCGGGCGATTTCCAGATGTCGCAGATAGGCGACCACTGGGAGCTTGTAAGCGCAAACGGAGAATTTGTGCTTGACTATGAGGGAAACCACATTACAGTTCCCTTTATAGAAGGTACGAGCAAGCCGGACTATGAGGCGCTTACGAAAATGATAGGTGTGTACACATTCGACAACAACTTTGGACTCGAACTTCTCGGCAGTAACAAGATGACTGCTACAGAAAGGTCGGGAGAGGCGGTTGCCGACAGGAGTATCGACAAGATAAGAATGGCACTCGAACGCAGCAATACGGATATTGCAGGCGATATGGTACGCATTATCGAAACACAGCGTTCATACCAGATGAGCGCAAGGGTCGTACAGACAGCCGATGAGCTGGAGCGTATAACCAATAACTTAAGGGGATAAGGCACGATGCTTCGATCCTGAATTTTAACCGTGGGTCTGTCGGTAGATATACCGGCAGGCTGTGCGGTTATATACAGCTATAAGATTAATAATTTCAGAGGTCTATTATGATAAACAGTTACGATGATTTAAGCCCGGTACAGCTTGATGTGCTTAAGGAAATAGGGAATATCGGCTCGGGTAATGCCGCAACGGCGCTGTCACAGCTTCTTGGCAGGAGCATAGATATGCAGGTGCCTCAGGTAAGGCTTATGGACGTAGCTGACGCAATAGAGTCGCTCGGCTCTCCCGACAAGCTGGTGGTAGGAATACTGATACGGCTTAAAGGGGACGCAGACGGAATGATAATGTTCCTGCTTGAAGAAGCGTTTGCGAAAACTATCGTAACGGGTCTTATGGGCGAACGCTCGTTTTCGCTGTATGAGATGAGTGCCGATGATATATCGGTGCTGAGCGAAATAGGAAATATAATGGGTGGAAGTTATGTCAATGCTATCGCAAATCTCAGCGGTATGGTCATTGATATGTCGGTACCTGCGCTTACAACGGATATGCTCGGAGCTATAATGACGGTTCCTGCAACGGAGCTTTCCGAGGCGTATGAAAGGGTACTCATGATAAGCGAACAATTTCTGATTGATTCAGTTGAGATACAATCCGATATGCTTCTTATACCTACGGTAGAGTCGCTGAGAACTCTGCTTGGGAAACTGGGGGTTGAAGACCAGTGAACAAGATAATCGTGGGGATCTCCGACCAGAAGCTGTGCAAGTCGCCGGATGTGCTGGTGACTTATGCTCTTGGCAGCTGCGTTGGGATATGTATGATAGACAAAGTGCTCGGCATAGCGGGACTGGCGCATATAATGCTGCCTGACAGCAGCGCTATACCGAATGACAAGAACAAATTCAAGTTTGCCGATACGGGCATACAGCTTCTATATGAAAGCATGATAAAAAACGGTGCGGCGGCATCGAGAATAACCGCAAAAATAGCAGGCGGAGCGAATATGTTTGCTACCACAACACCTGCTATGTCTATAGGCGACCGTAACGTTGAGGCCACCAAAAAAGCGCTGGCAAAGCTCGGAGTGCCTATAATCGCATCCGACACGGGACTTAACTACGGCAGAACGGTATCGTTCAATGCGTCGGACGGCTCGCTTGAGATAATGTCAAGTCTTAAGGGAAACAAGACTATATGACACGACAGACACGATTGACACGATAGATTTACGACAGGAAGGTACACCGATGGAAAAGACGGAAAGACAAAAAATGGCGGATATATCCATGTCGGAGCTTATAGAACTTGAAAAAGAAGCTACTTCGTCACTTGACGGCATCGAGCTTAACAATAAGACTATGCAACGCCCGCAGGAAAACAATCCTACGCTGAATGTAGACGCATCGGTAAAGGTGGTTGTAAGCGACAACCACCTGGAAGCGAATATGTGCGTATTTTCACCGCAGTTTTCCGGCAAGGATATAACAGTGGAAGCTATGCGGCAGGCACTCAAGGACGAGCACGTTGTATACGGAATAGACGAGGAACTTCTTGAGGAAATAGCGGCAAATAAGTTATACGACAAGATCTTCACGGTAGCGAGCGGATATGCGGCGGTTGACGGCGAAAACGGCAGGGTAAAAAATCTTTTTGATACAGACAAGAAGCTGGTGCCGAGAAAGCTGGAGGACGGCAGTGTTGACTATCGTGACCTCGGGCTTATAGTAAACGTAAGAGTAAATGACCTTATATGCGAAATAGTACCCGAAACGCAGGGCGAGGAGGGTATGAACGTATACGGTCAGGTGATTGCTCCACGTCCGGGCAGACCTCCGCTTGTACCGCAGGGTTCGAACACGGTGCTTTCGGCAGATGGCACCAAGCTGTTCGCCGCAGAAAGCGGAAACCTTGTATATATGGGCGGAAGGTTCAATGTTGTAACCACGTTCCAGATTTCATCCGACATAGATGTAAAGACGGGCAATATAAACTTCCTGGGCGATGTTGTCATCAAGGGCAGTGTGCAGGAGGGATTTTCGGTAACGGCAGGAAAAACCATAACCGTATCGGGAATGGTGACCGGTGCTACACTTACCGCACAGGGCGATATAACCGTCAAGAACGGAGTTTTTGCAAGCACCATACAGTCGCAGTACGGCAATATCAATATTGCTTTCGGAGAAAACGATACTATAACCACAAGAGGAAACCTTACCAGCACGTCGCTTGTCGGATGTCGGATAAAAATAGAGGGCGACCTTGACTGCACCAAGAACCCCGGTGCGCTTGTGGGCGGAGATTGCAGTGTAATGGGAAAATTTGCGGTGGCACAGCTCGGTAACAAGAGCTATACGCCTACTATAATATCGGTAGGAAGCACCACAAACCTCCTGCTTGAGATGGATTCGCTCGAAAAGCAGTGTACGGCAATCGATGAGTACATAGAAAAAATAAACACGTCTATCGAATTCCTGCAGGAAAAGAAGAGGAACGGCGAACATCTTGACGCAGATAAGGAAGCGTATATTTCATCTGCGATAAGGCTCAAGGTGCAAAAGGGAATGGATAAGAAGCCTCTGAGAACGAGGATAGAAGAAATACAGAAAATAATCAATGCTAAGGAAACGCTGTCGGTACAGGTGACAAAGTGCGTTTATCCTAACGTAAGGATAAATCTCAACAGCTTTACCACCACAACATCGGCGGAGTACGGCAAATGCAACATAGTCTGCGGTCCGAATGACATCGAATTCAGATAACAGACACTGAGAAAGGCAAATATCATGGCGGCAACGGCAAAAAGCAGATATATTACGGCGGTAAAATGGTTTACGGCATTTGTATGCGCTCTGCTTTGTGCGGCTGCCGTCTGCTGTTTTACGGGAAGCAGTGCAGACGCTGCGGCGGTAACAAACTGTACGGTGTCGGGGCTGACGGCAAAGACTTATACGGGTAAGGCACAGACACAGTCGATCACGGTAAAATACAGGAATAAAACGCTGAAAAACGGTAAGGATTACACGGTAAGCTATCAGAATAATATAAACGCAGGAACGGCTTATGTTATTATAAAAGGCAAGGGCAGTTACAGCGGAACAGTAAAGCGTTCGTTCACAATCAAGCCTGCCATAATATACAAGCAGTGTACTTTTTATAAAATCGCCTCGCAGTATTATACCGGCTCGCAGATAAAGCCTGTTCCGAAAATCAAGAACGGAACAACGACACTGAAAAACGGAACGGACTTCACGCTTACATATCAGAATAACGTAAACAAGGGTACTGCGAAGGTATATATCAAAGGAAAAGGCAACTACAGCGGAAGCTGTTCGCTTACATTCAGCATAACGGCAAGGCCTGTTTCTACGCTGAAAATCACCGTACCGTCAGTGACTTATAACGGAAAGGCGCAAAAGCCTGCCGTTACGGTAAAGTATAATAACTATAAGTTTAAAAACGGTACTGATTATACGCTGAGTTATAAAAATAACACGAAAATCGGTACGGCAACCGTTACGGTTAAGGGCAAGGGAAAGCTCAGCGGAACAAAAAGCGTTACATTCAAGATAAATGCAAAGCCGATAAAAAACGCAGTTATTACATATAACAACTCGCTCACATACAACGGCTCGACGCTAAGCCCTGCGGTTACGGTAAAATACGGAAACGCAACGCTTAAAAAGAATACCGACTATACCGTTGCCTACTCGAATAACGTAAATGCCGGCACGGGAACAATCACGATAACGGGAAAAGGCATATACGGCGGAAGCGTAAAAAAGACCTTTACAATAAAGAAGCTCGGAATATCGGCCACAGCCGTATCGGGAACAGGAAACAAGGTCTATACGGGAAGTGTGATAAAGCCTGTGCCTGCGGTTAAAGTCGGCGGCAGGACGCTGAAAAACGGAACGGACTTTACCGTAAGCTACAAAAACAACACCGAGCCGGGAACGGCAACTCTCAAAGTAACAGGCAAGGGAAACTATTCGGGCAGTGTATCAAAGACCTTCAAAATCACCGCAAGAGCGATAAACGATGTTGAGGTAACCATACCCGATACGGTATTTACCGGTGAACAGGTAAAACCCGACGTTGTTGTAAGCTACGGCAACTATCAATTTATAAATAACAGCGACTATACCCTGTCATTCAAGGACAACGTCAATATCGGAACGGCAAGCGTGGTGGTCACGGGCAAAAACCATCTCAGCGGAAGCAGGACGGTAACATTCCCTATAGAAAAGGCGGATATTTCAAGTACGGAGATAGCCGTGAAGAACGCAACGTTTACGGGAAGTGCGGTAAAATCCGGCGTTGATGTAAGGCTCGGTAATGTGACGCTTAAGGAAGGCACTCACTACACGCTTTCCTATAAAAACAACGTCAATGCGGGTACGGCTCAGGTGACAATCAGCGGCAAGGGAAGCCTTGAGGGTGCTGTAACAAAGAGCTTCACTATTGAAAAGGCGGATATTTCGAAAGCCTCGATTTCTGCAAACGGAACGTATACTCCGGACGGTGTAAAGATCGGCATAAACGCTAAATTCGGCAATTACACGCTTAAAAGCAGTGACTACAGTTTTACCGCTCCGACCGCTGCGGGAGAGCAGACGCTCACAATAAGCGGAAACGGCAACTTCAGCGGCAAGACCACTGTGAAATGCAATGTGGCAAAAGCGGATATAGCAAATGCCAAATCGTCTTTATCGCTGTCAACCGACGGCAAGGGATATACCGTAACGATAATTTATGACGGTGTGCTTTTAACGCAGGACAAAGATTATAAGGTAGCTGTAACAGAATCAGCCACAGGCGTCAGTGCAGTTATTACAGGTATCGGCAATTACGGCGGAACAGCGACTCTCAGCGGCATAAGCAACGAGCTTGAAGCGTTTGAAAATGCTGTTGTCACAATAGGTAAAGTCACATACAACGGCACGGCACAGCTTCCCTCGGTGACAGTGAAGATAGGCTCTGTCACGCTGAAAAGCGGAACGGACTATATTCTGAGTGCTTATGATAACACTAATGCAGGAACAGCTACGGCAGTTATCACAGGCAAGGGAAAATATGCCGGTGCGGAAAAGAAAACGCAGTTCACGATAGCGCCTGCCGCCATATCATCTGCAAGCATAAGCTGTGAGGATCAGATATATACGGGACAGGGTGTCACCGCACAGCCCGTTGTTACATTCAACGGCAAAACGCTTGCTCTCGGTATTGACTACTATATATCGGGATATTCAAATATAGTGAATGTCGGAACAGCTACCGTTACTGTAAAGGGCAAAGGCAATTTCACAGGCACTGCAAAAGGTACTTTCAGAATCGTCAAGCAGGACAATATGGAAACGCTTGTCAAGAAGCGGCTTGATGAGATGATGGAAGGCAAGTGGGACAGGAAGATATATGACTTCTGGCACAGCTATCAGCTTGGCAAGTATTACAACACGCTCCTTACCTCTCCTTGTACCTGCCACTCCTACTGTGAAACGGGCAACGAAGCAGGCTGTACCTGTCTTATAGGAAGAAGTCACGTTCTGAATAATTCCGGCATACAGTGTGCGGGATTTACTATCGAGGTGTTCGAGTATCTTTTCGGTAAAACAAACGGAACGGGCGAAAATACCCTCACGATAAGGAATCGTTCCGACGGAAACTGGACAGAGGCGGCGCTGAAGAAGTGGATGACCGATACGTTCCGTCCGGGCGACTATCTTGCATATGACAACATAAAGTACGGCTATCCGCACTATGTCACGATATACTCTGTTGATACCGACGGTATATGGGTGTACGAGGCAAATTACGGCGGAAGGTGCAAAATCAATTTCCGTAAGTTTACGTTTAAGGAGATTTACGAAGAAACGGACGGTTTATGGCATAGGACACCGAATAATTATGAGTTGTCGGAGTATTGATCTGAATTTAAAGCGGCATGGCGGAGGCTGTGCCGCTTTTTGTTGTGATTGTCTGCGCTGTAATCCCGATTTTTCGACAAGCCGTAAGTGCGTCACACCTGCTTTTACCGTAACAGCCTGTCCGATGCTTGACTTTTGATATGCAATATGATATTATGATAATA
>OCRA01000021.1_pt1 | contig 19798 bp, 14 predicted proteins | sample 1538601 | NCBI WGS metagenome assembly OCRA01 (sample SAMN04571710, study PRJEB22368) | human gut metagenome | biome: human gut; material: stool | host: Homo sapiens | place: Luxembourg | collected 2012-09-06
GACTGGAGTTCAGACGTGTGCTCTTCCGATCTCCGACTGCTGAAAGAAGAGAGAAATGAAAGGAGGACAACATCAATGATACCATTCCTGATTGGAATTCCGGCAGTACTTGCGGTGGTATTTCAGATCATTCGAAATGAAAAGATGCGGGGATATATCGTCTATGCGGGCGCCGGTGTCATTATGGCCATGACGGTTCTGTTTATCGCGGACTGGATTGGCAGCGGAGCGCAGACGTGGACCTTCTATCCGCAGACAGAGATCATTGATCATCTGATGACAGTGGGAGATATTTTTCTCATGTGTCTGATCATCTGGCTGAGTGTCAGATACCGGAGAGTGGTTCCTGTTATTTTGTCTGTGCTGCAGACAGTGCTGGTGCTCTATGTGGAATTTACCACAGAGGTGACGAGGGGGCCGCACATGATGGTAGACTGGCTCACTATATTGATGTGTATCATCATTGCTTTTATCGGAGGTTTTATCTGTATTTATACAGTTGGTTATATGAAAGGGTATCACCATCATCATAAAGATGTGAAAGACAGACAGCCGTTTTTCTTTTCCATGCTGTTTTTGTTTCTGGCTGCCATGTTCGGACTGGTACTCTCTGAGAATCTGATCTGGATTTATTTTTTCTGGGAGATCACCAGCGTGATCTCATTTTTGATGATCGGCTATACCCGCACGGAAGAAGCGGTGAATAACAGTTTCTGTGCATTGTGGATGAATCTTCTGGGTGGTCTGGGCTTTGCCGTGGCCATTGTTCTCATGGCAATGGGACAGGGATCATTGCAGCTGGTCGATGTGGTGAACACAGGAGCTTTGCTGCCGCTGATGTGTCTGTCGCTGGCGGGCCTGACTAAATCGGCGCAGCTGCCGTTCTCCACCTGGCTGCTGGGAGCCATGGTCGCTCCGACGCCGTCCAGCGCGCTTCTTCACAGCGCAACCATGGTGAAGGCAGGCGTTTATCTGCTCATCCGTATCTCTCCGGCGTTGTCCGGTAATCTGGTGGGACTGATCGTATCAAGTATCGGAGGACTGACCTTTATTATGGCAAGTATGATGGCCATTGCGCAGAATGACGCCAAAAAAGTACTGGCCTTCTCTACCATCTCTAACCTGGGACTGATCGTAGCCTGTTCCGGTATCGGAGTGGAAGAAACGGTGTGGGCGGCCATCTTCCTGATGGTGTTCCACGCAGTGAGCAAATCCATGCTGTTTCAGTCCGTGGGGGCCACGGAGAATACGCTGGGTTCCCGGGATATTGAGGATATGCACGGCCTCATTATACGGGTGCCGCGGCTTGCCTATATCATGGGTATCGGTATTGCGGGCATGTATCTGGCGCCGTTTGGCATGCTAATCTCCAAGTGGGTGGCTTTAAAGGCCTTCGTGGATTCCGGCAACGTGATCCTGGTGCTGTGTATCGCCTACGGCAGTGCCACCACCATGTTTTACTGGACCAAGTGGCTGTCCAAGCTGCTTTGCCGGCACATTCCGCGGGATACGGTCAAAGATGTGACAAGAAAAGACGAATACCTGTCCATGCTGTTTCACGCCGGTGTCATGCTGCTCCTGTGTCTGCTGCTGCCTCTGGTGGCCAGATGGCTGGTCAATCCGATCGTACGGCAGCTTTTCGGCAACGCCACAGACGTGCTGTCCATGAGCGTACTGACCACCATGGCGATCATGCTGGTTTCCATCTTTGTGGTTCCGGCAGCCATGTTCTTTATCAGCCGCCGGTCGCACACAGAACTGGTGCCGATTTATATGAACGGTATCAACGAGGGGGACAACCGGTTTTTTACCAACAGCTATGGGGGAAAGGAACATTTATATCTGAGCAACTGGTATCTGCGTTTTGAGTTTGGACGGAGACATCTGAGGATCCCGTCGATCATCATTGCGGCGGCAGTGCTGGTCATCGGATTTTGTCTTGTCGTTGGAGGTGTGTCATGGTAAAAGTGATTTTTGTTCTGGCGTATCTGATCTTTGCGCCTTTTCTCGGCGCACTTCTGGATGGCGTTGATCGTATCATCAGTGCGAGAATGCAGCGGAGAAAAGGACCGAAACTTTTACAGCCGTTTTATGATCTGGGAAAACTTTTTTCCAAGGAAAGGATCGGTGTGAACGACGTACAGCTTTTTCTGAATATGAGTTATCTGGTGATCCTCATGATTGCCGGAAGTATGCTCTTTGCGGGAGCAGATCTTTTGATGGTGCTCTTTATTTTAAGTACTGCGGACATGTTTCTGATCATGGCGGCTTCCAGCGATTCCTCTCCGTATTCCAACATGGGTTCCAGCAGAGAAATGCTGCAGATGATGGCCTATGAGCCGCTGACCCTTCTGGTGGCGGTGGGATTTTATCTGACCACAGATTCTTTTCTGGTGTCGGACATCATTCACGAGGATGTGAGTGCGGTACTGTGGATGCCGGGACTGCTGGCAGGTTTTATGTTTACGACTGCCATCAAGTTTCGTAAATCGCCCTTTGATTTGTCCACCAGTCATCATGCCCATCAGGAAATGGTAAAGGGACTGACCACAGAGATGTCCGGAACCACGCTGGCCATTATGAATATTGCGGAATATTATGAGATGGTGCTGCTGCTTGGGATTTTCTGCCTGTTCTTTGTGAACAGCACCTGGTGGAGCTGGATCGTGGCGGTCGTGCTCTGCGGGGTGATCTTCTTTCTGGAGACCCTGTGGGATAATGTCAGCGCCCGCGTCAAATGGAAAACACTGCTTTACAGCTGCTGGGTGGTCACCCTGGTGGCAGGAGGCGTAAATATATTGATTCTGATGCTGGATAAGTAAGCAGGAGGGAGAGAACATGGGTAAAGTATCAAAATCACCGTGGCTGCTTCATTATGATGCCAGCAGCTGCAACGGATGTGACATAGAGGTGCTGGACTGCCTGACGCCCAGGTATGATATTGAGCGGTTCGGCATCATCAATACGGGAGATCCCTTTCAGGCGGATATCCTGCTGATCACCGGCGGTGTCAACAGTCAGACGGAGAGTGTGGTAAAGCAGATTTACAGCCAGATGCCGGAGCCGAAGGTCGTGGTGGCGGTGGGAATCTGCGCCTGTACCGGCGGTGTATTTAAAGAATGTTATAATATCCGGGGCGGAATTGACACGGTCATCCCGGTGGATGTGTATGTGCCGGGATGCGCCGTCCGCCCGGAAGCGATCATAGATGGTGTGGTAAAGGCCCTGAAAGTACTGGATGAAAAGCAGGCGGCCATGAAAACACCGGAAGAGAAAGAGAGGTGACAGGGATGGAAGAAAAAAATGACATCAGAGAGATTACCGCAGGGCAGTTCTTCCCGGCCATCGTGAAGATGCGAACGGAGAAATGGCGGCTGGTGCAGATCTGTGCCACATCGGTGGAAGGAGGCTGTGAGATGAGCTACTCGTTCTGTAAAGATTATGAGATGCGGACATATCGTTTTACAGCCTATGGAGATGAAGAGGTGGCCAGCATCACCCAGATTTATCCCTGTGCATTTCTGCAGGAAAATGAGGCAAAGGAGCTTTTTGGAGTAAATATTACCCATATCAAGCCGGATTACAAAGACAAACTGTACCGGATCGAGGAGGAGACACCGTTTAAGGAAAAGGAGTAGGGAAAGATGGCAAAGAGAAGCATAGTACCTTTTGGTCCCCAGCATCCTGTACTGCCGGAACCGATCCATCTGGATCTGGTGCTGGAGGATGAGACAGTGGTGGGCGCGGTTCCGAGCATCGGATATGTCCACCGGGGACTGGAGACGCTGGTCAAAAAGAAAGATTTTAAACAATATGTATATATCGCAGAGAGAATCTGCGGCATCTGCAGCTGCGGACATGGACTGGGTTACTGCATGGCGGTGGAAAATGTCATGGGCATCGAGGTGCCGGAGCGCGCGCAGTATCTGCGGGTGATCTGGGTGGAGATGAGCCGGATCCACAGCCATCTTCTGTGGCTGGGACTGCTGGCGGATGCCCTGGGATTTGAGAGCTTGTTCATGGAGAGCTGGAGGGTGCGTGAGAAGATCCTTGATATGTTCGATGAGACGACGGGAGGAAGAATTATTCATTCAGTCAATCAGGTGGGCGGCGTTCAGAGAGATATGGACAGCGCCATGCTAAAGCATCTGCTGGAAACCATCAGGGATATAGAGAGAGATCTCAAACCGCTGGTGGACACTTTCCTGAAAGATTACACCGTGCAGAGCCGTCTGAAGGGAACCGGAATCCTGAAAAAAGATGACGCCATTCTTCTCGGCGCGGTGGGACCGATGCTCCGGGCCAGCGGCGTGGAATATGACGCCAGAGTGCTGGGATACGGCGCATACAAACACCTGTCAGTGGAACCGATCATATCCGCTGACGGAGACTGTTACGGGCGCTGCGAGGTGCGGCTTAAGGAACTGTTCCAGTCCTTTGCACTGATCCGCGAGGCCATAGGAAAGATACCGGAGGGAGATATCCGGGTGCCGGTAAAGGGCAATCCTTCGGGAGAATATTTCCTTCGTATTGAACAGCCCCGCGGGGAGGCTATCTACTATGTCAAGGGAAATGGAACGAAGTTTCTGGACCGCTTCCGTCTGCGGACTCCGACTACCAGCAATATTCCGCCGCTGGTGGAGACATTAAAGGGATGTCAGCTGGCGGATGTGCCGGTGCTGATTCTGACCATTGATCCGTGCATCAGCTGTACGGAGCGGTAGAAAGACTGCTTGCGGGAAAGGAGAAGGCGTATGGAGAAAACAAGAGCGTTTACCCTGGCGGAAAGAATGTTAAAGAATCTGTTCCGGAAACCGGCCACAACACAGTATCCCTTTGAACCGGCGGATTATCCGGAACGGATGCGGGGGCATGTGCGCATTGAGATTAAAGACTGCATTTCCTGCGGCCTTTGTATGCGTTCCTGCCCTTCCGGTGCCATCGCGGTGGACAGGAAGGCCGGAACATGGACCATTGACCGGTTTGACTGTGTACAGTGCGGAAGCTGTGTGTCAGTCTGCCCGAAGAAATGTCTGTTTATGGAAAAAGGCTACACAGAACCGGACAGTATAAAAAGGAGTGAGACCTTTACGAAGCCAGAGGAATAATTGAAGACAGTAACAAGGAGGCTGCTGCAAAAGCTGCCGCGGGATGACGGATATTCCGTGGCAAACAGATTCTGTTTTGTATGAATCATACATTTTGCGGCAGTCTTTTTTGGCAGGTAAAACAAAAAATACCATCGGAAATGGTAGAAATATGCTTGTATTTTTCATGGAAAACAGAAAACATATATGATAGAATAGATACGTTTTAATAAAATGTAAATAATGAGAAATTAACAGCAATAAATTGGTACCAGGCATCGGAAGTGAGATATATGCAAAGGAATAAATATGAACGAAATGCAGAAGTTTTAAGCGCAATTTTAAAAAGCTGCGGAATGAAATTCTGCGAGTATATGATGAAAGAAGACCGGCTTATATTTTATGATGACACGCTGACAGTGGAAAGAGAGATTCCACACTACATGAAATATTTACAGGATAATTCTTCCGTTCATCCGGAAGACCGATGGATAATAAAAGATTTTTATCAGGGGAAAATACGAGGAGAGGCCATAGTCCGTATTCTGATGGGAAAAAAGATGACGAAATTATTGTTTCAGGTTCTTCCCATGGAGGGAACGGATCCGTCGGTCTGTCTTCCCATTCTCGCAAAAGATATTACCAGAGAGAAAGACCGGGAGGCGCTGCTGGAACAGCAGGCCATGAAGGATTCCCTGACCTCGCTCTATAATCATTTTTTTGGAAAAGAACTGATCAATGAATATTTGAAGAATAAGGATCCGTATGCCACCTGCGGCATGATGGTTCTGGATGTGGATTATTTCAAACACGCCAATGATATATACGGGCATCTCTTTGGGGATCAGGTGCTGGTGGAGCTGGCACATCTGCTGGTCCAGATGTTTGACGAAAAGGATGTGATCATGCGCGCCGGCGGCGATGAATTTGTGATTTTCCTGAAAGACATCAGTCATGCGACGCTGGTGAAAAAGGGGATGCAGCTGGTCAAAGCAGTGAGAGATCTTCATTTTGAGGGAAAGGATTATGCGATTACCTGCAGCGTGGGCATCTGTTTCCTGAAAGAAAATATGTCGGGCTATACTTATAACCAGCTCTTTGAAAATGCCGACTGGGCATTATACCGCGCCAAAGAAAACGGAAGGAACCGTTACGTATTCTGCGATAATCTTCAGAGGTTTGAGCTGCTGGAAAAAGATAATTCCACGAAACAGAATATCGATATCCGGTATCTTCACAATGATATCATTTCCACAGCTTTTGAGATTTTTGAGAAAACCAGCAGTTTCTCGGCGGCTATGAAGCTTTTGATGGAAGTGATCGGCTACCGTTTTCAGCTGGACAGGATTACAGTGATCCGCACGGATATCAAGGAAAAGAACGCAGGAAAGCAGTATCAGTGGGTTTCAGATTCTGCTCCGGAAGTATTGGATGAACCGGGAAGTTTTACAAAAGATGACTTCTTAACATTGTTTCAAAGCTATGATGAATATCAGACTACGGTGCTTCAATATGATAATATGGGCATGTATTCGCCGGAGGGCGCAGCTCTTCTGATGCAGGGAGAGGCGAAGACCGTGCTCTACGCTGCCATGTATCTGGAAGGAAAATATACCGGCGCCATCTCTTATGTGGTCTGCCGGGAAAAGCGGTACTGGTCCAAACAGAACCGGAAAGAGCTCGGAGAAGTTACCAAGATTATCTCTGCGCACCTGGCGAGAAATCTGGAAGGCAAAAGAGAGACATACCGGGAAAACTACTGGACAGAGTATGACAGCCTGACGGGACTGATGTCTTTCTCCAGGTTCCGTATAGAGGCGGAACATTTGATCGTGGGCGATTACGCCAGCTCGCATCTGATGCTCTACAGCGATTTCATAGGGTTTAAGTACTTTAATCAAAAGTTTGGCTACTGTGTGGGAGACCAGTTGTTGAAGGAGTTCAGCAATTATTTCATCGAAAAGATGGAAAACGAAGAAGGCGTATATTTTACCCGGGTGGTTTCCGATCAATTTCTGATGCTTCTTCCTTATGAAAAGGGAAGTGATTTTCTGGAGATCATTGATCAGATGAATAAAGAATTTGAACAGATACAGTCAGAGAAGTTTCCGGGAGCCAAGATCCGGCTGCGCACCGGTGTTTATGTCATTGAACCAGGCTGCTCCAGCGCATCTTTTGCCATAGACGCCGCCAACGAGGCAAGAAAACAGATTACCAGGGATTCGGAGGTATCGGTGAAGCTCTATGATCCTTCGGAAGCGGAAAAACAGGAATTATGAGAAGATGTGAGGAAACAGCGGCAGCCCCGCACAGGCATCGGCCGGAAGAAAAGCAGGGGGTTCAGGGAACAGGAACAAAGTCAGCGTGTAAACAAAAGAGAAATGCAAGGAGATAAGAGACGAAGAGGAGGAAAACGTGAAAGGATATAATTATACGTATATTGCGACATCACAGGAAGCAGTAAAACCTATCGATGAGATTGCAGGATTTCCGGTACGCCCGGGATTGTTTGATACCAACGGCGCCATGCCCCTCCAAAACGGCGTGAACTTTACAGTACACACCAACAGGGGGACCGCCTGTGAACTGTTATTGTTCCGAAAAGGGGAGGAAGAACCCTTCGCTGTACTGCCGTTTCCGGAAGAATACAAGATTGGCGATGTATATTCCATGATCGTATTTAATCTGGACATTGAAGAGTTTGAGTATGCTTACCGGGTGGACGGACCTTATGACCCGGAAAAAGGCATGATTTTTGACAAAAAGAACATTCTTCTGGATCCGTACGCCAGAGCGGTGGCCGGTCAGAGACGCTGGGGTAAAGGAAAAGTGGGCGCTTACCACGCCCGGGTTGTCAAGGATATTTTCGACTGGGGCGATATGCCGCAGTCAAAGCAGGAATTGTGTGATCTGATCATCTATGAACTTCATGTGCGGGGATTCACACAGCATGGGTCTTCCGGCGTAAAGCATCCGGGAACTTTTGCCGGACTGCGGGAGAAGATTCCTTATTTAAAAGAGCTGGGAGTCAATGCGGTGGAGCTGATGCCGATTTTTGAGTTTGACGAGCTGGCCAATGCCCGGGAAGTGGATGGAAAGAAGCTCCTGGACTACTGGGGATATAATTCCGTCTGTTTCTTCGCTCCGAACACCAGCTACGCATCAACGGATAATCTCAATCATGAGGGCTGGGAACTGAAGGAACTCATCAAAGATCTCCATGAAAACGGTATTGAAGTCATCCTGGATGTGGTGTTTAATCACACGGCGGAAGGGAACGAGAAGGGACCGGTCTTCTGTTTTAAGGGATTTGACAATAAAGTGTACTATATGCTGACACCGGATGGAAATTATTATAATTTCAGCGGCTGCGGCAATACGCTGAACTGCAATCATCCGATCGTGCGTCAGATGATCCTGGAATGTCTTCGTTACTGGACGGTCAATTACCGCATTGACGGTTTCCGCTTTGATCTGGCCAGTATTCTGGGAAGAAATGAAGACGGAACTCCGATGAATATGCCGCCTCTTCTGAGCAGTCTGGCCTTCGATCCGGTGCTGAGCAATGTAAAACTGATCGCCGAGGCATGGGACGCCGGCGGTATGTATCAGGTGGGAAGCTTTCCGGCGCATCAGCGCTGGGCAGAGTGGAACGGAAAATACAGGGATACCATGCGCAGCTACTTGAAGGGAGACGCCTGGCTGGCCAACGACGCCATGTGGAGGATCGTCGGTTCCGGCGATATGTATGGAGGATTTTTCTCAGATTATAAGGGCAACTATGCCGGATATAATTCCTGCGTGAATTTTCTTACCTGTCATGACGGTTTTACGATGTACGACCTGTATTCCTACAATACAAAACATAATGAGAGCAATGGATGGAATAACACCGATGGCAGCGATGATAACAGAAGCTGGAACTGCGGAGTGGAAGGAGAGACCGACAATGAAGAAGTGCTGAAGCTTCGCTACCGGATGATCCGAAACGCCTGCGCGGTACTGATGTGCAGCCGCGGAACGCCGATGTTCCTGGCTGGCGATGAGTTCGGTAATACCCAGTACGGCAACAATAACGGATATTGTCAGGACAATGAGATCTCCTGGCTGGATTGGAACATGCTGGAAAAAAACAGGGAGCTGTTCGAATTCTTTAAATATATGATCGCTTACCGAAAAGAACATACGGTCATCAGCCGAAATCTTCCGGATGCGGTCTGCGGTATGGATTCCATGCGCGCCCACGACGTGAACGGAAATAAAATCAATCTCCCGGGAGATGCCAAAACCATCGCGGTCAGCTTTGCAGGCTACGATAAGGTAAAAGGAAAAGACGATATTGTCTACATGGTACTGAATACGTTCTGGGAAGACGTGGAGATCGCTCTTCCGGCCCTGACCACAGGATCCTGGTATCTGTCCGTCAACACCTACGGTGATGGCACCGGCCGGTACTGTTATAAAGAAGGGGAAGAGACGAGAATAGACAGTCATTTTATCATGCGGCCAAGATCCGTGGCTGTTTTTACAGTGCGGGAGTTCTAAATTCAGATAACAGCCAGCGGCCGGCAGACAGCCGGCAGGCGGCAATGCGCAAAATTCGCAGAGTGAGGAAAATTGCCGCGATGCAACCGCCGGTTGACACATTTCCAAGGGTACTTGGTAGTTGTCAACCGGCTTTTCTGCTACAATGGGCGCAGATACCAGAGTATGGTATTGATTTATAAATAAGCCAGGGAGGATTATTATGAGTTTGGCAGAAAAAATAATGAGTCTGAGAAAGAAAAAAGGATGGTCTCAGGAAGAGCTGGCTTCACAGTTGGCAATTTCACGTCAGTCTGTGTCCAAATGGGAAAGCGGAGCATCGGTTCCGGATCTGGATAAAATTTTGAAGCTCAGTGAGATTTTTAACGTGAGTACGGATTATCTTTTGAAAGAGACGGAAGAGGAAACTTTTGCGGAATCTGTGATGCCGTTACAAAATGAAAGAAACAGCAGAAATGATGTGACGGAAAACAGAGCGTTGGAGAAACTTTCTGAAGAGTTTCCTGAAATACAAAAGCTAGAGCAGGAAATTTTTTCAGAGACAGAGAAAGTGAAAGAAGTGGCCATGGAGGAAGCCGGGAAGTACATGGAGACCGTGGAAATGACGGCGAAAAAGATTGCTTTCGGGGTCGCTGCATGCATCTTCTCTCCGGTTATCCTGATAATTCTGAGTGGACTGGCAGAGCAGAAGATGATTTTTATGAATGAAGATATGGCAGGAGGTATTGGAACGATCTTTCTTCTTCTTATCATTGCAGGAGCTGTGGCGATTTTCATACTGCAGGGCATGAAACTGGACCGCTATGAATATCTGGAAAAGGAATTACTTTCTCTGGAAAAAGGTGTTCGGCAACTGGTGGAGAGCAAAAAAGAAAGTTTCGAACCTCGTTACAGAGGAGTGGTGGCTTCCGGCGTAGTGCTCTGCATTTTGAGTGTTATCCCGATTTTCATCGGCGTTACCTTTGATGCTTCGGATGTGGTATATGTGTTTGCGGTGGCAGTACTTTTGACCCTGGTGGCCATTGGCGTTTTTCAGTTTGTCTGGAGTGGAATGATTTACGGAAGCTATCAGAAATTGCTGGAGGAAGGAGATTACGCCCGCCGGAATAAAATGGAGAGTAAACGCAACAATCATCTTTCAACGGTGTACTGGTGTACCATCACCGCAGTCTATCTGGCTGTCAGCTTTCTGTCCGGATGGTGGCACAGAACCTGGATTGTCTGGCCGGTCGCCGGCGTCTTTTACGCGGCAGTACTGGCAGCTGCAGCAATGATCAGAAAAAGAAAATAAATGGGAGGCATGCGCAGGTGTTCATAATTCCTACATAGAGAATATGAATTGACGCATCTGTTTTCGTAGGGTATAATGAAAATGTTGCAAATATAATTATATGCATGAATAAGAAAACGACAAATTCAGGACAGACAGCGGGGGACAAAATATGCAGATGACTAATGAATGGATTCCGGAGGCGGAGCAGTTTGTAGGAACAGCGGCCGCTCATACTATCGGGCTGGTGATTGGCAGCGTTAATGAATTGATACGGGTGATTTTGGATATTCCCGGGGAATATCGTGCTTTGGGAATTCTTTCTTCCCGCACCGGCACGGTAGCCCAGGCCATTGCCATTGATGATGCGGTGAAAGAGTGCAATGCGAAACTGCTTCGGTTTGAGATGGCCATTGACGCCGGAAGGCAGTGTGGACAGGGCTGCCTTTTTATTCTCGGCGCGGAGACCATTTCTGATGCCAGGAAAGTGGTGGAGGAGTCGCTGCGTAATATTGATTACTGGTCCCAGTGCATTTATATTAACGAAGTTGGACATATGGAGTCCCATGTGACGCCCCGGGCGGGAGAAGTTCTTCATGAGATTTTCGGCACGCCGGTGGGCAGAGCTTTCGGCGTGGTGGGAGCCGCTCCGGCAGGAGTGGGAATTGCCGCGGTGGACAGGGCTGTGAAGGCGGCGCCGGTGGATATTGTGTGGTACGGAACGCCCAGCCATAATCTTTTGATGATGAATGAATTTGTGGCCGGCGTGACCGGGGATATTGCCGCTGTGCAGAAGGCCATGGACGTGGGAAAGGCAACGGGATGTGAACTGCTCACGGCTTTGGGCATTGAGCCGATCTCCATCCATCATGTTGCTGAAGAATGCGGGGAAGATTATCTGAAACGAAATATGTCTCCGGCGGTGTGCCAGGATGAGAAGAAGGAGAGTCGATAATGAAAAAGAAAGCTTTGATTGCCATGAGCGGCGGTGTGGATTCTTCCGTGGCGGCCTTTTTGATGAAAGAGGCCGGGTACGACTGCATCGGCGTGACGATGAAGCTCTACGATAATGAAGATATCGGAATGGATCAGGAGAAGACCTGCTGTTCTTTAAGTGATATAGAGGATGCCCGCAGCGTGGCGGTTAAGCTGGGCATCCCTTATTATGTGTTTAATTTTAAGGCGGATTTTAAAGAGAAAGTCATTGATCCGTTCATTGACAGCTATCGCTGTGGCATGACACCGAATCCGTGCATTGAATGCAACCGGCATCTGAAGTTTACACAGCTTCATCAGAAAGCCAGAGAGCTCCAGTGTGATGTGGTGGTCACCGGTCACTATGCCCGGATTACAAAAGATGAACAAGGATACCATCTGCTGAAAGGCAAAGATGCGGCCAAAGACCAGAGTTATGTACTGTACTCCCTGACCCAGGAGCAGCTGGCACACACCTGCTTTCCTCTGGGTGAATATACGAAAGAGGAGATTCGCCGGATGGCAGAGGAGCAGGGATTTTTCAATGCCGGCAAAAAGGACAGTCAGGATATCTGTTTTATTCCGGACGGAGATTACCGGAGATTTATTGAGGAGACTACCGGACAGAAAAGTACGCCGGGTAATTTTGTAGATCAGGAAGGAAATGTGCTGGGCATCCATAAAGGTTATTACTGTTACACCATCGGCCAGCGCCGGGGACTGGGCATTTCCGCGCCTCAGTCTCTGTATGTGGTGGAGATCCGGCCGGAGAAGAATGAAGTGGTTCTCGGGAGCAACGAGGATCTGTTCCACAGCCATCTGACGGCAGATCATTTTAACTGGATCGAGCAGGTGGGACCGGATGAGATCATCAAGGCAAGAATCCGTTATCATCAGACGGAGAAAGAAGCCACTGTCCGGGTTCTCGAAGACAACAGGGTGGAAGTCGATTTCCTTGAACCGCAGAGGGCCATCACAAAAGGCCAGGCCGTAGTTCTCTACCGGGGAGACGCCGTGGCCGGCGGCGGAAGAATTATCGGATAACGCGGCGCTCTTTCATGTGGAACCATCTAATGGTGTCTGCCATTTCTCTTATTTCATAGGAAATTGCATTCCTATGAAATAAAAAACGCTCCGCGAGGATCGCACTGCGGCGGATAGGAAGATGTCGCTTTCGCGACCCGCCGCAGGCGGAGACAGGACTATTTTCCGGTCGGCTGCTTGAGTTTTCCGATGGCTTCCATAAATTCCGGTAAAATGTCTTCCGGAATGTCCATCTCGCCCTGTCCCTTGAAAAGGGAAATGTGCGGTTTATTCTGTCCGTGGAAATCGGTTCCGCCGGTGAGAAGAAGAGCGTGCTGTTTGGCAAGACTCTTGACATATTCTTCTTCAACAGGCGTGTAGGTGTTATAGTAAGTTTCGATGCCGGCCAGTCTGGCTTCTTTTAATTCTGCGGTCAGTTCGGCCTTCTGCTCTGCGTTGAGCTTTTTGTAATACATCAGATGAGCCAGCACGGCGATACCGCCGCTGTTTTGGATGAGAGAGATGGCCTCCTGCGGAGTCGGCATGATCCTCTCCACGTAGCAGCTCCGTCCCTCGGCAAGATATTTGTCAAAGGCCTCTTTGACGGAAGAAACGTATTTCTTCTTGAGGAGCTGTTTGGCGATATGTGGTCTGGCGATGGTCTCGTTGGGATCTGCCGGACGGATATCTTCCATGGTAATCTGAATGCCCTGCTCCTGCAGTTTCTGGATGATCTTTTCATTTCTTCCGTCGCGGCTCTCGCGGCATACCTTCAGGCGCTCCAGCAGAGCTGCGTTGTTGATGTCAATGTTGTATCCAAGAATATGAATCTCCACGCCGTGATAATCGGTGGAAATCTCCACGCCCGGAATGGCCGTCAGGCGGTCCTTATATTTTTTGGCTTCCTTTATAAATTCCGGGACGCCGGCAACAGTATCATGATCGGTCAGCGCGATAACTACCGGATCTTTTTTGTTTCCGGCGGCGGCCATGGCGGAGGTTACAATCTCTGCCGGGGTGAAAGTGCCGTCTGAGGCAGTGGAATGAATGTGTAAATCAATGTACGTTTTCAAAATATATTTCCTCCAAATGAATAGTAAGCGATGCGGGCCGGAATATCCCGGCCGCCGGTGAACGGTATGTATCAGCATATTTTATGCTGTATTCCGCCTTTTATTATGGCAGAAAAAAGGAGAAAAAGCAACGATTTTAGGAGGACCAGTGCCGTTGTTGGGAAAAAATATTGTGAAACTTCATCAGTATGACCATAAGAATAGAATCGACATTTGTAATAATGGTACAAAAGTGTTACAATACACAGGAAACGTAATGACTGATTGACGGAGGATTTTACAGAAATGGAAGACATTATAAAAGCATTGTTGGATGTAGTCAGAGCACAGCATTCTGCCACAGAGGGAACGGAGGAAGAACCTTTTGATATGAATGATATTGTGGACATGGCCATGAATATTTTGGGCCGTCCCGATGAATCCGAGGAAGTGGCGGAGATGGTGGACTCCATACAGAAGCTTGTGGAGACGCTGGCGCCGGATATCTTTCCGCCAAAAACCTTTGAAGAAATGGATGATGCCGAGAGGGCAGCTTCTGCGGCAAGTATGATAGAAGAAAGTTTAAGAAGAGGAAGAATGGGCGGCAGAAACAGAGCTTCAGCTCAGAGTGCAGGTATGGAACAGGAGAACGCTGCAAGAGCGGATGCGGAAGCCGGGCAGAGTGAGACCGGCGGGGAAAACCGGAACCCAGAGAACGGACCGGAGGAAGAACACCGGGACACAGAGAGCAGACCGGCGCAGGAAACATCGGCAGGGGCGGCAGAAGAATATCCATCAGCTGCTGACAGCGGCGCGCAGGAAGAGGTCAACTCTCCGTTGGAGCAGTCCTTTGATGCGCAGCAGACCGCGGAGCTCAATGATCTGATCTATAAGAATCTTATGGAAATGATGGGAATGCAGAATCCACAGGTGGAATATCCCTTTGATCCTTCTCAGATTCAGTATGGCAGAGAGAAGTCTGTCACAGAGATGCTGGAGGAAGAGAGGGAAGAAGAACAGCGGCTGAAAGAGGAACAGAAGGCCATGGATGAGCAGATCCGCAGTATGGCCCAGGCAGACCGGGAGGAGAGCAGGCCGCGTTCCGCATGGGAGCTGGCACAGGATGCCATTGACAGGGATGAGCAGGCCCATGAAAAAGAGCCGTACATTCCGCAGGTGCTGGACGATGCGCCGGCGACAAAGTCCGCCTCTCAGCTGGCGGCGGAGGCAATCCGCCGTTCGCAGGAAGAGGACCGGGAGAAGCTGGAGATTGAAAAGCAGGCGGAGAGGCTTATGGAAGAAGCAAAGAAACGGGGACAGGATCCGATGAAGTTTGCGCTCCATCAGCAGGAAATCCTCAGATATATGGAGAAAAACAGCGATGAGCTGGTTTCTTTTGAGGATTATGAAGACTTGTCTCCGGAAGAAAAATATGAGATCGAGCGTCAGATTTACATTGAAAAACAGCTGGCTGACGGTGTAAATCCGGACGAGGTGGATGATCAGGTGCCGGAGGAATTCATTCCGGAAGAATTAAAAGCCGTGGCAGCGTCCGCAGCGACAGAAAAGGAAGAGTCTTTGGCGGTTCCTTCAGAAAATGCATCACCGGACGAAGGAGAGTCTGCACCTGCAGCTTCTTCTGCAGCGCCGGTTCTCACGGAAGAGATGCTTCGTCAGCTGAGTCAGGAAGTGATCCGTGAGAATTCTGATATGATTTTGTCAGAAAATGAAAACGAAGACATGGAAAGTCTCAATGATCTTATCATGAATAATATCAGAGCGATGATGAGCGGCAGCGGAGCCGCTGTTCCGCAGGAAGATGTGGGAGATTTACTGCAGCAGGCCGCCGCATTAGCCAGAGGAGAACATGCTGTTTCTGACGAAGAACATGCTGCTTCTTCCGCCAGTCATGCCGAAGGTCACGATGCAGAGACGGAGGAACCACGGGGATTGTCAGCGGTAGAGCTGGCCAGGGCTGCACAGAAAGCGGCAAAACCGGAACCGAAGGAAATCAAAGAAGGCGTGTCCGCAGTGGAGCTGGCAAAAGAGGCACAGGAGAAGGCCCGGGAAGCAAAAGCAAGAGCGGAAGCGGCAGAGTCTGCCGATACACAGACAGGACAGCAGGAAAGAAGGGAATCTATAAAGGACAGCGTACCTGAAGAGGAACCAGCTGTCAGTGAGCCTGTTTCTGCACAGGAAACGCTCAGCCAGAGTGAAGAGGCAGAGCAGAGTGACGAAAAAGGCAGTCATCCGGCAGACGAAAAGCAATCTGAAGCGGACGAGGATAAATCTGTAACAGATGAAGAAAAATCTGAGGCAGGAGAAGAAGTTCCGGAAGAGTCTGAGGCAGAGAATCCGTTGGCGGAGACAAAAGAGGATGGCCCGGAAGAAAGCGGTATGGAGGAGCCGGTAGCTGAAGAATCCGCAGAGACCGGGGAAAAGGCGGATGCCGGAGCAGCTCAGAAGGAGCCGGAGGAAGAGTTTGAGTATGTGGATCCGGACGAATTGGTTCTCGGAGAGCATACCCAGGCAGAGATTGATGAGGCTATCGCCAATCTGAACAGTCTCGGACTGGAAGGCGAAGTTTATGAGAGGGCTAAACGGATGCTGCTTCTGGAACTGGCCGGTTCAGAAGCGGAGCTGGACGCATGGCTGAAAGAACAGGAAACAGGAAAGAAAAAGAAAGCATCGGTATCAGCCTTGGACGGGGACGATGACAATCTGGATCTGGATGACTTTGATGAGGATCTGCTGGAAAAAGAACTGGAGCTTGCCATGGATGAAGATTTCCTGGGAGACATTGATGAAGCTCCCGAAGAGGAGGTCGGGGTTCCGGATCCTGATAAAGAAGATGCGGAATCGGATGCTGTTTCTGTGGACGAAGAAAATGCGGCGTCCGAAGAAGCAGATCAGGCAGAAGAAAATGTGGCGTCCGGAGCAGACCAGACAGAAGAAAATACAGTGTCCGGAGCAGGCCAGACAGAAGAAAATACGGTGTCCGGAGCAGATCAGGCAGAATCCAGAGCTTTTGGCGCAGATCAGATAGATCAGGGAGCACAGAGTGCGCCGGAGGACATGGACGAAGATGTCATTTCCGAAGTGGAAGTGGAAGATACAGTGCCGGTCCCGGGAGCAGACAGAAAGAAGGCTTCCGTGAAGAAATCAGGAACCTCTTCCAGAAAGAAAGTTGTGAAGAGAAGAGAAAAGAAAAACGGCGGCACAAAGACACAGACCGATCAGAAACCGGATGCCTGGATGCAGGAGGACAGACCGGTGGAAGAGAAAGAATATCAGGTCTCTCTCCGTCATCCTTTTGTCCTGAAGAATTCCGCCAGCTTCATGGATCAGTTTGAGCGGTACATTGCAGATACGCAGGAGAACCGGAAGTTAAGTACCGGTTTTAAGAAGCTGGATGCCATGCTGCGGTACGGTCTGCATAAGGGAACATATTTTATTGATTCCGACCCGCAGTATTTAAAGAACAGCTTTATGCAGCAGATGGCTGACCGGGCGGCGGAAAGCGGCGTGGATGTTCTGTACATTTCCACGGAACTGTCCCGGTATGATCTGATGGTGGATACCATTTCAAGGCTGAGTTATGAGATCCATCAGGGGGATCTGGACAAGGCAGTTTCTGTTATGTCCATCATGACAGGAGAAAACGGAGCAGATCTGGAATCACTGAAAGATGAGCTTAACTGGTACCGGGGAAGAATCAGCGAGCATCTGTATATCCTGGATCAGGAAGTGGTATCAGAATATACGGAGTCCATGGAGGAAGCTTCCGCGGGGGATGTCCTGGCTGAACTGATTCGTTCTATTGTAAGAGACGGCGTCCATAAACCGGTGGTATTCATTGATAATATTGAGAATATTCTTTCTGTGGAAGATTCTGAGGATATCAAACCTCTGATGGAAGGTATCCGGAGACTGGCCGGTGAGCTGGGCATTCCGATCATCATGTCTTATGGATACGCCCAGGCGGAAAGCGAGACGGAAATGAGCAGTGAAGAGAGTGAATTCCATGCGCTGCTGGGAAATATGTGTGATGTCTATATGGAACTGCAGTATGCAGATATGATCACAGAAGATTCCGTGGAGATCACGGAAGAGGATATCCAGGAAATGGTAGAAGAGGGCGATACATTGTTGATCAATGTCCTCCTTCACAGAAACCGCCGTCCTCTGCGGGCGTCCTGTCAGATTCAGGGAACACCGAAATTCAATTATTTTGAAGAGTAAACAGAAAGACAGAATTGAATGGATGTGTGCATTAAAGACAGAATTGAAAAAATGATAACATAAGAAACTGCCGCAGGCATATGCGGGCTGTACAAAAAGAGTACATGATATTCAGTACAGCCGGTATACCTGCGGCAGTTTTTTGATGGGGTTCGTTATCTGCCCGACAAGAAAAAGATGCCCGTCTAATATCCCAGATCGTCAGTGACGGCTTCCACCTTATCACTGATGCGTCCCAGTTCCTCTGTTGGTTCGTAGTCTTTTGTTCCATAGAGATATTCATGGGCTTTGACTGTGTTGGAGTAAACTGTCAGCGGGAATCCATAGTAAATGCCGCCGTAACGTTCATCCACAGAATCAAAAGGATAGGCCTGGGAATCTACGATGCTGTAGCGGAGAAGGCCCATGGCAAGGGAAGTCATATCTCCCGTGGACAGGCTGGTCTTACACTGCGGGATCACCGTGTCGGCCAGAGCTTTTAATTTCCATGGCTGTTGTTTTACCTTTTTCACGATGCCTTCCACCACAAGCCGCTGATGATTGGCTCTCTCATGATCGCCGCCTTCCATGTAGCGGATGCGGGAATAGGCAACGGCCTGATTGCCATCAAAAGTATAGGTACCGGTTTTCTCAAACTTCGGAGAATCTCCTCCGTTGATCTTATTCATATTTCCGATATAATCGTTGAGATTTTCTAACTCTTTCTCACTCTTGATGGTGAGCTTTATGCCGCCTACGATGTCGACGGCGTCTGCCAGAGCTTTGAAATTCACGGTGGCGAAATCAGTGATATTTAAGTCCAGATTCCGGTTGATGGTGTTGATGGCCTGTTCCGGACCGCCGTAGGCGTAGGCCGCATTGATCTTGTCATACTCTCCGTCAATACTCACGTAAGTGTCTCGGTAAATGGACATCAGTTTGACATCCTTGGTGGATTTATTGATGCTGGCAATGATAATGCTGTCTGTCCGGGAACCTACGTCCTTGATCTCGTTATCCTGATTGTCCACGCCAAACAGAGCGATGGTCTGATAATCGTCCATGTTGCTGTCCTTATCATTGACAACGATATCGTCCATGTTCAGGTCATATTTCTGGATCCGCCCGAAGGAGGAGCGAAGAAATAAAAAGAACAGGACAACAATGATCAGAATCAGAAGGATGAGCGGCAGAAGTATCCTGCCGAGACACCCCCGTTTCTTTTTGGGACCGGAAGAACGGCTGCCATTTCTGCTGGTACTGCTTCCGGAAGAAACAGTGCCGGAGCTGCCGGAACGGTTCTCCGGCTGGATGCGGAACGCTTCCTGTGACCGTGTGCCGGATTCCTGCCGCCGGGACCGGGCGCCGGTACCTGTCTGAGAGGAAGTCTCTTCCCGAGAGCCGGCCCGTGTTTTCTTTTTGTGTCCGTCGTCCAGCTGCCGGTATGAGGCGTTCTGAGCGGAACGGTAACTCAGTGAGCTTTTGGAACGTTTTTTGCTGTGTTTATTGGATGAGGATGATTGCATGATGCACCTCTCTTTTCTGTGATGTCTGACTAATATATTGGCACGTTCCCCTTTCCTGGTTAAACAGAATGGGGAGCGTGCCGATATATTAGATCGGAA
>OCRA01000023.1_pt1 | contig 19631 bp, 12 predicted proteins | sample 1538601 | NCBI WGS metagenome assembly OCRA01 (sample SAMN04571710, study PRJEB22368) | human gut metagenome | biome: human gut; material: stool | host: Homo sapiens | place: Luxembourg | collected 2012-09-06
GGAGTTCAGACGTGTGCTCTTCCGATCTCGACTTTAAGTGGTCTGAAAGGAGTGTTTTATATGACAAGGAAACCTTTTGCATGTATGTTGGCAATGTTGTTTTGTGTAGCGACTGCTTCAGGTTTCGCCGCTTGCGGGAACCGAGGTGAAGATTCGTCAGGTTCCGGTTCGGCGAATAACTTTGAGGAAGGGGTTTACACGAATGCCGTTGAGGCGAAAACGGTGAAGCAAAATCCGGCGGACAGTCGGGAGGATGCGTATGAGGCGTTTTCGACGGACGGTGAATCGCTGGGGACGTATAAGACGATTGCCGCCGCTATCAACGAAGCCGTTGCCAATGACGCCGCCGAGGAAAAATACGGCGGGTATGTTGAGAAACTCGGGGGGGGGCATAAACTTTTCACTAATAGAGAAGGATATGCCGAAGGAAACGACGATGTGTTCTGGTATTATGACGAGGGGACAAAACTTGCGGCGATGGATTGTTTCGATTCGACGGGGTCTATCTCCATGCTCCATAATTCGAATATGATAACGACAAACGTTACGGGTTATGGTTCCTATTCGACACAGAGCTGGAACGGATACAAAATGCTCGACGTTAACGGAGAGGAAGTAACGGGAAGAGTGGCGCAGACTTGGGAGTTGTCCTCGACGATGGATTCGGCGGTAATGTATTTTACGGGGCGTTCTTCTTTCCCGGGAATCACTCGTCTTTCCTATACGATCGATATGTCCGAGGTTAAAATTGTACCGAACTATGCGGGTACGGACGCCACATATGCGTTCATGGGCTTTTATGCATGGCAGGATTATTATGTTATCGCGATAGGCCTCGCTTGCGACGTTTCGACGGGGAACTGGTATCTTTATGAAGGAACTTCCCGCGACGATTCTTTCTCCGACGTCGAATATAATTTGGGCGAATGCCTGATGACGTCCACTTGGAACGACGCGGAAGGCTGCTTTGAACCCGATCAGAATACGGTGACGCTTTCGATGGAAACGTTACAGCTGCAAGATCCCGACGATGCGGAATCGACCTATCAGGTGGATTGTTTGGATATTCAGTGCGGCGACACGGGATATAAGCGTTACATCACGGACGAATATATTTCTCAGCGTTTTGCGGGTGCGGCTCTTGCGTATAATAACGCATATGCGTTTACGGCGGGGCTGGATATCAAAAACGAAGTCGTGAAAGGTGTCAAGTCGGCTTCCGCGGATTACTTTAACGGCGCGAAGTTTGAAAACCTTACGGTTACTTCCGCAACCGCGTATGTGCCCACGGAAGAGGAAATGTCCGATATTACTTACGGCTCCATAATCAATTCGGAATGGAGAGGAAAAGAACATAACCTTGTCATGGCGAGCGGCGAACATACGGCCGAACTTTACGATTATACGATTTTGAATACTGCCGCGTTTGCGACGTATACGGCAAAGGACGGCAAAGATTGCTTCTCGTTCGATTATTCCAAAAGCGGGGTAAGCGATGAAGTTTTGTCAGGCGAAGCTAAGACGTATCAGGATGAAATCGACTCCTTAAAGGTAGTAACACCCGAAAACGCAGCGCAATATAAAGAAAAGATAAAGGAACTCAAAGCAAAATACAGTCCGGATAATGCAGAAATTCCTCAAAGATATTTTAACGTACTCGATCTTTCTCCCATTGAAGCCGCAAATGAAGCATTGATACAGTCCGCAACGAAGAGCGAAGGCGGAAAATTGGCGCTTCAAGTGAATGCGATGGGCAAGCTCCGGCTTTATAAATATAGCGGTTGGGAAACCGAAGAATCTTCGGAGGAATTGACGGGATATCTTTGGACGGATCTTCAAACCATGCAGAAGCTGTTGGCGCGTGCGGCCGAGCTTGAAACTACCGATAAGGAAGACTACGCGTCGGTGCTTGAACTGACGGACGCCGACATCGCTTATTGGACGGAAACCTACAATTTCGTGAAGGAGGCGTTGGCGGACGAAAGCCTTGCCCAAAAGATAACGGTCGTTTCCGAGGCTCCCGGCAAACACGGTACGGCTACGGCAAAAGAGGAAAAGACCTATCTGCAACTCATTCAGGATATGTTCAAATATTCCTTTAAGATTGCGGCGGGCACGGAATGGGGGACGGAAAACGACGATCCCAACAGTGGGCACGTTACGCTTATGAACTTTGACAACAACGGATACCCGTCCTCTTATTTATGCACGATTGTGGATATGCTTAAAGCCCAGGGCGTTGAGATTCCCAAAGTTTTGACGGACGAAGTGTTTAACGCGATAGCGTATGACGATTTCTATAACGGCGCTTACGCACCTATTTCGGGGATCGTGAAAATCGTCAATAAGATTTATGCAAGCGAGAACGGCACAAAACTTACGCTGAAAGATCTTACGGAAGAAGAGCTTGAATTCCTGAATACCGTTTGGACGGCGGATTATGAACTGAGCTCGCACATCAGTTGGAACTGGGAAAGCGGAAATAAGTTTGAATCTTATTATATCGGCCGTATCGACAGAGTGATTGCCTATGCAGGAGGAACGTTGCCTCCCGCGGAAGAAGGCGATTATCACAAGTTTGCGCAATATGCCGATTATTTGAACGAATGGCTCGCCGCTCAGGGCTATGAGGCAAATACGAACGGTTGGGGCGTTAATGCGAATGAGATAGTTGCTGAATAATTGCGGCGACGGGCGGCAGGTGGCAATTTTACAGCTATTGTCACCTGCCCGTATTTTAATAACCTGGATAAAAGTAAAAAAGGAGGAGTGAAATGAATAAAAGGGTATGTTCTCTTTTTTCGGGAATTATTGCGGTAGCCTTGACGGCCGTGACAATTGCATCTTGCGGCGGCAAAATGCCCGACGATACGTGGCAGGCGTCCAAAAACATCAATTGGGATGTCGATTTGACTAAACCTATTACAATAAACGGAATGTTTCCCGAAACGGGTATTTCGGGATTCGGAAACGATGATTCATCAAAGATTATTGAGGAAAAAACGGGTTATAAAACTGTTTATAAAGAACTTTCCGCTTCCAATGCCGACAACGACGTGGCAAATATCTTTTTGAATCAGGATAAATATCAATTCTTGAAATTGACGGAAGCGCAATATCATCCCAATGTGCGCGACGGACTTCTTCTCGATTTGACCGAATTGCTTCAAAAAAGTGAATCCGGACGGATTTTATATGCGTTGATCGATCTGATGCCCTACGGCTGGGATGCGGTGACTTATCAGAAGCCGGACGGTACGGACGGTATATTTGCGATTCCCGATTTTGGTTATTGCATGATGGAGGATACCGCTTTCGTTTGGAATAAGGATCATTTGCAACAGGTCGGTATCACCAAGATTCCCGAAACGATGACGGAATTCGATGTTGCTTTACATAAATTGCAGGATAAGTTCGGCTCTAACACGGAATATCATGCCCTCGGGATTGGCGGCAATAACAACTCGAACATTTCGGCGATAATGTCTGCTTTCAATTGTCCGCTGGAATATTACGTGGACGAAGACGGAAAAATTCAGAAAGATATTTTCAGTGAGACGATAGATAATTACGTTGAATATATGCATTCTCTTCGCGACGACGGAATTCTCGCGACGACCTGGCAGAATTCTTCGGCGGATGCGATTTGTCTGAATTTTGCGCAGGAAACGCATTCGGTCGTTTCCCTCTCTTACTGGTGGGTGGAATCGCTTGTCAAAACGATTGTCGCCAGCAACAAAATAGCGGCGAGCATGAACGTATCGAACGATTATCAGACTGTTCACGATGAATGCATAGGTTGGAATACCCGTTTGCGCATGGATGAGGAAATGGCCGCGGCATTAAACGCCAAAGATAATTTCAAAAATGTAGAGGCGCAGGATAAGGCTCGTCTTCACGGCGGCGATGACGGCATTTCGTACTATACCGCGATTCCTTACTATATGGCGGGCGATGCATTGTATACGATTGATTACCTTTCCAAAAAAATGCAGCATTTTGCCGATTTTTATGGCGGGGAAGAAGGTAAGCATTGGAATTTGACGGAAACGCCCGAGGGTGCCAAAGACTATTACGGCGTAGACGAAAACGGAAATCAGGATTACGGTTATCAGGAATTTGAAGATTACAGCAAAAAAATTATTTATCTCAGGCCTTACGAATACACTTACAGCTATGAAATCGATCCGACTTTGGAACAGCCGTCCGGAACGACGACAGTGAATGCCGTGACGAAAACCTATACGCTGGAAGGAACTAAAATGACCGTAAACGTCAAAGGCGGCGGAATCTGGGTACAGCTTACCGACAGGTATATGGAACAGATCGTCGATAATTCTCAATATTGTAACGGTACGAATCCCATTGAAGCGGATGTTTTGTTCCATCTGCGCGAAACGGGGTTTGATGCATGGCAGGTAACCGTTCCTCTCGACGATACGGTCATAACCAATCCCATGACGATGAGTCCTCCGTTCTCTTCGTGGGCGCCCGTGTCCATCTTGTCGAGAACGGTGGCAAAAAGAGGAATTGCGACCGCGATAGACTCGAAAACGCCCACGGCTTCTTTGGAACTTACGCGTGAGAGTCTCAAAACGTTGAACATCAAGGGGCAGGACGGTAAAAAATATTATTATTGGTCGGACGATATCGTAAATGAAATGACTAAGTGGTATACGGAAGTCAAGTTAAACAGAGATTGATTCGTTTCATGTTCTCCCTCTGGTTGGACGGAGGGAGAATGTGAAGGGGGTGATTATGGAAAATAGGAATATTGAAGAAAGACATACGGAAAACGATGGAAGACTCCTTTCCGCTCGCGTTGCGACAAAAGCGAGTGCGAATATGTACAGCCCTCCCGGTTTTTTCAAATTACAGATAAAGCGGTTGAAAAAACATCGCCTTATTCTTTGGTTTATTATTCCCGCCGCTCTGTTTACGCTTATTTTTTCGTATATACCGATGATGGGTGTGCTGTTTGCCTTTAAAGATACGAAATTTGATTATGCGATGCGGGCGGGGGCGGATATTTTAGGCGCGTTGCAATATTCGGCGTGGACGTTGGAAACGATAAAAGCGATTTTCAATTCAGACTTCCTTTCTGCGTTGTGGAATTCGGTGTTTATCAATTTGATTAAACTCGTTATTGTATTCCCGTTGTCCATTCTGATTGCCGTTCAGTTGTCCGAACTGAAAAATCAGACTTCGGCAAAACTCGTGCTGATCATAATATGTATTCCCAACTTTTTATCTTGGACGACGGTAGTCGCGACGTGGAACGGCTTTTTAGACCCGAGCTTCGGATTTTTGGGAAAGATGTTGAAAGATTTGACAAAAGGTGAATCGTTGACTTATTACGAATGGTCGTTTAAGCCGCTGTTTGTATTCCTGAACGCGTGGAAGGGCGCGGGGTGGGGCTGTATCATGTATTATGCCGCCATTACCGCTATAGATAAAACGTATTACGAATCGGCGACGATAGAAGGAGCCAATAAATTCCAAAAGACTCTTTATTTGACGATTCCTTCCATAGCTCCGACGATTGCGCTCATGCTTGTTATGAATATAAGCGGATTTTTGGGCGTTGGTCTCGATCAAGTCAAACTTATGCTCGATAAAGCGTCGTATTACGACAGCCAGAAGACGTTGGATCTTTATATTTATGAAATGTCGATAGGAAACGGCGCGGGGGTATCTTATGTGCAGGCTGCGGCGCTCGGTGTTTTCAACGGTTTGACCGGACTTATTCTGATGCTTGTGGGCAATAAGATTACTACCAAGACGCTGCATAAGAGTTTATGGTGACGGGGGTATGACAGAATGAAAACTTTATTGAAAGCCAATCCCAACAAAATACGGGAAAGCAAGTTCGATCGTGCTTTTTCCGTTGTCAATATCATATTGCTTGTGTTTATGGTGATATTGGTCGGAGTCCCCGTTCTCAACTATTTTTCTCTTGCTTTCAATCATTACGCCTATAACAATAAAGTTTCGATTATTCCTGCGAAATTTAGCTTCCGGGCAATGGGTTATGTTTTGGGCGGAGAATATGACGGATTTTGGAGAGCGTTTTTAAATTCCGTAATCATTACTTTCGTCGTTACGTTCGTTTCTAATTTTGTCGAAGCGCTTGCGGCGTATCCCTTATCGAAATCGGATTGTCCTTGTAAATCGGGGATTATGATGTATTTCATCATCACCATGTTGTTTTCGGCGGGTATAGTACCTATTTATCTTTTGATGCGTACGTTTAACCTGTTGAACAATATCTGGTCGATTATTCTGATTTCGATTAGCAATGTCATGAATTTATTGTTCTTCAAAACATTTTTTGAGGGGCTCCCCAACGACATAGAAGAAGCCGCCGTCCTTGACGGGGCAAGTAGTTTACAGCTTTTCGTTTTTGTAATTATTCCCATGTCGTTGCCGGTTTTCGGCAGTTGTTGCTTTTTTTCGATTGTCGGATGTTGGAACGGTATCGGTTCGGCGCTTATTTTTATCGATTCGCAGACGGTTAGCCAGCAGCCTTTGGCATATTTCCTGTACATTAAACTTTCCGAAGGAAATTCGGCTGCCATGTATGACGATTTCCTTCGGGATTGGGGAAAAAATATCGAAGCGGCGTCCATGTTTGTGAGCATTATTCCCATTCTCTTTATTTATCCGTATGTTGTGAGATATATTAAAGGCGGTCTGACGATAGGATCGGTCAAAGGATAATCGCATGAGAAAAAAAATATTGTTATTGCCGTTGGACGAAAGACCGTGCAATTTCAAATTCCCTTTGTTGATGCCTTCGGCGGATATTCGGATAATCCGTCCGCCGAGGGAGTTGCTCGGGAATAAGAAAATCCCCGCGGATTGTAAAGAAATAGCGCGTTGGGTTATTGACAATGTTCGGGACGTCTATGCCGTCGTTTTGTCTATGGATATGCTGATTTACGGCGGACTTGTCCCTTCAAGGCTTCATTTCGACGATGTTCGTACGCTGGACGAACGCGCGGAGATGGTCAGGGAAATCAAAAAAATAAATCCGGACGCAAAACTTTACGGATTTCAGACGATTATGCGGTGTCCGTTCTATTCTTTGAGCAATGAAGAACCGGATTATTACGCCGAGTACGGCGCGGAAATTCATCTTTACGGCAGATATGCGCATAAGCAAAGTTTGGGGCTTCTTACGGAATCGGAGGAAAAGGATTTTGCAAGGATCAAAGCATTGCTGCCGGACGAAGTGCTGCGGGAGTTTACCGAGCGGAGAAAGGCAAATCTGCATACGCTTTTGAATACGCTCCGAATGGTCGGGGAGGATTTGTTCGACGGGTTTATCGTTTCGCAGGACGACAGCGCTCCGTATGGTTTTACCGCCATGGATCAATCGGAAGTTCGCGAGTATATCAAACGGAACAAGTTGCAGTTAAAAGCGCCGATTTATCCTTCCGCCGATGAGGCAGAAATGACTTTGCTTGCGAGGGCCGTAAACGAACTGAATCGGATTGTGCCCAAAATTTACGTCTATTATGCGTCTGCGTTCGGGGCCACGGTGACGCCGGCATTCGAAGACAGGACGATCGACGCAACGGTAAAATGTCAAATCCTTTCGGCGGGTTGTCAACGTGTATACGAACCGTCGGAGTGCGATATTTTCCTTGCGGTGAATATAGGGGCGGAAATGCCTTATCGTCCGACGAAAGAACAGCTGTACAGACCTTATGACGTAGAACGTAGCCTGGCGGAGTTTGTCTCCATGATTAAATATGAGTTGGGCCGCGGAAAAATCGTTGCCGTTGCGGACGTGGCGTATCCTTCCAACGCGGATGAAGAACTGATGCGGATTTTGCACGATGAGGATCTGCTTTTGAAAATTCATGCTTATGCGGGGTGGAACACGTCGAGCAACACGCTGGGTACGGTAATCTGCGAAGCGTGTTTGTATAATGTCGGAAGGGATAGACTCGGAAACGAACATTTTTTGATTCACAGATATTACGATGACGTCGGGTATGTAAATCATGCGCGTGCATGGACAGACGTTCATGCGGCGTTGGCTAACGGCTACAGCGAAGAATGCTTGGACGGCGAACGCGGAATGTGTACGGAGATGGCGAAAGGAGAATTGATGCGATATATGCGGGAGAATTATCCCCGCATTGCCGACCGCGTTGAGGATATAGAAGTAAGTTCGCCCTGGAATCGATCTTTTGAAATGGATTTTTCGATAAAATATAAGGATTGACTATGAAATTGCTGAGTGAGAAGGAAATTTTGGAAAAGGACGGAAAATTCGTCTTTACATTGAAACGGAAATACAACGCGGCATTCGGTTTTGGCGAAAAGTTTGACAGCGTGAATCAGAAAGGCAAAGTCGTTCGCGCCTGCGTTAGAGAAAAATGTTTTTATCAGGGCGAGTATACTTATCTTTCGATGCCTTTTTTCGTTACCCCGAACGGGTTCGGGATTTATGTGGAAACTTATGTGGAAACGGTGTTCGACTTAACCAAAGAGGATGAAATTGTTATTTCCTATGAAGCGGGCAGTAACGGAGAAAAAGCAAAAATTTGGCTGTTGGAAGGTTCGATGAAAGAAATAATCGGCGAATTCAGGAAATTAGCCGGTATGCCGAGAGTTTTTCCGAAGTGGGTTTTAGGTGCGTGGATGAGTTCCAATCGTTGGAGCAGTCGTTCGGACGTGGAAGAACAACTTGCAAATAGGAAGAAATATCAGTTCCCTCACAACGTACTGGTCATCGAAAGATGGAGCGATTTGACGACGCATTGTATCTGGAAAGACGTGCGGGCGACGAGTATACCCATGGAAGAACCGATAAAATATGACGAATTGGATTTTTCCTCGTCGAAGGACTGGGACGATCCCAAAGAGATGATCCGCGAAATACATGAAGACGGGTTAAAGGCGTTGCTTTGGGTGGTGCCTGTATATGCGCAGGATTCTTCTCTCGAAACAGATTGCAATGTCGAACGCTGTTTGGCCGAAAACGAATATGTCAAAGAACATCAATATTGTGTGATGAACGCCGACGGAACGCCGTATGAAATTCCGCATACTTGGTGTGTCGGATGCATGGTTCCCGATTTCACGAATCCCGAGGCTTCGGAACATTGGTTTGATCGGTTCGAGCATTTGAAAGAGTGCGGAATAGACGGTTTCAAAACGGACGGCGGGGAATTCATTCATGATCATACGGTGAAGTTTTTTGACGGCACCACGGGAAAAGAGGGGCAAAATGCTTATTGTGAGCAATACAGTAAGGCCTTTGCCGAATATGTCGGAGGGGATTCGATTGTATTTTCCCGTGCCGGAGGGGTAAAGAGTCCGACGTTTTCGGTTATCTGGGCGGGGGATCAGGAATCTACTTGGTCGGAATTTGCCTCGGTATTGAAAGCGGGGCTTTCTGCGGGAATTTCCGGCGTGAACTGTTGGGGATACGATATTGCCGGATTTTCCGGATATTTACCGACCGCAGAGCTGTATCTGCGAGCCGTTCAGGCAGCGACGTTCGTTCCCGTAATGCAATGGCACAGCGACCCCGTGACAAACAATCGTTGTGATTTTACGGGCGCATGGCAGATTAACGATCGCAGCCCTTGGAACATCTCCGCGTATCATAAAGATCCCGAACTGTTATCGTTGCTCCGCGATTCGTTCAGATTGCACTATAATCTCATTCCTTATCAATATAATTTGATGTTGGAATCGTCCCGAACGGGCGTATCTCCTATGCGGCATTTAAGCGTAGAATTTCCGGAAGATGAAAAAACCTATGACATTGACGACGAGTTTATGCTCGGAGAAGCGTTATTGATAGCGCCGGTTTTGCGGGATTACGTTTCTTCGAGGAGGGTATATCTCCCCGAATGCAAATGGTATGGTTTGTTTGACGGAAAAACTTATTCCGGCGGGGTTTGCGAAGTGGCGTTAAAGCGTGCATATACGCCTGTGTTCATGAGAGAAAATACCTGCGTCGCTTTGAACCTCAAAAACGGGAAACTTTTCTCCGATGTGGGGAACAGGCTGGACGGGTATGAAGAATTGACGTTTTTGGTTTGCGGAAAGGGCCGCTATGTTTTTGCTGACGATCTGAATAACGAGATTGAAATATCCTGGACGGAGCATTCTGAAAAAATTGAAAGGAATCATGCCGATGTACGAATTAAAATTTTGCATATAGAAAATTCAAAAATCGTTTAGAGGAGGATAAGGGGGTGAAAAAATCTAAAATCGGAATCGGATTTACATTGATGGCTCTTTTAATGGTATCGCTGATGTGTATATTCGGTGTGTCGTGCGCAGACAAAACGGAAGTTGTTCTTGACAATACCGAAATTTCTTTACAGTTGGGAGATTCCGCAGATATTAAGGCCGAGAATCCGAAAAATTTTGATCTGGAATGGACGGTTGAAAACGATAAGATCGTTTCGATTGTCATAGGAGAAAATAAGGTTTCGGTGACCGCTTTGGCGGTCGGAAAAACCGCGGTTTCGGTAAAGGTAGACGGCAAAACGACGGCGACTTGCAACGTTACGGTGGAGCCTAAGGATTTTTATGTCAATCTTCCGGAAAATTGCCTGGTGTTAAAGAAAAATCATACGGCGAGCGTTCGTGTTTTATATTCCGGAACGCTTACGGAACGGCTGACATGGGAGAGTTCGGACGAAACGATTGCTACGGTGGAGGCGCAAAACGAAGTGGCGATAGTGACAGCCGTGAATCGCGGCGAGTGCGAAATTTCCGTATCCGGCGGCGGTGTCGTCAAAACGTTTACCGTAATTGTAGGGATTACCTGAGGAGGCGAGGAAAATGAAAAAAGTATTGAAAGCGGCGGTTGCATTTTTGGCTTTCGGAGTGTTTGCGGTAAATACGGGTCCTCAGAGTATTTCCGTCGGTGCCGCGGATGCTGTAAAAAAGGATACGAGCAGGGTAAGTCTTTCTTCCTATGACAGCGGGTTGATGATCGAACCCACAATGATTTTTGAACCGGAATCATATAGCGGGTTGTCGGATGCTTTTTCCGAAAGAAAAAGACCTGCCTCCGTCATTCTCACGCCCGACGCATCGATGAACGTATCGCTCGGGAACGAAACGAAAACGCTGGAACAGGTTTACGACGATTATATTAAGGATAAATTTATTCCCATCGTACGTATTGCGGATTCGACGGTCGATTCGTTTATAGAGTGGCAGAACGAAACATATGCGATCGACGATATGATGGTGCTGTCTTCCGATATTTCCGTTATCGGAAAAATATATCGCGATAAACGCTGTTCTCTTCTCAATACGATTTACGATTTGACAGACGCGGAAATTTCTTCCGACAGATATGCGTCTGCGGAATATATCGGTGAAGCGAACGCTTCGGGGTGCAATATCTTGATGCTCGACGCCTCGGATGAAAATTTCGGAACGGCGGCGGAATACATAAGCGCTTTGACAAAGTGCTGTTGGGGATATGTGGAAGATAAGACGGAGGCCGTCTCGGCGATCGCCGATGGCGCATACGGAATCGTAGCGAAAGATACCGCGATTTTGGAAGAATCGCTCGAAAATTTTTCCGAATCCGGTTTTGCGAGGGCGCAATATTTGGCGGCACACAGGGGGATTACGACTTATGCGAACGAAAATTCCCTGACTGCGATTTCCGCTTCCGTAAACGAGGGGGCAACGCATGTAGAGATCGATTTGCAAATCACTGCGGATCGGGAAATCGTTCTCTGTCATGACGGGGAAACGAATGCCACTTCGATTGCGGGAACGTATTTTGAAAAGGCGACTTTGGCGCATCTTTCAAAACTCACTTTGGGGGATTATTCGGAAAAATACGGGGAGTCTTATCCGACGTTGCAAGAGGCTCTCGCGTTGGCCGAAAACAATGACCTGATTTTTATATTGGAACTGAAATTTTCGGGCGGATCCACGAACGTCGTCGATAATCTGAAACCGATAGACCGACTGAAAGAGATTATGGAAGCGCATCCGGAAATGAAGGGAAGATGGTATGCGATAACGTTTTATGCGCCTTTTGCCGAGCGAATGAAAGAAATTATGCCGGAAATTCCCGTGGGATATTTGGGAGGCGCTACCTCCGGGAAAGAGCAGGATTCCGGAGAAAGCGGCTGGGGAGGCGGACACGTCGATATGACGAATATCTCCGGAAAAATCGCCTTTTTGAGAAAGTATAATCTTGTGTTGGACGAATCCTATTACGCGGCGACGGACAATACCGCGGCGGCATATCTGGCGAGAGGATATACACAAAATACATGGACGTTTGAAAATGTATCTCATTTTAATGTAAAGGGGAATATCGTTACCTCAAATGCCGCGGAAAAATGTTCGATGCTCGTAAAGGAACTCGGGACAGGGGATTTACGGATAACCCGCGATGATATTTCAAAGGGACAGATAGAAGTGCCTTGCCGCACTTATAACGGCTGGATCGTAAATTTGAACTGCAATATTATCTTGACGGAGGAAACGTCAAAAGAGGCTTATATTCTGCTTTATTATCGGCAGAATTGGAGTTATGTTACTTCGAAAGATCGGGAAGAGCAAACGATCGAAGGCTGTTACGGTATTTATAGTAAATTGTTGAAGGTTTCGTTTTGATAACCAATCATAAAAATAATAAGGTAAGGAGCAAATAAAATGAAAAAGTTTTTTTCGTTGTTGTTAGGAGCGACAATGCTCTGTTGTTGCGCGGCGACGGCCGTCGGTTGTTCGTCTGACAAAGGGGACGACGGCTCGACGCAGGGAGGCAATGAAATCGAAAAAGTTTACACAACGGATTCGGATACGTTAAAGTATATTTTTGAAAATATGTATAAAGACGGACAGATTGCCGATGCCGAAAACGGAATCGAAGAAGCGGCGGATGTCGAAAAAGCCGCGGTGTTTGTCAACGGGGAGTATGTTAAAAACTTTACTGACATGACCAGCCGCAAGGATGTAAAAATGGAGCTGGTCAGCGGAGAAAACACGCGTATCGTAAACGTTTCTGCGGGAATAGCGTATACCCTGCCTTCCGCCGTGATTGAAAGCGATTACAGCATCGCGCATCTCAGATCGCAATATTCATACGACGACGTTGTCTTGTCGGTCAGTTACGAGTCCGGAAATCCGTATATGAATACTTCCGATCCTTGGGGAATTTATGCGGGAGAATGGTTGCTGCCGCATATCGACAACGATGAGTTTTGTAAAAATTGCGGGATAACGGTTCTCAATAAAACGGAAAACGTTTATCCCGATAAAGATAAACGCGTTGTCGGACACGGCGATCTGGAAATGAAACCGGGCTATGACATTTATATGTATGCTTTGCAGATACAAGACGAAGAAAAAGCGATCGAACGTCCTTTCTATAACGTTGCCGTAATCAAGCAGGTGGACGATGACAAGACGTTTACGCTTATGGTTATGAAATCAAAATCGGATAAAACCGAAGAGATGAAGGAAATTATAGCGGGGTACAACAAATTTACCTCCCGAGGTCAGGTAAAGAGCTATTTTAATCCGGGAGATCCGAAAGAAGATCCGAATTGGAATGAGGAGACAAAGGCATATTTCGAACAATTGCAGACGACGCAATATGCCAATTGGGGTGCGTTCAGTTATTCTATGCCGGGCGGATATTTCGGCGAGGGAAAAGACGACGAAACCAATCCCCTCAATTCTACATATAAAAATATTCTGGATAAAAGCCGGCAGGTAAAACAAACGGTCGAAGATATTTGGGGACATACATACGAAATTTATCCTACATATACCCATATCGGAGGAGGGGTGGACTATACTAATTATACGCCTCATAATTTCCCGCTCGCTATGGCAAGAGAATTGGCGGGAGGGGACGGAGCGAACGGTAAGCCGGTTTTACAGTTCACCTATCAGTTCACTTTGAACAATAACCTCGTAAACGACGAAGTGACGCCGATGTTCGATATTATGCGGGGTAAATATGACGAGCAATTCAGAAAACTTGCGCGAGACATCAGGGAATACCACTATCCTGTATTGTTCAGACTGAACAACGAGATGAATACCGACTGGACGAGTTACAGCGGAATAATGACTTTGCTCGATCCGGATATTTTTACAATGACATGGCAGCGCCTGTATAATATCTTTACGGAAGAGGGGGTCGATAATTGCATTTGGATTTGGAATCCCATAGCGGTTTCGTGTCCGTATTCTTCGTGGGGCGAAGATCTTTGTTATTTCCCGGGGACGGATTACGTTCATCTTTTGGGCGGAACGAATTACGAAATGAACAACTATAACGATATTCCCGGCGGGGCAACGGCCGAAGAGCAGATTCTTTCTTTTAAAGAATGCTATACTTCGCTCTATAATAAAAATCATGAAAATTTCCCCGATACATGGAGTTTGATTATAGCGGAAACGGCCTGCGGCTCAGGCGGAGACGCATCGGGAGAGCTGGGCAGAAACGCGGCTTCTCAGGCCAAATACGTAAGAGATATGTTTGCGGAGTTGAAGGCCGAAGAACCGGCGGCTTACATAAAACAAATAAAGGGTATCGTATGGTTTAACTGCAACGATTACGGGACGGGAACGAATCCCGATACCAATTTGCAGATTATCACAAATCGTTTGCAGTTCTGCAACAAACCGGGGGAAAACTATAATTACGACGATCTTAAAGAGACTTGGGAAGCATTTAAAGAGGGATTTACGAATTATAAAAAGTGATGACGGCACTCCAAGTAAGGTTAACGGGCATCTGATTTTTCGCTATGCCGCGGAAACGGTTTCTGCGGCATAGCGGGAAATAAAAACGGTAAAGATTGTCTTGATGAAAAATAAAATTCAGGAAGTAAAGATTCATGAAAAAAGCATTACCGAGAGGGTTGATAGTATCTTGCCAGGCATTGAAAGACGAGCCGTTATACGGTGGCGATACGATTCCCAAAATGGCGTTGGCGGCCGAATTGGGTGGTGCTGTTGGTATTCGAGCCAATACGGTGAAAGACATTAATGCGATTGATAAAAAATTGGACGGGAGATTGCCGATTATCGGTTTGATTAAAAAGAATTATTCCGATTCTCCCGTTTACATAACGCCGACGTTGAAAGAGGTTAAGGCTCTTATAAAATCCAAATGCTGTGCAATTGCTTTGGATGCCACCAATCGTATCCGGCATAATGGTATAAAGCTGGCCGAACTGATCGAATATATTCGCGAAAACAGCGATAAACAGATCGTAGCGGATATCGCTTCTTACGAAGAGGCATTGGAAGCGGAGAGCCTCGGCGTCGATTATATTTCCACTACATTGTGCGGTTATACGGAAGATACAAAAGATGTCAAACTTCCGAATATAGATTTATGCCGAAAACTTAAAGAAAACATAAAACATGCAATAGTAATTGCGGAAGGCGGTATTCACGCGTATGAAGAACTCGATGAAATCCTTTCTTTGGGAATCGATCGGGTTATTATCGGCGGAGCGATCACCCGACCGAAATGCATTACCAGCAATTATGTTCAGATCATTCAGAATAACAGAGCCTTTAATCAGGTAGTATAAAAGCGGGGAAATCATTGATGAAAAAATTTCATAAAATTTTTTTGAGTTTGGCGATATGTTTGGCTTTGGGCATCTTAAATTTCGCGGGATGCGCTCAAACGCCTGCCGATGACGGCTCTTCTTCTGTCTCGGGCGGACAGGAAGAGGACAACGTTTACGAACCCAAACTTTTTACGGTAAATGAAGAGGATATTGTCAGCGAAACTCTCGGAGACGGAGTAATTCATAAGAGCGTTCCCATAAAACTCGCAGACGGAAATCCTTCGTTGGTACATGTTGTCGAGACGGATTTGACAAAAGCCGATATTCGTGCGGGGACAAAAGACAATGCCGCGATGAGTTTCAATTATGAAAAATCGACGCCTTATGAAATGGCGTCGGCTTGGGCCTCGGAAACGGGCGGAACCGTATTTGCTTCTATTAACGCGGACTTTTTCGGAGAATATTGCGTAAATGCTTTCGTAAAAGACGGATATATCGTTAAAGACAGCCATAACGATAACGGGAATTATGACTATAAAGATAGCGCTGCCGACCTTCCGGCATCGGCTCCCATGCTTTTCGGCGTGAAAGGCGATACGGCGCAAATCGCACCGATAGTTTCTTACGAAGGCGACATAACGACGAAATCGGTAAAAAGGACGGTCGTAAAGTCAAAATTGACTTATGCCGTAACGGTCGGCGGACACGAGGTTAAAATCCAGGCAAACGCTAATCCGACTTCTTCGAACGCTACGCTCATCGTTCGTTCGAAAGGGACGATATCGAAAGGTCTGGCGATAAAAGTCGGCCTTACCGACGGCGTAAAGAACCTCACCGTTCTTGAAACGACTTCGGTGACTCAATCGACGTCCTTTACCCCCGACGCGGACGAATACGGCTATATTTTTGTCGGGGAAAATTTCAGCGGTTTTTCTGCGTTACGGGAATTAAAGACGGGAGATAAATTGTCTCTGTCGGTTTCTTCCGAGGATGGCACCTGGGACGGGTATGATACGATTCTCGGCTGTCGTCAGGCTTTGGTCATCGACGGCGCGGTCGCTGAAACCGTCGCGCTCGAAAACAGCAACGGTGCGCAAAGTCCGGATATTCCCAGAACCGCAGTCGGGACAAAAGACGAAAATACGGTTTGTTTGTTTGCCGTTGAATCCATGCGCTACGGGGGAAAGGGCAGTGAAGATTCTACCTACGGGCTCAGCTTGCCTCAATTGGCCGATTTCATATGTTGGTATGGTTGCAGGCAGGCCGCGAATTTTGACGGAGGCGGGTCTACGCAGTTAATTCTGAATGGCGGTACCTATGCATCTCCGACCGTTGTCGTAAGATCCAGCGATACGGGCAGCAGAGAACTTGCATCTACGAGAAGCGTGATGAATTCGTTTCTCATTACCTCAAAGGTAAAATAAGATGGATACCGTTTTTGATTTTGATGAAAACATGAGAATGCGGCAAGTACGGGGCACGGAACTGCGTTGGTACGACGCTAAGGAGGCTCGATTCGGCTTATTCGGTTCGGATGCGCTTTCGGAAGACGGTTTTTGCAGAATGACGCAGGCGGAAAGAGCGCATTTGCTTCCCGTGAACGAAGGGGAAGCCTGGCTTGGGGAGCATTCTGCGGGAATCGGCTTACAATTTGAAACGGATTCCGCGCAACTGTTTGTCCGTGTAAAGAATCGTTCCGGATTCGATATGACGAATATGACGTTGATAGGACAAACGGGGATCGATTTATACGTATATGACGAGAGTTTGTCCCGCTATCGTTTGCATGAAGTGGGCCGCGGAAATTTTGAAGATTCGGAATATGAATTGTCGTTGGGGCATTTTTCCGATCGTCCTCGTCGAAAGCGAAAATATCTCATGTATTTGCCGTTATATATGTCGACTTTGCGCTTGGAAATCGGACTGGATAAAGAGTCCGAAATCATTCCCGTACCTTTTGAAAACAAAGAGCGGATTTGCGTATACGGAACAAGCATTACTCAGGGGTGCAGTGCATCCAGACCGGGGATGGCTTATACGAATATTCTTTCCAGACGCCTTTGCTGTGAAGTTCTCAATTTCGGATTTTCGGGAAGCGCGTTTATGGAAAAAGAAATGGGCGAAATTCTCGGAAAGCGGAAGCTGGATCTGTTGATTGTCGATGCCGAACCGAATGCGGGATGCGACGAGAGGATGAAGGATAATGCGGAGAAATTTTTGAACGCATTTTTTGACGGAAATCCCCATTGTCCGGTTGTTTTATATTCGAGAATATTGTTTGCGCTCGATACATATGACGAAAATCGTGTTCGACTGCGGGAATTTTATAAAGACTTCCTGAAAAAATTGGCTTTAAGATTCAGAAAGAAAGGCAAAAGAGTATATTTTGCCGACGGCTCAAAGATTTTGGGCGAAGAATATACCGAATGGACGGCGGACGGTATTCATCCCGATGATGTAGGAATGAAATATATCGCCGATCATTATGAAAAAACGATAAAAAGGATAAAAAAGGAACTGCAAAGATGAAAAAAATAGTAATGTTGCCTCTCGATGAAAGGCCGTGTAATTACGATTATCCGAAAATGATGCCGAATGCGGATTATAGTTTGCTGATTCCTCCGAAAACTCTTATGGGAGATAAAAAACGTCCCGGAGATATGGAAGGAATTAAAAATTGGCTGTTGGAAAATATCGATGGCGCAGATTGTTGTATTTTGTCGTTGGACACTTTGATTTACGGGGGAATAGTACCTTCGAGATTGCATGAAGAGAAGGTCGAGGTTTTGCTTGAAAGAGCAAAAACCGTGGAATTATTGCGGGAAAAGAACCCGAAAATGAAATTTTACGTATTTCAGCTGATTATGCGTTGCCCGGATTATTCTCTTTCCGACGAAGAGCCCGATTATTACGATTTTTACGGCAGAGATCTTCACCTTTACGGCAGATATACGCATTTAGAGCAAACGGGCGGTCTTACCGAAACGGATAAACAGGATTTTAATCGAATCAAAGAAACACTTCCTTCTGAGGTATTGGAGGATTTTATCGGGAGAAGGAAGAAGAATCTGCAAGTTCTTATCGAAAATCTCCGCTATGTAAAAGACGGAACAGTGGATTTCTTCATCGTTCCGCAGGACGATGCGGCTGTTTACGGATTTACTTCGATGGATCAGATTCTGGTCCGGAAATATTTGAAAGAAAATTTTTTACATATGAAAACGGCGATGTATCCGTCTGCCGACGATACGGGGCTGATTCTTCTCGGCAGGGCTGTTTCGGAGTTGAACGGAGGTCGTCCCCGAATTTATGTGCATTATGCTTCTACAAAGGCTGAATCGGTTGTACCTTGGTTTGAAGACCGTCCTTTGGGAGAGACGATTAAATATCATATTTTATCCGTCGGGGGCCAACAGGTATATTCGTTGCCGGAAGCCGATATTGTTCTTGCGGTGAATATGGGGTCTGAAATGTTGAATGTTTCTGACGGCGGATATGTAAAAGCGTATGATGTAGAAAGAAATCTTGCAGAATTTACGGCGTTTATACGTTACGCTCTTGAACAAAAGAAAATAGTTTCGATTGGCGACGTCGCTGGTTGTAACGGAAGCGATGGGGAATTGTTGCACCTTTTGCAAAAAGAGGATTTATTATTGAAAATTCATGCCTATGCAGGGTGGAATACTTCCAGTAATACTTTGGGAACGACAATTTGTCAGGCTGTTTTATATTATTTCGGACGCGACGAATGGGGAAGAAAGAGCTTTTTACTGCATCGCTATTACGAGGATATGGGATATATGGGGTATGTCCGGAAGTATATAATCGATAATGTTCTGCCGGGAATGGGACTTAACAATTTCAGGGTTGACGGAAAAAAGGGAAAAGTCGCTGAAATGATTCGCAAAGAACTTATCAAGTATATGACGGAAAACTTTCCCGAACTGGCGGCGGAAGTCGAAACAGTGGAAATTGAGCAGCCTTGGAACAGAATGTTTGAGACGGACGTCAAATTAAAAATCAAAAAATGACGGCTGTCAATCGAAAATAGATCGGAAGAGCGTCGTGTAGGGAAAGAGT
>OCRA01000031.1_pt1 | contig 18082 bp, 10 predicted proteins | sample 1538601 | NCBI WGS metagenome assembly OCRA01 (sample SAMN04571710, study PRJEB22368) | human gut metagenome | biome: human gut; material: stool | host: Homo sapiens | place: Luxembourg | collected 2012-09-06
CGCTCTTCCGATCTCCTGTTTCTATATTATCTCATCTTCACTTTCTTCACATTGGAAAATGCGCCGTAGTACGTCTTGCCTGCTGCTTTCCGGTATGCGCGGACTTTGAAATAATACGTCTTTTTCTTCTTGATGCCTTTCTTGACGATACAGGAGACTTTCTTCCATTTTTTTATATTCGCGGACTTTTTATAACCGGAAGACTTCTTCCTGGAAATGTAAATCTCATAACCGGTGCAGCCCTTTACTTTTTTCCAGGTCAGCTTCACTGTCTTCGCGCCGGTCTTTTTGGCGGATTTTAACTTTACCTTCGCCGGGGTGTACTTTCTGGCGTTGGCGGCTTCCTGCTGCGCTGCGGCGGAAGCAGCGGCTTTTTGCTGCTGTTCCTGCGCTTTCAGTGTGCGTAATGTCTGCTCAGCGTTGGTCAGGACAGATAAAATGTTTGACGGAACCAGTTTTTTCTGGGCGGCAGTCAGGGCATTATATGCAGCTCTGGCAGCGGTAATCTGACTTTCTTTGTCCAGCGTGACCGCACCAACGGCCTGAATCTGGCTGATGACCGCATTGGCCGCTTTCTCATTTTTCAAAGAAAGAATCCTGGCTTCGGCATCCTGCAATATGCGCAATGCAGACGCGGATACTTTCGCCTTTTGCGCGTCGTTAAATCCGTTATAAGAATTTCTAATGGAACGCACCATCTCTTCTTTATCAAGCGTTACCTCACCGATCGCGTCAATGCGATCCATCAGATTCTGCGCCATACGGGTGTTATAGATATCCACATACTGCGCGATCTGCTCTTCTGTTGGGAGAGCGTTATATACTTCATTCAATTCTTCCTCTGTTGAATCCATATTTGCTACCACTTTTAAAGCATTCTGATATGCTGAAGCATAGCCTTCATTATCGCAAATATTCTTATACTCCTTGTAAATTGCCAACCTCTTTATTATATGATCAAGATCACCTGTTAACTCCAAATCACCATCATATAAAGTAAAACGAAGTCTTATCACATCCTCATTATGTACTTTACGATTTCCCATTCCTACCCCCGGAGCCTGATTATTCATATAATAAAACCACCCCGTAGTAGTTCCACTTTCCGTTGTTTGATATGAAAATTCTTCTAAATCAGGATATACTATATTTTTTGTTTTTGCCGGCAATATAAGATCATCTGTTACTTTCCCCTTTGTATCTTCTGTGATACATTTTGGAATATGACCATTTCCACTATCGACACCATAAATTCCTACGAGATACCATCCATAACTGGTATTTTCCTCTACATGCGGCTTTAATCCCTTTTTATCCAATGCCCGTACTATTACGTTGGAAACTAATTCTCCATCTGTAATATTGACTATCATTGGTTCAACAACAAATCCCTGACCTATCGTAAATTTTTCAATAGAAACATAAGCTTTATCCTGTTCCTTGGCGAAAGAATCTGTTTTCATAGAAAAACATATCACTACCGATAATAAAAAAAGAGAAAATGTTATAAAAATTATTCCTTTTATGCCTTTCTTCATTTGATTTCACCACCAAACTATACTTATTCAGGGAAATGTTTTTTCTCATTTCCCTGAATAATAGTTAAAGTATTATTTAACCTTTCTTACATTTGAAAATTGTCCATAAGTAATATTAACACCTTGTTTATTAAAAGCTCGAATCTTAAAATAATATTTCTTATTTTTTCTTACTTTGACTTTTGTTTTCGTATATGTTGTTTTATTTGGATTAGAGATTACTTTGACTAATTTGTACTTATTATTCTTTGATTTCTTCATCCAAATTTCATATCCGCTACATTGCTGTTTCTTCCATGCTAACTTGATTTTTCGATTATTTCGTCTTGGAGATTTTTTCCATTTAACCTTTTTCAATCCGGTAATATTCTGTCCAACGTTTATATTATCCGTTCCATTTGTTGTATTTTTTTCTGGCACTACAATGTCCGTTACCTGCTCTCCTTTTAACGTTTGAATTGTCTTGTGTGCATCATTCAGTTTATAAACATATTCTGCCAAAACAAGTCTTCTTTGTGCAACGGTCAACGCTTTATAAGCAGCTATTGCATCAGAAACCGTTTTTTCATCATTGAGCGAAATATTTTCCGGAAGAGTATTAATCAGATTCTCAACATACAATGCAGAAGTTTTATTATGTGCCTTTACCAAATTGATTCCGTTTTTAACTTTTGACTTTTCATCATCCAATAAAACATTATACATTGCGAAAGCCTCATCAACAGCAGTTTTAGCATCTAACGTCAAATTCTCCCACTCTCCCAATGCTGCAATCTCGTCTGCCTTAGTGCTGATATTGTTGATAAAAGCATTGATACGTTCTTCATATAATGACCAGTTTCTTACATATTGTTTTAAATTATCATCTAATGCATCATATTCAGCTTTTAACGAATCATATTCGGCTTTGTTCGTAACAGTAACGTCCCCCAAACGATTAATAGCATCTACAAGGGCAGTAACTTTTTCTGCATCTTCTTTTGTTCCCATCACCGCATATTTTTTCATGGAAGAATCTGCTTTTGCCATGGCTTCATACAAAGCAAAGTAGTTGATTCCAAAATCTTTTGTTCCAAACTTGGCATTTTTTGCTTTGTCTAAAGTGGTTTGAATCTCTTGTTTAACATCTCCCTCATCCATATCAGAGAGCATTTTCTCTGCTTTACTTATCAAAGATTTCATTGTATTCTCTGTCAGATACATCCGTGCCCAAACATTCGAGCCATTCATGACATCCCCCAGACCAACAATGATATCTTTATTGTAACCATATGATAAAACCATATCAGGGTCAAGGCAATAGATGAAACCTTCCCCTTTCTTCATATATTTGTCTCTTACCACTGTCAGAGGTGTTATTCCTCCCATATTACAGAAAGCTTCAAAATTTACATCTGCCTCTGTCAGACCAGACAAAACACATCCATGCGTCTGTGAATTTGCATAATTATAATAGAAATTCCAGAACATACCTATTTCATCATCACTGACCATGCCCTCAGTCATCTGGGTATCACGGATACTATTTACAATCTCGAATCTTTCTTCTTCCGTCAGCCATTCGTTTACTGCTGCTAAAGCCCAAGAACGCATATCAAGGTCAAAGGTTTCAGACCGCGCTTGATTTTTTACTGTCGTGATAAGCTGTTCTTCAATCGGATGACCTGCTGCTTTAAATGCTTCCAATGCCCAGATATTACATGCATATGGACCATATCCACCATTTGAATAACATTTTTCCAGACCCTCCACATAATTTATTCCGTTAAAATTATATGGATTTTCGCCAATCAATATAAGTTCCAAAATACAACCAGCCCAATCGGTTGCCTGATCCATCTCATGGGTTGTGACATCATAAACAATCGCATCTTTCGTATCCAAATTAGTCGCCGCCGCCATAAACACTGACCAATATCCATTGGACAAATCATTCTTTTCATCTTCGCTTCTGGCATACCATCCTGACTCTTCTAACATTTGTTTGGCCAGCGCTTTCGTAGAATCTGGTAGATTCCACATTTCTTGCTCATAATTTTTATAACGGAACTGATAAGAATTAGTGGTCGACTTATCCTCCGATGTCACTTTTACTGTCGTACTGAGCCGATTCGGATTAACACTGAACGTATAACTTCCGTCTGCGTTTGCCTTTGCATCCTTTCCATCCACTTTTACTGTAGTGCCATCCGAACATTTCATCGTAAATGTTATCTTGTCTGCTGATTCCGCTACATCATAATTATATGTATCTCGAGCAAACGACTCTTTTAAATTTCCCCCAGATAATTCTAATGATTCCACATATGCATCCGAATGAACTCTCTGCAGTTTTAATGTGTAATCTTTTGTTGTTCCATCTTCTGCCGTAACTTTAAGTTTTACTTCATTAATACCGTCAGTATCAATAACTTGATACATTTCTACATTCGCATCTATCGAATTTGGCTCGACAATTTCCCATTTAGCCCCCGAATCTTTCGGTATTACGCCAAGATATATATGTGTATATTTTGTTGTTGAGCCAGATGATGGCATATTTTCTGGCAGGAAAATTGTATATTCTGTTTTATCTGTTTCTGATTGCTGTATTTCATACTCCCTTGCATCCACAGTCCCAGTGTAACTTAACTGTATAGCATCAATAGCATCAATATCTGCATTTGAACTTTTCTTAATTTTTCCCGTTCCATTTGAGTTTATAATATAAACGGCTCCAAAATAATATGGTTTTCCAGGTTTAATATCAAATCCCCAATCACTGTCACCAGACAATGCTTCGGTTTCGGAAACTTTGCTATATACACCAATAACATTGCATCCTTCTTTTAATTGAATAATCGGACTGCTATGTTCCCCATATTTTTCACTGCTTGCAGAAAATGGTATTCTATTTTTAACCTCCCCATTTACTACAATGAAATTATCCCCATTAGACAACCACGCCAAATAGCGATTTGGGATTGTCCCTTTTATCCATTCCTTTGTTATATTAAACTGTACTTCATCTAACGTCTCGTTCACTTTTTTTACTTTTGATTCAGTATTATTGTAAAGAGGAATACTATAATTATTATCCGATCCTTCATTTACAATTTTTACTGATGTTGGGAAATTCTCAGCAACAGATTTGTCATTTGGTGCTCCAGTTTTAGAAGAATTATCCATAATAATATAATCAGTAACAACTTCATCGTTAATATAAGAATTGACATACAAGATACTTGTTCCGTACAGTGCTGGAGATGAAGAACCTTCTTTACTCATCCATGTGCCATTTATCGTAAATGTACCATCTTGCAGAGTTACCTCATACTCATCTCCGAATTCATTGTAACATTCTATTTTTGTCACATCGTTGCCCACAGTTCCTTGTATTGTCATCGGATCCGTTAGAACTGGATTTTTGTTCGGAGTTGCCAGCCAAATATTATTGTTTTCATCATACTTTTTCAGTGTAAATATAGTATTTCCTTGAAATCGATTAGTAATCATAATAGAGTCAAGGTTCAAAGTGTCGGCCACATCTGCCGCATTTACATTAAAACCTGTAAAAAGTATGAGAGCAAATAAAAACGAATAAATATACTTTTTCATTTTGTCTCTCCTCTTTGTAGTAAAGCGGTCAGGATGGAACCCTCCGTCCTGACCGCTTACCAATATCTGATTTTTTTGCAATGGCATATAAATCAAATACCACTATTATTTATATACCACTTTTCAATCTTATTTTGTTTTTTACCACTGGCTAAATGTTCTCTGGTATACAACGTAAATTGTTTTTGCAGAATCAGCCTGTACGTTACTTGCATATAAAGATAAAGCATCTGGATTCCCATAGGTATCTTCCGTTATATTTGGAGTCTTTCCATTATCTACCTGATAGATTATCCAGTCGTTGCTTCTATACCAAGACTGTCCTGGTTCATCGGAATACTTAGAATCAATATATTCAGAACCAATACCATCAAAAGATGTCATATAATATCCGTTAGGATCGCTATAGCTGTCAAATCCCCACTGAATATCTTTGCCTGATACTTCAGCAGCAGCATCCATAGCATCTTTTACCGTGCCATTATCTGCGATTGTAACTGTTTCAGATACAAGATTTGTATCAGCATCCACTTTCTCTGAGCTGTCATCAATCATGTAAATGATATTTACCTGTTTCGTTCCATCCGTCTCCTGCGCAAATGCTGTCACCCCCATAGCCAGTACCATGACCATTGCCATTAATAAAGCTACAAGTCTTCTGCTTAATCTTTTCATCAACAATTCCTCCTCTCGTTGTGAAAAAAAACTCATAAATCTCATCGTTTCTGTCAGCCGCCTTCCGGCGGCGGTTCATGGGTTGCCTTATATTCGTGCACGAAATATTTACAACAGGTCGTTATTTCCAAAAGCAGCCGTTCCGCCCGGCTCCGGGAGAAGTGACCGGAACCGGACGGTTCATGACAATTCAGGATAATCGAGAGCCTAAACCGTGATGATGATACTATATGGCTTATTCTGATAGAATTATACAGTATCCTGTGCTTTAGGAATCAGGTAAGTTCTTTACCTGCATCCATTCTAGTATATTTTCCACAATTTTTCAACAACTTTTTAGTTCGCAGTAGTGCATATTATATGTAATATTTTTACAAATCATGGTGGGAAGGTGCCGGAAGGTTTTCCATTCCGGCAAAATCACCGGCGAGAGGAAAGGTTTCTTCTTATTTGTAGACCGGCACGCAGTAGAACACATTGGTTCCGTCATAGTAGAAATACGAGATTCGTTTCTGAAAGTCGGTCTGCAGCCAGTTATCGTAGATCCACACATGGTCGATGCAGCGAATCAGCATACGAATCCGTTCCGCCGTGCGCGCCGCCGCGCTGTCGATGGAGAACACCATGTAAGCGCCGCCCTGCACACGGACTTCGTGAAAACCGTCAGGCAGAGCGGCAAGTCCTGCTCCCGGTTCGGCGCACGTTTCCGGCTCAGCGTTCGTTTCCATCCCGAAAGAGTCGCCCGTCTCCAGGAGCGGCCCCAGGACAAAGTTGTTGATGTAGGTTCCGTCCGGGTAACGGCTGGTCTCATAGAGGGCGATCTTCTGCGTTTCTTCCGTAAGGGCCGTTCCTTGCAGTTCACCAAAGGCGTGCTCCATGAAGAAGGCGGTGACGCCCGGAACATCCAGATCGATCTCCCTCTTGTCCGCGCCGGATTTGACAGACCTGCCCAGAAAGCTTCTGTCCGGCAGCTGCATTTTCTCCGCCCGGATGTCTGGGAAATGTTCGCTGTAATAGTCCCGCAGGCTGGGCACATTGACGGAGACTTTCCGGTAGTCTTCCGGCGGGACGCCGAAGGCTCGCTGAAAGTTTTTGCGGAATTTTGCCATTTCTCCGTAACGGCACTGCACAGGAAATGTTTTTTCGTCCAGTTCTCCGGCGTCCAGTTTCTGGGCCAGCACATAGAGACGTTTTCTCGTGATGTAGTCCGGCAGAGAAATGCCGTAACAGGCCTGAAAACGGTCCCGGTAGTAGATGTCTGAACGGCCGAAGTGGGCGGCGACTTTATCCACATCGATATCTTCCAGTACGTGCCCATCGATGTAGTGGACGATGTTTTCGATGTTATTCCCGCCGACCTCGTTTTCAATCTCAATGCCGCCGAATCCAGTCAGGAGGGGAATGTACAGATAAATGTTCTCGCTGTCGAAGACCTCGTAGGTAAATCCCATCTTATCCGTTTTCTTCCAGTTGATGACCTGCCAGATGCGAAAGGCGTACCAGGCCATCTCCCGGGCCGTGTCGGCGATATTGAAGTAGTCGCCGCCCCGCAGCGCCTGGAATACGGCGTATCTTCCTCCGGTGATGCGCAGGCGTACTGTTTGTCCCACCGTACCGCCCGCCGCTTTCACCGCTCCCGAGTCCCCGTCTGTCTTCAATGTCCGAATGTGTTCATCCGACTTGGCTGCCACAGCGTCCTCTCCGACCTTCTTTGCCAGCAGATAACAGAGTTGTCCGTCGTTTTGCCAGTCATTCCACCAGATGCCCCATGTTTTTTTCTCACAGTGAAGGTCCATCCGGGAAGACGGATGGCGAAATACCCAGGCCACATCCCGCATGAGGTCGATGTCCTGATCTTCGGGCATACGGACGGGGATACCTTCCACCTCCACATCTTCCACTTCCCGGTACGAAAGGGTCAGCGGATGCCCGTTGACGTATTGTTTTAGCGGCATATCCGGGATGCGCTCTTCCTGCTGAAATTCTTTCGGCGTCACGCCGAATTCTTTTTTGAACTCCCCGTAGAAGCTCTTGGAAGCAAAGCCGTTGCGCACGCCGATGATATCCAATGATTTGTAGTGGAAATGTATCTCCTGCGCCGCCCGGCGCAGCCGGTATTTTTTTAGAAACTTCAGAAAAGTGAATCCGAAGGCTTCCGAGATAAGGTCGTTGACTTCCCTCGGCTTCATGACAAGTTCCCGGGCCGCATCCGACAGCGCAAGGGAACGGTAATAGTTATCTTTTATGTAAAGGATGATTGCTTCTAATTTCTGCTGTCTTGTTCTTTTGTCCGTCTCTCTCAAGCAAATGGTTCCTCCTGTTTTTCGATGATTTTTATCAACGTGGAACTGTACGAATCTGTCAGCGCGGCCACGGCGGCGGCAGGGGTCTTCCATACCTCCCGTTCCCGGGCGTCCGGTTTCCCGTCTTCCTGACGCTGTGCGGACGCGCCTTTCTCTCCAGTCTGATGCAGCTGTGCCGGTATGCCGCCCTCCCCCTCTTGCTGCCGCTGGGCAGACGGGTCTCCCCCTCTGGTCTGCGCCAGTATCTCCCACGCCGCCGGATATACTTCCTCCGGTGTAAGGAGACCCCATTCCAGCTGATCGAGCAGGTGGGCATAGAGGGAGGCTCTGGTGACAAGGCGACTCTCCCTCCGCAGGCTGTCCAGACGGTGCGTAAATTCCGCCCGGCTCAGTCCTTCTTCTGTCCGGCGCGGCTCTGCCGCCTGCGCTTTTTGGTACATTTCCTGATATCTGTCCCAGAGGGCGTCCTCCGTGATGCCAAAACGCCCCAGCCGCCGCAGGACATCGTGTTGAGAAGACGGATTTAAGCCCGACTGGAGGGAGAGGGCTTCTTTGACCGCCGCCATAACAGTGACGCCGATGTATTCACCCAACTTGCTGTTTTTTCCGGCGTTGGTCAGTCTTGTTTTTGACTGGGGATTGGTGATGATGATGGTTCCATCGGTGCCGGAGCCGGTGGCGATGCCGTGGGAGGAGCAACTTGGTGCCAGCAGTTCCTGAATGGCCGCAGTCTTTGCCTCCGTGCAGGTGACAAGGCTTCGCGCGATGGCGCCCGGGTCCAGGTCAGCGTCGATGTGCAAAAGAATATTGATGGTCCCCGGCGGTTCCTGACAAAACCCTCCCGCCCTCTCGTGCCAGAGGGCCGTATCTCCCACGCGGCCGCCGTTATGTTCGATGCCGCCGGTGACGATGGCTGTAACGGTAAAGTCGTCGTAAACCTTTGTCTTTATGGATACATTTTCCATGGAGGCTGCGGTACAAAGCCCGGTACATATGTTCGGGTCAAGACCCAGATCTTCTTTTGCGATGATATTCATATGTTCTTCGTAGGTCTTCCCGCGCATGACGCATCCCATGCCTGCGCCGGGATTGATATCCACGTTAAAAACGGCTTCCAGATTTTCTCGAAAGCCGCCGTTATCCGGGCCGGTACTTAAAGTGTTTCTCGGCCCGGCAAAGGTGAGTACCAGCGCTTTTTTGTAGCGGTGCAGCGTATCTTGATTGGATAATTGACAAAGCTTCATTCCCATTTCCTCCTTCCCGGATTCCGGTTCTTAAAAACGCTCCTGCCTCCCCGGACAGTGATGCGTCTCCAATCGGACTGTAAGCAGACAGAAATGTTACAACCAGCCCAGCAGGCGGCTCTGTGCCCGGGCGAAGCTTTCGTATTCTTCCCGGCTGTTTTGGACAAATTCTTCGGTCACGTAGTCAGGATGGATACGCGCGAGCAGTTCTTTCACGCCGTTTCCAAGAAACGGGCGGTGCAGATCAATCCGGCAGGCGTGTTCGTAGGCAAGCTGAAACAGTGTGTAAAAGTCGTAGCTGTCAAAGTCCATGGGCTGTTTTGCCCAGTCTGCCTTCTGCTTCTTTACGTAATCGCCGCTCAGGGACATCTGTAAATGCACGCCTTTTATCCAGTCTGTGATCGGAACGCCCGCCGCTTCATGGGCGTCCAGCATGGCGTGAAGATAGGCCACGGCGTCTTCCGGCGTCTTTAAGTCGCTGCTGTTATTCATATAGTGACCGGTGTCCAGCATGATACCTTTCTTTTTGGCGTGGATGCCCTCCACCAGTTTTCTTGTAAGGGCCGGCGTTTTTAAGTTAAAGCCGCTCCACCACAGATTCTCTACCAGAAAATCAAACGGATATTCCCGCTCATCCAAAAGAGTGTTGATGACTTCCAGCGCACCGTCGATCACTTCTTCATCGGTGTAGCGGTACTGGTAGACATAACTTTCCCGCAGAGTGACTTCCGATACGTGGAAGACCACATATTTCGCTCCCACGCGTTCGGCGTACCGGAGATCCCGGCGCAGACAGGAGAGATAAGCCTCTCTGTCCGTGCCGCCGTAGTAGTCCACCCATTGCTGCCGGGAATCAAACTCCGCGTCCAGTCTCGCGTAATCTCCCCGCCAGAAGTCCATCCAGAAAATGTGAAAATAAAGATGAACACCGTTTACCATCTCCGGCAGAATCATCCCCCGATCAGATTCCCCCGCCAATATCACTTCCAGTCCGTTCAGTCCACAGGACTTACAGGCATTTTTAATATCTTCACTGTCCTTGTACCGATTCAGCATCCCTGCATAGACAGAAAAATTCATGGAACGGCATTCCGGTATATAGTTCACTGTTATCCCCCTCCTTTTTTTCGCTATTTTTATAACAATCCATATTTTATTTTAATGCGTTGTAATTTTTCCAGAAGCGGTCTGGCGCCCAGCCACAGAAAGATGAATGTGGAGGCGGCATGTACCAAATCCACCGGCACGCCGGAGATATAGATGGCGAGAAGTCCGCTCCAGGTAAATTCATAGACGCTCATAAAGAGGGCGGCCGGATTCATGATGCCGCCGTAGATAAAAAATGTGACAAGAAAGCCGTAAATGCACAGCGTCAGCCGTCTGGCCGGCAGGAATCCTTTCTGATGAAGCACCCCGGTTAAGAATCCGATAAATCCCATGGCAAACATCTGCCACGGCGTCCACGGTCCCTGCCCGAAGAGGAAGTTACTCACCAACATGGTGACTGCGCCCACCAGGAATCCGGCTTCGCCGCCAAAGGCGATGCCGCTTATGATGACAATGGCGACGATAGGCTTAAAACTTGGCAGCATGAAAAACGCCGCTCTCCCGGCGCAGGCCAGGGCTGCCATGGACGCCAGCACGATCATCTCTCTGGCCTGGGGTTTACGCCCTTCAAAGACCATAAAGAACGGAACCAGCGCATAAACCATAATGACCAGACTGATAAAGTAATAGACCCGACTTCCGAATATCTCCTGCAGGATGTTCTGGGGCGCATAGGTCGTTCCCCGGAACAGATAGACGCCCAGGGCGATTGTCGCCGGAATCAGCACCAGCAGAAGAAAGAGGCTCACCTTTGTTCTTTTGGAGAGCTTTCGCTTCTCTGTGGTGATAAAGGCTTCGGAATCTTCCACAAAAATATCGTCATTAAGAATCTCATCACCGGCGCTCCCTTCTTTTTTCAGGTCGGACGCCGCTTCTGCCAGCTTGCGCAACCGTTTTCCCGACCGCCGGTTCACCACGGTTTCCGGCAAGATGGTCTTGGCCAGCTTCACCGCCGGATTATCATATTTTACTGTATCGGCTTCATAATACCGACGCAGAAATTCCCGTCCCCTTATATTTTCTCCGGTTTTCCCGGAATACATCTGTGCCACAGATATGCCTCCTTTCCGTCTCCACGTACATTTTTACGCCCACGCCGTCTCTTTCCATTCTTTCGCTTCCGTACCTTTGCCCGTCTCTGCCGCCTCCTTTTGCCACAGGCAGTCCGCCACATCCTGTGCGGTCACTGCCAGAGGGAAATATTTTCTTGCCATACGGTTGGCTGCTGTGGTGTAGAAATTGTTGCCGGCAAAGAACTCTTCCGGCGTGCCTTCGGCGGCGATATTGCCGTCAAAGAACAGGCCGCACCGGTCGCCATGGGCGGCGCAGAACTCAATATCATGGGATATCATGAAAATCGTCACGCCCTGTTCCTTAAGGAGCGCTAAAATATCAGCAAATTCTTCTTTAAAATAATTATCCATTCCTTTTGTCGGCTCGTCCATCAGGAGAATCTGCGGGCGCAGCAGCAGAATCTTGGCAAGCGCCAGCCGCTGCTGTTCCCCGCCGGAGATGTCGTAGGGATGACGGTGCAGAAGTTCTTTTAAATGGGTCACTTCCGCGATGCCATCCACCACCTCCCTCTTTTCCATGGAGATATGGTACTCTTCGTTTTTCTTCTCTTTGGCGCCGCCAAGCATCTCAAACAGCTCCGCCTCCACTGTCTTTTTCACAAAGAGGGACTGGGGATTTTGCGGAAGGACGCCCAAAAATCCCCGGAACAGTTCACTGTCACCGTATCGCCGGATATCTTTTCCATTTAAAAGGATTTTCCCCCGATAAGGCTTACGCAGGCGGCTTAAAAGAGAAAGGGTGGTTGTCTTTCCTGTGCCGTTGCCGCCCAGCAGACAATAGAACTCTCCCTGATGAATGGACAGATTTAAGCCTTTGACCACATCGGGCAGTTCTTTTTCATAGCGAAACCAGACGTCTTTACATTCCAGCAGGACGCCATCTTGTTCCTCTGTCCCCTTCGCCGATGCCTTTCCTGCCCTCTGTGCCTGTTCTCTTACATGTCCTTCCTTTGTCTTTTTGGCACGTTGTCTGTCTGAGGATACATTTTCCTGTAAAAGGTCTGCATATTTCGGAATCTGTTTTTCTTCGCAGACAGTGTCCATCCATTTCCGGCCATCCCGCACCGTGACCGGACAGTCCAGGGTACGGCTGGTCTCGGTCTTTGCGTAAATCTGCATAGGTGCGGGCATGGAGAGGAACATATCATGTCGGCTCTCTTTTAATACCTGTCCGATATAGGCGGGTTTTCCTTCCGCATAGATACTCCCCGCGTCCATGACGACCACCCGGTCGGCTGACGGAAAGACTTCTTCCAGCCGATGTTCGGTCATGATGACGGTGGTTCCCAGATCCCGGTTGATTTTCTTCACCGTCTCCAGAAAATCTGAGGCGGCGATGGGGTCAAGCTGGGAGGTAGGTTCGTCCAACACCAGAAGATCCGGGTGCATTGCCATAATGGACGCCAGATTCAGAAGCTGTTTCTGCCCGCCGGAAAGTTCCGCCACATTTTTATAGAACCAGTCCTGAATCCCGAAGTAACTGGCCATCTCCGCCACCCGGATACGGATGTCCCGGCTGGGAATCCCCAGGCTTTCCAGACCGAAGGCCAGCTCATGCCAGACCTTGTCTGTGACAATCTGATTATCGGGATTTTGGAGCACGTAGCCAATCCGGCTGCTTTGCTCCCGGTTACTCATCTCATGCAGCGGCGTCCCTTTGAAAAGGATTTCTCCCTTTCGCTTTCCGTGGGGAGTGAGCGGCGTTTTTAAGTGGGTGAGCAGCGTGCTCTTTCCGCAGCCGCTCTTTCCGCAGAGTACCAGAAATTCTCCTTCGTCCACCCGAAGGTTCACATGGTTTAGAGCCCGCGTTTTTTCTTCCGGGTAAGCGAAGGAAAGTTCCCGTATCTCAAGAAATGTATGTGTCTGTTCCATATCGTTTCTGCTCCTCTTTTTGTTTTTCGTAACGGTTTTTATCTTCACGCTGACCGTACATAATCTATTCCAGTTCCCACAGCCGCCATCCCACGGCTCCTTCTTTTGGGATATCTCTGCGCCGTATCTTCCACATCTGCCGGTCAAACAGTTCCATGACCGTTGGCATCAGGCAGAAAATCAGATACGAGCCAAAAACCAGCGCGCTCCCCGGTGTCAGGGGCAGGCCTTCCACCACAATCCGTGGGTTAAACCGGGAAAAAGCATAACCCCGGGACGCGCCAAAGAGCGTCAGACCGAAGCTTGCGAGCATGAACAGCAGACAGAGCCGGTCTCTCTTGTCAAAGTGATAGATGGAAGAAGCGGTTCTCCCCTTTTCGCCATATCCCCGGCATTTCATGGAATCTGCCGTCTCAATGGCGTTTTCCAGCGCCCAGGTGACAAGAATGGAAAAGATGGTGATCCCGTGTTTCGCTCTTTTTATGATGCTGCCATTTGCTGTGCTCCTGCCGATACATTTCTGCCCGTCGGAGATGACGCCCATCTGACGCACAAACTTCGGCACAAACCGCAGGCACATGGAGAGTACCAGCGACAGCGCCGGGATAATCCGCCCGAACAGGTAGATAAATTTATCGGAAGTCATGACTTCCGTATAACAGGAAAACCAGATGAGGGTACAGGCCAGCATCAGTGCCATGATAACGCCGTAGACGCAGCTTTCCAGCGTAAAAGGATTGCCATTATAAAGATAGCCTAAGATGGTCACGCCATAGTGATTGAACATCGGATTGATAAGCGCTACAACGACCATGGCCGGGAGGGAGAACAACAGATTGAATTTCAGTGTGTGTGTAAGCCCTTTCAGAAGAATCGAGTAGGCGATTCCCGTCCCGAAGGAAATGCCCAGAAGAACCGGGTGGGTCACGAAGACCGTGACCCCAATAGTTCCCACAAAATAGAGCATATTTAAAAATGGATGATAAGTAGAAAATGTATCTTTCATAGTCCGTTCCTGTCTAGTACATGGAGTTGTCGCCCACGTCTTTGCCCAGATCGCAGGTGTATACCCAGTTGATCACATCGCCGTCTGATACGGTGTATTTGCTGCATCCGTAGTTCGGGAACCAGCCGTTGACGTTATACATCCATCCGGACAGTTCGCCGCAGTCAAACTCATAAAGCTGATTGATGCCTTCCACATAGGCGGAATCGTACATTGGCGTATAGGTGGATTCCATGTGGATACCGTTTTCTTTGCACACGGCTTTCAGCACGTCGTGGACGCTGTCGCCCTCGTTAAATTCCACCGTCGTCGCCGGCAAAATCCATCCGTCTGACGGCACGAACTCTTCCTTGCCGTCCGTAAGGTTATCCATGTTGTTTAAGATCGTAGAACAACTGATGGAGATGGTGCAGGTATGACCGCTGCCGCCTGTGCTGCTGCCGGAAGAAGATGTACCGGAGCCGCTGCCTGCGCTGCCGCTGTTTGCGGTATCTCCATTTTTGATATCGTCGTTTTTCACATCATTATTTTTCACATCGCCGCCGGAATTATCGCCGCCGGTCTCCTGACCGGAATCCCCTGCGGATGCCGCGTCGCTGCTGCCGGTCGCTGCATTGCCTGCGGCAGAATTACCTGAGCCTGTATTTCCGGAAGCCGTTTCTCCGCCTGCCGCTGTGTCGGCATTTCCTCCATTAGCCGCTGCCGCGCCCTTATTCTGACTGCCGGTAATACCGCCCACCACATAACAGTCGCCGTCCAGAGAGGTAACCGTCATGGTGAGAACCGTGGTTCCCGCACCTGGTGCGGCGGACGCAGCCTGACCGTCCTGCTGCGCAGCGTCTGTCTCCTGACCGCTCTGCTGTGCCTGCTCTGCCGCCTGACTATCGATCGTCACATCGCTCATCTTCGCCAACTGACCATTCTGTTCTTTTAAGAGCAGGCCGGTGTCGGACTGCCAGCTTTCCGGCAGCGTCACCGTCAGGGTCGGCACACAGATCAGCCCCTGCCCTTCCATGGTCATCTTCAATGCGTCGTTGGCATTATTGGCCGCTTTTTTAATGTCGTCAAGCCCTTCCGTGGTAAAGGCAATCTTCAGATTCTGATCCTGGGGATTCTGGATCTGCTTCGCGTCAAATGTCCAGACATAAGAGATGCCGCCTGTCTCTCCTGTAAACTGAATCTGCTTGTCTTCTCCCGCCACTGTGGCAAACTGCTCTTTTGTGATGATTCCATCCTCCGGGATCTCGTTAACATCTGCCAGTGCCTCCGCTACGGTGCCATCTCCACTACCCGTATTGTCCGCCTGCCCGGCTGTCTTTGTCCCTCCACAGGCTGTCATTACCAGCAGGCAAATCGTCAGCAGAACCGCCGCCAGAACACGACCGCCCCTTCTTCCGGTATGTATTACTCTTTTTGGCTCTGGCTTCGAGCCGGTTTTGTTAGTGACATATTGCAGAATCTTGTCTATCACTGTCAGGTTCATGCTGTTTCCTCCTTTGTTCCCTTTCTTATGCGGGTGAGTCTTGCATCATATCATATATACACATATGCACAGGCTCTCTGCTGTTATCCACCGCCAGCCGTATTATCGCCGTTTACTGCACCGCCGACCGGGTTATCTACCTCCGAATCTTGTGAAGCAGCGCCAATGCCGCCCCCAGCGCGCCCTTTCTCCGGAGCAAGAAGAAGATGGCTTCCAGCGCGCCAAGCCCTCCGGCTCCCGTCAGTACATAGAGAACGGACGTCGGTATCTTTATGGTAATGGTCGTCTCTTCTCCGGCGCTCTGTGCATTTTCTCCCTGCGCATTATCCGCCGTCAGCATTCCAGCATTGTCTCCGCCTGCGTTGCCGGAGCTTTCCGGTATGTAGGCCGCGCCGTCAAATGACCAGCCGCCGGATGTCTCCTGAGCCTTACTGGTCTGCTGTGTGGAAGCCGCCGTATTCTTCTGCGGAGCTGCCGCCACGGTTGTGCCGGACGAGGATCCCGAAGTACCGCCGGAACTGCCCGAAGCGCTGCCTCCGGTCTGATTACCGGAACCGACCGGGGCGGAGCTTCCCGTCTTTGTCGTTCCGGAAGCATCACCCGAGGCATACACTTTTACCACACAGGTCGCCTTGGCGCCGCTTCCGTCTTTTGCCTTTACTTTTATCTTGGCCGTTCCTTCTTTGACGCCCATGATCTTTCCGTGTTTATTGACGGTAGCAACCTTTTTATCGGTGGACGTCCATACAAGCTTCGGATTGGAAGCGTTATCCGGCTGTACTGTGGCGGTAAGCTTCCGGGTTTTGCCTTCTTCCACCGAAATCTGACTGTAATCCAGATGGATATTGGATACCTTTATCTTTGCCGCGCCAGACGACTTCGCCTGTCCTTCACCGTCAGCCGCCGACTCCTGTGTCTTATCTGCCGGAGGTGTTTCCGTCTCTTCTTCATGACTGACCACACCGGAGATATCCACCGCCTCTCCCGGCGTCAGAGTGACGTCACTCATATCATAGAGAGCCGTCTTTCCGTCCAGAAGTCTTTTATACGCCACTGTAGCGTACATTCCCTGTTCGGTTGCCATGCCGTTTAGTGTGCCGCCCTCGCCACCTCCGTTATTGGCCGCGCCCGCCGCCACGTGCATAAAACCGCCCTCGGGCAGATAATACTGGAACAGTCCGGTCATTGGCCAGCTTCCGTCTGGCTGAACAAAACGGGAATCCATTCCACAATCAATACCCAGAGCGGACAGAGCCACAATAATCTGCGCGACGCTCTCGGACGTCTCCGCTCCCATGGTGCCGTAGCCGCCGCTTGGAAGCTGCGCGGTCGACAACCAGTCAAGGGCCCGGTCGACCGCCTGGGTCACATCATCTCTCTTTCCGTAATACGGCGCCAGAGCCTGAATGGCCATGCCGGTCATATCCGAATCCGGCTCCGTTCCCGCCAAAGTCCAGCCGCCCGCCGCACATTCTCCGTTCAGTATATATTGAATCAGTCCTTCTTCCGTAGTCTGCTCTTCGGCCGATGATTCCGTCGGTATCTCATAAGATGGATGACTGTTCAACGCAATAAGCGCCCAAATAGGGCCGTTAAATCCCTGTCGCTTCACATCGGTAAAATCCGAGAGATAACCGAGCAGATTATGGCCGTCGATGTTCTGCGCATCCTTGCCGATGGCCGTCAGCCCGATAATCAGCTTGGAGTACTCCGAGAACTTCGTCCGGGTCAGCACCCAGTCCTTCTGTACCAGATTGGCGTACAGATTCTTATAATAGGTATCCACGTAAGAAGACGGCACGGACAGCCCGCTTCTCGTAAGACCGATGGCGTTCCAGATACTGTTAAAATCCGGATTCGTGTCAATGCTTAACATATAACTGCGGACAGCACTCAATACCGTGTCAATGGATGGATCCAAAGACTTTGCCGTCACGTTCAGATCCTCCTGAACATTCTCTTTTTCTTCCGCCGTCTGTCTCGATTTTTTCTCTGTTGCCTGCCACGGCTCCCCCGCAGCCTGTACATTTTCTGTAAATGTACAGGACGGCCATACAATACTCAAAAACAGAAGCGCTGCCAGAAAAGCGCCTGCGATTCTTCTCCAAAAACGAAACATTTCTCTCCCCTTTTCCTTTAGATCGGAAGAGCACACGTCTGAACTCCAGTCACCATTGGCTATCT
>OCRA01000035.1_pt1 | contig 17515 bp, 8 predicted proteins | sample 1538601 | NCBI WGS metagenome assembly OCRA01 (sample SAMN04571710, study PRJEB22368) | human gut metagenome | biome: human gut; material: stool | host: Homo sapiens | place: Luxembourg | collected 2012-09-06
CCAATGGTGACTGGAGTTCAGACGTGTGCTCTTCCGATCTGCATGAGAGAGTTTACAAATAGTCTGGCGGCCCGTGCTGATTTCCTGCTGGCGTTTTTCATTCTGCTGGCGGCGGTGGTGGCGGCGGCCGGACTGATCAGATATATTTTGCGAAAAAATACAGAGAGACGCGGACACGTCACAGAAGCACGTCAGTTATATTCTTTTTTGTCTGACAATCCATTTCAGGTGTATGTTCTGGTGCGGGGAAAAGATGCCTTCCCGCTGTTTGTTTCCGATAATGTGGAGCGGATTCTCGGTTTGGATAAAAGCGATATCCTTACGGACGTCTTTGCCATTGCCCGGTGCATGGAGGCGGAGGAATCCGGCAAACTGGAGAAGCTTTACAGGGGATGGGACAGAAAAGAACCTCTGGAAGTGGATTTCCCCTATGTAAACAGAAAAAATCAAAAAAAAGGAGACGCCTTTCTGCGGGTGGATTATTCGGCCGGCACAGATGTTTTTACCATAGTCATAGAAGATATTACCAGGCGGAAGGCGGAAGAAAATAGTCTTAGGGAGAAACTTTCCCATGCGGAGGCAGAGAATGATGCCAAGACAGAGTTCCTCTCGGAGATGTCCCATGAGATCCGCACGCCGATGAATGGAATTTTGGGGCTTTTGGAACTGGCGAAGATGGATCTGTCCAATACGGAGGCCTTGAGGGAGTATCTGGATAAGACACAGAATCTGTCCCGGTTTCTTCTGAATCTGATCAACGACATTCTGGATCTGACACGGATTGAGAGTGGAAAGATTCAGCTGGAACAGGAGAGCTTTGATTTGATCGCCATGGCGCAGAAGCTTCGTGCCATGTTCCAGAAGACCATCCGGGAAAAGAACCTGCATTTTGAACTGCGGGTGGAAGGATTTGATATCCGGTGGGTCACCGGAGATGAGATGCGTCTGAGCCAGGTGATCATCAATTTTCTGTCCAACGCCGTGAAATTTACGGAACCGGGAGGAAGCGTGATCCTCACTTTTCGTCAGATGGAGAAGATTGAGAATCATCTGCGCCTGATGATTCAGGTGAGAGATACCGGAAAGGGCATTGAGCCGGAGTTTCTGACACACATTTTCCGGCCTTTTGAGCAGGAGAGCAGCATGATCGCCAAAAAATACGGCGGGAGTGGTCTGGGCATGTCCATTGCGGACAATATCATCCGTCTGATGGGCGGGCAGATTGTCATTGACAGCGAGGTGGGCAAAGGCAGTGATTTTACGGTGTTTTTATCGCTGCCGGTGGCAGAGCCGGAGGAAAGCGGCGCGCGGGAAAAAGAGGTCCGAAGCGGCAGAGTGCCGGAGCAGGAAGAAGAATTCTGGTACCTGAAAGGCGCCCATGTGCTGCTGGCGGAAGATAATGATATCAATGCCAGGATCACCATGGCGATTCTGGATAAGGCCGGCGTGCACACTGACCGGGTTCTCACAGGACTGCAGGCGGTGGAAACTTTCACAGCCAGCGAGGAAGGTTTTTACGATGTGATCCTCATGGATATCCAGATGCCGGAGATGGACGGATGGGAAGCGACAAAACAGATACGGAAACTGCCCCGGAAGGATGCCCGGTTTATTCCGATTTATGCGCTTTCCGCCAACTCCTATGTGGAGGATAAGAGACATTCCATGGCGGTGGGGATGAATGATCATATCGCCAAACCGATAGATTTTAATGAGCTGAAGAAAAAGATGGGGGCGGCCGTCCGTGACAGCCGCAATGCGTGGAATGCCAGCCGGAAGGTGGGCGTTGAGCACAAAGGATAGTCTGCATGTGGAGTTTTCCACGGCCGCGGGCAGAGGGAGTATGGAGAATGAATAAGATCAAAGAATATTTACAAAAGAAAAAAGGGTTCTGGCCGGCGCTGCTTCTGGTACTTCTGGTTCTGCTCCTGTGCCTGGTGGTTGCACTGCGGGCGGGAAAGCTTCAGAATATGTTCAATCCCGACTCCTTTGCACAGCGGGAAGAACAGGATGAGGAATTTGATCCGGAAGGATATGGACTGCAGGAAGATGGCAGGGACCAGGGGGAAGATGACAGCACCGAGGAAAATTCCTTTGAGCAGGGAGAGAATCAGGAAAAAAAGATTCAGAACCTTGATCTGAACGAGCAGTCCGGGGAACAGCAGACGGACAGAAAAGAGGAGGGAAACGAGCAGAGAATCCTCTATGTGGATCAGAAGGTCGGAGAAGGTATGGAACGGCGGACAAAAACCGGGGACAACGAAAATGCCGGCACTCCGGAGAAAACCGGTGAGGACAGCCGGAAAGAAACGCCGGGCGGACAGCAGGAAGAGTCAGATCAACCGGACCATGCCGCTCCTCAGCCGGGCGGACAGGAACCGGGAAATACGCCGGGGGATTCCGGTGAGGAAGGCGGCAGCGACAGCAGCAGCGACGGAGATGGAGAAAATAACGGTTCTTCCCACCCGGATGGTGGAGAAGAAGGAGGCGCCTGGGTGGCGGAAGAGCTCACAGTTACCTATTACCGCAATCAGGATGCCGTTTCCCTTTATAAGGAGCAGGTGCCATCGGAGTCTTATGTCAGAGGAAATATCACGGTGACATCCCATTGGGTGGAAAAAGGGAATCCATCCAACAAAAAGACAGAGGAGGAGACGGACTTTACTCTGGAGGCCATTCCGGAGGAGTATGCCCACAGACTCACAGATGCCGATGTGAATAAGAGCTTTTCTCTTACTGTCACCTGCCAGGGACTGACCGGCACGGTGACCTGTGTGATCAAAAATGATTATATCCGTTATACAGGGATGCATGTGTCTTACAATTCCTCCCCGATGTATGTGACGGGGGAGACGTTGTTTCAGGGACAGGAGATCAACGATGCGTCCATCAGAAATGCTATCACTCTTGATGTTTACGGAAGAACAGTGCAGGGTGGTCAGGAGGTATATCTTCCCGACGAAAAGAACTATCAGATTGAATTCCCGGAAGAGACCGGCGGCGTGGCAGCTAAAAAAGAAGATGGAAGCCAGTGGACGGCGGATATTTTATACTGCGGTCCCGGCGAGGGATCTTCGGTGGTGCTCCGCGGAACAGACGCCGTCCGATACAGCGTCAGGGATTACAGACTGACTGTCATGTATGATGAGAATACTGTTCTGGATACCATTTATACGGATGACAAAACAGTGGTGTTAAACGGAACTTATGACGGCAGATGTCCGTATAATGAGATGGTGGAGAGATTACAGAAAAACGGAAAATATATGACCAATGCGGACGGATACCTGACAGATCTGTTCTATGGCTGGTCTTCCCGTTATCCGGCAGTGGTGGACAACCGGGAGATTTCTTATACGTTCCGGGAAGGGCAGCATACACAGATCATGTATGCAATTCCCCTGGCTCCGCTTTTATCGGAAGGGTATCTGGTAAAGACAGAAGGGGATGACCAGGTGCTGACCGGCTATGTACCTGACAAAAAAACAGAGCGCCTGGATGTGCCTTACGGAATCACCCGTGTGGATCTTGGAGAAGATTTTCAGATTTCCGAGGAGGCCGGAGGGGTGAAGGTGCTGGCGTTGTCAGCTACGGTAAACAGTGTTAACCTGTCTGCTGCTGGAAAGAAGTTTCCGATGCTGAAAGAATATTCTCTGTTTCCGCTGGGACAAAGCAGTGTGGACAATTCGGAGAAAAATCACATTTTCAGTACAGAAGACGGTCTTCTGTACTCCCGGGATCAATCCATTCTCTGGAAAGTCCCGGCGGATTGTCAGAGCTTTGATATAGAAGAAACGGTAGAGACCATTGCGGAGGGCGCTCTGTCCGATGCGGCGGAAGGAACAAAAGATAATGAGACTCTCGAGATCACCATGCACGGGCAGAATCCTCCGGAGCTTGTCAGATCAGAAACGGCACCGGTATTTGGCGGCAGCGGCTGTCAGGTGCAGGTGGAAGTGCCGGAGACGGAAACCGGCGTGGTGAAAGATCTGATTTATAAAAGATATCTGTCTTCCTGGGGAGCGGTTTTTGACGAGGAACTGGGAGCGGCCGGTGCGGCGTCGGCGTGTATTTCCACGAAAGATCACGCGTCAGACCGGTATGAGAATAACGGCGGAGATGTGTATGCTGTTTCCGGCGGTTCCCGGAGCCTTGCCTTCATTACCAGAGACAGCGGAAACATTTATAATGTGCCGGAAGATGTGGAGGGTATAGAACCCTACGCCTTCGCTGAGCCGGGAGAGGTTCAGTTTGTCAATGTGGGAGAGAATATCGGGCGGCTGGAAAGCTGTAGTTTTGCCACTCTGGAGGGGGAATCCCTGCAGGGCGTTCAGATCAGCGGGGATGAGCCCATAGAGATTGACCGGTATGTGGCCGGAGAACAGGCGCCCCGGGGCATCAGGTTTTATATTTCTCTGGCCCAGAACCAGACGTCCGGATGGGTGAGACGGTTCACCGAGGATTATGGAGCCGAGATGGCGGAGAGTATGCTCACTCTGGCGGAAGGCTCCCTGTTTATTGACGGACAGGGCTGCGCTTATCTGGAACAGGATGACCATGCGCTGACACTCTGCAGTGTGCCGGAAGATCTGGAAGAATATGAAATTCCGTCAGGATATACCCTGAACAATGTGGCGGACGGCGCCTTTGCCTGGTGTCAGAATCTGATTTATCTGGAGCTGCCGGATGTGACCCGGGTGGGAAAACATGCGTTTGACAACTGTACCGGACTGGAGATTCTTGTTTTGAGTCATCCGGATCTGGAAGAAATTCCTGAGGCTTTTGCCGGCTGTGATGCGCTGGAGACGGTTGTTTTGGGAAATGAGGACCTGACGCCGGAACTGCCCCGGCAGACAGAACTGTTGGCGGGCAGCCGGTATTTTGCCCGGGACAGAATGGTATGTGAAACGAAAGACGACGGCGGATGCGCGGTGCGAAATGTACCGACGGACACGGCGGGCAGTGTTTCTCTGCCGGAAAATGTCACGGAGATTGGCCGGAAAGCTTTTGCCGGCTGCAAAACGATAACGGGCATCGCAGCGGCGCAGATGAATCAGATCAGGAAAATAGGAGCGTACGCCTTTTCCGGATGTACAGGACTTGAGGAAGTGCTGATTGGAAAGGCGTGTACTTCTCTTGGAGAAAAAGCCTTTTTTGGCTGCGACGCGCTGAAAACAGTGACATGGCTGGGCGATACCTCCGTGGTGGGGGATGGCGTTTTCGCTGAGAACAGCAGATTGGAAGCGGTTTATTTTGGAGACAACAGCGGTCAGAGCATTGCGACCATCGGCGCTTATACGTTTGAAAATTGCCGGTCGCTCCAGATGGTATATTTCCAGGCAGGAGTCCGGAAAATCGGCGATTCCTGTTTCCGGGGATGTTCCGGTATGCGGACCAGCATTACCCGTGAATATGCCGCCTTCTGTGAATCCATCGGAGCCTATGCCTTTGCAGATTGTTCCCGTTATTCTCAGACGCTTTCTTTTTTCAGCGGATTGCAGGAGATCGGAAGAGGCGCGTTTATGAACTGTACCTATCTGAGTTCCATGTGGATCCCGTCTCAGCTGCGGGAGATTCCGGAAGATTGTTTTGCCGGCTGCCGTTCCATGCGCAGCGTTGTATTCATGGCGGGCGCAGACCTGCGGTCTGTGGGAAGTCATGCCTTTTCCGGCTGTGTTTCTCTGGAGACGCTGACGAATTTGGAATTACTGACGGAACTTACTTCTCTGGGAGAGGGTGTCTTCTCCTCGGAAGAAATGGACGGTCAGACCTATGCCGCCTGCACGGCTCTTACGTGTGCAGATCTCCCATCATCCATACAGCAGATTGGAAGACGGGCGTTTGCGGGATGTACGGCGCTGGAAGAACTGGAAGTGGGCCGTGCGGAAGCGCTGACATCGCTGGGCAGCGGAGCGTTTACGGGTTGTACGTCTCTGAAAAGTGCGGTGCTTTCCGGCACCGGAATCCAGGTTCTGCCGGAAAATGCGTTTGACGGCTGCAGATCTCTGGAGGCATTGCTGCTGCCGGAGAGCCTTGTCTCCATAGAAGCGCGTGCCGTGGCGGATTGCGACAGTCTGTCGGATATGAGTATCTGCCGCCGGGATAAGGTGGTATCGGTGGATGCCAGCGCCCTGGTGGGAACCAAGAACAACGGCCGGCTGGCCATTTATGTACCATATACGGAGAATCACGGACTGCGTAACGCCTACCGGCTGTCTTTGGGCTGGTGGACGGCGCTTCTGAATATTTTTACAGGAGAATCCCCGATCACGATCATTCAGGACCGGGAAATGGGAGAGGAGACGTTTGTGGAAAACGGCGGCCTGTACGCGCGCAAAGCGGATGGCAGTTTCCGGCTGCTGCAGGTGATCACCATGACGGACCGCAGTTTTGCCGTGAAAGAAAATACCACGGAAATCGACGCGGATGCCCTGCGCACCTGTGAGGATCTTGCTATTTTGGAACTGCCGGCTTCTCTGCGGGAATTCCCGGAGGGGACGCTGGAAAACTGCTCCGGTCTGGAAGTGCTCCTGATCCCGGGAAATCTCCGGATGGAGCTGCCGGCTTCTCTGTTTGGAGAGGGAAGAAGAATTTCCTCCTTTGCGCTCTGGGTATCCGAGGGGGACAAAGCCTACTATGAAGAGCAGGGAAATTTCCCTGTACGCTCCTACGGACAGATGGGAGAAGTACAGGGAGGCGTTCTGTACGGCGTTCATGTGTCAGACGGGACAGAGCGGATCCTGCTTGATTATGTGCCGAAGTCCTTTGCAGGAGAGCTGAACATTTTCCTCGGAACGTCGGAAGTGGCGGACGGAGCCGCCGAGGGCTGTGAAAGCCTTACAGTGGTCAACAGTGCCTACACAGTGGAGCGGATCGGCGCGCATGCTTTTGCGGACTGTACCTCGCTGAAAACCGTGGACCTTACCAGCTTTTCCACCACAGCTCTGACAGAAATCGGCGATTACGCCTTTGCCGGCTGCCGTTCTCTGGTGGGAGAGAATACCGGAGAGGGAAAATCCGATCAGCTGTTGATTCCGTCCACGGTACAAAGCTATGGAACGGGTATGCTTAAAGACTGCACCTCGCTGACCTCCCTGTCACTGCAGGGGCGGGCGGCGGAGCTGCCGGATGAGTTCTGCAGCGGCTGCCGGAATCTGGAATCGGTATCCCTGGCAAGAACGTTGCTGAATTCCGTGACACGGATTGGCAAAAAAGCGTTTTATCAATGTGAAAAGATCACATCCATAAGCTGGTCCAATATGCCGAATCTGGAGACGGTGGACGACAGTGCTTATGAGGGATGTTCTTCTCTGGTACAGGCTACTTTTGCGGGAAAGATCAAAGCTTTTGGAAGGGCTGTGTTCAGAGACACTGCGCTGGAAATGCTGTCCTTTAACGGAGTCAATCCGCCGAAACTGGGAGAAAATATTTTAAGTCAGGAAGAACAGAACCGGGTGAATGTGTATATCCCGGCCGGCGACGACGGAGAGATTTATCTGCGCTATTATGAAGCGTGGAAGGATACATATCCGACTCTTGTTTCCCGGATGATTTCTCAGGACGGAAATGAGTACCGGGCAGTGAATAACATTTTATACCTGATCCGTCCGGGACAGGAAAAAGAAATGACCGCCATTAAAGTGCCGACCGGCGTATCATCCGCGCAGATTTACAATTCCAACACCCTTTACTGCACAGGTCTCGGGGACGGCAGTTTCAAAGATTGCAGGAATCTGGCCTCTCTGGTGATTCCGAACCGGGTGGAAACCATCGGCAGAGGAGTATTTGAAAACTGTACCCGTCTGGCGAGTATATCCATAGAAGGAGACGTGCTGCAGAGCATCGGCGAAGAGGCGTTTAAAAACTGTACGTCCCTGACGACGCTGGAACTGCCGCAGACCGTCCGCTCTCTGGGCAGCGGTATGCTGGAAGGCTGCAGTTCCTTTGAGACACTGACGGTGCATGGATATTCTCCGTTTGCCCTGGGTGAAACTATTTTTGGAAAAACGGTGGATGATGGCGTGAGAATCCGCGTGCCTTTGGCCTCCTATCAGGATTATCTGGGACAATGGGGCGCGCAGCTGGATGAGGAATACGGCGAGGGTGCCGGAAAGCGCATCCTCATGGCAGTCAGCGAGGACGGCACAGAAAAAATAGAAAACGGTATTCGCTATCTCCGGGTGAATGGACATTGGGAAGAAGCGGAAAATATAACCGCGGATGATAAGCAAAAAGACGGGGAGAACGGGACCGATCGTATGGAAGAAGATATCCCGGAAGAAAACGTTCCGGATCCGGAAGAGACAAAGAAAGATACCGCAGAAGAAAATACTCCGGGCGAAGAAGCGCCGACGGAAGACGGAAGCGGGGAAGATACGGCAAAAGAGTGTACTCCGGACGAGGAAACGCCGGCGGAAGATGAAGCCGGGGAAGATACGGCAGAAGAAAATACTCCGGAAGGGGAAACGCCGGCAGAAGACGAAAGCGGGGAAGATACGGCAGAAGAGAGTACTCCGGAAGGAGAAGCCCCGGCAGAAAACGAGACGGAGGGAGATACCGCCAAAGAGAGCGCGCCGGAAGGGAAAACCCTGGCAGCGGACAATGCCAGAAACGGAAGGACAGAAACAAGCCATACCGGAGAGAGTACCGGAAAAATAAATAATCAGGACAGGGAAGGGCAGAGACAATGATAGTTGAAAAATCAGGACAGATCATCAGGGAGATAGGAAAGGTGCTGGTCGGCAAGGACGATGTGGTGGAAAAGGTGCTGATGACCATTTATGCAGGCGGACATATCCTGCTGGAAGACGCACCGGGAGTGGGAAAGACCACTATGGCGCTGGCGTTTTCAAAGGCGCTGGGCCTTGAGTATAAAAGAGTGCAGTTTACACCGGATACGCTCCCGTCAGATATCATCGGATTCAGCACCTATGACCGGAATACGGGAGAACTGCTGTATCGTTCCGGAGCGGTGATGTGTCACCTGTTTCTGGGAGATGAGATCAACCGTACTTCGGCAAAAACACAGTCGGCGCTGCTGGAGGCCATGGAAGAACGGAATGTGACTGTGGACGGCGTTACCCACCGGCTCCCTCATCCGTTTATCTGTATTGCCACACAGAATCCGCTGGGATTTGCCGGCACACAGCGGCTGCCGGAATCTCAGCTGGACAGGTTTATGGTCAGGCTTAGTATCGGATATCCAAATACGGAGGAACAGATTCAGATTCTGCAAAGGAAAATGTATCAGGATCCGCTGGAAGATATGAAAAAGATCATAGACCGTGACGATCTGCTGGAAATCCAGAACTATCTGACCTCCATCACAGTGACCGGGGAGATTCTCCGTTACATGACGGTACTCTGCGAGGCGACCAGAGAACATGAAGGGATTGAGCTGGGCGTCAGTCCCCGGGGAGTGATCGCACTTTTGAAAATGTCGAGAGCCTGCGCGATTTTGAGAAGAAGAGATTTTGTGATCCCGGAGGATGTGCAGGAAATCTTTATCGATGTCTGCGCGCACCGTATCGTTTTGAAACCGCAGGCGAAAATTGAGGGGCAGAAGGCGGAAATGATTCTCAAAGATATTTTGCGGGAGGTGGAACCGCCGTCTCTGGGATGGGGAAGGTAGGCGTATGGGAAAGTACAGAATATATTATGGCATCGTTTTGCTGGCGACGATCCTGCTTTTCCTGTGGACCAACACGGCGCAGGTTCTGCTGGCGCTCTGCCTGCTCGTCTTTTTTCCCTTACTCTCCGGTTTTCTGACAGCCGTCTGGGTACATACACTCTGTCTGGAACTGTCGCTGCCGGTGTCCTGCTCCACGGGACAGGAAGCGGCCGTATATTTTAAACTTACAAAAAAAGCAGGGTGGATTGCCAGACAGCTGGTGATACCGGTGACCGTATATAACCGCATGTTTGACAGGCAGGAGAAGAAATATATGTCCGTTTATCCGGGAGCCAGAAGGAAGGAAGACTTCATGATGCCGTTGCCGACTGAACTGTGCGGAGAAATGAAGATTCGTCTGGAGGAGATTTACTGCTACGACAGTTTTCGTCTGTTTCGCGTAAAGAAGTCTTTTCATCAGGAGCAGGTCATGATGATTTATCCGGCGCTGGTTCCGGTGAATCTCATGCTCCGGCAGAGGCCGAAATCCAAAGAGACGGGGGATATCTATGACGAGGATATCCGCGGTCATGACGCCACGGAAATCTTTGATCTGAGAAATTATCAGGAAGGAGACAGTATCCGTGCTGTCCACTGGAAGCTGTCCACGAAACTGGAAAAGCTGCTGGTACGGGAATTCAGCCGCCCGGCCAGTTTTGACACGATCCTCTTATTTTCACTGTCAGGCAGGAAGAAGGTGCCCGACCGGATAATCACGCAGGTGGCTGTTCTTGTCCTGTCGGTGAGCGAAGCTTTGCTGCGGCTGGATATGGAACATCAGGTGGGATGTATGACAAACGGGAAACTGCTGGAAATGCCGGTCTGCTCAAGAACGGATAACAGGAAGGTCAGGGACAGTATGATGAGTATGCGTTCCTCCGAAGAGCCGTCTCCGGTGATCCAGAGTTTTATGAAAATGGGGCGGCAGTTTCAATACACAAAAGTTATTTTTGTGACAGCGGAGATTGACGACCCTCTTTTGAAGACACTGGGAAGTCAGGTGAATCTCACGGTGATCCTTCCGGTGGAGGAAAAAGAAGATTATATTGACAGCAGCGGAGGCTATGAGGTCCTGGCTCTCTCGGAGAGCGACCCGGATCACAGCCGGTATATTTATATTTAGAAATCATCAATCAGGAGCAGTCATATGGAAAAAGAAACAGCCGTCATGACGGCGGAAAAAGAACAGAATAAGGATCGGACAGGATGTTATGACGCGGCAATATCCATCGTGTGCAGTGTACTGCTGCTGTCCGGCGCCGCGGGACTTCTGGGAGAGTTGATTCCCTTCGGAGGGAATCTCCTTTTTCTGGCCGTGAGCGCAGGGGCGGCGGCGCTGGTGATTCTTTCCCAGCAAAAAAAGATACTGGAGGTGGTATTGCCGCTTTTTTTGCTGACAGCGGCATTCGCGCTGCTGTTTTTTCGCATGGATGCGGTCATACAGGGGATGCTCGGTATCGCCAATGAGGTGTTGAAAAAATGGAATATGATTTTTGATACCTATTTTCCTCTTTATGGACTGTCTCCGGGCGGCAGGGAAGATCTGGCTCCGGCGATGTGCATTTTAGGAATTCTGGTGGGAATATTCACGGGATATGGTGTATGGAGACAGTGGCTGGGGCTTTTGACCGGTGAAGTATTTGCAATCCTTGCGGCCGGATGTCTGCTGAGGGGGAATCCATCTTTTTATCCGGTGATCTTTCTGCTGGCAGGATGGCTGGGAGTGTGGACCGGAAGCCGGGAGAGGAACCGGCGCAACCGGATCATTCCGGTCGGTATCTGTGTGTTGACGCTCATTTTTGGATGGGGCGGCGGGCTTCTTTTGTCCGGTTATCAGCCCAGTCGTTTGGCGGACCGGGTCCGGGAACAGATAGAAACGGCGATACATGATTTTCGCTTCGGAAAAGATTCTCTGCCGCAGGGAGATCTTCGGAGGGCCGGAAGTCTTTCGGGAGAGACGGACCGGGAAGAAGAAATGGAAACCCTGGAACTTTCCTTTGATCAGGCACAGGAAATGCACCTGCGGGGGTTTGTGGGTGCGGAATATGACGGACAGTCCTGGCGGCAGCTGCCGGGCGATGATTACACGGGACGTCAGGAAGGAATGCTTGACTGGCTGGAAAGCCGCCGGTTTCTCCCTGCTTTCGCCCGGGCGGCCTGTCAGTCGGCGGAAGAAGGCGGAGGGAATGTTCCGGATGAGGGCCGGATAGATTCCCCGGAGGATAGGAGTGATACTTCGGAGCTTTCAGATGCCCAGACTGTGCATGTGGTCAACCGGGGCGCGGACCGGCGCTATATTTATGTGCCGGAGACCGTTGAGGCGGTGAGACATGCAGATTATAAATGCAATCAGGACTGGCAGCTGCTTTCTGCCGGATTTTTCGGAGAGAGAGAATATCAATTTGTGAATCTTTCCGCCCGGACAGCGCAGGAGCTGCCGGAGGCCCCCGACTGGCTGGAAAAAGGAGAAACGCCGGCAAAAGAGCAGTATATCCAGGCGGAAGGAGTATACCGTTCTTTTGTCTATCAATATTATCTGGATGTGGATGAAGCGGTCAGAGAAGAAATCGAACGGTTGTTTTTTTCCGGAGAAAGCTGGGAGAAGGAGGAGAACGTGAACCTTTATGACGCTACCGCGAGAATCCGTGTGATGTTGTCGGCGCTTGTGGAGTATGAGCCACGGACGCAGGAAGTTCCGGAGGGGAAAGATTTTGTCACATGGCTGCTGGAAGAACACAGAGAGGGAAACGCGGTGCATTTCGCCACGGCGGCTGTGCTTGCCTACCGGACGCTGGGAATTCCGGCCCGCTATGCCGAAGGATATTATATAAGCGAAGATATGGCGGACCGCCTGCGGGCGGAAGGGGCGGATTCCTGTCGGCTTACGCGGAAAAACAGTCATGCCTGGGCGGAAATCTATATCGACGGAGTGGGGTGGACTCCGGTGGAAGTGACTCCGGGTTTTTATCAGGAAGTTTACGCTCCGGAACATTATATTAATATCCGGGAAGAAGAAATCGAAAAATCAGACACCGGCGTCGCCGTGGAGGCCGACGAGATTTTGTCCGGGGCAGAAGAAAAACAGGAGAAAGGACCGCTGGCGGAGGTGCCGTGGAATGTTCTCGGAATTGTTCTGCTGATCATTTTGTCCGGCCTGGGAATTTTCCTTCTTCTGGAACTACAGAGGCTTGTGAGAATTGGAATCCGGACCGGAAAAGAGAAAAAATATCCGGAGAAACTGGCGTCGTTTACTTACGAATCCATGTGTGCCATGCTTCGCTGTGCCGGTATCCGGGAGAATTTCCGGTATCCGTATATGCTGACTGAGCAAATCTGCGGACAGTTTTCTGCCATCAAAGAAGAAGAATATATTCGTGTTATTCAGATCATCCAGAAAAATATTTTCGGAAAGAAAGAATTGTTCCCCAATGAAAGCAGAATTCTTCTGAAGTTTACGAAAAAAATGAAGACGGAATTATATGCGCAGGCTTCCTGGAAGAAAAAACTGTTGTATCGCTATATGTACTGTCATTGACTTTTGGAAAGTGAAATGCTATTCTGAAACTGAAAAAATCTGACAGACAAATAATGAGGTGAATTGATGAAGAAGAGAGTTATTACGATTGGAAGAGAGTTTGGCAGCGGCGGAAGGACCATCGGAAGACAGGTGGCGGAGAAGCTGGGCATTGCGTTTTACGACAAAGACATTATCAAAAATATTGTCAAAGAAACCGGACTGAAGGAAAAGTACGTGGAACACTATGGAGAGTTCGCGCCTTCTTCGGACCATCGTTTTGCTTATTCTTTCGTGGACCTGGAAGATGAAGAGTCCTCTCCGCTCAAGAGAATGTGGCATGCCAGGACCAGGATTATCCGCAAGTTTGCGGAAGAGACGCCATGCGTCATCGTCGGAAGCTGTGCGGATTACATTTTAAAGGACAGGGAAGACTGCCTCCGGGTGTTCCTCTATGCCGATGAGGAGACGAAAGAGGAACGCATCCGGGAGATGTACGGCGAGGTTCTCCTGAAAGAGAAGAACCGTGTGCATGACATGGATGTGAGAAGAGGACTGAATTATCAGTACTTTACCGGCCAGGAGTGGGGCAAGGCCCAGAACTATGATCTTGCGCTGAACCGGGGAAGCCTGGGCATTGAAAAATGTGTGGAGCTTATCGTGGAAGCGGCCAACTGAAATCAGAGGAACTAACAGCAGTAGAATTCAAAAAGGAGAAACATCATGAAAATTTTAGTAACCGGTGGAGCTGGATATATCGGAAGTCATACCTGTGTGGAACTGTTAAATAATGATTATGAAGTTGTGGTTGTGGATAATCTCTACAATTCCTGTGAAGAGGCTCTGCGCCGCGTGGAAAAGATTACGGGAAAGACCCTGACTTTCTACGAGGGAGATCTTTTGGACCAGGATATGCTGGAGACGGTTTTTGAAAAAGAAAGACCGGAAGCGGTGATTCATTTTGCCGGTTACAAAGCAGTGGGAGAATCCGTGGAGAAACCGATTGAATACTATCACAATAACCTTACAGGCACTCTGCTGCTCTGTGATACGATGCGTAAGTTTGACTGCAAGAAGATGGTATTCAGTTCTTCCGCAACTGTTTACGGTGATCCGGCTTTCGTGCCGATCACAGAGGATTGTCCAAAGGGCGTGATCACTAACCCATACGGACAGACGAAGTCTATGATCGAACAGATCCTCACAGATATTCAGGTGAGTGATCCGGAGTGGAATGTGACACTGCTCCGTTACTTTAACCCGATCGGTGCGCACAGCTCAGGTCTTATTGGAGAAGATCCGAAAGGTATTCCGAACAATCTGGTGCCGTATATCGCCAGAGTGGCAGTAGGCAAGCTGGAGAAGCTGGGCGTCTTCGGAGATGATTATGATACGCCGGACGGAACCGGTGTCAGAGATTACATCCATGTGGTGGATCTGGCGGCAGGACATGTACAGGCGCTGCGCCATATGAAACCGGGTGTGAGCATCTACAATCTGGGTACCGGCCACGGCTACAGCGTCCTTGATGTGGTGAAGGCTTACAGCAAGGCCTGCGGCAAGGAGATCCCTTATGAGATCAAACCGAGAAGGGCAGGAGATATCGCCACCTGTTACTCCGATCCTTCCAAGGCAAAACGGGAGCTTGGATGGGAAGCAAAATACGGTATTGAAGAAATGTGCCGGGATTCCTATCACTGGCAGTCCATGAATCCGGACGGATATCAGACCAGTCAGGAGCAGAAATAATGCGGGAGGAGCTTGTCCGTCTGCGCAGACGGATGAAGGAAGAACAGGTGGATGCCTGTCTGATCATGACCGATGATTTCCATGGTTCTGAATACGTGGGAGATTATTTTAAAAGCCGGGAATATATTTCCGGCTTTACCGGCTCTGCCGGAACCCTGCTGGTCATGAAAGATACGGCGGGACTCTGGACCGACGGACGGTATTTTCTGCAGGCGGAAGCCCAGCTTTCGGGCAGCGGCATCACCCTGTATCGTTCCGGTCAGCCGGGAGTGCCGTCGGTAAAAGAGTTTCTCAGAAAAGAAATGCAGCCGGGAGAGACTTTATGTTTTGACGGCCGCTGTGTCATGGCAAGTGCTGCCCGGGAATTGAGAGAGATTCTGGAACCGGGCGGGGTGAGCGTCCGCAGTGATCTGGATCTTGCCGGGGATATCTGGACGGACCGCCCGGCCATTTCCCGGGAGCCGGTTTGGATACTGGAGGAACAGTACGCCGGAGCCGGCGTCGGTGAAAAGATACAGGAAGTACGACGGCTTCTCAGGGCAGAGAAGGCAGACTGGTTTTTGCTGGCTGCTCTGGAAGATATCTGCTGGCTTTTGAATATAAGAGGAAATGATGTGGCATGTACGCCGGTGGTGCTTTCTTATCTGATGATGAGTCAGAAGGAAGTGCGCTGGTATGTGCAGAAAGAAGCGCTGACGGATGCCGTCAGAGAATATCTTGAGAAATCAGACGTGCAGGTGCGGGAGTACGATGCAATCTATGAGGATGTCAGTCTTCTCCCGGCAGGCGCACGTCTTCTTTATGATGAAAATCATGTAAATGATGCTCTGGTTCGCCGGATTTCTCCGGAGGTGGAGGCTTTTGACGGAGAGAATCCCACGCTGCTTCTGAAGGCAGTCAAGAATCCGGTGGAAGTGGAGAATGAGCGGGCCGCGCACGTCAGGGACGGCGTCGCGGTGACCAGATTCATTTACTGGCTCAAAAAGCACGCAGGAAAAGAACCGGTCACGGAGCTGAGCGCCGCTGTCCGGCTGGAGGAACTGCGGGAAGAGCAGGAGGATTATATCGGGCCGAGTTTCTATCCTATCTTGGCTTACGGAGAGCATGGAGCCGTTGTCCACTATTCCGCCGATAAGCAGTCGGATGTGCCTCTGCGCCCGGAAGGATTTCTTCTGGCGGACACCGGAGGACATTATAAAGAGGGAACTACGGACATTACGAGAACCATCGCGCTTGGACCGCTCTCGGATGAGCAGAAGGAAATGTACACCATGGTGTTAAAGGCACATATCTGTCTGGCGAACGCGGTATTTCTTCGCGGAGCCACGGGAATGAGTCTGGATGTGCTGGCCAGAACTCCGCTGTGGGAACGGGGCTTTGATTACAATCATGGCACCGGCCACGGCGTGGGGTATCTGCTGAGTGTCCATGAGGGGCCGAACAGTTTCCGGTACCGCCCGGCCGCTTCCCGGGGTAATGACTGTGTCATGGAAGAGGGGATGATCACTTCCGACGAGCCGGGCATTTATCTGGAAGGAAAGTTCGGGATCCGGCTGGAAAATCTCCTGGTCTGTGCCAGAAAAAAGACCAACGCTTACGGCACGTTCATGGGATTTGAACCGTTGACCATGGTGCCGTTTGAGCGGGATGCGATTCTCTGGGAACAGTTATCAGAAAAGGAAATCAGCTGGCTGAACGCTTATCATAAAAAGGTCTGCGAGACCATCGCTCCGTATCTGGATGAAGAAGAGAGAAGCTGGCTGAAAGAAGTGACAAAGTCCCACGGAAAGCAATGACAGGAATATACTAAATCCAGCCGCCGTCAAAGCGGATGATCTGGCCGGTGAGATATTCCGGAGCTTCGGCGATCTGACAGCAGAAAGATGCCGCCTCTTCGGGGGAAGCAAAACGTCCGGCGGGAATCTCTTCGGCCAGAGCCTGTCGCTCTTCCGCATCAAAACATTGGTTCATGACCGTGTCGATGATGCCGAAACTGATGGCGTTGACGGAGATGTGAGAGGGCGCCAGTTCCTTGGCAAGGGCTTTGGTCAGTGCGTTGACGGCTCCTTTGGATGCGGAGTATGCCGCCTCGCAGGAAGCACCCACTTCTCCCCATACGGAGGAAATATTCAAGATTTTGCCCTGCTGGCGGCGGACCATATGCGGGATCGCTGCCCGGCAGGTGAAAAAGACGGAGTCCAGATTGGTCTGCATAACCTGATGCCACTGGGCGGCGCTCATATCAGACAGAAGGCCGATGTGGGATATACCGGCGTTATTGATCAGAAGGTCAATGTGACCAAAGGCGTCGATGGCACGGGCGATCATTCCTTCTCCGTGTTCTTCCCGGGAAATATCCCCGAAATAAGTTTCAACCCGGGTGAATTGTTCCAGTGTGCAGGCGGCTTCCTGCAGAGCGTCCCTGTTATGGCCGCTGTTGATGACGAGATGGTAGCCCTGTCCGGCCAGCCGGATGGCGGTGGCAAGGCCGATCCCCCTGGAAGCGCCGGTGATGACTGCTGTTTTCATGATCATGTCTCCTTTAGATCGGAAGAGCACACGTCTGAACTCCAGTCACCATT
>OCRA01000037.1_pt1 | contig 17451 bp, 16 predicted proteins | sample 1538601 | NCBI WGS metagenome assembly OCRA01 (sample SAMN04571710, study PRJEB22368) | human gut metagenome | biome: human gut; material: stool | host: Homo sapiens | place: Luxembourg | collected 2012-09-06
CTCTTTCCCTACACGACGCTCTTCCGATCTGCTCATACAGTCTGACCAGCGCCGTAGGTGCATTTCCGATGGCAAAAATACCATTCAGCCCCATCTCCGCCGCCTTATCCATACTGGCGCAGGCCCGGGTCGTGCCGCTCTCTGCCGCTCTCACGGCCACATCCTCGTCTGACATAAAGCAGTATGCCTGGCTGCCATATTGAGCCAGTTTCCTTTTATTGATTCCTGCTTTTCCCATCTGGGTATCCGTCACTACCGGCGCGCCCTGCCGGAGCACTTCCAGCGCCTCTTTTACAGCTCCCTGAGAAAAGACCAGGTTATCCGCATAGTCAAAATCCGCGCTGGTATGAATGCACCGCTTGACAATAGGTTCCGTGCCGGGCGTCAGCACTTTTCCCTTCTGCCTCAGTTCTTCCGTTATAATCTCAAAACTTCGTTTTTCAATCTCTGCAGGCCGTACCTGCTCCAGTTTTTCATACATATCTCTGTTCCCTGTCTTTCATCCATAAAGTCATCTCGCATCTGACATATTTCTCTGTCTGTATTGTTTCATCCTGCCGGCTATTTCACTCTCTTTGCAATCCCGCAGACCACCCGGTCTACCCGGACCGCCGCCGCCGCCAGCTCTGTGCAGATCCGTCCCACGGCTTCTCTGTACTCCCGGTCAGAAGCGTCTACGGGAACCAGGCCGCAGCCGATCTCATCCCACACAAGCACAATCTCTCCCTGCCGTTCCAGAATCAGATCCGTCAGTTCTTCTTTTTCCCGTCCCGATTCCAGCCAGCGCCGGATAAACAGATGAAAACGGTTCATTCCCTGAAATGTATGGATCTCATCCAGAGAACAGCTTCCTCCGTCCGTCCAGGAGAGTCCGGGATACTCTGCCGAAGCCCAGGCGTATTTTCCCTGAAATGCTCCGCCTGTTACCAGCTTCAGTTTCTGCCCTCCTCTGACGCCGCAGGGAATGGCGCATACCACTTCCGTTACCTGATCCGCCGTTTCCGCCAGAGTCCGGTTGATCTCTCCCAGAATCTTTTTATACTCTGTCATTTCGTCTGTTTCCCCTTTGCTCTCCGAAGGCACTTCCGAAAACACCTCGTTGGTTACAACCACTGCGGCAGCGCATTTTTTCTGCAGCATCCGCACACCTTCTGCCACTGCGTCTGCTGCCTTCTTCCCGGCCCCCTCCGGCTCATAGATCTCATTGGCTGTCAGATTGGACAGACACTCCAGCAGAACGCAGGCATTCTCCGGCAAGGGCTTTTCCCGGATTTTTCCGGCAATATCCGTATACCATTCCAGCGTCTGAAATCCTTTTGTCTCCCTCATCTTTCTGTGCCGTTCTATTTTTCTGCGTGTTTCTTCTCCCCGGGGGATCATAGCCGCAATATAGAAAAGAGGAAGGTTTCTGCCGGCTTTTCTGCTCAGGATCCGATGGATCCGGCAGATGTGTTCTTCCGCGTAGGCAGATTTTCCGCTGCCGCTTCCTCCTGTAACCAGTTCCAGCATCTTTCACTTCCTCCTTTTTCTGATACATTTGCTTCCGCCTTATTTACTGATATCCGCATACCGGTATTCCAGACCTCCGGTGGCCGGATTCCGGGTAATGCCTGTGATATCCGGATTCACCAGATTTACCCCCTTCATGGTATAAAGAGGAAGGATGTAAAACCGCTCTCCCACCGCAAGCTGTTCCGCTTCGTGCAGCAGCTCTGAGCGCTTCACAGGGTCTGTCTCGGAGTCAGACCGGGCCACCAGCCTGTCGTACTCAGGATCCCGGATGCCGCTGCAGTTGTACGTACTGTTCGACAGGAGCATGGACAGATACGTATAGGGATCGGCAAAATCCGCCGTCCAGTTCATCCTGCACAGATCAAAGTCTCCCGCATGGCGGCTGCTGTAGTTCATCTGCAGTTCCTGGGCTTCCAGCTCTATCTCAATATTCAGGTTCTCTTTCAGCTGCTCTTTCAGAACCTGGGCCGTATCCGAGTCCATTTCCAGAGATGGATACCGGTATGTCAGCACCGGAAATCCCTCGCCGTCCGGATAGCCCGCCTGGGCCAGCAGCTCCTGCGCCCGGCTGACATTTTCCTCAAAGGGCTGTTTTGCGCCGTCTGTAAAATACTCTCCTGTGTTCTTGTCCTTCATATATTTTGCCACCAGATTGTAAGTCGGTTCTGTATCTTCTCCTACAATCCTGCAGAGTTCTTCCCGGTTTACCGCCAGATTGATGGCCTCCCGCACCCGCACGTCGTCAAGGGGCTCCACATTCAGGTTAAAATAAATATACCGGGTAGCGATCTGTTCTGTCAGGTAGAGATCTTCTTTTCCCTCATAAAGGTCCATTACTGTGGAGGAAAGAGATGTGGCTACATCCACCTCTCCGGCTTCATAAGCGCTGGCCATGGTCTGGGTATCAGCATAAAACCGGAAGGTAATCCGATCCAGATTTACTGCATCGGCATTCCAGTAATTTTCGTTTTTCTCCAGAACAAAATATTGATCCGGCACATACTCCTTCAGGAAAAAAGGCCCGTTGGAAAGGCTGGTCTCAGGATTCTTATCCCAGCCGCTGTCCGCGGAATCCGCATATGTCCGGCAGGAAGGCATATACACGGGAAGCCGCAGCAGGTCCAGGAAATACACGCAGGCTTTGTCCAGCCGGAAGATCAGTGTATTATCATCCGGCGTCTCCACGCCCAGGCTGTCCATATCCGCCTCTCCATTGTATATCTCTTCCGCATTTTCAATGGGGAAAAGATATACTGCATATCCGCTGCCGGAAGCCGGGTCCAGAGCCCGTTCTATGGTATTTCGGAAATCCCCGGATGTAACCGGAGTTCCATCGGACCAGAGGGCTCCTTCCCGCAGATGAAAGGTCCATACCCGGTTGTCCCCGCTCACTTCATAGGACTGGGCCGCCCGATACTCTATTTCACCGTTCTCATCAAAAGTGAGCAGTTCATCCATTGCGGCCGGGGCATAGGAAAGCCAGCTCAGGGCAATGGAGCCTGCCGGGTCCAGGGTTCCCGTATCACTGCTGATGGCAATGGTGATCTCTTTCTCACCGTCAGCACTTTCGCCGCTGTCCTGCAGGCAGCCCGTAAGCAGCCCCGCCGTCAGCCCCGCGGTCAGAAGGACCGCCCACAGCCGGGACCGGATTTTTTTTATCTTCTTCCCTGTTCTCCGTCTTATATTCATATTGTTTCTCCTTTTCAAGACTCGCATATCCGGCTATATCTGAGACGTCATTTTATAGCCTTCTGCCCTTCTGCCGCTGTGTTCTTCCGAGTAGAGGAAGCATTTAACCGTCCGCTCCCCGAACGCATAACTGTCCGGTGTTTCCTCCCTGCAGCAGTCCATAGCATAGGGACAGCTTTCTGCAAAGGAACAGCCCTTGTGTGCTCTGCCGTCTCTGTCCGGCAGTTCCGTACTCTTCTCCCGGAACGGAATTCCCTTTCTCCGCCCTGCCCGCAGAGGATCCGGGGCCGGCACGGACAGGAGAAGCTGCTTCGTATAGGGATGCCAGGGATCGGTACAGACCGATCTGGTTTTTCCCGTCTCCACCAGTTCTCCCCGGAAGAGGACGCCTATTCTGCCACTGATCCGGGCAACCGTTTTCATATCATGGGAGATAAACAGACAGGTCAGTCCCTGCTCTGTCTGAAGCTTCCGGAACAGTTCCAGCAGTCCGTCCCGGGTGGAAGCGTCCAGGGAAGAAAAGGCCTCGTCACAGATCAGAAGCTCCGGGCCGCAGACCAGAGCCCGGGCAATGCCGGCTCTCTGCCGTTCTCCCCCGGACAACTCCCGGGGATACCGGTTCCTCACCGTTTCTTTGAGGCCGGAAAGCCGCAGCGTATCCGCCGCCTTCTGCCTGCGTATCCGGGAATCCGGCACACTTTTCCGGATAGCTTCCTCCAGGGCCTGTCCCACCGTCAGGCAGGGATTCAGAGCCCCATAGGGATCCTGAAATACCATCTGCACACTGTTTATCCCTCTGTTATCTATCATTCCGCTGTCCGGTTTTAAAATTCCGCTTAAAACACGGGCAAGGGTAGTCTTTCCGCTGCCGCTCTCTCCCACCAGAGCAAATGTTTCGCCTTTGTACAGTTCAAAAGACAGATCCCGGATGCCCTCTTTTGTATGATACTCTTTTGTCAGATGTTCCGTCCGGAGCAGAATTTCCTTCTCTGTATTCTCGTTCTCTTTCCGGAAATGCCTTTTCCCGGCATTTTCGATCAGCTGTTTTGTATATTCCTGTTCCGGAGAGTAGAAAATCTCCTCCGCCGTGCCGGACTCTGCAACCTTTCCTTTCTCCATCACATATACGCGGCTGCACAGAGAAGCGATAACCCCCAGATCATGACTGACCAGAAGAAGCGCTGTCTTCGTATCCCGGACAATTTTTCTCAGAAGTCCGAGGATCTGAGCCTGCACTACGGCATCCAGGGCAGTGGTCGGCTCGTCTGCGATAATCAGCCGCGGATCACAGGCAAGGGCAATGGCGATTACCACTCTCTGTCTCATGCCGCCGGACAGCTCGAAAGGATACTGCTTCATGCGAAGCGACGGATTACGGATTCCTACCAGATCCAGAAGTTCCAGAGCCCTTCTGTCCGCCTCTTTCCCGGTGCATTTTCTCCGGATTTTCACTGTCTCGGCAATCTGTTTTCCGATTTTCACAGAAGGATTAAGACAGTTCTGAGAATCCTGAAAAATCATGGCAATATTATGTCCCGGTATGGGAATCCCGCCGTCCAGAGACAGCTTTTCATATTCCACTTCCGCATTTTCCGCGGAAATTCCCATAACCGCCCGCACTGCCGTACTTTTCCCGCAGCCTGACTGTCCCACCAGCCCGGTGATTTCCCCTTCTTCTATCGAAAGAGAAAGTCCGCTGACAGCGCTGAAATTTCCTTTTTCCGTATGATATTGTACGTTCAGATTCTGTACATCCAGCACTTTCATTTTCCTTCTCTTCCTTCCGTCGTCATTCCGGCAGACCGGCTTTTTTCTGCAGTAATGTTATCCCAGTGGTACAGGGTCCGGTTTCCCCCGGCGCTTCCGGTCTGATCTTCCAGCACAGATCCGGCAGCATTCAGACATAGAAGCATGACACAGAGTACGGCAAGGGGACAGGCCATCTGCCAGGGATAGAGCACCATCTGGCTTCTGGCCTCCTGGATAATGGTTCCCAGACTGGCCGCCGGAGCCGCAATTCCCACTCCAAGGAAACTGAGAAAAGACTCCGTAAAAATTGCCTGGGGGATCAGAAAAATCAGATTAACCAGAATCGGTCCTGCCGCATTGGGCAGCAGATGGCGGAACAGAATACGCATGGAGGACAGGCCTTCCATTCTCGCCGCACAGGCAAAATCTGTTTCCTTCAGCTGCAGAATCTCTCCCCGCACAATCCGCGCCATGTCGACCCATCCGGCCACACACAGTCCCAGGATAATACTTCCCGGGCCTGAGCCTGCAGCCATCATGATCAGAATAACATAGATCATAGACGGTATGGAAGAGATCACATCCCCGATCCGCATCAGCACCATATCCGCAGCTCCTCCCAGCCATCCGGAAAACGCGCCCACACAAATCCCCAGTGTTCCATTGATCAGCGCGCTGGACACGCCTACAAGCAGACTGATTCCCGCGCCATACCATACCCGGGCAAAAAGATCTCTCCCGAACCGGTCTGTCCCGAACCAATGGGTCAGGGAAAAGGCCTGGTTCCGGATATCTGCATTCTGTTCCGAATAAGAAAAGGGCCAGAAAAGAGGCACCAGCACCGCCAGCAGCACCCATACTCCCAGAATTATTCCGTATACGAGAAGCTTTCTCCGGGCTTTCCGGGAAAGACGGGAACCGCCGTATTCTCCGGCTTTTCTGTATTCTGTTTTTTCCTGATTCTGCGAGACTGCTTCTTTGCCTCTGAAATGAAAAATAAAGTTTCCCAAACTGCCGCCTCCTTTGTCAGACATCACCGGAAAAAGATCTCCGCGTCCGGGGATCCAGCCATGCACACAGAAGATCTGTCAGCAGATTCGCCAGGATCACCACCGCTCCCATAAATACAGTCAGCCCCAGTATCAGGGTGTAGTCCCTGTTTGTGATGGAATTTACAAATTCTCGTCCCAGCCCCGGAATATTAAAAATACTTTCTACCGCAAAGCTCCCGGTAAGCAGATATGCCATAGCCGGTCCCAGATACCGCAGAACCGGAAGATACGCATTTTTCAAAGCATGGGTAAGCACAGTACGACGCCGGCTCAGCCCTTTCATCCGTGCAAAGACCACGTATTCTTTCCGAAGTTCCGTCTCCAGGGAATTTCCGGTCAGCCGGCAGATCACTGCAGCGGGATACAGGGCCAGAGCCACCGTGGGGAGAACATAGTGGGCCGGCGTCAGAAGCCCGGATACCGGAAGTACTTTCAGTTTCATGCTGAATATATACAGAAGAAGAAAGGCTGCTGCAAATCCCGGAATGCCTGCTGCCAGCATTTCTCCCGCGGAAATCACGCTTTTTACTGCTCTGCGTTTTGTAACCGCCCGGAGAATTCCCAGCCCGGTTCCCGTGATTACCGCCGTCAGAAGCGCCGCGATTCCCACCGACGCGGTCAGGGGCCAGGTCCTCCCGATAATTTCCGCCACACCGGTCCCCGGCTCCGTGTAGGAAATGCCCAGATCGCCCTGCAGCAGGTTGCCCATATAGGAAAAATACTGGGAAATCAGTGGTTTACTCAGCCCGTACTCTTTTTCAAGGGCATCTACCACCTGCTGGGAAACTGATCCGCTCTGAAACGGGCTTCCCGGCATAAAATGAATGAGAAAGAAAGTAGCCGTAGCCAGCACAAAAAGGGAGAGAATCCCTGTCACGATTCGTTTTCCTGTATAGCGGAGCATTTCTCCTCACCTGCCTTTCTCATTCTCTTATGTGGAAAGCGGACATCCGGAATCCGCTTGTTTATGCTTTATCTATTCTGCAATATCCGCCAGCTGAAAAGGAATTACTTTTTCCAGATCAGAAAGGCTCATTTCTACCTGGTATCCGATTTTTCCTCCGCTGAATATGATCCGCTCGCAGTCTGCGGCGGACTGGTCTATCGTAGTCACAAACTGCTTTTTCATGCCGATGGGGGAACATCCTCCGTGAATATACCCGGTCAGCGGAAGCAGCTCTTTGGATTTGATCATCTCAATACTCTTCTCGCCTACTGCGCGGGCTGCTTTTTTCAGATCCAGCTCCTTTTTCACCGGAACGACAAACACATAGTTTGCTTTTGATTTTCCTACAGTAACCAGTGTCTTAAACACCATGTCCGGATCCTGATTCAGAGCCTGAGCCACCTCCACGCCGCTGATAGCCCCGGTACTTTCATAGTTATAACTGATATAGGTGATCTTCTTCTGATCCAGTATGCGCATTACATTGGTTTTATCCTTGTTTTTACTCATTTCCCGTTCTGTCCTTTCCTGCTTTTTTCAGGCCCTCATACATCCTGGAGGAAACCGGAAGCTCCAGCCCCAGTTTCTTTCCTTCGTGAACAATATAGCCGCTGAACGTCTCTGTCTCCGCCGTCCTGCCTGCCCGGATGTCTCTCTGCAGAGAACTGGTGGCGTTTCCGGCCAGTTCCTTATAAAATCTGCGGATAATGGCGTCGATGTGTTCCTGAGTCACATCCACTCCTTTTGCAAGAGCCACCTGCCATGCTTCCTTCACAAGGGCCTCATATTCCGCCGCCTTCCGGGGATCCCTTCTCAGTTCTCCGATGGTGTTGTCGTAATATGCCGTTGCCACATTGTAAGCGCAGTTCAGAATATATTTGCGCCAGATCTCTACTTCAATCTTGTCTGATACCTGATGGTCAATATCCGCAGCTCTCAGAATCGCCGAGACTTCCTCTGTCTTTGCTTTTTCCGTCGCATCTGCGTCTGTGATTCCGATCCGCAGATCTGCGAAATCCCCCTGCTGGGTGACGGAATAATCCGCATTCGCGAAAGAGACAATATAGATCAGGGAATCCACCACTGTGCCCCTGCTGATCAGAGAACGGATCCGGTCCCCGGGATCCACACCATTCATTACAGGAATGATCACGGTATCCTCCGTCACTGCATGCTCCATCTCCCGGCACACATTCTCCAGCGAGTAGTTTTTTACACAGACAAAAATATAGTCCTGCTCTGTCATTCTGGAAGTCTCTGTTACTGTCTCCGGATGCACGGTAATCTCCCCTTTGTATTCGCTGTGAAGCACCAGGCCGTTCTCAAGAATCGCCTTTTTTCTGGCTCCTCTTGCCGCAAGAGTAAGATGGGGGCACACCCGGCCCAGCATCCCGGCCAGAAATCCGCCTACTCCTCCGGCGCCTACAACAGCGATCTTCTTCCCGGTCAGATCTGTTTCATATGCCTGATTTTCTCTTTTTTCCAACTGCTGTCACCTTCCTTTTGCCTTGTATTTACCACACCGGCAGTTCTCTGATTTTACGGAGGATCTCCATGCCCTCCTGCCATTCGTCCTCCGCAGCCAGAGCAGTAAATCCCCGGCCGTTTCCGGTCTGCCAGTCATAGAAGCCATGCTCCCCTTCCGCCAGTCTGTGCAGGGCGGCCATAATCGTTCCGCCGTGCACTACAAAAGCGATACTCTTTCTCTTTTCTTCAATGCCCTTCTGCAGCCATCTGCGGACCCCGTCCGCACAGCGGCTCCGGAACGCTTCCTGATCTTCTCCTTCCGGGAAAGCCAGCGTGCCTCCGCTCTCAAGCCATGCAAGATAAGCAGGGTCGTCTTTCAGTTCTTCATAGGTCTTTCCCTCAAATCTGCCGAAATCGCATTCCTTAAGTACCGGTTCCGTTACAATTTTCTGTCCCGGATAGATCAGTTCCGCCGTCTGAACACAGCGTTTCATAGGACTTGCCACAATCAGCTCTGCCGGCGGATAAAAAGGGGAATCTTTTCCGGCCTTTTTCTGCTGATTTTTCAGGTAAAGTTCTCTTTTCTTATGAAACGATGCTGCTGCCCCGGAAGACAGTGCTTCGTCTGTCCGTCCGATATACTGCTTCTTTTCATTGCCCGGTGTGGGCAGATGCCGGATAAAAATCACTTTCATAAAAGCCCTCCCGCCAGAACAAGGGCCGCCAGCATTCCCAGTTCACAGAGCTGGAGAAAATATCCGGCCAGATCTCCTGTCGTACCCCCGAACTGTTTTTTGCACAGACGGTAATAGTAAAGAAAGATCACTGCCACGGCTGCCAGCATTGCGGCCCCCTGAACCGGCGACAGAAGGCACATCAGCGTTCCTGCCAGAGCCGCCCATATCAAGAGCACAATCCGGACGTTTCTCTTGTGGGCGCTGTCCTGAAATGTCCGGAGAAGGCCGCTGTTTTTCGCCGCCGGAAAGGTCACTACTGAAATCCCGCTGAGCGCTCTGGACAGCACATACATACAGGAGGCTGCCGCCAGAGTGTTCCGGCAGTTTCCGCTGTCCGGCACTTCACTCCACAGAGCAAAGGTAAAAAGGAACCAGCAGCACAGACCGATCACGGCAAAAGCGCCGGTGTGGGGATCTTTCAGAATCTCCAGCTTTTTCTCCCTGTTTCCCCAGGAGGCAAGGGCGTCCGTGGTGTCGGCAAACCCGTCCAGATGAATTCCTCCGGTTACAAGGACCGGAATCAAAGTCATCACGGCAGAAAAAAGGACAGTCCCGCAGCCGGTAAATCCAAGAAGCACCGCCGCGGCCAGATACTGCAAAGCCCCAGCAGCCACACCGACTACAGGGAAAAAGCACATTGCGTACTTCATATTTTCTTCCTTCCACTCCACTGCCGGAACCGGAATTTTTGAATACATGGACAGAGCCACTGCCAGTGATTTTACCAGATACATTTACTTCAACTCCTCATATTGCTGTACATGGATCTCATCAAAGGTGCTCATCTTCCGGTATACTTCCAGGCCCATTTCCAAAAGGGGAAGCACTGCCACGGCCCCGCTTCCTTCCCCCAGAGACATGTTGCACTCAAGGAAAGGAGACAGTCCCAATGCCTCCAGCACCAGCCCTCCGGCAGGTTCTCCCGAACGGTGGGAGGGCAGCATGTAATCTGACGAATCCGGCGCCAGACGGGCCGCGCAGAGAGCCGCCACAGACGAGATAAAACCGTCTATCACTACAGGGATCCGGCAGACGGCTCCGCCTAAGAATACTCCTGTCAGGCCTGCAATGTCCAGGCCGCCGACTTTTGCCAGCACATCCAGGGGATTCTCCGGATCCGGCCGGTTCACACTTACGGCCTGCCGGATCACCTGAATTTTCCGTGCAAGGCCTTCTGTGCTCAGGCCGGCCCCCCGTCCCGTCACTGTTTCCGGATCACAACCAAGAAGAACAGACGCCACGGCGCTGCTGGTCGTGGTATTTCCGATTCCCATTTCTCCGGTGGCAATCAGATCATACCCCTCATCTGCCAGCTCTTCTACAATACGCATGCCTGTAAGAACCGCCTGCTCTGCCTGTTCCCGGGTCATGGCCGGACCGTGGGCCATGTTTCCGGTTCCGCGGGCGATCTTGTACTGTGCTCTGGTCAGGCCGGCCACATCCGAGGCCATGCCGATATCCACGGGAAACAGATCCGCTCCCGCCACCTGCGCCATCATACACACACTGGCAGCGCCCCGTGTAAAATTCTCCGCAACAATAGCCGTAACCTCCTGACCCGTCTGGGTCACTTTCTCGGCCACCACACCGTTATCTGCGCACATAATCACAAGGGCTTTCTTATCCAGGCCAAAATCCAGCTTTCTCTTCATCCCTGCCATCCGGATCACTGCCTCTTCCAGCTTTCCCAGACTGTAGAGAGGCTTGGCCACCGTCCGCCATCTCTCCTTTGCCATTTCCATAGAATACCCGTCCGCCGGGCTGATTTTACTTAATTGTTCCTTCAATTCCATCTTCTTCTCCCAAAGGGGACTGACCCCTTTCATCTGAGTTGTCTGACATTTTTGCATTTTTCCACAAATTTCTCTGTAAACTGCCTGCATGAGGGCAGGTACAGATGAGGGAATCCTGCGAAGAGATTTTCTTCTGCATGGATGCAGTTCCAGCTTCGTTTCCCATCCGGCTTGACAGCCACGCAGCTGCTGCCGTTGTCTGTGCTGTCCCAGTAGTGGAACTCATGTCCCCGGATTTTATCTTCCGCCGTCAGCCAGCTGTCTGCTGCCGTACTCTGTCCCGCATCATGATTTCGTCCGATCTCCACATAGCCGAACCGGGTCAGCCGGCCTGCGGGAAAGGCTTTTCCTCTGATAATCCCTGCCATGGGCCAGTCCCTGCCGTTTTGGTCCTGCAGAATTTCATGCAGATACAGGAACCCGCCGCACTCGGCCAGACAGGGGATCCCCTTCTCTATGGCCCGGCGGATGGAATCACGCATCCCGCGGTTATAAGACAGATCCCCGGCATACAGTTCCGGATAGCCGCCGCCAAGAATGAATCCGTCCGCTTCAGGAAGATGCCGGTCTGAGAGGGGACTGAAAAATACCAGACGGCATCCCAGTTCTTTCAGGAGCTCCAGATTGTCTTTATAGTAAAAACAGAACGCCCGGTCCCTGGCCACGGCGATACATGGGCCATCCGGATGTTTTCCGCTGCCCGGCTGGTCACAGCTTCCGGATCTGTCCGGCCTTTCCTTGGCCGCCCCACTTTCAGCAATCTGCAGAATCCGCTCCAGATCCACGGTTTTGGACGCCATATCTCCTGCTCTGCTGATCTGCTCTTTTATTCCTTCCGTTTCCTCCGGAGTTACAAGCCCCAGATGTCTGCTTTCAAAAGAGAATGCCTTATCCCGGGGAAGATACCCCAGCACAGGGATCGGATGCCCCATACTTTTCAGTTCCCTCTCCAGCATCTCTTTCAGCCGTGGATAGATTCCTGCCGAAATCTGATTTAACAGAATTCCCTGTATCCCGCTGTCCCTTCTGTACTCTGCCATTCCTTTTATCACCGCGGCAAGACTGAGCGCCGCCCCCCTGCCGGAGACGACAAGGATCACCGGAAGTTTCAGCGTCCGGGCCACATGATAGGAACTGGCTTTTGCCGAGTCCAGAGACATACCGTCATAATATCCCATAACCCCTTCCGTAATCACAAGATCTGCCCCTTCCCCGTGGCGGGCGTATGTTTTTTCAAGGGTCGCTTCGTCCGTGAAAAACAGATCCAGATTTTCAGAATCCACCCCCAGCACTTTCCGGTGAAACATAGGGTCAATATAATCCGGGCCGCATTTGCACGCCTTCACTGCAAGCCCTTTTTTCTGAAAGGCCGCCATAAGGGTGCAGGCAGCCGCTGTTTTTCCGCTGCCGCTGGAAGGAGCGGCCAGGAGAATGCCCGGAACGCTTTTCCTGGGGCCGGCAGAAAATCTGTTTCCTGAATCGGTCTCCTTTTCTGTTTCTTTCTGAATCTCTTCTGTCTGTTTCTGCATCTGAACACCTTCTTTTCTCAGCGCCGGTATCTCCGGTCTATCTTCTGCCGCAATCCTGATCGGCATCCGTCTCCGGCTCTTCCCCTCCGGCAGAAATGATATATACCGGATTCAGCCCGGTCATCATATGATACCCGGCCAGCTCTCTGGACCGGGATACACACAGCTGGGTTATCTCCATATGAGGCAGAAGTCCCTCCTGCGCGGCATCCATCACTTCTTTTATGGTTTCCATTGAAATGGCGTTGATCACAATACGGACCCGGGGATTTTTCCGGATAACGGCTTTCAGAATTTCCCGCAGTCTGCCGCCGCTCCCCCCGATAAATACATGGGTGGGCGGTTCCAGATCATCCAGTGCTTCCGGTGCCTGTCCCCCGACAATGCGGATGCCGTCCGCCCGGAACTTTTTCCGGTTCTGCTCGAGAAGCTCCAGCGCGCGCTCATTCTTTTCCACTGCATATACCCGGATCCGGTCACTGCAGCAGGCGGCTTCCACGGACACAGAACCGGTTCCCGCCCCGATATCATAGACAACCCCGTCTCCGGTCAGGTTCAGACGGGCAATACTGACCGCCCGCACTTCCTCTTTGGTCATGGGAACCTTTCCCCGGACAAATTCCTCATCCCGGATATGGGGAGTCGCCCGGTTTTCCGGCCGGGGATTTTCGATCAGCACTGTGCACAGGCCCTCCACATCTTCCCCGCTCAGTTCTGACGGGTGACCGGACAGGATCTTCTCATCCGGATACGACAGCCGGCTTCCCACTGTCACGGTCACATCATCTATCCCATAATATTTCAGTTTCTGAAGCATCCTGCTGCCGGCGTCCTTTCCTCCCAGCAGGAGAAATGTTTTCCTGCTGCAGAAAACGGTCCGGATAAAGCCGGCCTCCCGGCCGTGAAGACTCACGATTGCAGCGTCCTCCCAGGAAGTACACAGCCGGGCTGCCAGATATGAGACTGAACTGATCCCCGGTATCACTTCCACATCATACAGATCCGGCGCTTCCTCCAGACGCCGGGCCAGCTTTTTCGCTCCGCTGTAAAATCCGGTATCTCCGGAAAGAAGCACGCCAATACACCGCTGCTCTCTCTGCTGCCGGATCAGGGAAAGGATCTCTTCCGTCACATATGCCTCCGCATATTCTCTCTCTTTTGCCGTCCCGGATTCCACCGGTTCTTGCGGATTTTCCGTCTCACGAAGGAGATCCAGCATCCGCCGGGCGCCGATCAGATAATCGCAGCGTGCAATCGCCTCTCCGGCCTGGCCGGTCAGAGATACTGCCGTTCCCATTCCGATTCCCACAAGAAAGATTTTCTGTTTTTCTGTCTGCTGATTTCTGTTCTCACACATCTTTATATCCTCTGGGCGTAACCATCCGCCCGTTCAGTTCCACTGTCCGGGAATTCCCGATAAATACGGTAGAAAACATATCTGTCCCCGTATCTTTGAGCTGGTCCAGAGAAAGAATCCGGACAGACTCCCCCTCCCGTCCGATATTCTTCGCAATACCGCACACATTTGCCCCGTCCCTGTATTCCAGAATAATCCGGCAGGCCCGGTTCAGATAATCCGCCCGTTTCTTACTGGATGGATTGTAAAGGCAGATCACAAAATCCGCGGCCGCCGCCGCCCGGAGCCGCGTTTCAATGGTCTCCCAGGGAGTCAGCAGATCACTGAGACTGATGACTGCAAAATCATGCATAAGAGGCGCGCCAAGCAGGGCCGCTCCGGCTGACGCGGCAGTCAGTCCGGGCACAATCTCTATTTCCGTTTGCGGATACTCTTTTCCGATCTCGCAGATCAGTCCGGCCATGCCGTAGATGCCTGCGTCTCCGCTGCAGACAATCGCCACATCCTGTCCTTTTTCCGCCTCTTCAAAAGCCATCCGGCATCGGTCTGCCTCTCTGCGCATGGGCGTGCTTAAAAACACCTTTCCCGGAAACAGATCCCGGATCAGGTCAATATATACTGTATAACCGATAATCACCGGACAGTGCTCCAGCACTTTTCTGGCCCGGATTGTCATCTGGTCTTCCGCCCCCGGCCCCAGCCCGGTTACATAGATTTTATTCATTGGCTCCTCCTTCTTCCGTCTGCGCTTCCGCCTCTTTCCTCGGAGATTCTGTGCCCTGACGGAATTCTGTGGTAAAAGAAGGATCATAGAGCTTCGACCGCTCATATTCTCCCTCCAGCACTTCTCCCACAACAATCAGCGCTGTCTTCCGGACGCCTTCCGCCCGGGCCGTCTCTGCCAGCGTTTCCACCGTACATCTGAGTACTTTCTCCTCCGGCCAGGTGGCTTTGTACACAACCGCCGCAGGAGTCTCCGGGGGATATCCGCCTCTGATCAGCTCTCTGGAAAGCTCCGGAAGCATTCCGGCGCTTAAAAAGATCACCATAGTCGCCCGGTGGGCCGCGAAACTTCGGATGGACTCCCTCTCAGGCACCGGCGTTCTTCCTGCCATACGGGTAATCACCACCGACTGGGATACGCCGGGAAGGGTATACTCTGCTCCAAGAGCTGCGGCAGCTCCGCAGAATGAGCTGACTCCCGGACATACTTCATAGGCAATGCCTTTTTCATCCAGACAGTCCATCTGTTCCTTTATGGCTCCGTACAGACAGGGATCGCCTGTGTGGAGACGGACGACACGCAGTCCCTGCATCTCGCCTTTCTCCATTACATCCATCACTTCTTCCAGCGTCATTCCGGCGCTGTTGTAAACTTTACAGGACTCCCGGCACAAAGAGAGCAGGTCCGGATTCACAAGAGAACCTGCATAAACCACAATATCCGCCTCCTGAAGAAGCCTCTGTCCCCGCAGAGTAATCAGATCCGCCGCTCCCGGACCTGCTCCGACAAATGTAATCATGGCCTGTTCCTCCTTTTCCTGTCCCTGCTCTTCTCCGACCGTTCCTTCACGACAAGAAGGGAATAATAGCCGGCCTGATCCGGTATCTCTTCCCTGCTCCGGAAAACGCGTTCCCCCTCCATGCCGCAGTTTTCCACCATCTTTGCCTCCAGATCCCTTTCCCGGAGAAGGGCTTTCACCTGCCCCATCTTCCTGCCTGCTTTCATCAGCACCTTCGTTCCCGGCAATTTCAGCCCCTCTTCAATATCATAGGACGCCGGAAGAATATGAAGTTCTTCCCGGTTTTCCGCAAGAGAACAATCCAGCCGGGCTGCGGCCGCGCAGAAAGATGTAACTCCCGGAACAAGAGCCGTTTCATACCCCATCCGTTTCAGACGTTTGTGCACATACATACAGGTAGAATAAACAGAAGGATCTCCCAGGGTAAGAAATACCACGTCCCGATTCTGATCCAGCAGTTCCGCCACCTGACGGACATCCATGTCGTGCACCGCTTTCAGCCGCTCTTTCTCTTTAATCATAGGCATGGGAAGAAACAGCACCTCTTTGTCCTCCGTCTCCGGGCACGCCTTCCGGGCTGTCTGGTATGCCACGCAGCCCTGCAGATACCTGCTGTATATGCCTTTCTCCGGGCAGGTGTCCCGGACCGGTTCCTCTAATTCCGGATCCGATACAGGTATCGCGATCACACTGCTCTCCCGGATTACGCGAAGGGCTTTGCATGTAATCAGTTCCGGATCCCCCGGGCCTACCCCCGCCCCTGTAAATTTTCCACTCATATCTGTGTCTCTCCTTCTGTAATCTTCCGAAGCATCTGCCTGGCTCCTGAGGTCTCTGCCCGGATCTGGTCTTCTGCAGAGAACATAACCGCCTCAACCGCCAGTTCTCCTCCTGCCCGCTGCCGGAGATAAAATTCCATCCGCTCCATAACAGTCCGGAGGACCGGCTGCAGAAGCCCTTCCTCCCGGAGAACAGCCGCAGCCTCGGAAGTATTGATGCAGTTCATAATCCGTTCCACCGTCTTCTGTCCCGCGCCTGCCAGCGCCGCGTGGGAAGCAAACACTTCCATCCGGCAGTCGGCCTGTCTGGAATGGGTATTCATTACGCCGGCCGCCAGCTTGATAAATTTTCCAATATGCCCCACAAGAAGGATTCCCTTCATGCCCAGAATCTTTCCAAAGTCAATGGCCTCTCCCACATAATTGCTGCACTTTACACACAGCCGGGGATCTGCTGAAAGTTCCTTTTGCAGGAAATCGCTGCCGTAGTTTCCCGGCGTTACAAAGCACCTGAGACAGCCGCTCTCCCGGATCATTTTCATTTCCAGATAAAGGGTATCCGTCAGAGCTTTTTCACTCATGGGCTCCACAATCCCTGTCGTTCCCAGAATGGACAGACCGCCTTCAATCCCCAGCCGGGGATTAAAGGTCTTCTTTGCAGTTTCTTCCCCTCCGGGTACAGATACTGTTACTTTTATGCTTCCCCTGTACCCGTATTTCTCACACATCTCAAGAACCCCGTCCCGGATCATCCGGCGGGGCACTCTGTTAATAGCTGCCTGTCCCACTTCCTGTTCCAGTCCGGGTCTGGTCACCCGTCCCACCCCCAGTCCGCCTTCTATAAGAACCCGGGGACCGGACAAAGACGGTTCTGCCGCTTTCTCCGCCCGTACAAAAACAAGCAGGCCGTCCGTCACATCCGGATCGTCTCCGCTGTATTTGCGGACCGCGCATTCTGCGTACGTATCGTTCCGGGTAATCTTCTCAAGATCCAGATACAGCTCGATTCCTTTCGGCGTCATCAGCCGGACCTGCCGGATCTCCTCCTGTCCGAGAAGCATCCGGGCCGCCGCTTTTGCCGCTCCGGCTGCACAGCTCCCGGAAGTATATCCCAGCCGGAGGCCGGAACGGGTTGTCCCGATATTCCGATTCATCTTTCCTGTGACTGCTCCTCTTCTGTTTCAAGCTCTCCCAGCATCTGAGCCGGGTTGTCCGCTGCCTTCACTTTGCCGAATGCACGGATGATTACACCGTTTTCGTCGATCAGATATGTGGTGCGGACTACGCCCAGATCGGAAGAGCACACGTCTGAACTCCA
>OCRA01000040.1_pt1 | contig 17320 bp, 4 predicted proteins | sample 1538601 | NCBI WGS metagenome assembly OCRA01 (sample SAMN04571710, study PRJEB22368) | human gut metagenome | biome: human gut; material: stool | host: Homo sapiens | place: Luxembourg | collected 2012-09-06
CCACCGAGATCTACACTCTTTCCCTACACGACGCTCTTCCGATCTGTCAGATTATTTTCTACGTTTTGCTTTTACTGCAACGATTGTTCCTGCTGCTGTAAATGCAAGTACGCATGCTGCTGCCAGTGGAAGTACGTTTGTTGTATCTCCTGTCTGTGCAGCTTTCTCTGTGGTATCGCTTCCATTTTTATCTGTATTCTGGCCGTTTCCGTTCTGTGCGCCGGGCTGCTGTCCGCCGTTTCCGTTCAGACCGTCATCTCCTGTCTGGCCATCATCTCCGGTCTGACCGTCATCTCCTGTCTGGCCGTCATCACCGCCAGGATTTCCTGTTCCCGGATCTCCTGTTCCCGGATCTCCTGTACCAGGATTTTCTACCGCTTTGTCACTATATGTAAGTGCATATGTTCCAAATGTATCAGTTGTAAATGTAAGTGTTCCGTCAGTTTCGTCATAACTGCACGGCAGGATTGATGCCTTGTCGCCATATACACTTATAAGCTGGTATGTTCTTTCAACGGATGTATCTGTATTGCGGAGATTTTCCGGAACCTTCATTGTAATTGTTACAGTACCGTCAATATTCTCTACCTCTACAGCTTCACCGTTACCGATCTGTTTGAAGAGACTTGCATCAAAGTACATACCAACTTCCGCATCTCCTCTGACAGCATCCACAAGTGCTTTTTCTGCGTCGGATACGCTTTCTGTAATATCGCTTACTACCAGTGAAATCTTTGCATCTGCACCTGCTGCTACTGCCTCTTTATCCTGCTCGGTAAGCACTGCATCTGCCAGAGCTGAAGCATCTCCTGCAAAGGCTGCATTTCCCAGATTATCCTCCGGAGTTGTTACATCCTCTACTGTACCGGCTGAGGGCTGTGAGCCGCCAGTCACTTCAACTGCAGTTGAATATTCCATAACAAAACCATCGTACTTAGCAGTTACTGTCGCTGTTACGATTGCTTTTCCTGCTCCGACTGCTGTAACTGTACCATCTTTATAGGTTACAACATCAGCATTTTCTGATGAGTACTCTACCGTTACATAATCACTGATTGTTTCCGGAACTGAGAAAAGTTTCTGAGTATCTCCTGCTTCCAGAGAAATCTGCGTCACCGGATCAGCAATATGGATAAACGGATTCACTGCTTCATCCAGATATTCAAGATTATCCATTACAAACTGCAGGTTTGCACTGGATTTTTCCACAGTTGAATATGAATTTGCTGCTTTGGCAGCCTCAATTGCGCTTTCCAGTCTTTCTTTTGAAATATCAGTAAGGAATTCCGTGTCAATCTTTTCCGCCTTGGCGATCAGATCATCAAGCGCTCCTCTTTCCAGTTCAACTGCAGTATAAGTAAATGCAATCTTTGCGCTCAGTTTTCCGTATGTAACGGTTCCCGTCATAGTTACGTCTGTTTTCTCGGACGGGCTGACAACCGTTCCGTCATCAGCGATTACATCCGGGTTGCTGCTGGACCATGTAATATTCAGTCCATCTACGGAAGAGGGAAGATCCATATCATATTTGATCTCATCCGCGCTGTCATTTTCCCCGATCAGATCATCTCTTTCAACTGCTCCGTCAAGTTTTTTCTGAAGAGCTGCCGTGAACTCACCCAAAGCCTGATTCTGAACTTCTTCCTCGGACATTGCAATGCTGTAAATTCTTACATCATCTACAAGGCCTTCGTATTCCGGATCCCAGTAGTTTACTCCAAGATAGATATCACCATTTGCTCCATCCAGAGGATCATTGCTGTCGAATGTACCCAGAGTAATGCCGTCCAGATAGAATGTTGTGCTTCCTGCCGTACCTGTAATTGTAATCTGGTGCCATTCCTTGCTGGGAACTATCGGACTTGCGAGTGTTACCCACTGTCCGATCACGCCGTTCGCCCAGAATTTCAGTTTATCGCCTGAGTCACCGGATACGGCAAGCCATTTTTCCGGATCATGGTATCCCATAAACAGCATTACCTGATTGCCGGCCAGCGCTTTATCGGACTTCACCCACATGGATACCGTATACTCGGTTCCCAGATCATTCTGGTTCAGTTTCAGTCCGTAATTTCCAAGTTTAACAGCCTGGCCGTCTTTGCCTTCACCGTATGTGATTGCGCCGTTATATGTGCCCAGTCCTGTTACAAGAGCCTGAGCCTGAGCTCCGCCTTCCACGGCATTATTCAGACTTCCCTCGAAATCATAGGATGCCACCAGTCTGTCGTCCAGAGCGCCGCTTACCGTTACTGCTGTAACAGCCGTCTTTGTCACATTTCCGAGTGTTACGGATGTGGTGATTTCCGCTTCTCCGGAACCAACTGCTGTCACTGTACCGTCATCTGATACAGTCGCCACCTCCGGGGCACTGCTTTCGTATGTGATTTCCGGATTGGAATCCGCCACAACTGCCGGCATGGAAAGCTCGATCTTTTCCGTTCTGCCTGTCAGCATACTCAGAGAGTCTGTCACAGTAATGTCTTCGTTGTTCAGAAGGTCTTCTGCAGAAGTTTCGCTGTCATAGAGACGGTATACCTCGCCTTCACTGAGTGTACGGTTATATACCTTTACTTCATCCACAGCACCGTTAAATTCATCATCCCAGTAGGTTACGCCTACATAAATATCCTGGTTTGTTCCGGACAGCGGAGAATTGGTACTGCCTGATCCCCACTGTTTGCCATCCAGATATGCGGTTACACCGGATTCTGAACCGGTAATCGTCACCTGGTGCCACTGCGCATTGATATCTGTTGTGCCTAAGCCTGTCCAGCTGTATCCGTTGCCGTGTGCCCAGAATCTGTACTGGGTGCTGTTATCCGCATCGCCTGCAATAGCAAGCCATTTCTCCGGGCTATGATATCCGAGAAACAGGGTACTCTGATCCGCCTGGATATTGCCGTCCGGCTTCAGCCACAGTGATACCGTGAAATTCTCTCCAAGATTTTTTCTGTTCAGCTCAAGGCCGTAATCTCCAAGCTGAATTGCTTTTCCACTGTCATTATAGCCTGTTACATATTCCAGATTTCCGCTGTAAGCGCCAAGTCCGGTCACAATTGCGGAAGCATCTTTTCCTCCCTGGCCATCTGTAAGATTCTCATCATCAAAAGAATAAGAAGCTACCAGACCCTCTGTAAGATCATACTCTTCCGCCTTTACTTCTTTTCCCGTTCCGGGAACAACTACAGATGTCAGAACCAGGGCACCTGCGAGAAGTCCGGATAAAAGATTTTTTCTTTTCATTTGTTTAATCTCCTTTCTTCGTCAATCCTGATTCTAACGGTAGTCTCCGTCTACAACTGTAATGGTAACGGATCCTTCCATCTGCTGCCCATTGTACTCATAAGAAACATTCAGTTCCTTTGTACCTGTTGTGCTCATGTCGATCTCATCAGCATTTGTTACTGTATACTCCGTAACCGCCTCTGTACTGCCGTTTTCGGCCTGAACCATAATTCTGATGTCATCTGTATCGAGGTTCTCTCCTGCTGTGTACAGTCTTGTTGTCTTCTGTACTGCAGCTGATTTCACACTGGAGTCTGTAGATACAAAGAATGTTGCCTCTTCCGCGTCCGGATTCTGATCAAGATACAGCGCTCCATCACGGCTTACAACATAATATCCCGGATAATATACGCTTTCAAAGGTTACTCCTTCTCCGGCAAAGCCTTCCAGGGTACGGAATGTCATACGTTTTGCCTCATCCGTTGTACCGCCTGCATCCTGTGCCAGAACAATACGGATAGATCCGTCCGCCGCCTGATTGCCTGCTGCCATGTACAGACCCGGTTTGTTGTTGGACTCGATGGAAACATAAGCTTCATTATCTGTATCTGCTTTACCCGGATTGATTTCCCATTCTTTCTCTGTTCCGGTCTGGAAGAAATCAACAATAATCGGTCTGCTTCCTTTTGCAGTAAGGCTGGATGTGCTCCAGTCTGTCATCGGATACTGGTTGTCATCTGTCGTATTTTCAAATGCTTCATTTGCCACAAACGCGCCTGTACTGTCTTTGATCGTGCTGACCGTGCCGTTCAGTCCTACCGCAGTCTTAGCAATGGGATCAATACTTCCGTCCTTATTGATGTCGAACTTCTCAATGCAGGCAACTCTCCGGTAGCCGCTGCCGTGCGGAAGACTTCCGTCATGATATACGAAATAGGTCTGTCCCTTAAAGTCAAATACTGCCATATGGTTTGTATTCGCTGTTGCAGAGGGTTCCATAACAATACCGCCAAATGTCCAGTCATTGCTCATCAGATCATCTGTCGTAGCATAAGCCATCTGCTCTCTCCAGTCGCAGGCAAAGAACATATAGTAAGGACCGTAATAATTCCCGTTCTCATCCTGCTGTCTGTAATAGTACGGAGCTTCTGTAAAGCTGTGGCCTTCAAACTTATCCTGGTCATTAAAGATCTCGATACCATTCATCTTACCAATCACGATATCATTGCCCTTTTCGTAACCGACAGACAGATTATCCGGATTGCCGTCCTGATCTTTGATTGTAACTGTGTCGCCGCATTCTACCTGGCATACGAAGAAACGGTTATTTCCCCAGCCAACGTAAACTACCTGCTCGCCGTCTTTATTTTCTTCCACCCACACAGTCGGGTCAATATCTTCCCAGGTGTGAGGACCGTTTGGCGTGTCGATATTTCTTACAAGGGGATGTCCGATATCCTTAAACGGACCGGTCGGAGAATCGGAAATCGCCGCTCCGATACATTTGCCGCCGCCGACACTTCCGTTGCCTTCCGCACAGTAGAAGAAATAATATTTGTCGCCGACTTTTGCCACCTGGCTCGCCCATGCGGAAACATCGTCATTTCTCCAGCTGACATCCTGCATTGTCATAATAACACTTTCGTACTTCCACTCTTTCATATCTGTTGTGGAGTAGCACAGCCACCGCGGCATTGTATAATACTCGCCTGTGGACACGTCCTGTCCTACATAAGCATATACTGTATCGCCATCCACCATAATGGACGGGTCGCCGCCGTATATAATTCCGTTCTGTCCCTCTACGGCGATTTCATCCGGTCCGAACCCGAATAACGGGTTGCCGTTGCTGCTTTTCGCCAGGATCTTTTCTACCGGTTCCGAATCCGTCGGATCCGCCTTTGCGGGAGACCCGCACATGGTAATGCCCGTAAGCATTACCAGTGCGCCCGCAAGAAGTCGTTTATGTATTTTCATAATCCGCTTCTTACCCTCTCTTTCTCTTTTTCAGCACAACTACTGCTGCTGCTCCTGCCAGTGCAAAGACCGCTACTGCTGCCGTCGGCAGGATATTTGTTGTATCGCCGGTCTGAACTGCTGAACCGCCGTCCGTACCGTCCTTATCGCCTGAAGGAGAAGAAGTTCCTGCTCCCGGCTGATCAGAAGCTGACGGGCCGCTTCCCGGCTTTTCTGTATCCGGATTTTCGGGTTTTTCTGTGTTCGGTTTTTCTGTACTCGGATTTTCAGCATCCGGATTCTCAGGTTCTTCTGTCTCAGCTGGCGCTACAGTCACCTTAAATGTGGCTGTAACTGTCACATCACTTTCCGTATAAGATACCTGAATTGTCTGAACTCCCTCTTCGTCTTTGTTAAAGCCGCTGAGAACTGCATCTGCTGTTACATCTTTCTCGCTGCCGTCGCTGTATACTGCCGTAACAGTCATTCCTGTCAGATCCAGATCCTGACCGACTTTGTACTCCAGCGTCTGAGGAGGAGTTACTTTAATAGAATCCAGTGTTACTTCCGGCTCTACTGTTTTCTCAGTTACTGTAACCTGAAGTTCTGCTTCTTTCGTCACGCCGTTTTCCGTATAGGAAACAGTTACCGTCTGATCTCCTGCTTCACTGAACACCTCAGGTGTAAATGTCAGCTTGTTCAGGGCAACTTCCTTCGGATCTTCCTTGTCGTATGACGCTGTCACAACCATTCCTTCCGGATCAAACGCATCACCGACTTCATATTCCGTCTTTGACGGCTGGGTTGTTATCTCAATACCTGTCAGCACCGCCGGCGCTTCCGCCTTCTCGCTGACCGTAACATTGACGCTGGCTGTCTGAGTAACATTGCCCACGGTGTAAAGAACGGTTACTGTCTGCGGTCCTGCTTCTGTAAATTCTTCCGGCGAGAAGGTAAGTCCTTCCGCGTCTGCTCCAAGCACTTTTGTATCTCCGTCGCTGTAAGTTGCTGTTACTTCGATACCTGACGGGTCAAATTTGTCGCCGACTTCATATTCTGTCTTTGACGGCTGGCCTGTCACTGTAATGCCTGTCAGTGTTTTCTCTGTTTCAGATTCACTGACCTTGACTGTAATGGATACATTCATATATTCATCTGCAAGTTCCTGCTCCGGTTTCATATTGAGCACCGGTGAGCCGTCCGCTGCAATGTTTACCGGCTGCAGATATGCATACCGGCATGGATCGTACAGCGGGTCGCCGCCGTGAACCCCTGTGCCTGACGCATGAATTTCTGCCGGCCGTGCATGATAAACAATAATTACGTTTCCGTATTTGTCTACCGTAAATGAGTTATGTCCCGGTCCGGATACCTCATCATTGAAGTCCGTGCTTGTCAGAAGCGGATAGTTTGTCTTAGTCCAGGAGTCCGGATCAAGCAGGTTTGCTGTCTCATCCGCCGTAAGCATTCCCACACAGTACTCAGAACCTGTACCGGATGCGGAGAATGCCATGTATACCTTGCCGTCATTCTTAAATACGGCCGGTCCTTCATTTACTACAGCTCTTACATACTCCCAGCTGTACTCCGGAACGGAAATAATGGAACACGGGCTGGTAAGCTGCGTCGGATTATCCGGATCAATTGTAGCAATGTAGATACTTGAGATACCTGTCTGAGTGAAATCAGCCCATGCCAGATAGCTCTGTCCGTCAGCCTCAAAATAAGTCATATCAAGAGACATGGCGTTTAAACAGTTTCCTTCATCTCCCGGGTAAGCTTTTACAAGCACCGGATCTCCCCAGCTGTCCGGATTCATCATATCGTCTGAATTATTGCATTTGATCATAAACGGACGAATATTAAATGTGGTGCCTGTTCCTGTATTCAGTCCGGCTGTGCTGACAAAGTACCAGCTGTCTCCGATCTTGTGAAGTTCCGGAGCCCAGATAAATCTTCCAAGTTCCGGGCTTTCATTCTCATCCCAGATCACTACTTCTTCCGCGTCTGCCAGCCCTTCGATAGTTTTGGATCTGCGAAGAACAAGGCGGTCATATCCGTCAGGATCGCTGTTGGTTACCATTGGATAAGAGCCTGTAAAATAGTAGTATCCGTCATCCTCATTATAAGTCATGAACGGATCCGCTCTCTCTTCAATTAACGGGTTTTCCGGATCTGTATAGGAAATCGTACGCTGTACTGTACCTTTAACTGTATAAGTTCCCGGTACGGAAGTATCAATTGCAGCCACATCATCCGCATCCCACTCAACACCAAGCTGTTTTGTAGAACCATCGGAATAGTCTGCGGTTACTTTTTCGGGAAGAGTGACTTCTCCGCCCTGATTCACCTCTACATCTGCAGGAGCTTCAACCCCTGTATTTGTAATTGTCGCGAATTTCTTTACAAGAGCATCATATTCCGCCTGTGTCAGAGCTGCTGTATACGGATTGACCGCATCCTCCGGAGCTCCGTCTACTGCCGGGAATGTATAGTCGCTTGCTTTTACGCCGCTGATGGTATTAAAATCAGCAGTTTCCGCCGACCATACGTCGCCATTGCTATCCTGTACAAAGATTCTGTAGACCTCATCCGCACTGTCATATACACAGTTTACTGACTGGATGCCGGATACACCGGGCACGGAAATCAGCTTTTCGTTGGAATAGGAAATCAAATCCTTTGAATCAAAGAATACAAGATTGCCGCTCTTGTTTCCGTCTGTTGCCACAACACCGAAGCTTCCGTCAGCTTTGCGGAAGATCTCTGCTGCGCCAAATGATCTTGTGCCAAGTGAAGAGTAGAGGATCGGCTGATTGCTGTGAAGCACTGCAAATCCGTCTCCGTCTTCCTGAGCGATCTTCATGCCTCCGTCCTGTCCTGTGGCCGGAGCATTGCTGATATAGGTAACTACATCCTGTCCTGCCGCCAGAACTGTCAGCGGGAATGATTTTTCCACTGTTTTTTCTGTGCCTGCAAGACTCACTGTCGCCGTCAGTGTTACCGGTGTATTTTCTCCGTCTGCGCGGGTAACTTTTCCGGTATTTCCGTCAATCGTAATCGCCCCGTTATCGGACTCCCATGTAACTGTGGCTTCTCCGACTGTTTCCGGAAGACTGATGTCTGAAGAAACAAAACCTGCGTTCAGTGTCAGCTGACCGGCATAGTCGTCAATATCCGTATCCGGATCCACTGCGAGTACCGTAACTGTAAAGTTTTTTGTAACCTGACGTGTACCGTTGCTTATCGTTGCTGTCAGAGTAACTACTGCATTCCCCTGATCCTGCGCCGGACGGGTTACTTCGCCAGTTTCAGCATTAATCGCTGCATTGTCAGAACTCCATGTGATCGTAGTCTGTCCGCTGTTTCCTGCTGAAGGAAGGACAATATCCCATTTTACTTCAGAAGGTACGGAAAGATTTTCCTCATCTGCCGCAAGCAGATCGGAGGTATAAAGCCGGCTGATCTCTGACACTGTCAGCGCGCGGCTGTAAATCTCAACATCATCCATCAGTCCGGAAAATTCATTATCCCAGTTGTTTACACCAAGATAAATATCGCCGTTTTCCTGAGCAAGCGGATGATTGGATGTGCCGCTTCCCACCTGGACACCGTCCAGATATGCGGCCACTGTAGATTCTGTGCCTGTGATTACCAGCTGATGCCAGCCGTCCGCGTTGATGACCGGAGTTCCAAGAGTTGTCCAGGTTTTGTACTCGCCGCCGTTTGCCCAGAATTTACAGGTAGACGTACCGCTTCTGTTCCCGGATACCGCAAGCCACTGCTCCGGATCATGATATCCCAGTAACGTGAGAACCTGGTTCTCCGCAAATGTTCCCTCCGGTTTTACCCACATGGATACAGTAAAATCCTCGCCAAGTTGTGTTTTATTCAGCTGCAGGCCATAGTCGCCGAGACGAATCGCTTCGCCGCGGAATCCCGGCTCATATACCTCATCTCCCTTATATGCACCGAGTCCGGTCACAACAGCTAAAGCTTTCTCACCGTTATTGTCCGCGAGACTTTTCTCAAAAGTATACTCCGCCAGTTTATCTTCCTCAGGATCTGTCGAAGCTTCCTGGCTCGCTTTATCATAGGCTTCTTTTACCTGATCGGCGGTCATAGTACAGTTGTATACATTTACTTCATCTACCAGACCTTCAAATTCGGTATCCCAGTAGTTCACACCAATATAGATATCCTGGTTTTCTCCTACGAGCGGTGAGTTGGATTCTCCGGTTCCAACCAGAGCGCCATCCAGGTATGCAGCAACTTCATCTGCAGAACCAGTCAGGGTCAGCTGATGCCAGTCGCCGGCATAGATGTCCATGGTTTTGAACGTATGATGCGATGTATATTTCGTCGTATCATGCGCCCAGAACTTGCACATAGCGGAACTGCCTTTATTTGGCTCTCCACCGGAAACTGCGATCCATTTCTCCGGATTGTGGTATCCGAGGAATGCTACTACCCTGTTCTCCGGGAAGATATCATCTGTCTTCACCCACATGGATACGGTAAAGTTTTCTCCAATATCGGCTTTATTTAACTTCAGACCGTAGTCACCCAGACGGATTGCCTCGCCTTCAAAACCTTTCTCATAGGAAACGTCTCCATCATAAGATCCAAGTCCTGTCACGATTGCGTCCGCATCGGAACCTCCCTGGCTGTCTGCCAGATTCTCTTCAAAAGAATAGGAGGCTACCTTGTATCCCTCCAGATCACCGATGTCCTGAAGATATGCTTTTTCTACTTCGGCTGCCGACTGAGTATCATTATATACTTTTACTTCATCTACAAGTCCCGCAAATTCGCTGTCCCAGTTGTTGACACCGATATAAATATAACCGTTGCCATCCTCCCGGTTCAGCGGATGATTGGAATCACCGCTTCCAACCAAATTACCATCCAGATAAGCAGCAACTTCATCTGCAGAACCAGTCAGAGTCAGCTGATGCCACTCCTTGGAACTGATAACAGTCTCATTGAATGTATGCCATTTTTCATTATCAACATACTGTCCGCCGTTTGCCCAGAACTTACAAGCAGATGTACCCGTTGTTTTTCCTGAAACAGCGATCCAGTTTTCCGGGTCTTTATGATAGCCAAGATATGCCAGGACCTGATTTTCAGCAAATGTTCCATCCGCTTTCAGCCACATGGACACGGTGAAGTTCTCGCCGAGATTTTCCTGATTCAGTCTCAGGCCGTAATCTCCCAGCCGGACCGCACCGCCTTTAAAGCCATCTGCATCATACGAAACAGCACCGGTATAATCGGTCATTTCCGTACTTGTCGATGCTCTTGCCTGCATAGGCTGCGCGGCCTCACTCTCCTTCTGGCTGTTTGCAAGATTTTCACCGTCAAAGGTATAGTAAGCAACCAGATTGTCGTCTTCCGCCGCATTTACCTTGCTTACCCCGAAGCCTGTCACAGATGTCAGTACAAGCGCACCTGTAAGCAGACCGGATATAAACTTTTTCCTTTTCATTAAATCTGTTCCTTTCTCCACCACATTTAGCTTCAGGGGATTCCGGTTTTGTCCAGAGTCCTTTCCTTAAAGTTTTGCCGGAATGCGGCACATGGCAGCGCCCGAGGGTACTGCCATGTGCGCCTGCTAAAAATTCCGGTTATGTGATGTTTTTAAGCCTGTCTGTTAAAATCTTTTTCTGCGTTTCAGAACCGCTGCTGTCACGCCGCATCCAAGTGCGAGTACGCATGCAGCCGCGATAGGCAGTACATTTGTCGTATCGCCTGTCTGAACGGTTCCGCCGCCTTCGTAACCTGCACCCGGTGCCGGAGCTGATGTGCCCGGATTCTGCGGATTGCCAGGTCTCTCAGACGGTTCCGGAGTTTCCTGATCAGGATCTGTCGGCTGTGCCGGTTCATCCTTCTCATTTACTTTAATCTGGAACGTATCTGACATGGTAATGCCATTTTCTGTATAGGATACCTTCACTGTATATGTTCCGGCTGCGTCCATATTGCACTCTGCTGTATCTACTGTCAGATTTTCTGAATCCGTTACATCTTTGGTACTGCTGTCTGAGTATGAAGCTGTAACCTTCAGTCCTGTCAGATCAAGCTTATCGCCGACTGTAAATGTTGTGTTGTCGGGAACTGTTACTTCGATTCCTGTCAGAGTAACGTCTCCCGGTTCTACAGCAGCGTCTTTCACTGTGATATCAAACGTATCTGTCTTTGTAACACCGTTTTCTGTATAAGATACAGTTACTGTGTATGTTCCGGCCTCATCCATATTGCATGCGGATGTGTCAACATCTGCGTTCTCTGTCACATCTTTGGTATTGTTGTCAGAATAAGCCGCCGTTACTTTCAGGCCGTCAAGATTCAGTTCATCTCCTACTGTGTAGGTTGTAGTTGCCGGAGGTGTTACGCTGATTCCTGTCAGAACAGCTTCTCCCGGCTCTACAGCAGCATCTTTTACTGTAATCTCAAACGTATCTGTCTTTGTAACGCCGTTTTCTGTGTAAGTTACAGTTACCGTGTATGTTCCGGCCTTATCCATATTGCATGCGGAGGTATCAACCTCTGCGCTCTCTGTCACATCTTTGCTGTTGTTGTCAGAATAAGCCGCCGTTACTTTCAGGCCGTCAAGATTCAGTTCATCTCCTGCTGTGTAAGTTGTTGTTGTCGGAGGTGTTACGCTGATTCCTGTCAATGTAACTGTCTCGCCTCCGGTGTATTCCAGAGCGTCAATTACTTTCTGAAGTTCTGCTGCCGCCGCATCCGCGTCTGCTGTAGTTTTCACACTTTCAAGCGCTGCTTTTGCTGTTGCAATTGCTGCCTGAAGATCTGCCTTGCTTTCTTCTGTCAGCGCATTCATATCAATCGTCTCAGCAGAAGCAATGGTCTGCTCCAGTTTGTAAGTGCTTACATAGTCGTCATCACCGTATGCTCTCTGCAGTGCGTCATACTCTGCCGCAGTAACCGGCATTACATAGCCGTGACGGTACTTATGTTCGTCTGTCGGCATACTGAACTCACTTTCATCCAGCATTCTGAATTCACCGGACTCCAGATCCGTCGTAATCATCGGATAGTAACCGCGGTTTGTAGCAAACCGGTCGCCCATCAGGCACCACTGCTCCTCGCCGTTTGCGTTTCGCTCATTCATCTTGAAGATAATCGGTCCTTCCAGAAGACCCACATTCGGATCTGAAGGCGCATCCTTGGAAAGGGTATCGGATTCAATCGGCGTAAACTGACCGAGAATAGAATCTGACTTGTCGATCATGATTCTCGAGTTCATCTCATTCTTCGTGTAACGATAATAAGTTCCGTTATTCTCGATCATTGTAGAATCAATTACTTTGATCGGTGTACCGTCTTCCATCTTACCGCCGGAATGATAAACCTTTGCATCCGTGAATGTACGGAAGTCTCTTGTCTTTGCATAGTAAATTGTATGGTTCTCATACTCCTGAGCAACTTTTCCGTTTTCATCCAGCTCAATGGATGTTGCGGACCAGTATACCACATACTCTCCTGTGGATTCATCATAGATGAATTCCGGAGCCCATGTACATCCTGCATTCTCCGGCGCGATCTCCGCGATCCACGGCTCGCTCCAGTTTACAAGGTCGTCAGACTCCCATACCACGATGCCGTGGCTTCCGCTTCCACCTGCATTCGGCCAGCTGTTGTTATGATAAATACTAAGATCGGTTGCGATCATATAATACTTATCTCCTTCCGGTGAACGGGCAATAAAGTGATCTCGTAAGCCGCTTTCACCGATATTGCTTGTCAGCACTGCGTTACCGCCGTTGAGTTCTGACCAGTGGAGACCATCCTCGCTGATGGAGAAATAAGTCTGCTCATGGGATGCCTTAGATTCATTGCCGATAAAGTGTACGAACAGATATCCTACATAATCATCTTCTGAAACCGGTTCAGCAGCTGCTTTAACCGTTACATCATATGTCTTTGTTACAGATTCCTGTCCGGCTTTTGAGAATGTTGCCGTCAGTTCCACTGACTGATCGGAACTTCCTCTTGTAATGACTCCTGCCGGTTTGCCGTCAACCTCGGTTGAGGTAATGATACTGTCGTCAGAAGATGTCCATGCAATGCTTACTCCGTCCTTTTCAGAAGGAAGGGTAATATTGCCTTTGATATTGTCTGCATCCGGGATCTCAAATGTGTCAGCTACCCGCTGTACATCCTCCAGCATTGCAATACGGTCTGCTTCTTCCTGCTGGTAATTATGCGCGATCTCCCAGTCGGACATTGCATAATCATAAACTTTTACATTATCAAAATAACCACGGAAATACTGATCCCCGCTATAGAATGATTTTCCGAGATAAGCCTTTAAGCCGGTTCCGAGATCAGACATGCTGATCGTTACATTCTGCTCGGCGATTTTATCACCGTTGCGGTAGATGCTGATGTTATCCGGTCTGATGACCAGTTTCAGGTTCATCCATGTACGGCTGCTGTTCGGATATACGCTGCTGTAGGAAGCAGTCTGCTCTGAACCGTAGCTGTTAGCAGTCATAGAAAGACGCATGGCCGTAGGTTCCACTTTCAGGAAGATATATTTATTGCTGTCCTGTCCAATGGCAAATACAAAGTAGTTGCCCATTCGGGTTACTTCATTCATATCAAAAGATATGGTCATTTCATCCTTGCCATCAAAGAATTTTTCCGGGAACTCCAGATAACTGTCATGACCGCCCATTCCATCGCCATCGTCTCCATCCAGGTAAAGTACCTGGCCATAGGAATCATCCTGTACATAGGTCGGCTGGCCCTTAAGGGTTGCATTATTGTTGCCTACGCTGTCCTTAGCAACATTGCCATCCAGTTCTTCGTCGAAGTTGTATTCGAGAGACGGGGTTGAGCCCGTATATTCTCCTGCTACTTTAACAGTTACATTAAACTGTGAACCGCCCTGAATGAACTCTTCATCAGAAAGATTCAGGATCGGGTCGCCTTCTGAATCAAAGAATACCGGTTTAACATAGGCGTGACGGCATGCATCGTAAAGCGGATCTCCGCTGTGTGTCGCATGCTGGGCCGCCGGACGCGCATGGTATACAATTACCAGATTATCGTTTTTATCCGTTGTAAAGGAGTTATGTCCCGGTCCGCAGAGTTCGTCATTGAAGTCTCCGCTTGTAAGAATCGGGTACGGCGTTTTCGTCCAGCTGTCTTTCTTTGTCAGATTGTCCTTTGCATTTGCTGTCATAAGTCCCACACAGTACTCCGCGCCGGTAGCTGCGGCTGAAAACGTCATGTATACTGTATCGCCCTTTACAAATACCGCCGGTCCTTCATTAACCGCAATGTTTACACATTCCCAGCTGTATTCCGGCGTTGTAATAATTGTAGCCGGGCTTGTCAGCTGTGTCGGATTATCCGGATCAATCGTTGCAATATAAATAGCACTGTTGCCCTGGGTCTTATCTGCCCATGCAAGATAATGACTGCCGCCTGCCTCAAAGTATGTCATATCCAGAGACATTACTGCCAGGCAGTTCCTTTCATCCCCTTTCATCGGGGTTACACGGCCAACCAGTTCCCATGAAGCCGGATCTGTAATTTTCTTAGCATCCTTGCATCTCATCATAAACGGACGGATATCAAAGCTGTATCCATTTTCATCTACTGCCGCCGTACTGATGAAATACCAGTATTTACCGATCTTATGAAGTTCCGGCGCCCAGATAAACTGGCCGTATCCCTGGACTGAGCTCTCATTCCAGATTTCGATTTCCTGTGCATCTGCAAGGCCCTCGATTGTATCCGCCTCACGGATTACCAGTCTGTCGTAACCGTCTGCTCCTGCTTTGCCGTTTACCGGATAAGAAGCAGTAAAGTAATACTTTCCACGCTCCTCATCATATGTAATGCACGGATCCGCACGTTCTTCAATCAACGGATCTTCTGCATCTGTAAAATATGCAGAACCGCCGACAACACCTGTTACAGAGTATTCCACGCCCTCGCGGCTGGTATCAATCTTTGCAAGATCATCAGAATCCCAGCGGATGGAATAATCCTTTATTGTGCCGTCTGAATAAGTGGCTTTCACTCCTCCGCCCTTGGCAGCCTCGTTCAGAGCTTCTTTAATCTCTTCAGTTGTTGCATCCTTCTTTACCGTAACTTCAGTGGGACGTGTATATTCGGCCTCTGTGTTATACGGATTAGTAAATTTGGCAGTTACCTTGTCATATTCAGCCTGAGTCAGCCCGATTTCAGATGCCCATGTGGCATATTCCGGCGCATTCTCCACAGTCGGGATGACAAAATCCGCCTGCTCCGCCTTGGAAAATTCACTCAGATCTTTAGACGTCAGAAGGTAAACGGTACCTGTCTTATTTTCAACATACAGTTTGTATTCCTTAGCTGTCGTATCATAAAACATATACAGCTTGGAAATGTTTGAGATGCCGTTAAGAGTAACAGACGTCTCATCTGTATATGTAATCAGATCTTCAGAATTATAAAGGAATACTTTGCCGCTGTTTCCGCCGTCAGCTGCGATCATGCCGAATGTTTTATCTGCTTTACGGAAAATCTGCGGTGATACATAAGCTTTTGATCCCTTTGCAGTATACATAATCGGCTGTTCTTTATGAAGAACGTTATATGTACCTTCTTCATCTTCAGCAGCGATCATCATACCGCCGATCTGGCCTCTCAGAGCATCCGTATTCAGCCCCGGATCATTGCTTACATATGTAGCAACATTGCCGCCTTTGGCAATAACTGTAACATTAAACTCCTTTGTTACATCAGCTGTGCTGTCCAGTGACAGTGTGGCAGTAAGCGTCACATTTGTATTTTCATCCGGACGGGTTACTTTTCCGTCATTTGCAATTACAGTTTCATTACTGGAGTTCCATGAAACTGCTGCTGCTCCTGAAGAAGTCGGAAGTATAAGATCTGATGTTACAAATCCTGCGTTCAGCGTAAGCTGATCGCTGTACACCTTAATATCTTCTGAAGCATTTGCCGCCGGAACGGTTACTTCGAATTCTACATCTTTAGATTCTGTTCCGGCTGTAATTGTGGCAGTAAGTGTCACATCTGTGTTTACATCCGGGCGGGTTACTTTACCATCAGCTGCAATTATCCCCTCAGGGTCAGATTTCCAGGTAATGGTTGTAAATCCGCTGTTGCCTTCCTTCGGAAGCTTCAGGTCTGTCATAGTTGTTGCCGGTATGGAAAGCGCAGCTGCGTCTTTCTCAATTACTTTCTGAGCCGCAATGCTGTCTGACAGATACTCGTCAACTACCTCATCCTCGCTCAGCGCTTTATTGTATACCTTGAAGTCATCCATGTAGAAATCACCGGAACTCCAGTAGTGCGGGCTGGCAGTCCCGAACCAGATATACTTTGTATCTGCAATAAATTCCAGCATGTCTGCAGCTGTATCGCCCAGATTTGTACTTGGAGTCAGAGTCTTTGCAAGCGCTCCGTCCTTGTACATGGAAATCTTGGACTGATCCATCACAACTGTAATCAGCTCCCAGCCGCCGTCTGCTGTAATTGTGCCGCCAAACTGGGTCATATCCTGGTAAGACGGGCTTGCCGGATTGCTGTTGTAAAACAGACTTCCGTTTGTGGATAATCCGAAGAAACCATCTGTATCGGATGCTCCGGATGCAAAGCTCCACACACCATTCCAGGTGTTTACAGAGTTCACGTCGATCCACGCGCTGACGGTAATTCCATTTGACAGGTCTTGCCCCTGCAGCGGATTTGCTGTCCGAACTCTGCCTGAACCGCTTCCAGATTTCATAACCTGTCCGCGTTCGTCATCAGTAACAAGCGTAGGCGCATTACTGTTGACAGTTTCTCCCGTACTGCCTTTAACAGAATCCTTGAAATCGCCGTCAAACTTGTAGTGTGCTACAAGATTGTCCCCGGCTGCGGCTTCCGCAGTGGAAGCCGCCTGTCCGGGTAAGGTAAGCGATGTCAAGATCATTCCGCCTGCAAGCAGCAGGGAAAGAATTCTCTTTTTCATGCTTTTTGATCCTCTCCTCTCAAAGAAATGTTACTTTCTTTTTTTTCTTATGATAATCACCGCTGCTACTGCTGCCAGAGCAATTACTGCCAGATCGGAAGAGCACACGTCTGAACTCCAGTCACCATTGGCTATCTC
>OCRA01000049.1_pt1 | contig 16498 bp, 30 predicted proteins | sample 1538601 | NCBI WGS metagenome assembly OCRA01 (sample SAMN04571710, study PRJEB22368) | human gut metagenome | biome: human gut; material: stool | host: Homo sapiens | place: Luxembourg | collected 2012-09-06
GAGATAGCCAATGGTGACTGGAGTTCAGACGTGTGCTCTTCCGATCTAGAGGAGTTAGATATTAATCGTGAACTTCAAGTAGTATCCTACTATCACTTATTTAATAACTTAAAAATAAATATTATTATGTCTTATCAAAGTAAATATTCAGGTAAGGAAATCGATGACTTATTAGATTTCTTAAAGTCAAAAATAGTATAGACTTAAATAGTGATTTATTTCTGGAACCACTGAATGTTGATAGTTTGTACCTAAAAATTACAGGAACTAAATTATCAACTGAAGAATCAAAATTCCTAGATAGTTGGATTAAAAGTCCGATAAAATTACTAAGTTCAAATGACTATGATGGGATAGGTATAGCTAGGGTAAAGAGTATTCGAATAATCACTACTCAGTTACAGGAGCTTCTTCAGCATCTAATGATATATCAGGTCGTGAAATTACTTTAGTAGATTTTGGTTGGATTCATCTATCAAAAGACTCTAGTGGATCTTGGTATTTTGATGATTGTGGTGATACTAGTCTTGCTCAGATGAACATTAGATTAGATGGTGATGATGCTGAATGCTTAACTGCCGCTGGTACTTACTCACCATTTGTAAAAGGTTAATAATTAATTCACTACTCGCAAAATGATAAGAGTTTGGTTGCTTACTTATTCTCTGTAGTGATTTAGGATCCATATAAGGATCTAACTCCAGGTCATTTGGTGAACCTGCAGATAACACTGATTGATCAGCTACGACCTCATGTAGTTATGGAGCATTAGAATGAGTGATGAGATCGTCCACTAAAACTTAGGTATGAAGTTGCAAATAGTACCTAACAGTAAATCGTTGAAGTCGTATTGACCTGTTACGCAATCAGGTTAGCTGACTTATAAAGTAGCTAATATCATGCTTTTGGATTTACAAACATGCTCGGATGTTGGAATAGGTAGACAAGTTTGACTTAAAATCAAATGACCAGAATTGGTCATGTGGGTTCGAATCCCATTCCGAGTACAATTAAGATATTTGGATAGTTTAGTTAGTCAAACTGAATTATCTGAATCGTTATGTATTGAGAGTACCTAATTAAATAGCATAGAAAAGTAGTTACAACTACAAGGTAAGCTAAGAAATCCTAGTCAATAAAAGCTCGGTATATGACGTAGATAAAAGGTAAAAGACAGGTAGTGATATAGTTGATTTTAGCGTCATGAATAGAAGTTAATAATGGAATCTGGATATTAATATCTGATATCATGGTTAAGGATTCGCTATCATCTATTAAGTCCAAATGATTAGATCATCGTGAGTAGAATTAATCCTATGGGTGCGACTTACACTTAACTACTCTACTAAGATTGAACTATATCATTTATATTAGCATTATTAATTAAATAAATTATATTATGGCATTTCAAAGTAAGTACACAGGTTCTCAAATAGAGAGTATCTTAGGGAACTCAGAAAAAAAATAGTAGCAACTATTACTATCAGTAAAGATAATTTATCTGATCTAACCAGTAATGATTTTGAATCACCGACTAGTTTTGAAAGTACTGATGATAGTGAGAATTTTAAAACTTTAGTAACCAAGTTATCTAATACCAGTAATTTAGGTATTTTATCCTTAAATTTATTATTAAATAATTCAAGATTTAATTGTCCCTGTTTGATAAGTAGAACGGATTTAGTAGCGGGTGATCAAGTAGTAAGTCAAATCAAAGTTTCTATCCTAGTAAACGATAAAGATAATAAGTTAGTAGAATTTAATATTACCAAATTTCAAAATCAAGAAATTGTTGGTGAGCTTAATATACTTGTATTAGTGGATAGTCAATCTATTAGATATTTCACTAATTATAATAATGTAAGTACTTATCAGGATTTAATAAAACAAATAACTATTAGTCCAGTAGATTTTACTATTCATGGAACTAGTACTTGGAACTTTATTGAATTTGAGCTATATGAATTAAGTAATGGATCATTGACTAAAATCAATATTAACAGAACTAATGGTACTTACATTTATCTAAGTAAATCAGAAGCTACTTCTCCTTATAGAATGTCTATTGGACATATCAGTTGGAATACTAGTAATAATAAATATTTTGGTCAGATAGTAGCTGCTATACATGTAGATCAGCAAAAGATAAAAAAATATTTGGATTAATATCAAAAATATAAACATTTACAATTATGACACGTGAGGACAAAAGACTAATTGGAGTTTACAAACAGTGTATTAGAGTCACTGAATTTAACAAGAACACAAAGGGATTTAGGGATAGACTTATGAATAAAATCTCTGAAATGAAGAAATAAACATTTCTAGTTCTATTTATAATCCCAAAGGAGTTAATGAGTATTTATGAGTTAGCTCCTTACTTATTGGAGATTTGTCAGAGTGGTCTATTGTGCCAGTTTGCTAAACTGGTGATCTGTAATGGATCCATAGGTTCGAATCCTATAGTCTCCGCATTATAGTTAGTTATCTCCTAAATACCGAGGGGCGTGTATCGTAAGGTAATCATGTAGAATGATATTGAATCTTGACGGTGAGGGATTGGTGAGACATCTTGGATGTACCTGAACTTGATGCGATAATGACTAACTATTTTAATTTATTATAATTATGAGGAAATTATTAAGAGAAATAATGTTATCGATACACAACGTATTGATAATAACTTGTAGTATATTTACTTCAGTCGATTTAGAAGGTGATAACTTGTTTTGCAAGTGTCTTAAGTACTTATTTATTCTCACTGCTATTGGTAAATCGTATTATCTGATTCATAAACCAGGTGATAAATATGACCTACCAAGAGGATCAAGATTTGCAATTTTAACTTTAGGATCAGTCGCTATAGTTTATAGTTCAATTTATGCATTTAGTGAAGGTAATCTACTACAAACTATATTCTTGGACTTAGTTGTAGCAATTGGTGGTTATTGGTCTTATTTATGGATAATGAAAGGAAACAAGTAGTTCATCTTCAGGATAAATTCTTCTTCAATGATGAACTAGTAACTGAAGCTGTAGTAGATGGAATGCTTAAGTTATCTATTGATAGAAATTTAAAGTCAATTTCTATCAAAGGTGAAAAGAACTTTGGTAAAACTAGGAAGTCAACTATTTATCAAGGTGAAGAAGTAATCGGTGATAAGTATTTTGTCAAATTATGGGATCACATTCCATTAAAAGGATGTGGAAGAATAACTCAGATAAATATAACACAAGATGGTTCCTCTGATAGACAACCTTGCTCGTCAATTAGTTACCCTTTCAACTAAAGAAGTTGAGAAATTAGCTAAAATATTGAAAGATGAGTATGGGATAGAACCTAAGAAACTTGACCTATTAGATAGTAATATATACAAGAATAGGTCACAAAGACGAAAAAAAAAAGAAGAAAGATGGATCAAGAGGGTGACTAAACATTCTCGAGGGACTCTTTGAGCATATTGTAAATGTAATTCGACAATGTAATAACTTAATGAATGTAATTTAAGTATTTGTATTCAGGTAAGGTGGCTGTGAAGTTACCTTACTATTTTTTTTTGAATTAACTAGTGACTTAATTGTCATTAATAACATATAACTTTTAAATTATGGCATACGAAAGTAAATATCAAGGTAAGCAAGTAGATGACATACTTGGCGAATCAAGAAAAAATACTAATTAGTTTTGATGCTCCTAGTAGACAATTCTTAACATTAAAAGAATTGTTTACTGGAGTTTCTAATTTAAACGAATTTACGAATTTTGAGTGTAGTAATTCTGATTTCACTACTTTTGCGTCGGTACTGATGCATTTTAACAATGATAGTGAACAGGTAGGTACTATTGACATACATATAAAGGGAGCTTCATCATATCCTATAATGGCTACTCTGTATATAACTAACTTGAGTAGTTCAGGTCCAACAGTTAACATTGTATCAGTTGATGATAACAAAATTGACTCTGTAAAATTTGATGTAAGTACAAATGGAGCTGTTAGTGCATTAGTAGGAAGTACTTTAAATCCTAGTGAGATGGGTGGATCGATTTGTTTAATAGATACTGACGAAATATTTTACCCTATTAGAAATTCAAATGTAGTTATTAGAGATAAAACTAGTCCTTGGTACAAGTATATACTAGGTTGTTTTAATTCAAATAACTACAAAGGATTATTTGCATTTACTTATTTCGATAAGTTAACTACAAGTGATCAAGTACTTATACCTGTTATTATAGAATTTGATCCGGAGTCAGAACCTTTAGAATCAGATTCTAACTTTAAGTTAACTTTTAATGTTAATACAAAGACTTCTGACGGACCAAAAGGTGATTATACTATACAAGGATATATAAATAATGAACAATTGGTATTTGGTAATCCTGAGTTAGTTTTTTCACTGGATACAAGAGTATTTAATCTTAAGCATCAATTAACTGAGAATTTAGGTACTACCACGATATCTGAGTATATTGAAAATTATGCTGATTTTGTAAGGTTTTTAAATAATACGATTGACAAACCTCAACCTTTAGTACTTAATTACGCAGATAGTACATTTGTTCAGTCATTTTCATCTATCAGTGTTCAATACCAGTTAGGTAGTAAAATAAATTTTATAGCTTCTTTTGTTGATTACATCAATCAAAAAAGAGTAGGAGTACAGATCATGGCTAATAATGGTGATGGATTCAGAGCAAATGATACAGTAAGCAGTGTAATAATTAATATAGCATAAATTCGTAAGTTCGTAATTCAATAGTAAACTATAAGGGAGTGTTTATCGCACTCCCTTTAATTTTATAAATTAATAACTATGAGTTACGAAAGTAAATACAAAGGAAAACAAGTCGATGATAACATCGATAAAATAGCTAATATGGTATTAATAGAAGCTACTCTCAATGATTCAGTTACTGATATAAATTATTTATTATCAGGAAAAGAGTTACTAGAAGATTCAGTTACTAGATTCAATTGTACTGATACAAGATTTACAAAATTTGGTGAGCTAATGGACTACTATTTAGCTAATAGTAATCAATTAACTAATCATCCATTATTTCAAATCACATTTTCAAATGCTAATTTTAAAATTAGCTCTATATTCCAGATTACCTGGACTAGAGGAATATCTACTAATCCTAATAATGATATAGTATATCTATCAGGAAATATAGAAGGTAGAGTAATGATAATGTGGTCAAATGGAGGTGAAGTTGAAACTATTGGATTTAGCGAGGATTCATTGACTATTAGAATAGAAGATAGATATCTAGCATCTGGAGTTGACAAAGGTGTTAATTCATTCAGTGAATTTTTAGCTAAAAACGATGATTTGGGAAATATAAATTATTCTTTAGATGATTTAATTACTAGTTTATATTGCAACATTCCTGGAATAAGTAACTTCTTAGGCATTTTCGAATTCTTGCGAGATAATTCTAATTTAGGGATTAAACAAGCTAATATAATATTTGAAGTAAATGGAATTAATCAAAGACTAAGCTGCTCTGTATGTAGAGATTCAAGTGCTTTTGGATTTTCTTTTATTGAAAGTGATTCTTATAGTGGTCATTTATTCGCTACCACTTTTGGTGAGCAAGATAATAGAAACTACGTAATATTAGTACAAGAATTAGGAGTAAATCATTTGTCTAGTTTAAGTTCAATAAGTTTTGCTACTTTATCAAGAGCTAGTTTATACAATTACAATATAAAAGCTAGTCTTAATAACGTTGCTGGAAATGCTTTTAATAACATTGAAGTTCTTAGATCAAAATGGGTATTTGATGGATCATCTTGGAATCAGCCATCAAAAGTACTAGAGATGAATGATATCTATGACGGATTTGCAATTCTAACTCCACTACAAACTAGACTTGAAAAAGTTTGGCAAGGATCTTTACAAGTAACCAAGAAAGTAGTTCGTGGTACTATTCAAATAACTGCTATGACGTCTGATCAAGAACCTATTATAGGTCAGGGATCTTTTGAAGTAGTAGATGGTGGTAAGTTAGAATTAACTATACAAACAACAACTTTTTATAGCTAAATACTAACCAGGGAGTGAATAAATCACTCCCTTAATTTACTTAAAATTATAGCATATCAATCAAATTTAACAGGTGCTCAAGTCCAAGGATTGTTAATTGGAAATACGAGTCTTAATTCAGTAAATTAATTAAATCATTTGACAATCTAGGAAAGAATTTTATAAACTGGATGTATTAAATATATTTCTAATTGATTCGTATATAGCAAAACTATACTTAATGGTAATTTTACTGGACAATCTTTCTAACTGCGTTAGGCGGAGTTTCTATCCGTTTCAAAACCTTAAGGTTGTATAGAAAGATAGTTTATACGTCTATTTCGGTTAGCCTGAATTAACTAATGTTAAAGGCTAAGAACTAGAGTTCTTAGCCGGAGTGTCTAGGCGTTTTAAAACCTTTATATTGTATAGTCTGTTTCGATAGATATAACTACTTACTTTTAAGCTAATAACATTCAATCTAAGAATTGAAGCTTATTAATGTGATTAACTAATTGGAAGTCACAAGTAAGTAGTTAATCTTTATTCCGCCCTTAATTAGAGGGCTTAGAAAGAATTAATTAAATACTTAAATATTACAATCATGGAAATTAAAATTACTGAAAGAGATCCTAAATTCTTCGAATTAGCGATGGATGAATTTAGAAATCAAGTTGAAAATGCTAAGCAAAATCAAGATGATAGAGATGTCATACTTGAATTTGACCTTGATAACAAATTAGGTTCTATTCCTGAAGTAGTAGCTACTTCTTATGTAGATTATAACGATGAATTGAAATCTACTAGATTTACTTCTTACTCTAAAGAAGTCCTTGATGAATTAGGTATTAACTATTAAAATTAAACATTATGGAAACTAAATATAAATTTACGATGAACCTTATCACTCTGTTTACTATCTTCATGCTAGTATTTGAAACTTTTGTACCACTTGGTGATTATATGTATGAAAACTTTGGTACTTTTAGTTTAGTAATAGCTGACTTGTTCCTGATAATATCGTTCATTAATGTTATTAGGATAATCGGGTCTTACTTAATGTCTAAGAACGAAATAGAAGAATAACAATTTATAAATACTTAAATACAAAGAGTTATGAAATTGATAATCAACAAGGAAAATTTAGGACTAGCTATTTATGCATTAGTTAAGAACTTAGAAACAACTGGTTTAACTAAAGAGCAATTCACTGAAATAATGGTGAATAACAAGTTAATGAGAACGAGTTACGTTACTAAGAATATAATCCACGGATTTAATTCTATACTTAAGCCTCACTTCTACAAGAAGGATAAAGTTTACAAAATTCCTAGCAACCTAGGTATAAATCTTGAAGAACTAACTCAGAAATATATCGATTGGTTGAATTCTTATCTTGAGAATAGAGTTAAGAAGTCTAATCCTAAAGAGGAGACTACTTGCATCCAATCGAATGAAAAAAAGGAGATTAAACTTAGAGATAAAGTTTACTATATGTTTAATAACTCCATTGTCGAAGGGGTGGTCGAGGGGATTAAATATCTTGAGCCTGGAAGTGATGATCTTGCTTATATTATCTATGATCCTAACTTAAAACAGTCAAGTGAGTTCCTACGTTGTGAATTCAGATTGTCAGTTCAAGAAGTTTTAAATAGTTTAATCAAAGAATACAAAGAAAATTATGGAAAATAAGAATAAAATCGTAGTAGAAGTCGATGAATTCGAGGGATTAATCAAATGTGAGAATAAAGATATTCTGATTAGAATGGTGATTAATCGTGAGTTCCTAGATGTTGAGGAATTTACTGATAAAGAGGACTTAAAAATTAGGAACTTAGTATATAGTGACGTACGTAAAACTATTGAAAAGTACTTTAATCTTGATATTATTGAAATTAAAAGAGTCGGTGATTTCTCTAACGTAGTACTTAGTAATGAATTCAAGTGTGAAGTTAAAGATTTTGATTTCAGTCCTGATACTAAATCATTGATTATAAGATTCAAGAAATTTGAAATCAGTGTTGATGAAGACGGATTTGATATTGAGGGATCTTTTAATCATAAATTAGATGACTATCAGTTACATAATTTATTCGAAAGCATTCCCAAAGCTTGTAACAATATATCAAGAAAATTAATAGAGTATAAACTTAAGAACAAATAACAATGGAAAATTTATTAGATTCACAAAGAGATTTAATGTATCAGTCAAGAGATGAATTGAATTCTGTAGTAAATAGAGTTCTTCCTCAAGGTGATGAGAATAGTGGAGAAGCTATATCCATTCGTAATGATATGAACTTATACTATCAGATGGTAGGTAGCTTATATACGAGTATCATTCACGAAAAGATATCTAAGAAATTAGTAGCTTATTGTGAGAAGTATAACATAACAATTTAATAATTATGGAGAAACAAATCATGGCTGAAATAATTAAAAGCAAAGGTGGAATTAGTTCAGTAAAACTAACTTCTAAAGAAATCATGCTACTGCAATGGGGATTTCAATGTAGTAAATGTGAGGAACCCATTAGTAATGAATTTTACTATATTGGAGTACTTAATGACTTAATGTGTAAATCCTGCTACGAGAAATTTGTAACTAATCATACTATAAAGGATGAGAAAGATAAAGAGTGCCAGGATCAAAATATTGATAGTATTCTTTCATTACTTGAATACAAAGAGAAGTCAAATAGTCTTAAATTTGCAATAGTTAACGAAGAAAGAGAAACTATAATCTTTAAAGGTAGAAAAGAGTTAGTTTTGCAGCATTATTCTAAATACTGGAGCAATTCTAATTTTAAAGTAGTAGTTCTTGAGGGTAAATACTTAAAATATATTGGAGCAAATAAATAATTAATATCATGAGTAAGAAAGAAATCAAAATCCTTCTAGTATTATATTTGAACGAAGGAGTACAAGAAACACTTAAAGTTATTAACAAAGAAGATCTTGATATCTTGAAGAAGTTAATCAACTTGAATTATGTAGTTGGAATTGGTGCTAATAGGCACATAGTGATTAAAGGGAGTAAAGCTGAAGAATGCATTACTGCTATGATTGAATTATTATCAAATTTTAGTGAGCTATGAAGAAATATCAGAAAGTCGTAACTGCTAATCCAGATAGTAATAAATTAACATTCACTAGAGGAAATGGTACTAATAGCAATAAATCAAGAGGAGTTCTGGAATCTAAGAAAGTCAAGAACAGGAGAAATAACAGTTAATGTTGATAGAGAAATAAAAGAAGATGATGAAATGATATTAATGACTGAAAGTATGTGTAAGATATTCTGCGTTATTACTTCAGTCATTAATATTGATGAGTCACGAGTTAAAGTAAAATATAAAATTTATGGAGAACAAATAACAAATTAATATGGTTAATTTTATAAATTTAAGATATAAGAAAATAAACCAGGAGAAAGAAGACATCCTTATAGACAACAAATTAACTATCGAGGAGTTATCCAAAGTAGTTTATTCTAGCTTAGGAAAGAAACTGATTATAAAATCATTAATAGACTGCTTCAACTTTACAGATAAAGGTGGTAAAAGATTAGTCGATTTTATTAAGTCCCTTTCTAATTATATAGGTGAAGTTGATATCTACTACGATCCTGGTACAGTTAATTATTTACTCGAAACGTCCCCAAATAAATTATTCAGCTACTCGAGTATAAATCCTAAGAATATGTTCCAGGATTTATTAAATCCCACAATAATATCATTTAAATTAAGTGGGATTTTAATTCCTACAAAGTTCAAAAACATTGAGGAACTATTCAATTGGGTTGTCATTCATGATTCAGAGTTAGCTTTGAATATGATGAATGAGACTAGGAACGTACTGATTAATGACAAATTCTTGCTGAAGAAGGATTTGAAATTCTTTAGTGATCAAATTCCTAGTGCATCCTTAATCCACCAAAAGTACGGATTTGAGGTAGATGAGATAGTAGAATCTTTTGGTAAATATTTAAGCATAAACTTCAAATGAAAATATCAATAAATGTAGTACATACAAACTACGGAAACCATCACTTGTTTAAGAATGAAACACTTCTTAGTCAACTTCATTTATTATCTAAAGCTTCCTCACTTTATGAGATAAATCTGTTATTCAATGGATTAGAAGCAGTTGATAACTATACGAAGGAATTGCAAACTAACGAAAAATTAAAAGAAATCGTTAAAAGTAAATCAGCAAATATCCAACTAAATCCTTATAAAGTGATGACTCATGGAGCAGCAATACAAAGACTGCATGAAATGACTGAAACTGATTGGTATATTCTAATAGATGAAGATGATGAATTCAGAAAAGATTTCTTATATTCATTAAGACAATTTATAGAAGTTATTCACAATCATAATCTTTCCTATCATTTGGTTATGTATGGATTCAATTGGATGTATATCAACAGAAAAAATAAGTTAAGTGAAAAGAAGCACCCAACTGAAGAACCAACATTGAAACTTGATTCAGTAGCAGGACTTAGTAATTGGAATTTCTTATTTAATAAGAAAACTCTTGATAAGCTAGGTTTAGTAAGACCTGATATCAATAAGTATGACGACAATCTCTACTATCTGAAATTGCACCAAGCTTATAAAGGAAAGTGCATATTCCTAAACTATAATCTTATTAATTATAGGAAAGATCACTCTACTTTATCTGTAGATAGTCGTGTTCAGTTTGATGATTACATGAATTATCTATTAAGTGGAACTGGATTTGAGGTTATTAAAACGATATCGTAATGAAAGATTTAAAAGTCAAAGTAGGGGATAAAGTAGAATTGTTTAATGGAATGATAGGAGAAGTATCTTCTATTAATGAGCTAACAAGTAGTGTAATAGTTAATGAATGCTTGGTATATCTTGATGATATTAAAATTATCAATCACCTACCAGCATCAGGATTTAAACTTAAACTATAATGGTTAAACAACTTTTTATTGAACTGCTACCATTAAGTGACTGGAGTACTGAATTTCACCAACTAGCCATCATGCTGGTAATAGATGGAGAAGTAAAGAATGCCAGTCACTTTATGCTTAAATTGGAGAATCGTGGTTACGATGAAGCTACTCTTAATAGACAAGGATATGACATAGACTACATTATTGAAAATCCTCAATATTGTCATGAAGTCCTAGCTGAATTAATAAGAATACTAGATACTTATGTTAATAAGTTCTCAATTAAAGATAGACTAATAGTATACGCTTGGGATAGTAAATACTACGAGTATCTTAAAATGTTCTTCATTAATAATAGAGTAGATGATTTCTTCAATTACTTTAGTAAGGGATTCGTAGAAATTAGATCAATAATAATTGATAGATTACAATCAGTAGCTATGAACTACGATCCATTTAACTTGATAGAATTATCGACTAACTTATTACATAGCAAAACTAATAATGATGCTATGAGTAGATTAGTTAACATTTATAAACTTTATAATTCAGAATTTAAATTATGAAATACGTAATACTTAAGTTACAATCATTGAATAATTGCAGTGAATGTCCTGTTAATATGATTTGCAATGGGAATACAAAGAAGAAATTCATAAACAAATCAGAAGGACAATCAATGGAAGAGATACTAGACCTTATCAAGACTTGTAGGTCTAGTGATTACCTAGGAATTAGATTAGTAGAAAAGGACTATAAAATAGGAGAACTTTTCGAACCATTTGATAACTCTTATTGTAAGGATCTCAGTAATGGAAATCATACTCTAATAGCTCAAGTAGATCCTGACTTTCCTGATTTTGATTATGTGGGACCTGACAAAGAGGAAGATGGAGCTCAATTCATAGTTACATCAGAACCTTATCAAGTCGTAGTTCCATTCCTTGGTGATGAGATTAAACACACATTCATTAATGTTAAGTCAACATTAACAGGAAAAGAGTATATAACTTTATACAAACCTAGATACTAATATGGTAGTAAAAGAATTTAAACTTAGCACTCTTTGTTTATTATATATAAACAATCAGTTACAATTTTCTGAAGTAGAAAGATTTATTGACTCAGAAGTAAAGTTCTATTTGGAAAATGGTCTTCCTGTTAGTGCTGAAATTATTGAAAGCAAAGATGACAACTTAGTTATAATAGCTCCAAAATTTCTTATCTATGCAATACAGGAAGGTGAACTATATAGAAACAATTTAGTGAGAGCAGTTGTATTCAATGAATACGAGTATTTAAATTATAAAAATTATAAATTATGAAAACTTTAGCAACAATAATCTTAATAGCAATTTTAATGTCTTGTAATAGCAAGACTAGTAACGAACAACTTCCAAAATCATCTGATAAAATTGAAGTATTAAATGAAGAAGTAGATACTTACTACAATGAGAACGAAAACTCAGAGGAAGTAACTACTCCAATGTTTGTAGCTAATACTATAAACTACGAAAATCAAGGAATCAAAGTCATAATTAAACAAAATGGTGAAGACTGTTACGTAAGATCCTTGGATAATTATCAGCTAGCTATGATTGCTCTAACTGCTTATATATCTGAGCAAGTTAGTTATAAAGTGGTTAAAGATTACCATAAAAATCAAGAACTACAATCTGAAATAGCAGCTTTCATTTTCAATGAGTTAATGGAGGAATTTGTTAACCACGATAAATTCTTTTACAATTTAGTGAATAGATTAAGTGATAAAATTGAATTAGATAACGATCAGAAATCCGTAGTAAAAGCTTATCAAACTCAATACCAAAATATTTATAGCAACCCTCAAAATCTATCATTTAAGAGAGGTAAAGATTCGGTAATGGGAATTATGAATGCTATTAAATTGTATTATTCTAATCAGTACTTGGGTGAAGTGAGATTGTTAGGACTTAATGAAGAACGATTTATATTTTAATTATTATGGAATACAAATTAGTAGTAGCTGAGTTATTAGAGACTTGTTCTAACTGCGACCTTTATGAATTTTGTTATTCAGGTCCCGATAACTTTGAGAATAAATCTGAGTCACAATCAATCGATGATTTGGACGATTTATGTATAGAATGTAGTACTGACGACGAAGCAATAATCAAATTACTATGATTAAAGTATATAGTGAATTCGGTCCAGTAGTTCTAGAAACTAAGGATAAAGAGGAATATGAGAAATTAGTAAAATTCTTAGAATCAGAGAACATTGAAATGAGTTTACACACTCCTGGAAATGATAAACGAAAGAAGTATTACAGGATTGCATTTAGTTATAAATATGACTCATTTCATGTTACTGATTTATTAAGGAAGTTTAAAGGATTAAATAAAATTTATAACTAATATGGGATTTGTAATAATTGATAAGAGTAAAATAGCAGTTAGAGTTCATCAGCAATTCTACGAAGAGTACCCAAGAGATAAATATATCGTACAAGTTGATAACGATTTTATTAGAATAAGAGAAGCAAACTCGTCTCACATCGCATTATCAGCCAGTAGAATCAATTTTGTTTACATCAATAAAGAAAACGAATAATAATGGAAAAGTTGGCAATAATTCAGATAAAGCATATTCACACCAATGCTATTAAACCATTTGGATTAACAATCAATCCTAGTGATAAAGAGTTATCTAATCACAGAGTGTTAGAATTAAAATGTAGAGATCAATTTAACAATATGGTCTCTTCTATAAATTTTGAGTTTATTAAACTAATGGAAGTAAGATAATGAAGAAAGAAGATTTCAAGATAGGAAAAGTAGTTTGGAATAAAGGTCACAATGAATTTATGACCGTAGTAAAAGAACCTTATATGGTAGGCTCAGCAGGTTATTGTGTTGATGTTACTGATGACAAAGGAGTAATAATACAAATGATTCCAATACTAGCATTTCAAGAAAAGTTAGTAATTCCCAGTAAATACAGAGATTACGTAGAATTTCCTGAAATTACTCACAAGTTCTATTTCACTTTTGGAGTAGGTCAACCTAATGAAGGATGTTACGTAGAAATAGAAGCTGAGGATTACTCCAAAGCTAGAGAGGAAATGGTATCTAGATATGGTACTAAATGGTCATTTCAGTATACGGAAAAGTCCTGGAAATATGATAAATCCAAGGATAAGAATTGGATGCATGTAGCTAGACTTTATGGTCATGAATTGGATTCTAATCCTACAAATCAAGCAGAATTGTTTAACTTAAAGAGAATCGACTAATATGGCAATACTTAAATTAAATAATGGAATACCAGAGACTATCATTGATTATTGGGTAATAGTAGCAAAAGAATTTCCTTGTCTTAATGTTACTATTGATAAAACTTTTGATAAGAAAGAAGATGCGGAAGAATTCTTAAGATCAAATTCTAATATCTTTAGGGACTGTATAGTACTAAACTCAAAGGAGTTCTCGAGGAATTACTATACAAGATTCCCATTTCTTTTAGTAGTTAGTCCTGGTAGTAGAGTGAAGTTGTATAATGGAACTAGAGGAAGGGTAGAATCTATTGATAAGTCTAATTACACTTTTAAACTCACTGAATGCTCAATTCCATTTAGTTTAATGGACATAAAAGTCCTGAATGGAGTGGATCTTAATAATGAAAATCATTTACTAAAATTCGAATAAATGAAACTATTTATACCATCAGGATTGTCCTGGACTGAAGTAGGGAAATTACTTCCAAGATTCAAAAGGTTAAATCTAATATATGAGGAAAATCTAGATATTGAATACTACAAAGATATCTCAGAATTAAATGGAAAAGAAGTAGGTGGAGTGATCTTTAAAGATCACTCCGAGCAACTACAGATGATGCGTAATTCTGGAGTCCCTTGTATGTTCTATACTAGTAATGTAGATGAGTGTGATAAACTATTAAAAAGTTTACCTAAACATCAACTACAAGGTTATAACAGAACTCATGAATATGGATTTGAGGTAACAACTAAAGGTGATAGAAGATTTAGTCCCTTTTGTATTAAGTTAGAAAATGGATACACTATTGAGAATTACTATCAGTTAGTAATAAAAGGTGGTAACTTAATGGGATTTGATAACTGGAGACAAATGAAGGGAAGATCTCCATGGGTAATTGAATTCTTCAATGGTAACTGGACTAGAGAACAGGTACTTAACGACCCTACTGGATTATACATATTCACTGACAACCTATGTAGAAGAAGTGGCAATAATCGAATTGATACTAACTCAAGTTATTTTAAGAAATACGGTGAGAAGGGAGTAGTATTATACTACCCAAATTGTACCCAAGCTTGTATTAGAGGATTAAATAATGCTTATCCAATCTCTACCATGCAAGATGGTTATGGAACTCAATTAAGTGAGGATGATATTTATAAAATAGCACTCACTTGGGAGAAGGAGATAGATGATATTATCAACGCTTATAAATCCAATACATATAATAGGATAGTAATAGCAAATTGTCCTATAGGTAATGGAAGGTATAGTAGAATCTGTGATAATGAAATTCTATTTGATTTTCTATGTAAATACCTAAGACGGTTGGGAATAAGTAACAATAAATTCTCTATTGGTTCTATTTACTCTGGAGTCAACTACTATGAAGCATTAAAACAAGTATATGTTAGTTGGTTAGTAAATAATCCTGAAATGTTAATTGAATTGTACTGTTTAACTTATGATAAAGTACTAACAGACATGTTTATGAATAGTGAGTTAAGTCAAGCTAAAATTTATTCTGAAATCTTAAATGAATTAATGAAATGAGACAAGACACTGTTAATAGAATAACTGGATTAATCGTAGGATTAGTAGCTACATTTCTTATGTGGGTAATGATGGATCCTAGTAGGGAACTATTATTTCTATGTTTGTTCTTAGTTACTTTTGTATCAACTAATTACATATTTATTTGTGATATCTGGAATAGAGTTAATAACATTGATATTATGAAGAAGATAAAAGCTATAAGAATCGGTGATGAACTTAAAGTAGGATTTGTCGAATACCATAGGCACTTAATTCCTAAGAGTAAAATTGGATGTAAGATAGAAGGTGGATTTAATATATCGATTGATCAGGATAATGAAACAGTAACTATTTACGGACAATCAGATGACTTCGGAAAAGTCGATCCTAATTGGTTACATAATAAGCTTAAGCTGAAGAGTTTTCGTAAAGATATTGTAGATCAGTTATATTGGTACCATATTAATATTCCAGAGAATTATAAGTTCGTATTCGGTACGTCAATTTACAGTAATTAACTCCTCAAGGGACTCCTTGAGTAACCCTAAATTTACCTATATTAACTAACTTCTAAACGCCTTCCTAGGGGTTCCTAGGGCTTCTTATTAGGGTTAAAATATGGGTTAAATTTAGGGTTACTTGCTTAATTTCCTTAGAAAGGAAAATCGATTCTTTACTTCATAGACGGAGTTTCCATGCGTTTCAAAACCTTTAAAGTGTAAATACTTTGTATTTAC
>OCRA01000086.1_pt1 | contig 14071 bp, 2 predicted proteins | sample 1538601 | NCBI WGS metagenome assembly OCRA01 (sample SAMN04571710, study PRJEB22368) | human gut metagenome | biome: human gut; material: stool | host: Homo sapiens | place: Luxembourg | collected 2012-09-06
AGATAGCCAATGGTGACTGGAGTTCAGACGTGTGCTCTTCCGATCTGTTTTCCGACTGCGGCGAAGTATTCTGCTAGGTGTCATCAGTAACGAGGCTCTCTCGTCATTGCGTGCAGGGCAAGGAATGCCCGCGCCAAGGCTTCGCACACCGTTTGTCCAGCAGCTCGGCTTTATCAGGCGGTTTGTATGGTAATATCGTACAAAAATGCCTGCGGAAGGAGGGAAAGCGTGCGCTGACAAAGCTGTTACAAGCTGGAACGGGTCATTCCTGGATCGGAATCCACGCAGGATACCAGCTGCCCTGTTGGGCAATATTTTTTCACCGCAAATGTTAAACGTTTAGCATTTTCGACGGAACTCGAAAGGACTATAGAATCTGAAAGGAGAGAACATTTCATGCAAAGAGTGAACCACCTGCCCAGACGTGTGATCTCGATCGTGCTGACCATCGTCATGGTCGCGTCCCTGTTCTCCGGCATCCTGCCGGGCCTCGGCGTGACGGCGAAGGCTGCAGCGAACGAAATTGCAAATGACAGTCTGAAGATTTCTGTCGGTGATCTCGGACAGATTTCGACGCTCAACATCGTGAATAACCCCCGTAACCGCAGGAATCAGGAAATCAACTTCGTCCTTCCGAACGACACCAGTCCCCAGAACGGTGTGCAGCATCAGTGGATGGGCGAAATGATCTTCTCCGTCCGCTCCAGTGCGGACGGCAGCTTCCCCGCCGACAATACCGGCTTCGTCGAGGTCGACACGAACAAGACCCTCGCAGCCGGCGGCTCGACCACCGCATCCAACATCGCTTCCGATAACCCCTATATCGAGAAGACCGTTGTCAGCGACAAGAAGGTCGAGGTCAACTTCATCGGCCAGGACCTGAGCTCCACGACGGACCGTACCATGAAGGGCTTCGATGTGAAGTCCACCTATGATATGGATACCGAGGATGGCTCCCTGCTGTGGACCATCACCCTGAAGAACAAGAGTGATGCGTATCTGGAATTCGGCGACGTCGGCCTGCCGATGCCGTGGAACAACAAGTACACGACCCAGAACAGCGTCTACTCCGAGCGCGTCACGGCCCACACCTTCGCAGGAGCGGACAGCGGCTATGCCTATGCGATCCGCTGCAGCGGCGAAGGCAACTACATCCTCTTCACGCCAGTCGCCACCTCCGGTGCCCGCATCGAGTATGTGGATAACTGGATCGGCAGCAACAACGGCGTCAGCGACAACCGTACCGGCAGCACGTTCTCCAACTGGACGGGCGACTCCGGCGGATGGCAGCCGGGCCTGAGCGTTTACTACATCCACTCCAAGGATATCCACAAGACCGGCCGCAGCTACTTTGAAGATGCGACCAGCCTCATCCTCGAGCCGGGTGAGAGCCAGACCTACCAGTTCAAGTTCTCCGCTGTCCGCGCGGGCGACAACACCCCGCAGGAAAGCGCCGAGAGCCCGAACAACGCTTCCGACTCCATCGAGCAGCGCGAGACGAACATGCGCTCTATCCTCTATCAGAACGGCCTCATCGACGCCATCGCGGTCCCGGGCTTCCAGACGGCTCTGAACATGGACACGCGCCTCGACCTGCACTATGATGACAGCCTCATCAAGGTCGACTCCGTCGACATCCAGTGCGTGCACGAGAATGATCCGTTCGACGAAGCGCATACGCCGGAGCACCGTTCCGGTATGGTCAACAACAGCCGTACCGGCCGCGGCCTGCATGACGGCAACGAGGGCTATGAGGAATCCGTGAGCTTCGTCGAGACGAAGACCGTCGACGGCGAGCAGCACCACATCTACGACCTGCACTTCGGCTGCATCGGCAACAACAGCGTTCGCGTCGAGTACAAGCTGAAGGTCGGTGACGAATGGGTCAGCAAGTTCACGCAGTTCGAGTTCAATGTTCTGACCGAGCTGGATCAGGCATCCGACACGCATGCCGACTTCATGGTCAATGAGACGCAGGACACGAATCCCGACAGCGCGACCTACGGCATCTACAGCGACTGGTACTTTGCCAGCGGCAGAGATTCCAACCAGCGCAACCACTGGGGCGATGACTGGAGCCATGACAACATCAACTTCATCGCCATGAAGAACTATCTGAACCCGGATGCCGAGCAGGTCAAGTCCATCGAGACCTACCTGATCGACTTCATGTGGAACACCTACATGAAGAACACCCAGGATAACTTCATCGTTGCGAACTACCTGTCCGCTTCCGGCGCTTACAGCACCTCCAGCGGCCCGTACACCCGTACGTTCTCCGAAGTGATGGAGGCCACCGGCTTCTTCAACATGTACCGCATCGTCAAGGCTTATCCGGACCTCATCGAGTACCGTGAGCCTGCAGCGTGGTATCTGGAAAAGGCCTACGGCATCTACTCCAACCGCGTCGGCACCGGCGCCATCGGCTTCTACGGCGAGCAGCAGATCCCCGACATGATCGAGGCGCTCTATGCCGAGGGTATGGACGAGGAGGCCTTTAACCTGCAGGAGCGGTTTGCATGGTACAAGGCGAACAATTGCATCAACGCCACCTATCCGTACGGCTCCGAGTTTGCCTACGACAACACCGGTGAAGAGGGCGCCTTCGCCGCCATCCAGGCCCTGACGAAGTACTGGCCGGACAGCGACGCCGCCAAGAACGCCTACAGTGCCATGAGCATGGCCAACCACAAGACCCGCGCGATGCGCGGCATCCAGCCCACCTGGTACCAGTACGCCGACCCGGTCTTCATCGGCGGCGAAAGCTGGTGGAACTTCCAGTACACCGCCTCCCTTGCAGGCTCCATCATGGATGATTGGATGCGCTACGAGGAGCTCGAGGACGGCGATACCACCGCATGGGCTGCCCGCGTGAACTACGCGGCCAAGATTTCCAACTTCAACGCCATCAACATGGGCCAGATCTCCGACAAGTATGTCGGAAACGTTTCCTGGCGCTACAACATGTATAAGGGCGGCTACGGCGCGATGAACGTCAACGACGGCGGCACCCGCGTCATGAACAACGGCTGGCAGGACTTCTCCGGCGAAAGCGACGAGGGCCTGTACGGCTCCCTGCTGCGCATCAGCGCGGACGTCGTGAACGATCCGATCTTCGGCCTGTATGGCTACGGCGCGAACGTCACTGCCGACGAGACCTCCTACACGGTCATCCCGACTGACGGCTTCGGCAAGCGCGTCAACATCCTCGACCAGAAGATCTACGTCGAAACGACGCAGGACACCATCACCAGCGCAAAGTTCGCTATGGACGGCAGCTCCATCGAGCTGAACGTCAAGGGCTACACCGCTGCAAGCCATGTTTCCCACATCGCTCTGAGCGGCGCCGGCCTGAAGGATGGCTTCTATGCCATCAACGTCAACGGCGAAAAGGTCAGCCAGGTCTATGTGAAGAACAATGAGGCCAACGCGACCATCACCATGCCCGCCGGTGAGACCAATGTCGTGACCATCACGGCCGATCCGAACGGCGAGAATGCCGCTCCGCAGGCCGCCATCAAGGTCTCCAGCGACGATCTGCAGGCCATCGTGACCTACACCCTGACGGCCGTTGCCTCCGACGACGGCTATCCCGGCAACAGCCTGACCTATCTGTGGGCCTTTGAGAGCCTCGCAGGCGAGGGCGCAAGCGCATTCCTGAGCAGCGACACCGCTCCGACAACGCAGTTCAACGTCAGCGCAGCTGGCGAGTATGTCATCTCCCTGACCGTCAGCGACGGCGAGAAGTCCACGAAGGTCGAAAAGACTCTCGTTGTCGGCGAAGCGCCCGAGCGTCTGGCCCCGACGATCAATTCCGCGACCGGCACGCCCGTTGTCGGCAATCCGACCGTTGCCGATCTCAAGGCCGAAGCCACGGTCGACCCGCTGTATCAGGGCGTCCCGCGCTTCCACTGGGAGCTGGTCAGTCAGCCCGAGGGCGGCAATGCCATGATCGGCAATCCGAACGAGAAGGAAGCCAAGCTCCGCGTCGACAAGGGCGGCGAGTATGTTGTCCGCCTGACTGTCACCGACGAGGACAAGACCTCCTCCACGGAAGTCACCGTCACCATGACGGATGCCGCCGACGGCATCCAGCGCGTGAAGACCGTCATCACGCAGGTCGGCGTCGCGCCGACGCTGCCGAACGGCGTGGTCGCTGTCCGTGACGACGGCACCTACTCCGGCGGCGCAGTCGATTGGGACGAGATCTCCGAAGACAAGTATGCACAGGCCGGTGAGTTCGAGGCCTACGGCACGCTCCGTACGCAGACGACCCGCGTGGCCGTCAAGGTCATCGTCGTGAAGGGCGACCGCAAGAATGTTGCTCTGTTCGCGACCCCGACCGCCATCATCAACACTCCGTCCGATCTCGGCGGCGTTGCCGGCCTGAACGACGGCTTCGACCCGAGCAGCTCCCGTGATACGAGCCACGGCGTCTGGCACAACTGGCAGGGCGCGCAGGGCGACGCAGCATGGGTCATGTACACCTGGGATGTGCCCGTCACCATCGACGGCGCGGATGCCTACTACTTTACCGACGGCAACTTCGCTCCGAAGGATGCCAAGCTCGAGTATCTGGCGGAAGACGGCCAGTGGCACGAGGTCCCGAATGTCAGCGGCCTCGGCATTGAGCTGAACCGGTACAACACCACGAGCTTTGATCCCATCACTACCACGAAGCTCCGCATGACCATGAACCCGAAGACGCTCGGCATCGGCGTCATCGAGTGGAAGGTCTACGGCTACGGTGAGTTCGTCGATCGCTCCGCACTGAAGAACGCCATCGCAACTGCGAAGGGCATCAACACGAACCTCTTTGTCGAAGGCAGCAAGTATCTGCTGGATCTGGCCATTGCGAAGGCACAGGCCGTTCTGAGCGATACGTCCGCCACGCAGGAGCAGGTTGATGCCGCAGCGGCGGAGCTGAATGCGGTTATCGCCGGTCTCGAAAGCGCGGACGGCAACCTCGCCTACTCCGCTGCCGTTACCACGAGCTTCTGCTCCAGCTGGGAGTCCCTGTCCGCCGTGAACGACGGCATCGTCCGTTCCAACTCCTACAACCCGTCCAAGCCGCGCTACGGCACCTGGGGCAACACGTCTTCCTATGAGACCGTGACCTACACCTGGGGCAGCGAGGTCATCATCGACTCCACCGATCTCTATCTGTGGTACGACGGCACCGAGGGCGAATACACCAGCGGCGGCATTCTGGTGCCGAAGTCCGTGGAATTCGAGTACCTCGATGCGGAAGGCAACTGGAAGTCCGTTCCCAACGCCGAGGGTCTCGGCCGCGAGATGGACAAGTTCAACAAGACCACATTCGATCCCATTACCACCACCGCCCTCCGTGTGAAGCTGAACAAGCAGGCCAACGACTATAACGGCGTCGGCATCATGGAGTGGAAGGTCTATGGCAAGGTCGCCGGCGGCGACACCCTCCCGACTCCGGTGAAGGTCGTCATCGCCCGCATCGATGCCATCGGCGAAGTCACGCTCGACAGCAAGGACGCCATCGAGGCCGCCCGCGCTGCGTATGACAAGCTGACCGACGAGCAGAAGAAGCTCGTTACGAACTATGAGACCCTGACAAAGGCCGAGGAGACCTACGCTGCGCTGGCTGACGCCGCTGCCGTGAAGGAAGTCGAAGGCCTCATCGATGCCATCGGCACGGTGGACGAAAACAGCAAGGACGCCATTGACGCTGCCCGCGCTGCCTATGACGCGCTGCCCACGCGCCTGCAGCCCGAGGTCAGCAACTACGACAAGCTCGTCAAGGCCGAGAAGGACTACACCGATCTGCTGACGGCTGTCGAGGCTGCACAGAAGGCCGCCGAGGATGCCCGCAAGGCATTCGAGAACGCCAAGGCTGCGCAGGAGAAGGCCGAGGCCGCGAAGGCTGCCGCCGAGGCTGCGCAGAAGGCCGCCGAGGAGGCCGCGCAGGCTTCCGGCGAAAACAGCGAGGCCGCCAAGAAGGCGCAGGCCGCTGCCGAAGAGGCGCAGGAGAAGGCCGAGGCCGCGAAGGCTGCCGCCGAGACTGCACAGGCCGGTGCCGAGGCTGCCCAGAAGGCTGCCGAGGACGCCGCCGCCGCTGCCGCCGCGAACAACACGCTTGCTGCCGAGGCTGCCGCAAAGGCCGCCGAAAAGGCTGCCAAGTCCGCTGAGGAGGCCGGAAAGGCCGCTGCTTCCGCCGAAGAGGCTGCGAAGTCTGCTGCCGACGCCGCCGAGGCCATGCTGAAGGCTCAGAAGGCGCAGAAGGCTGCCGAGGATGCCGAGAAGGCTGCCGAGGAAGCCGAGAAGAAGGCCGAAGAGGCCCGGAAGAAGGCTGAGGAGGCCGCCGCCTCCGCCGCTGAGGACCGCGAAGCCGCCGAGAAGGCCGCAGAGGAAGCCAAGGCAGCGCAGAAGGCCGCCGAGGAGGCCCGCAAGTCCGCCGAGGACGCCAAGTCCGCCGCGGAGCTGGCTATGCAGGCTGCCGAGCAATCCAACAAGGAAGCCGCCGCATCCGCTGCGCAGGCTGCCGAGTATGCAAAGAAGATGGCTGAGGCCTATGAAGAGATCGTCCGCATCAAGGCCGAGCTCGTCGAGTACCTCGCCAAGGCACAGGCAGAGGCCGAGCGCGCCGAGGCTGAGCGCAAGGCCGCCGAAGAGGCCCAGAGAAAGGCCGAGGAGGCCGCTCTGGCCGCTGCCAAGTATGCCGCCGCTTACGAGCTGGCTCAGCTCCAGCAGAACGGCGAGGGCCTGACCGGCCACGCGAAGGAAGCGTATGACAAGGCTCTTGCCGACGCCGCTGCCGCCATCGAGGCCGCAAAGACGCCCGCTGAGGTCGACGCCGCTCTGGCTGCCGCCCGCGAGGCCCTGAACAACGCCGTCTGCCCGAGCGCAGCGTTCACGGATGTCGAGGAGAACGTCTGGTATCATGACGGCATCGACTTCATGGTGAGAAACGGCTACATGAACGGCGTTGCCGCCGACACGTTCGATGTCGAAGGCAGCCTGACGCGCGCCCAGCTCGTCACGATCCTCTACCGCATCGCCGGTGAGCCCGAGACCAGCGCCGCCATCCCGTTCGCGGATGTCGCCGACGGCCAGTGGTACACAAAGGCCATTGTCTGGGCCGCCGAGAACGGCATCGTCAAGGGCGTGAACGAAACGACGTTCGCCCCGAACGATCCGATCACCCGCGAGCAGATCGCCGTCATCCTCTACCGCTATGCGCACGAGGAGAACACCGAGGACGGCAAGCTCACGAGCTTCCCCGACGCAAAGGACATCTCCGGCTACGCGCTGGAAGCCATGAACTGGGCGGTCGCCAGAGGCCTCATCAACGGCTCTGACGGCAAGCTGCTGCCGCAGGACACCGCGACCCGTGCACAGATCGCCGTGATCCTTGCCCGGTACCTGAACGCCTGATCTTTCCCCCTGCTCCCCATGCGGCCGAAGCCGCATGGGGAGCCCCCCAGCATTTCCCGGCAATTGGACCCAGACAAACAATATGCTCGAAAATCGAACTTGGGAGGAACAATAAACCATGAAGCATGTGAAACAGCTGCTTTCTGCACTGCTTGTGCTGGCTGTTGTACTCTCGCTGCTCCCGGCTGGCGTTCTGAAGGCATCTGCCGCAGAGGCACCCGCAGCGCTGAACATCGGCTACCCCACATTCAAGAACACAGAGCTTCTCGACGAGGTCTATGACCTGTCGAAGCTCGGTGTGTCCTATTCCGAAAAGGACATCATGATGGCGATCTATAAGCAGGATCTCGCCAATGGCGGCGACTCCTTCTATATGGACCGCATCCTCGCCCGTGAGGGCGTCTGCAACGGCAACGCCGGTTCGAACGGCAACGCCGACGGAAACACCTTCCTGACCCGCGGCCGCGCGCTGTATATGTACACGAGCAGCCCGTCCGTCATCGGCTTCGGCGGCAACACGGCTTATCATCAGCCGCTTGGGCGGGGCGATCTGGTTCGCATTCTCTTCTCGAACGCCGACGGCAGCCTGACCACGAAGGAAGACACCAGCAAGCGCGTCAATGCGCCGAGTAACTGGTCCAGCACCTACTCTGTCGGCAGCAACCTGACGCTGGATATCGTGAAGTTCATCCATCAGGAGAACGTCGCCGTTACGACGATGACGCTGACCAACAAATCCGCAGAGGATCAGGCAATTACGGTGGCAGCGGACTCCACCTTTGCGACGGAGCCCGGCAAGGTCACGGTCAATGGTGCAGAGCAGACAGAGCTGACCGGCACCTGCTCTTCCCCTGCAGGCCTTACCACCATCTATGCCCGCATGACCGGCGACGGTTTCGAGGCCGCTTCGTCCGACGACTATTGCTGGCTGTCCCGCGACGTCACCGTCCCCGCGGGCGGCAGTGTGGAGCTGAAGGTCGTCATCGCCTTTACGACGGAAGAGATCCCGGAGTCCACCGCGCAGTACCTCCGCTTCGCAGGCCTCGGAAACCTTGAGGCTGTCCGTGCGCAGAAGGCGGAATACAACCTCTACTGGGCGGAGAACCTGCCCTACATCGACGTGCCGAAGAAGGCCGTCCAGAAGGCGATCGACTATCGCTGGTGGCTGGAGCGCTTCAATTCGCTCGATGCCAACATCCCCGGCTATGACTATCAGTACCCCGTCACCATCGAGGGCGTCCTCGGCTACAACAACGCCATCATCCTGACGCAGCCGATGCACCTGCAGGATACGAAGTGGCTCCGCTCTCCGTATCTGGCCTATGGCCAGCTGCTGTCCGCGGGCAACTCCTCGCAGAGCAGCGCCTTCCTTGATAACCCCGGCAACCGCAACAACTGGAACAACCACTATGGTCAGTATCTGGCTGAGGCCGGCTATGAGGCGTTCAACGTCATCGGCGGCGGCGCAGAGGTCGCGGAGAACTTCGCGTACTACTTCGGCCACGATGCTACCGGCCAGCTGGAGCACTACGGCAACCACATTGAGGGCCGCGACCTCATCGCTTACCGCAACAACTACATGACCGGCAACGACGCCGATACCATCTCCATGCATGCTCCCGGCACCGGCACCTGGAAGGCACACGGCGAAAACGCCTACGTCTGGGCCGCTGCCGACGCCGCCGCGAAGCTCTATGAGCAGCTGGGCAACACCGAGCAGGCCAAGTATTACCGCGATCTGGCCGACAAGATCAAGGCCGACGTCCTCGAGCTCATGTGGTGCGAGGAGTGCCAGAAGTTCGAGACCTATGCCGTCCGTCCGACCGGCACACAGCATAACGCTAACCAGCCCAACCTCGTCAAGTACACCGAGTCCAACAACTACAACTACTTTGCCGTGGGCCTCGTCCCCGATGATGCCGCTTCCGTCACGAAGTACAAGGAAGCCCTCAAGGCCTTCTCCAACGGCAAGGAGTTCCCGATCTTCCCGTTCTACACCGCCAACCAGGTCCACAACCAGGAGGTCAGCGGTTCGAACAACTTCTCGAACATCAACTTCACCGTGCAGCTCCGTCTGTATGAGTCCGCTCTTCGTACCTATGACAAGGAGCAGACCTACATCACCGACGACATGCTTGCCATGATGGCCGAGTGGATGGCATGGAACGTCTACCCCGATGCAGGCGACGTCCGCTATCCGAACAACAACGAGTTCCACAACATCGACGGCAGAACCTATGAAAACTACTATCGTTCCTGGATCTACCACAACATCCTCGGCAACTACACCTACCTCTTCATCGAGGACATGGCCGGTATCCAGCCGCGTTCCGATGAAAAGATCGAGCTGAGCCCGATCGACTTCTCCTATGACCACTTCATGGTCAACAACGTCCGCTATCACGGTCATGACCTGACGGTCGTGTGGGATAAGCCGGACGACGGCAAGACCTGGTACAACGAGTGCCCCGAGGGCTACTCCCTGTACATCGACGGCACGCTGGCCTTCACCCTGAAGGATCTGGCCCATGTCGTTTATGACTCCGCCACGAAGGAAATCTCCTTCCCCGACGGCGCTGTCGAGATCGTCACCAATAACGGCGGCGCTGCTATCCCCACTGCGATGAACACCGCCATCACCGAGGAGAAGGTCCTCAACATGCTGGAGAAGTCCGGCGTGCACGGCATGACGAACCTCGCCGAGGGCGCGGAGGTCACCGCCACCTTCACCCCGGACAAGGCCCGCGCCGCGTCCTGGGCAGAAAAGCACCGCGCTGACGGCAGCGACTCCACTTCCAAGGCCGTCAACGAGACAGCTCCCGATCCGCAGGCAGTTGTGGACGGCACGACCGTCGACATGCCGTTCTGGGGCAACTACGGCAGCGTGAACGAGCGCGACAGCCTGACGCTGAAGCTCTCCTCCAAGCAGACCGTGGACATGGCGACGCTGTACTTCTACAACGACCGCCAGACGAACGGCTACTCCGAGCCCTCCAAGTTCACAGTCGAGTACTGGGACGGTGAGGCCTGGCAGGCCGTCCGGCAGCAGACCCGTACCCCGTCCGCCCCGCGCGCGAACTACAACGCCGTGTACTTCGCACCGGTCGAGACGGATCAGCTCCGCTTCACCTTTACGAACAAGGACAAGGGCTTCACTGCCGTGACCGAGATCCAGCTCTTCAACGAGGGCGGCGACCGCGATCATCCTGCGCAGAACACGGCTCCGTCCGTGAAGCTGGCTGAGGATACCTCCCTCACCGGTAACCTCTATACCACCCTGAAGGCGACCTGCACCGACGACGGTCTGCCCTACGACAAGGACATGTCCTACGCCTGGGAAGTCATCTCCGCCCCTGAGGGTGCTGAGACCCTGCTGAGCAGCGCCAACAAGCCCACCACGACCATCTCCGGCACCGTGGAAGGCGAGTACACCGTCCGCTTCACCGTCAGCGACGGTGAGCTGAGCGCGACCGGCGAGCTGGCTGTCACCCTGAAGAAGGGCGCTGCGGGCGGCCTCGGCGAGGACGTCGCTCCGGACGCCGCTTCCGTCGAAAGTGACTACACCTCCAGCTGGGAGAACCTGAACGGCATCAACAACCCGAGCTTCGAGCCGACCAGCTCCAACGCGGGCACCGGCAAGGGCTGGGGCAACTGGTCTCAGAGTGTCGGCTCCGAGCACTATGTCGGCTATACCTGGGATGAGGCCGTGACCGTCGGCGGCGCGGACATCTACTGGTATGACGACGGCGGCGGCCTGCAGGTCCCGTCCAAGCTGCGCATGCAGTACCTCGATGCCAACGGCGCGTGGCAGGATGTCAACATCACCACTCCGTTCGAGAGCAGCATTGCAAAGAACAAATACAACCGCATTGAATTCGACCGCGTTACCACCACCCGCCTGCGCCTGTATGTTACCGTTCGCTCCGGCGCAGCCGGCAACGGCATCTATCGCTTCAAGGTCTATTCCTCCGTCGACGTCGCCTCCCTGAACGAGGTCTTCCTCGCCACGAAGCCCGGCGTCATGCCCACGCTGCCCTCCAACGTCACGGCAGTCACCTCGGACGGCGCGCTCATCAGCGTCCCCGTCACCTGGGAGACCCTGACGGCTGACATGATCGCCACCGACGGCGAGGTCAAGCTCCGCGGCGTGAACAACTCCACCGGCAAGATGACCACCTGCACCATCTATGTCCGCAGCGATATGGATAAGGCCACCATCACGAGTGTGGAGCCCGTTGAGGTCACCACGACGCAGGGTGTCGTCCCGGCGCTGCCGAAGACCGTGAAGGTCGGCTACAACAACGGCGCATTTGACAACCAGACCGTCAAGGTCACCTGGCCCGCCATCACGGCTGCCGAGCTGGCCAATGTCGGCGACGTGAACTTCGAGGGCGAGGTCGAAGGCACCGCCACGAAGGCCATGCTGACGATCCACGTGCTCAAGGCCCCGGACGACCCCGCTGTTGCTGCGGTCAAGGAGCTCATCGACGCCATCGGCGAGGTAACGCTCGAGAGCGGCGACGCCATCGACGCTGCCCGCGCCGCCTATGACGAGCTGCCCGAGGCCAAGAAGGCGCTTGTCGACAACTACGAGAAGCTGACTGCGGCAGAGGAAGCTTACACCGCCCTGGTTGACGCCGCTGCCGCAAAGGCTGTGGATGACCTGATCGACGCCATCGGCGAGGTCACGCTTGAGAGCGGCGACGCGATCAAGGCTGCCCGCGCCGCCTATGACGCCCTGACCGACACGCAGAAGGAACTGGTCAAGAACTATGAGGAGCTGACCGCTGCTGAGGAAGCATACACCAACCTGGTCGACGCCGCTGCCGCAAAGGCAGTGGACGACCTGATCGACGCCATCGGCGAAGTTACTGCCGACAGCGGCGACGCGATCAAGGCTGCCCGCGCCGCCTATGACGCCCTGACCGACACGCAGAAGGAACTGGTCAAGAACTATGAAAAGCTGCTCGCTGCCGAGGAGCTGTATGAGGAACTGACGGCATCGGCTGCGGCAATCGCCCAGAAGGCCGCTGAGGAAGCCAAGCAGGCCCAGGAAGAGGCCGAGGCCGCGCAGAAGGCCGCCGAGGAAGCCGCTGAGGCCGCCAAGGCCGCGCAGGAGGCCGCCGAGGCCGCCGCTGCCAAGGCCGGCGAGAACAACGCCGCTGCCGAGGAAGCCCGCAAGGCTGCTGAAACCGCGCAGGCCGCTGCCGAAGCCGCACAGGCCAAGGCCGAAGAGGCTCAGAAGAAGGCTGAAGAGGCCAAGACCGGCGCCGAAGCCGCCCGGAAGGCCGCCGAGGAGAACAATACCGCCGCTGCCGCCGAGGCTGCGAAGGCTGTTTCCGAGGCTCTGAAGGCTGCAGAAGAGGCTGGCCGCTCCGCGCAGAGCGCCACGCAGGCTGCTCAGAGCGCTGCGCAGGCTGCCGAGAGCATGCGGAAGGCGCAGGAGGCTCAGGCCGCTGCCGAGGCTGCCCAGGCTGCCGCCGAGGCCGCGCAGGCCAAGGCCGAAGAGGCGCAGAAGAAGGCCGAGGAGGCCGCCGCTTCCAGCGCCGAGGACAAGGCTGCCGCTGAGAAGGCCGCTGAGGAGGCCAAGGCTGCCAAGCAGGCCGCCGAGGATGCAAAGACCGCTGCCGAGGATGCCAAGGCCGCTGCCGAGCTCGCGCTCGAGGCTGCCAAGAAGTCCGAGGTCGAGGCTGCCGCCTCTGCCGCTGAGGCTGCCGAGTATGCCCGCCAGATGGCCGAGACCTATCAGAAGGTCGTCGAGATCAAGGCGGAGCTGATCAACTATCTGGCCGAGGCTCAGGCCGCTGCCGAAAAGGCGGAGGCGGAGCGCAAGGCTGCCGAAGAGGCCCGCAAGGCTGCCGAAGAGGCTGCCCTCGCCGCCTCGAAGTACACCGCAACGTTCGAGCTGGCACAGCTCCTGCACGAGAGCGAGACCCTGACCGGTCACGCCCGTGAGGACTATGCCAAGGTCATCGAGGACGCCAAGGCCGCCATCGAGGCTGCCAAGACGCCCGAGGAGGTCGACGAGATCCTTGCGGCCGCACGCGAGGCCCTCAAGACCGCAGGCTGCCCGAGCACGAACTTCACCGATGTGGAGGAGAATGGCTGGTATCATACCGGCGTCGACTTCATGGTGAAGAATGGCTTCATGAACGGCGTCGCGGACGATGCGTTCGACGTCGACGGCAACCTGACCCGCGCCCAGCTCGTGACGATCCTCTATCGCATCGCGGGCGAGCCGGAGAGCACGGCCACGAACCCGTTTGCCGACGTGGCGGACGGTCAGTGGTACACGAACGCTGTCATCTGGGCAGCGGAGAACGGCATCGTCAAGGGCGTGAACACCACGACGTTCGCCCCGAACGACCAGATCACCCGTGAGCAGATCGCGACGATCCTCTTCCGCTATGCCAAGGCGGAGAAGGTCGAGGGCAAGCTCGCCGGTTTCCCGGATGCCGAGAAGGTCTCCGATTACGCCGCCGACGCCATGGCGTGGGCAGTGGAGCAGGGCCTCATCAACGGTATCTCCGAGAGCGACGGCAAGACCTACCTTGCCCCGCAGGAGACCGCGACCCGCGCCCAGATCGCCGTCATTCTGATGCGCTATCTGACTGCGGAGAACTGATCCAAAACAGATCGGAAGAGCGTCGTGTAGGGAAAGAGT
>OCRA01000106.1_pt1 | contig 12939 bp, 10 predicted proteins | sample 1538601 | NCBI WGS metagenome assembly OCRA01 (sample SAMN04571710, study PRJEB22368) | human gut metagenome | biome: human gut; material: stool | host: Homo sapiens | place: Luxembourg | collected 2012-09-06
AATTAACCAATAAATAAGAAAATTAAAATATAAAAATATATTAGTATTCATATATGGGTATATATTTTTATATAAATCGATTTATATAAAAGCTAATTAAAAACGATAAGTATATAATTAAATTAAAGACAATCGGTAAAATAACTTTTAAAAATGTGGGAGGAGAAATAGCGTGGGAGAAATAATTAAAGGTAAACCAGTTGGAGATGCACTAAGTGAAATCTTAAAAGGAGAATGTGAAGCATTAGTTAAAGAAGGTATACAACCTAAGTTAGCTATTTTAAGAGTTGGTGCAAAACCAAATGATCTTTCTTATGAAAGAGGAGCTCTTAAAAAATGCGACACTATAGGTATAGTTGCAGAGGTTACTGAGTTATCAGAAGATACGACTCAAGAACAATATATAGAAGCTTTAGAAAAATTAAATAAAGACTCTTCAGTACATGGTATATTAACTTTTAGACCATTACCAAAAGGGATAGATGAAGAAGTAATAAAAAATGTTATATCTCCAGAAAAAGATGTTGACTGTTTTAGCCCAATGAACACAGCAAAACTTATGGAAGGAGATAAAACTGGATTCCCTCCATGTACTCCTACAGCAGTTGTAGAAATATTAAAACACTATAATGTTCCACTAAAAGGAGCTAATGTAGTAGTATTAGGTAGATCAATGGTTGTTGGTAAGCCAGTATCAATGTTATTATTAGGTGAAAATGCCACAGTTACAATTTGCCATTCAAAAACTCAAGATTTACCAAAAGTATGTTCACAAGCAGATGTATTAGTTGCAGGTGTTGGTAGAGCTAGAATGGTAACATCTGATTATATTAAAGAAGGTGCAGTAGTTATAGATGTTGGTATAAATGCTAAACCAGAAGGTGGAGGAATTTGTGGAGATGTTGACACTGATGATGTAGTAGAGAAAGCATCAATGGTAACTCCAGTTCCAGCAGGTGTAGGATCAGTTACAACTTCAATACTTGCTAAACATGTAATAAAAGCATGTAAACAACAAAATAACAAATAAGGCAGATATGGATATATTGACTAAATATATTAAGAGATAGTTAAAACTATGGGGGGAAATAACTATGGTAATATCTGATAGAAAACCAATGGAAGAAATACTAGGCTTTTTAAAAGATGCTAAAAAGATTATATTGGTAGGATGTAATCAATGTGCAGCTGCTAGTAAAACAGGTGGCGAACCTGAATTAGAAGAAATGAAAGCTTTATTAGAAGATGAAGGAAAAGAAGTAACTGGAATTTTACTTCCAGATACAGCATGTAACTTATTATTAGGAAAAAAAGAATTAAAATCATTAAAGAGCGAATTAAAAGATGTTGATGCTATATTATCATTGGCATGTGGAGATGGAACTCAAACAATAGTTAAAAATACACAAAAACAAAAAATTCCTGTTTATCCAGCTAACAATACTTTATTTATAGGTGAAGTAGAAAGAGTTGGTCAATTTGAAGAAGCTTGTAAAGCATGTGGTGAATGTGAACTTGGATGGACTGGAGGTATTTGTCCAGTAACTATGTGTGCTAAAGGATTAATAAATGGTGCATGTGGTGGAGCTAAAAATGGTAAATGTGAAGTTGACCCAGAAAATGATTGTGCATGGGTAAAAATTTATGAAAGACTTAAAGATTTAGGTCAATTAGATAACTTATTAGAAGTTAGAGGACCTAAAGATTATTCTAAACAATTAAATCCAAGAAGACACAATGCAAATAAAAAAGTTGAATCTGAAGCTTAAAAGTTAGGTAAATAAAGGGGGATTATTTTCATGAGTAAGTTACAAGAAGCATTGGAAAGAGGAGAATTTGCTGTAACTGCAGAAATGGCACCACCAAAAGGAACAGACCTTTCTCATTTATTAGAATGTGCTAAAATGTGTGTAGGAAGAGTACATGCTGCAAACGTAACTGATTTCCAATCAGCTGTAATGAGAGCAACATCTCTAGCAACATGTAAATTATTAAAAGATATAGGATTAGAACCAGTAATACAAATGACTGGTAGAGATAGAAATAGAATAGCTATAGAAGGTGAAATGCTTTCTGCTGGAGTATTTGGTATAGAAAATCTATTAGCTTTAACAGGGGATCATACAAGTGTTGGTGATCATCCACAAGCTAAACCAGTATTTGATTTAGATTCTGTAAGTATATTAAAAACAGCTTCAACACTAAATGCAGGAACTGATAGTGTGGGTCTAGAATTACAAGGTAAAACTAATTTCTATTTAGGTGCTTGTGTTACACCTGAATATGATCCAATAGAAGTTCAATTATTAAAAATGAAAAAGAAAATAGCTGCTGGAGCTAAGTTCTTCCAAACTCAAGCAGTTTATGATATAGAACATATGAGAAAATTTAGAGAACTTACTAAAGATTTAGATTGTAAAATCTTAGCTGGTATAGTTCCTTTAAAATCACCTGGAATGGCTAAATTTATGACAGCTAATGTTCCTGGTATATTTGTTCCAGATGATCAAATAGAAAGATTAAAAGCAGCTGGTAAAGGTAATTATGTACAAGAAGGTATTAAGATGGCAGGAGAATTTATAAAACAACTTAAAGAAGAAAACTTATGCGATGGTGTACATATAATGGCAATTGGTGCAGAAGAAAATGTTCCAAAAATATTAGATGAAGCAGGGTTATAAAATTTGCTACATACAAAATAGAAAATGGGGGATTTGAACATGAAAGTTGCAGTAATTGGTGGAGGACCAGGAGGATACGTAGCAGCTTTAAGAGCAGCTATGCTTGGTGCTGAAGTAACAGTAATAGAAAAAAATAAATTAGGTGGAACTTGCTTAAATGTTGGTTGTATACCTACTAAAGCCTTATTAGCTTCTAGTGATGTATTAAGAACTGTAAAAGAAGCTGACAAATTTGGAATAAAAGTTGAAGGTGAAGTTAAACCTGACTTTCAAGCTATAGTAGCAAGAAAGCAAAAAATAACTGATGAATTAGTGGCAGGAATCCAATTCTTATTTGATAAAAGAGGGGTTAAAAAAATAGATGGATTTGGAAAACTAATTGATAAAAATACTATAGAAGTTACTAAGGATGATGGAAGTGTAGAAGAAGTAAAAGCTGATAAAATAATATTAGCAAATGGATCTGTACCTACAGTATTCCCATTTATGCCTTACAATGGTAAAAATGTTATAACTTCTGATGAAGTATTAAGTTTAGAAAAATTACCAGAATCTATGGTTATTATAGGTGGAGGAGTTATAGGATCTGAAATAGGTCAATTCTATTCTTCACTTGGAACAAAAGTAACTATAATAGAAGTTCTTCCTCAAATATTAGGAAGAATGGATTCAGAAGGAGCAAAAGCCCTTACAAGACAATTCAAAAAAGACAAAATAAAAGTTATGTGTAATGTGGCTACTGACAGTTTTGAAGTTAGTGAAGACAAAGTTAAACTTAACTTAAATAATGGCAAATCTTTAGAAGCAGAAGTAGTATTACTTTGTACAGGAAGAAAACCAAATTTAGCTAACTCTGGTGTAGCTGAAGCTGGTGTTAAATTAACAGAAAGAGGATTCGTTGAAGTAAACGAATTTATGGAAACAAATCTAGAAGGTGTTTATGCTATAGGTGATATCATATCAGTTGGAGGAGCTCCACATGCAATGCTTGCACACGTTGCCTCTGCAGAAGGTATGGTAGCTGCAGCAAATTCAGTAAAAGGAAATAGAGAAAACGTAAATTATAAATCAATCCCAAGTTGTGTATATACAGAACCTGAAGTAGCAGGTGTAGGTAAAACAGAGGATGAGCTAAAAGCTGAAGGTGTAGAATATCATGTTGGTAGATTTGATTTTAGAGGTTTAGGAAAAGCTAAAGCTATAGGAAAAATACAAGGATTTATCAAAGTATTAGTTGATAAAGACGATGTAGTGATAGGAGCAACTTTAGTAGGACCTCATTGTACAGATTTATTAACTGAATTATCTTTAGCAGTAGGCTTAGGATTAAAGGCTAAAGATGTAGGAAGTGTAATACATGCACATCCAAGTTTATCTGAAGGTATTATGGAAGCATTACACGATGTACATGATGAATGTGTCCATTCAGTACCATCAACTTTATAAGTTTAATAGCAGAGTAATCAAAAGCTCTGTTTAGGCATATGAAGGGGGAAGTCTTAAAATGAGTTATAATATAGCAGTAGCAGGAAAAGGTGGAACTGGTAAAACAAGCCTTACAGGGCTTTTAATTGATATATTACTAAAAGAAAAGAAAAAACCAATTCTTGTAGTTGATGCTGATGCCAATGCTAATATTAATGAAGTATTAGGGGTAGAAGTTGAATCTACTATAGGTCAAATTAGAGAAGAAGCTAATATGACAGAAAAAAGAGGCAATTCATTTCCTGGGGGTATGACAAAAGCTCAGTTCTTACAATGGAAACTTAATTCCATCTTAGTTGAGGGAGATGGATATGACTTATTAGTAATGGGAAGATCAGAAGGGGAAGGTTGTTATTGTTTTGTTAATGGAATATTAAGAGAACAAGTTCAAAAAATTTCTGGTCATTATGATTATGTTATTACTGATAATGAAGCTGGTATGGAGCATTTAAGTAGAAAGACAACTAAGCATATAGATACTTTATTATTAGTAAGTGATTGTTCAAGAAGAAGTATCCAAGCTGTTGCAAGAATTAGAGATTTAGCAATTGAATTAAATTTAAGTGTAGGAAAGGTTTATCTTATAGTAAATAAAGCACCAGATGGAGTTTTAAATGATGGTGTTAAAGAAGAAATAGAAAAACATAATTTAAACCTTTTAGGTGTTGTACCTTTAGATGAATTAATATATAAATATGACTCTGATGGTATTCCATTAGTTAAATTACCAGAAGAATCAAAATCTAGAAAAGCCATGAAAGAAATAGTGGCTAAATTAGAATTAAATTAGGCTTAAGGGGGAAAAAGATTATGGCATTTAAAATGTCTGTTCAAAAGAGTTCAGGTAAAATAAGTGAAGTTGTAATAGGAACAGGGGACAAAGCTATAAAATTAGGTGGAGAGAATGTATTACCATTCTATAGCTTTGATGGTGATACAGGAAATGTTCAAAAAGTAGGAGTAGAAATAAATGATATATATCCAGAAAGTTGGATTGATTGCTATAAAGAAATGTACAAAGATGTAGCTAATGATCCGGCTTTATGGGCTAAATATGTTCAAGATAATACAGAAGCAGATTTCGTTTGTTTAAGATTTGTTGGAGCAGATCCTAATGCAGACGATAAATCTCCTGAAGAATGTGCTGAAGTAGCTAAAAAAGTTGTAGATGCTATAGATTTACCATTAGTAGTTGCAGGATGTGGTGTAGCAGAAAAGGATGGTAAAGTATTTGCTAAAGTTTCAGAAGCGTTAGAAGGAAAAAATGTTTTAATATTATCTGCAGTTGAAGATAACTACAAAGAAGTTGGAGCTTCAGCAGGTTTAGCATATGGACAAAAAGTAGGAGCAGAATCAGCTGTTGATATCAACTTAGCTAAACAAATGAATGTTTTGTTAACTCAATTAGGTGTTAAACAAGATAATATAGTAATGAACGTTGGTTGTTCAGCTGTTGGATATGGATATGAATATGTTGCATCTACTATGGATAGAATTAGACTTGCTGCATTTAATCAAAATGATAAACAATTACAAGTTCCAATAGTAACACCAGTTTCTTTTGAAGTTGGTCATGTTAAAGAAGCTATAGCTGAAGAATCTGATCAACCAGAATGGGGAGACAATGAAAAGAGAAGTATAGCAATGGAAGTATCAACAGCAGCATCTGTTTTAGTAGGGGGATCTGATGCAGTAATACTTCGTCATCCAGAATCAATAAAAACTATAAAATCTTTAGTAAGCGAGTTAGCTTAATATTATTTGTAAGGTTAGGGGGATAAAATAATGGCACTTAAAGCTTTAGATATATTTAAATTAACACCAAAGAAAAACTGTAAAGAATGTGGATTTCCAACTTGTATGGCTTTCTCTATGAAAGTTGCAGGTGGAGCAGTGGAAGTAAGTAAATGTCCACATATGTCTGATGAAGCAATACAAAAATTATCAGAGGCTACTGCACCTCCAATGAAAACTTTAAAAGTTGGAGCTGGAGAAAATGAGTATACTCTAGGTGGAGAAACTGTATTATTCAGACATGAAAAAACTTTAGTTAGCAAAAATAGATATGCAGTTGCATTTTGTGATTGTATGACAGAAGAAGAAGTAGATAAGAAAATAGCTAACATAAATAAAGTTGAATATGAAAGAATAGGGGAAATAATGAAAGCTGAATTTGCTTGCGTTACATATAGCGGAAACAAAGACAACTTCTTAAATGTTATAAATAAATTAAAAGAACAAACAAAAGTAGCATTTATATTAAATGTTGACGATGCTGAAGTAGCTAAAGAAGCTGTTGCAGCACTTGCTGGGTTAAATCCAGTAGTTGTAGGTGCAACTAAAGATAACTATGAAGCTATGTTAGATGTAGTTAAAGCTGATAACTTAGCATTAGGTTTAAAAGCTGCTAACCTAGATGAAATGTATGATTTAGTAGGTACAGTTCAAAAAGCTGGATATAAAGAATTAATACTTGATGTAACAGGTGAATCTATAAAAGATACTTTTGTTAATGCAGTTCAAGTAAGAAGAACAGCATTAAAAGAACAAGATAGAACTTTTGGATACCCATCAATAGTATTTGCTAATAAATTAGCTAATAAAGATGATATGATGGAAGTTGCATTATCTTCTGTATTTACAGTTAAATATGGTTCAATCATAGTAATAGATGATATAGACTATGCAAAAGCATTACCATTATATGCATTAAGACAAAACTTATTTACTGACCCTCAAAAACCAATGAGAGTTGAAACAAAGATTTATCCAATAAATAACCCAGATGAAAATTCTCCAGTTTTAGTAACAGTTGACTTTGCCTTAACTTACTTTGTAGTAACTGGTGAACTTGAAAGATCTAAAGTTCCATGCTGGTTAGTAATACCTGATGCAGGTGGATACTCAGTTCTTACTTCTTGGGCTGCTGGTAAATTTGGTGGTAGTGTAATAGGAAACTTTGTTAAAGAATGTGGTATAGCTGAAAAAACTAAAAATAGAGACTTAATAATACCAGGTAAAGTTGCTGTTATACAATCAGATGTACAAGATAACTTACCAGATTGGAATGTAATAGTAGGTACTATGGAAGCTATGGAATTACCAAAATTCTTAAAAGAATATATGGAATCAAAATCAGTATCAGCTACAGTTTAATTAAATTTATAATATATATATATAATCTAAGGGGGATAAAATATTATGGATAAATTTATGATTATAGGTGAAAGAATTCACTGTATAGCACCACCAATAAGAAAAGCAATAGCAGAAAGAGACCCACAACCTATATTAAAAAGAGCAATAGAACAATTAGATGCAGGAGCTCATGTTATAGATTTTAATATAGGACCAGCTGAAAGAGATGGAGCAGAAATAATGGAATGGGGAGTTAAATTACTTCAAAGTGAATTAAATAATGTTCCATTAGCTTTAGATACAGCTAACGTTGCAGCATTAGAAGCTGGACTTAAAGTTTATGATAGAACTCATGGAAAACCAATAATAAACTCTGCTGATGCTGGAGATAGAAAACACTTAATGGAAGTCGCTGGTGAATATGATGCAGCTATAATAGCATTATGTGCTAAAGAAGGTATACCAGCAGATAATGAACAACGTATGGGATACTGTACAGAATTAATAGAAGCAGCTGCTATGGCTGGAATAGACCCTGAGACAGATGTATATTTTGACCCACTTTGCTTAGTTATAAAAGGAATGCAAGATAAACAAATGGATGTATTAGATGCAATAAGACAAATGACTGAAATGGGATTAAAAACTACTGGTGGTTTATCAAATGTATCTAATGGTTGTCCAAAACATATAAGACCTATATTAGATAGTAACTGGTTAGCAATGGCAATGGCTAATGGATTCTCTTCAGCTATAGTTAACCCATTAGATGAATTGTTAATGCAAACTATAAAATCTTGCGACATAATAAGAAATGCTAACTTATATGCAGATTCATTCTTAGAAGTAAAAGATTTAGCATTTGATTATAAAGGATAAGGTTAATATTATAAATTAAATTAAGTTTAAATGGCTAAGTTTTAAATTATAAAACTTAGCCTAGATATAAACATATAATTCATAAAGGGGGAAGTAAAAAGTGAATTTATATAACATAATTTACACAGGTGCACATCAAGCATATGATGCTGCTAATGGAGCACTTACATCTGCGATAGCAGAAAAAGGTAAAGATTGTCCAGTGGCATTCCCTGATACAGCTTATTCAATTCCATGTATATATGCTGCAACAGGTAAAAAAATGGCTACATTAGGAGATTTAGAAGGTGCTTTAGAAATAGTTAAATCTTTAATAGTAGAAAAACCATTATTAGAAACTGCTTTAAATGCTGGTTTAGCAACAGCTTTAGCAGCTGAAATAGTTGAAGCAGTTAAATATGCTCTAAACCCAACTCCATATGAAGCTCCATGTGCAGGACACGTAGTTGACCCTATAATAAGATCTCTAGGTGTTCCACTAGTAACAGGAGATATACCTGGTGTTGCTGTTGTTTTAGGTGAATGTAAAGATTCAGAGACATTAGGAAAAATAGTTAAAGATTATCAATCTAAAGGTTTATTAACTTTCTTAGTAGGTAAAGTTATAGACCAAGCTATAGAAGCAGATGTAAAAATGGGTGTTGACCTTCGTGTTATACCTCTAGGATACGATGTAACATCAGTTATCCATGTTGTTTCTGTTGCTATAAGAGCTGCATTAATATTCGGTGCTGTTCCTCCAGGAGATTTAAATCAATTATTAGAATATACAGCTAAGAGAGTTCCTGCATTTGTAAATGCATTTGGACCACTTAGTGAATTAATAGTTGCTTGTGGTGCTGGAGCTATAGCTCTTGGATTCCCAGTAATAACTGACCAAGTTGTTACAGAAGTTCCTTGCAACTTATTAACTCAAAGAGATTACGATAAATTTGTTGCTACTTCTTTAGAAGCTAGAAACATAAAAATAAAAATAACTGAAATACCTATTCCAGTTGGATTTGCTGCAGCTTTCGAAGGTGAAAGAATAAGAAAAGCTGAAATGGCTTATGAATTTGGTGGAAATAAAACTCCTGCTTGGGAATTAGTTATAGCTAAACCAATGGCAGAAGTTGAAGACCACAAAATAGAAGTAATAGGTAAAAATATAGATCCAGCTAAATTAGCTGATGGTGTAACTAGATTACCACTTGCAGTAGTTGTTAATGTTGCTGGTAAAGCAATGCAAGAAGACTTTGAACCAGTTCTTGAAAGAAGATTCCACTACTTCATGAACTACATAGAAGGTTTAATGCATGTTGGTCAAAGAGATATGGCATGGGTTAGAATTTCTAAAGATGCTGTTGAAAAAGGATTCAAACTTGAACATATAGGTGAAGTTATGTATGCCATGATGAAAGATGAATTCGAAGCAGTTGTTGATAAATGTGAAGTTACTATAATAACTGATGAAAAATTAGTAAATGAAAGAAAATCAGAAGCTTTAGCAAGATATGAAGCTAGAGATGATAGATTAGCTTCACTTGTTGATGACAGTGTTGATGAATTCTATTCTTGTAACATGTGTCAATCATTTGCTCCAGCTCACGTTTGTGTTGTAACTCCAGAAAGACTTGGACTTTGTGGTGCAGTTTCTTGGTTAGATGCAAAAGCTACTAAAGAACTTAACCCAACAGGACCTTGTCAACCAATAGTTAAAGGTGAATGTTTAGATGAAAAGAAAGGTATTTGGGAATCAGTTAATGAAACTGTAAATCAAATATCTCAAGGTGCAGTTGAAAAAGTTACTCTTTACTCTATAATGGAAGATCCAATGACTTCTTGTGGATGTTTTGAATGTATCTGTGGTATCATGCCAGAAGCTAATGGATTAGTTATAGTAAATAGAGAATACCCTGGAACTACTCCAGTTGGTATGACTTTCGGTGAACTTGCTTCTATGACAGGTGGTGGAGTTCAAACTCCAGGATTCATGGGTCATGGTAGACATTTCATATCATCTAAGAAATTTGCTTATACTGAAGGTGGACCAGAAAGAATAGTTTGGATGCCAAAAGAATTAAAAGACTTTGTTGCTGATAAATTAAATCAAACTGTTAAAGAAATGGCTGGAATAGACAACTTTACAGATATGGTTTGTGATGAAACAATAGCTGATGATTCAGAAGGTGTTTGCGCATTCCTTGAAGAAAAAGGACATCCAGCATTATCTATGGATCCTATTATGTAATATAAAAATTAATTGGGGGAGAAAAAATATGAGTACATTACCAGAGTTAAAATATTCACCAACACATACTTGGGCTAGAGTAGATGGAGAATATGCTTATATAGGTGTAACTGATTTTGCTCAAGATCAATTAGGTGAAGTGTTATTCGTTGAAATGCCAGAAGTAGATGATGAATTAACAAAAGATGAATCTTTTGGTGTTATAGAATCATCTAAAGTAGCTTCTGATTTACATGCACCAGTTTCAGGTATAGTAGTTGAAATAAACGAAGATAAATTAGAAGATGAACCTGAATATGTTAATGAAGCTCCATATGATGCTTGGATTTGTAAAGTTAAAATGTCAGATCCTTCAGAATTAGATTCATTATTAAGTGCTGAAGAATACGAAAAAGGTTTAAAATAGTATTTTATTTGAATAGAATATAAACTGAATAGAAGCATAGTAAATTTACACTTGCTAAGTTTACTATGCTTTTTTTCTAAAAATTATATTTATATAAATAATAAGGGAATTTCATACCTATTAAAATAAAATAGCAGGTTGAGTGATTCTAAAAAAATAATTTATTGGGGTGAGATTATGGCTAAAGTTTTTTTTAAATCACATAATAAAGAAGTTGAATGTGAAGTAGGGGAAAAGCTATTAGATGTTGCAAGAAAAGCAGATATTTTTATAGATGCACCATGTAATGGTAATCAATCATGTGGAAAATGTAAGGTAAAACTATTAGAAGGAAAATGTGACAGCGAAAAAACAGTCCATATTAGTGATGAAGAATGGGAACAAGGATATATATTAGCTTGTGCTACAAAAGTTACTGAAGATATGGTAATAGAAGTTCCATCTAAGCTTTCATCATCAATGCATGGTATGAAAATAGAAGGTTCTGATAACAAAGTAGATCAAAAACTTTATAAAAGAGGAAGACAATTTTTAGATGATAATGGATTAACTTATAATACTAATTTAGTAAAAAAATATATTGAACTTGATAAGCCATCACTAGATGATAATATAAGTGATGTGGATAGAATTGAAAGATATGCAAGACAACAACTAGGAGTAGACTCAATAGATTTTAGACTTGATATTCTTAGAAAAATACCACAAATATTAAGAGAAGAGGATTTTAAAGTAACATTAACATATGTAAAGAAAAAGAATAAAATAACCATATTAAATATAGAACCTGGAAATAATGAAAAAGAATTATATGGTTTAGCTATAGATATAGGTACTACTTCTGTTGTAGTATGCTTAGTAGATTTACTTACTAATGAAGTTTTAGAAAGAGCTTCATCAGGAAATGCTCAAATTAGATATGGTGCAGATGTTATAAATAGAATAGTATTTGCAGTGAAAAAAGATAATATTAAATTAATGCAAAAAGCTGTAATAGATGAAACTATAAATCCATTAATACAATCAATTTATGATAAAACAGGAATAAGCAAAGATAATGTAATAAGAGTAGTATTATCAGGAAATACTACTATGTCCACATTATTTTTAGGTATATATCCTGATTATTTAAGACTTGAACCATTTATACCACCATATTTAAAATGCCCAAATATAATGGGTGAAAATGTGGGGTTAAATGTAAATGATAGTGCGCTAGTTTATCTGTCACCTAATGTGGCAAGTTATGTTGGTGGAGATATAACAGCTGGTGTACTTTCATCAGGTATATGGACAAGTGAAGAAAATACTTTATTTATAGATTTAGGTACTAATGGAGAAATAGTATTTGGTAATAAAGATTTTATGATGTGTTGTGCTTGTTCAGCTGGACCTGCCTTTGAAGGTGGAGGAATAAGCTGTGGTATGAGAGCATCTGCTGGAGCAGTAGAAAAAGTTAATATTGATAAAGAAACATTAGAGCCTAAACTAACTGTTATAGGAGATTGTGAACCTATAGGAATTTGTGGTTCTGGTATAATAGATCTAATTTGTCAAATGCTACTTACAAAAATAATAGACAGAAGAGGAAAAATACAAAAAGAGCTGAACAATAAAAGAATTAGATTTAATGAGCATGGAATAGGAGAATATGTATTAGCTTTCAAAGACGATTATGAAAATCTAGAAAATGATCTTCTTATAAACGAAGTTGATATAGATTCTTTTATAAGAGCAAAAGGAGCAATTTATTCTGGAGCATCTGTATTAATAGAAAGCTTAGGAATGGATTTTGATGTAATTGATAAAGTTTATATAGCAGGTGGTATAGGAAATAATCTTAATATAGAAAACTCAATATTAATAGGATTACTACCTGATGTTGATAGAAATAAATTCCAATATATAGGAAACAGTTCATTAGTTGGATCTTATTTAACTTTAATAAGTACAGATGCTAAACATAAATTAGAAGAAATAGCATCTCAAATGACCTATGTTGAACTTAGTGTATATCCATCATATATGGATGAATTTGTTTCATCATGCTTCCTACCACATACTAATATAGATCAATTCCCAACAGTAAAAAGCTTATTAGAGAGATCGGAAGAGCGTCG
>OCRA01000109.1_pt1 | contig 12900 bp, 10 predicted proteins | sample 1538601 | NCBI WGS metagenome assembly OCRA01 (sample SAMN04571710, study PRJEB22368) | human gut metagenome | biome: human gut; material: stool | host: Homo sapiens | place: Luxembourg | collected 2012-09-06
GGAGTTCAGACGTGTGCTCTTCCGATCTATTTTTCAACATCATCATGAAATGAGAGGATAAATAGCAATGAAAGTGTTAGGAATAATTCCCGCAAGATACAAGTCGAGCCGTTTCCCCGGCAAGCCCCTTGCGGATATATGCGGAAAGCCGATGATATGGTGGGTATACAACAGAGCCATAAAAGCCGAAACTCTGACAGAGGTGTATGTTGCCACCGATGATGAACGCATTTACAATGCCTGCAAGGAAAACGACATTAATGTAATAATGACCTCCGATACTCACAAGACAGGAACAGACCGTATAGGTGAGGTCGCAAGAAAAATTCCTGCGGATTTATATGTCAATATACAGGGCGATGAGCCTATGATCGAGCCGGAAACAATAAACAAGGCGGTATATCCTTTCTTCGAGAATCCCGATCTGCAGATCACGAATCTTATGACTAAGATAAAGGATCCTGTTGATGTAGTAAACTTCACAGTGCCTAAAGTCATAACGAATGCCGACAATATAGGCGTATATCTTACCAGAAGCACCGCTCCTTATCCTAAGGGAAGCATAGACTACAGCTATTATAAGCAGGTGTGCGTATACGGCTTCAAGCCTGAGGCGCTTCAGTTCTATTGTTCTTCTCCCAGAGGAAAAATCGAATCTATAGAGGATATTGAAATACTCAGATTTATCGAAGCCGGCTACAGAGTTCAGTACATAGAGGTTGATTCCGAAACAGTAGCCGTTGACACACAGAACGATCTTGAAAAGGTTAACAGGCTGATAGCTGCAAAGCTCGAACGGGAAAAGAATTAATTATTACAGGTGGGTATGAAAAAAATACGGATACTTGATTGCACTCTGCGTGACGGCGGATATGTAAATAACTGGAAATTCGGTTTCGAAAACATAAAAGACACCGTGAAACGTCTTATACAGGCAGGTATTGATATAATCGAGGTGGGCTATTTATCGTCAAAGGGAGACTTTTCTGAGGATGAGTCGCAGTATTCCTCGGTTGACGCTATAAAAAGAATCCTTCCTGCCGACAGAAAAAATACTCTGATTGCCGTAATGATAAACTGCGGCGATTATGATGCAGAACTGCTGCCGCAGTATGACGGTACAGGACCCGACTGCATAAGGGTTTGCTTCCACAAGTCGCAGGCTTTGCAGGCGGTTGAGCTTTGCAGAAGGATCAAGGACAAGGGCTATAAGGTATATTTTCAGCCTATGGTAGCTCTCAGCTATTCCGATGCCGAGTACCTCGGTCTTATAGGTATGGCGAACAAATTCCGCCCCGACGTTTTTTATATCGTTGATTCTCACGGTTCTATGAAACAGAAGGATGTTGCACGTTTCTTTTATCTTATAGAGAATAATCTCGATAAGGAGATAGCTGTCGGCTTCCACTCCCATAACAACCTTCAGCTTTCGTACTCAAACGCTCAGTATTTAGCCGCTTTGCATACCGATCATAATCTGATAATAGACAGCAGTATTATGGGTATGGGCAGAGGTGCGGGAAATCTCAATACCGAGCTGTTTGTGGAATATCTGAACGAAACCGCAGACGCCGATTACAGTACAGAGCCTATACTCTGTTCGATTGACAATACCATAGCACCTATTTATTTGACTACTTCGTGGGGTTATTCCTTATCCGGCTATCTGTCCGCAAAATACAGATGCCACCAGAATTACGCACGATTCCTCAGTAACAAAAACACCCTCACATACGAAGGTATGAACGCTATTTTCTCGAAAATAGAGCCTGAAAAGCGTGACAATTATGACCGAGAATATATAGATAAGCTGTACACTGCTCATATGTCTGCAGGCGGCGAAAAAACGCCCGAGGCAGATCTCAGCAGACTTTTCGAAGGACGTAATGTTGTTATTATCGCACCCGGCAGGACAACATCGGTAGAATCTGAAAGGCAGAAGGTCTTTGATAAGGTCAAAGCTACCGATGCGATAGTGATTTCCGTAAACCACTGCCCCGAATGGATCAAATGCGATTATGTGTTTGTAAGCAATATAAGACGTTATGAAAAGCTAAGCGGAATAGAAACAGACAAGCTGATAATAACATCTAATATAAACGCACAAGCGGGCTACACAGTAGGCTACGAGCCTTTGCTGTGTTCTATAGAAGCTGTCCGTGACAACGTTACACTTATGCTTATAGCACTGCTTATAAAATCCGGAGCAAGTTCCGTTTATCTTGCCGGAGTTGACGGATATTCATTCAAGGAACGCAACTTTGCGTACAGAGATATGGAAACGTATGAAGACGAGCAAGTAGCCAAAGAGCAGAACAGCGGTATATCAGCAGCAATCGCTCAGCTTTCACAGCGGATACCCGTTTCATTTATAACAAAATCACTTCTTGAAAGAGAGGAAAACCGTTCATAATGAAGGTAGTTTCTTTTGGAGAAATAATGCTCAGGTTATCGCCCGACGGATATTACAAATTGTTTCAGAAGCCGGAGCTTAATACATCGTTTTGCGGTGCTGAAGCTAATGTAGCCGTTGCCCTCAGCAATTTTGGAGATGAGGCTGAATTTGTGACCGCACTTCCCGATAATGATATAGGCAGAGCGGCTTGCAGAGAGCTTATGAGATACGGTGTAAAGACGGATAATATAGTTTATACGGGCGACAGGCTCGGGATATTCTTCGCTGAAAAAGGCACAAGTCAGCGTCCGTCAAAGGTGATATATGACAGAAAGAACAGTGCTATAGCGTCGTCTGACCCTTCGTCGTTTGATTGGGAAAAGATATTTGACGGTGCGGATTGGTTTCATATTACGGGAATCACTCCGGCGCTTTCCGACAGCCTTGCAAAAATTTCTGTCGATGCTGTAAAAGCCGCTAAAAAAGCGGGTCTTACCGTAAGCTGCGATATAAACTACAGAAGCAAGCTGTGGAGTGCAGAAAAGGCACGACCCGTAATGACCGAGATAATGCAATATGTTGATGTCTGCATAGGAAATGAAGAGGACGCTGAGATAGTGTTCGGAATAAAAGCAGGCACTACGGATGTCACAAAGGGACAGCTTGATACAGACGGCTATAAAAAGAGCCTTCAGACCGTTGCGGAAACATTCGGCTGTAAAATAGTTGCATACTCACAGAGAAAGAGTTATTCCGCAAGTGATAACGGCTGGTCGGGAATCATTTATGATGACGAAAAAAAGCAGGTTTATACATCTGCACAATATGATATAAGAATTACAGACAGAATAGGCGGCGGCGATGCATTTGCGTCAGGACTTATTTATGCTCTGCATAACAATATATTGCCTGAAAACGCTATAGAAACAGCAGCTGCGGCAGGCTGTCTTGATCAGACGCTTGAAGGTGATTTCTGTCTGTTCGGAATTAATGATGTGTTTGATCTTGCCGGTGGAAATTCGTCGGGAAGAGTAAAGAGATAAAAGAAAGGAATTTTATTTTCAATGAACAGCGGTGAAAACAACAGCAAAAAAATCGCAATTTTCGTTTCACACAGAATCGATCTTAAAAGTATGGTGATTGACAATCCTTTATATGTACCCGTAAGATGCGGTGCGGCACTTGACGAGAACGATGAAGGCAATGTCATAATGGGCGACAATACAGGCGATAACATATCCGAGAAAAGAATTTCTTTTTGTGAGTACACAGTTCAGTACTGGGCGTGGAAAAATTATGATGCGGATTATTACGGACTTTGCCACTACAGAAGGTATCTTTCGTTTATGGATTCCTTTATGCCGGGCAATGACTACGATGTACGAATGGAAAACAACCTTTCGGTACGCACCGCAGAGTTATATCAGCTTTTCAATAAGTCAAAGATGGAGAAGGAAATCTCATCCTATGACGTTATTGTCGGCAAGGCTTTCGATACGACAAAAATCACCAGAGTACGTCCCAGAAACAGTGTAAAGGAGTTATGGTACGCATCAAGAAATCTTGTCGATCCTATAGCTATTGATACATTGATAAAGATAATAGAAGACAGGCACCCCGAGCTTGTTGAATCTATGAATGAGTATTTTGCCTCAAAGTATTACAGAGGCTATAACTGCTTTGTAATGTCAAAGAAGATATTCAACGAATACAACAAGGTGCTCTTTGACATACTCTTTGAGTTTGATAAACAGTTTGACACCACCGGCTATGAGGGTAACAAGCTCAGAGCCACAGGCTATATGGGTGAGATTGTATACGGCGTTTATATGTGGTATCTTCAGCATCACACCGACTGCAAGTTCCTTGAGCGCCAGATTGTATACTTCAAGAACACCGAAGCAGATCCCGATGCAAATACCCTTGCACAACGTACCCTGTCATACAAGAAACCCAATGATGACATCAAGATTTTCGTTTCGCACAGGATGGATCTTGACAGCGCTGTGATAGGTAACCGTATATTCGAAAACTATAAGTGTAATGCAGGCTCGGCAAGATGCTTCCTTAAGATGAACGGCGATGACACCGGCGACAATATCTCAGATCTTGCAAAGTATTTCTCGGAGCTGAGTGTTCAGTATTGGGCGTGGAAGAATGCCGATGTAAATTACTACGGCCTTTGCCACTACAGACGTTATCTTTCATTCAGCAATAAGAAGTTTGACCAATGCTCAAGAGGCTACATAATCGAGAATATGCTCAATGACGAGAGCATCGAAAAGTATGGCTTGAATGATTATGACAATATGGCAAAGCAGATAAAGAAATACGATCTCATCACAGGCGGAAGCATGGATGTTGATGAGATGGATTTCCTTTTTGGCGGAAAACGTGCACATTGCATCAAAGATATATTCATGATTCAGGAGCATTTATTTGATAAAAGCGCACCTGAGCTTACACTTAAGCTGGTTGATGAGCTTTACCCCGAATATTCTAAGGCTGCCGAGGAATATATGGCTTCAAAGAAGTACTATGCGTATAACTGCTTTGTAATGTCAAAAGAACTGTTCAACCGCTTCTGTACATTTGAATTCGGCGTACTGTTCGAATTCATAAAAAGATTTGATTTGTCAAAATATCAGGGTACCAAAATGAGAACGCCCGGCTATATGTCTGAGGTTCTTTACGGTATCTTCATATACTGGGTATTAAAGCAGAGAAAGTACAAGGTAAAGGAAAATCAGCTTGTATTCTTCAGAGAAACCAATGCCGCAAAGTGCAAGGTTACTCCTGCAAAAACAGCGGCTGCTCCCAAAAAGCCCAAAAAGCCCAAAAAAGTCGAAAGCATTTTAAAGAAGATAATGAGAAGCATCTTCCCTGCATATCGTGTTGCTTTACGAAACGAGGAAAGACTCGGCACGCTGGTTGCTTCTGTTAACGATCTTCAGAAAAAGTCTACAGAACACAGCGTGATGCTCGCAAGAACCGTAAAGGTTTGTCAGAGCACTGCTCCTAAGAGCGTACAGGCAGCGGTTGCTAAGTCTCCTATCATCGCTACCAGTCTTCGCAAGGATATATGGGATGCAAAAACGCTCACTTCAAATATTAATCTCAATATTGCCTGCCTTGCTAATGAGATACACGAAACTCATAAGAAGTCATTCGGCGAGTTCAGAAATATCAATACCGGCAGAGATGTTGTTGTAATGGCATCAGGACCTTCGATGAGATACTACAAGCCCATTCCCGGTGCTGTACATATAGGTATGAATGCTTCATTCTTAAATCCTGATGTTGATATTGATTACTATTTTACTACCGATTACGAAAGCCGTGCTCCGTGGTTTGAAAAGCTGAAGGAATACGATTTTGTCAAGTTCTTCGGTCAGTATTCTACCGGTGAATACAGAGATAAATTCCAGGTATCAGAGAAGATTATCAGAGAGAATAACGGTAGAAGATTCTTCCAGGCGGCTCCCAGTGAGGATATACATATTAATATAGAATTCTATCCCCTTATGGCATTCTATTCAATTGCGTTCCAGGCTATCCACTTTGCGCTCTTTACCAATGCGAAAAGAATTTATCTTGTTGGTTGCGACTGCACCAATGCGGGATATTTTGACGGCAGCAAGCAGAGATTGTCGGATCTTGTAGCAAAGACAAGTGTTCCACACTGGTTAGACGGTTATCAGAAGGTCAAGGCGTTTGTTGAACGCTTCTATCCGGATACAGAGATTATATCCGTTAATCCTATGGGTCTCAGAGGACTTTATTCAGACGTTTATACGGATGACTTCATAGCAGATCATCCTGAAATAGATAGCAGTAAAGTAACACGTCTTAACAGCACACAGGAGGAAAAATGAAAGTTGTAATACTCGCCGGAGGTTTCGGCACAAGAATCAGCGAAGAAAGCCAGTTCAAGCCAAAGCCTATGGTTGAGCTTGGCGGTATGCCGATAATCTGGCACATAATGAAGCTCTATTCTTCTTACGGCTTCAATGAGTTCATTATCTGCGCAGGTTACAAACAGCACGTTATAAAGGAATATTTTGCAGACTACTTCCTGCATACATCCGATATTACATTTGACTTCACAAGCGGTAAAAACGAGATGATTGTTCACCGCAACAGCTCGGAACACTGGAAGGTTACCGTAGTGGACACAGGTCTTAACACAATGACCGGCGGACGTGTAAAGCGTATAAAGGACTATGTCGGCAACGAGCCTTTTATGCTGACATACGGCGATGGTGTTTCCGATGTAAATATAGCCGAGCTTGTCGAGTTCCATAAAAGTCACGGAAAGCTGGTAACAATGTCGGCTTACAACCCCGGACAGAGATTCGGCGTTCTTGATATTGATGAAAGCGGAAGAATAAATGAATTCCGTGAAAAGACATCCGGCGACGGAAGCCTTATCAATATCGGCTATATGGTATGTCAGCCCGAATTCATCGATTACATAGACGGCGACGAAACCGTTCTTGAAAAGAAGCCCCTTGAAACAGTAGCAAAGCTCGGAGAGCTTATGGCATATAAGCATACGGGCTTCTGGCAGTGCATGGATACTGTAAGAGAAAAAGAACAGCTTGAGAAAATGTGGAACAACAACAATGCTCCCTGGAAGATCTGGAAATAATGAGTAAATTATCCGATAAACTTGCGGGATTTTTCGGAAGATTATTTCCGATGTCACGCAACAAGACAATAAAGCTCAACAACGAGATAAGGCAGACAGAAAGCGAGCATTTTGCACAGCTTTGTGAAATGCTCGGTTTTCTTGAAAACAGCCTGAATACTTGCACGGATATATGCCGTGATAATGCGGAGCAGATAAAACTGTGCCGTCAATCGTTGCGTACATTGGAAGATAATCAGGTTAAATTCGGTGAGTCTACCGCATCAAAACTCAAAGAAATAAAACTTGATATTGAAAATCTGAAAAAGCAAAATGAGTGTATCAGCGAAAAACTGAGTAACGAAATATCAGAGAAATCTGCCGGAATATCCGGTGAACTTATCGGCTGTATTTCACATCACACAGAGGAAATACTCGGTTGTATAACCGACAGCGACAAGCGTTCTTCCGATAGCGATAAGCAAATTGTCGAACTTATTGAAAACGGCATATCTGAAAACAATAAGCACACAGGAGAAATAAAAGCGTTCAACAACTCGCTTTCCGATGATATTAAGTCGCTTTCGGACAGCGTTACCGCAGGCTTTGATAAAACCTCGAAAACAGGCGAGTATGCGGATGCGCTTAACGGCTTATCGTCAGATAACGAAAGCATCTCGGCTGAGATTAAGTCGCTTTCCGACAGCGTTGCCGCAGGCTTTGGCAAGACCTCAAAGACGGGCGAGTATGCAGATGCGCTTAACGGCTTATCGTCAGATAACGAAAGCATCTCGGCTGAGATTAAGTCGCTTTCGGACAGCGTTGCCGCAGGCTTTGACAAGACCTCAAAGACGGGCGAGTATGCGGATGCTCTTAACGGCTTATCGTCAGATAACGAAAGCATCTCGGCTGAGATTAAGTCACTTTCGGACAGCGTAACCGCAGGCTTCGACAAGACCTCAAAGACGGGCGAATATGTGTCTGTGCTTGACGGCTTATTGACAGATAACGAAAGCATCTCGGCTGAGATTAAGTCGCTTTCCGACAGCGTTGCCGCAGGCTTTGATAAAACCTCAAAGACGGGCGAGTATGCACAATCCCTGCTTGATGCAGAGAATACGGCAAATACAATCCGCCGTGAGATGAATCTTTTCAAAAGGCAGTCATATCTCAGAAAATTGTATTTTCATCCCGGTGAACGTGAAGCTCTGGCAAAGCTGTTCAGTGATGCTATGAGCAGGGAGGACAGCGCACAAAGATTTAATGCGCTTATAAGCGGACTTGACAACGAGAGCAAAAATACCGTTTCCGATATAATTCATCGTATGGGAATGATAGCGGACGGCAACAAGTCCTTGCAGGATGTCTATACACAGCGTGAGCAGGAAGAATTCGTTCGTATGAATGATGAATTCAGCTCAAAGATAGTAAAGTTGAACGATAATCTTTATTATTATAACGGTTATTATCTTCCTGTGAATCAGTTTGACAGCAGTGTTTTCTATTCAAAATACGCTATTGACGAGCTGACCACACTGGACAGCGTGAGAAATAAGGATATAATTGACGCAGGCGGATATGTCGGTGACACGGCGCTTCTGTTCTCGTCATATACGGATAAGAGCATTCATGTATTTGAGGCTTCTCCCTCAAATATGGATATTATCCGTGAAACGATAAGGCTGAATCAGTTAGAGAACATAGTGCCTGTAAGCAAGGCGCTGGGCGAGAAAAGCGGCACGGCAACATTCAGTCTGGGCGAGCGCAATTCCTGCAATTCCCTTGTTGAACGTCCCGGTTATAATTATCCGAATCATATCGAAGTTCCCGTTATTACTCTTGATGATTATGTACGGGAAAACGATCTCGAGGTCGGTCTTATAAAGGTTGACATCGAGGGAGGTGAGCAGCTGCTGCTCAAGGGCGCTGTCGAAACCATCCGCACTCAGCACCCGATACTTCTCATCAGTATTTATCATTCGGCAAACGATTTCTTTGAGATTAAGCCTATGATAGAGAAAATGTGCGACAAATACACCTTCAGAATAATTAAACCCGCCAATTCGGCTATTGTTATTGAAACAATACTGTTAGCCGAGGTCAGAGATGAAAGCGGCGAAAATATCATTAATTCGTAAAGGAAAAATCAATATGGATATGTCATTTTACAAGGGTAAAACTGTACTGATAACAGGTCACACAGGCTTCAAGGGAAGCTGGATGTGCAAATTGCTTTCTATGGCAGGAGCAAAAGTTATCGGTTATTCTCTCAATCCCCCAACAACACCCTCTCTTTTTGAGCTTTCCGGAGTTGAGAAGGAAATAGTTTCGGTTATCGGCGATATAAGAGATCTTGCAAAGCTGAACGAAACAATGCAGAAGTACCGCCCCGAAATAGTAATTCATATGGCGGCACAGCCCATAGTAAGAGAAAGCTACGCAGAGCCTGTCTACACATACGAAACAAATGTTATGGGTACTGTCAATATATGCGAGGCTGTAAGGCTGTGCGACAGCGTAAAATCATTCGTAAATGTAACCACCGATAAGGTTTACAAGAACAACGAATGGGAGTGGGGATACCGTGAAAATGACGCACTTGACGGCTATGATCCTTATTCCAACTCAAAGAGCTGCTCGGAGCTTGTAACAAGCTCTTATATTAAGTCGTTCTTCTATAACCGTGACATTGCGGTTTCGACCTGCCGTGCAGGTAACGTTATCGGAGGCGGCGACTTTGCAAAGGACAGAATCATCCCCGATTGCGTAAGAGCAATGGAGGCTAAGCAGGAGATAACAGTAAGAAATCCTTATTCGACACGTCCCTATCAGCACGTTCTTGAGCCGGTCGTTACATATCTTGTGCTTGCAATGAAGCAGTACGAGGACAAGAGCCTTGCCGGTAATTATAATATCGGTCCGGATGACTGCGACTGCGCCGCTACAGGCGAGCTTGTCGATCTGTTCTGTTCACACTGGGGCGACGGTGCTTCGTGGAAAAACGTTGCGGATAAGAACGCTCCCCACGAGGCTAATTTTCTTAAGCTCGATTGCTCAAGAATAAAGCGTGTACTCGGATGGAGTCCCCGCTGGCATATTTCCGACGCTATTGAAAAGGTGACCGAGTGGAGCAAGGTATATCTTTCAGGCGGCGACATTAGCGCCGTTATGGAAAAGCAGATAAACGAATATCTGGAGGTAAAGTAATGAAAAAAGCTCTTGTTACAGGTGCAAACGGCTTTGTCGGAAGTGCGCTTGTGCGTGAATTGGTAAAGAATAATGTTGAGGTAATCGCACTTGACCGTGACGGTTGCAATAACAACATACCCGAAAATGTAAGATTTGTGGCTCACGAGCTTTCCGAATCGTCAAAGCTCGCCGATATTATCCCTGACCGTGATATTGATGTATTCTATCACTTTGCATGGGTAGGCTCGGCAGGCCCTGCGAGAGCAGACACCGCTTTACAGCTCAATAATGCTCAGTGGACGGTAGATTGTCTGCGTGTGGCAAAGGATATGGACTGCAAGAAGTTTGTATGTGCCGGCTCTATAATGGAGCATGAAACAATATCAGCCGCATTCAGACAGGGTAATAAGCCCGGTGCCGGCTACATATACGGAAGCGGTAAACTTGTTGCTCATACAATGTGTATGAGCGTTGCCGCACAGATAGGTATAGATCTTTGCTGGGCAAAGATAACCAACGCATACGGTGCAGGTGAGCTTTCACCCCGTTTTGTAAATACGACCATCAGAAAGATTATAAACGATGAGCCTTTACAGTTCACAAGCGGTACACAGAATTATGACTTTGTATATATAGACGATGTTGCAAGAGCGTTCTATCTCATCGGAGAGAACGGAAAGCCTTTCTGCCATTATCTTATAGGCAGCTCGGATGCAAAGCCGCTCAGAGAATTTGTTCTTGAGATGAAGGCTGCACTGGCTCCCGACAAGGAGTTCGTGTTCGGAGATGTTCCGTTCACAGGCGTAAATATGCCGCTGTCGGATTTTGATTGTTCGATTACGGAAAAGGATACAGGCTTCAGAGCTACAATACCTTTTGGTGAAGGCGTCAAAAAAACAATGGATTGGATTAAGGAGCAGAAATGATACAGAAGTTTGAATTCAAGGAAACAGAGATTAAGGGACTTATAGAAGTAACTCCCTTCAATGCCGATGATATAAGAGGCTGTTTCACAAAGGATTACTCGAAGGAAGTGTTCGAGGCAAACGGCATAAAGCACGATCTTGCCGAGGTTTTCTATACGACAAGCTACAAGGGCGTTATCCGTGCACTTCATTTTCAGCGTGAGAAACAGCAGCCCAAGCTGGTACGTTGCATACACGGACACGTTTACGATGTAGTAGTCGATTTACGCAAGGACAGCCCCACGTTCAAGAAGTGGCTTGCATTTGAGCTTATCGGTGAAAAGCACAACGAAATACTCGTTCCCGCAGGTTGCGCTCACGGTTATCTTGTACTTGAGGACAGCATAGTATCCTACAAGTGCGGAGAAAAATTCTACGGCGAATATGATGACGGCATTATGTGGAACGATCCCGACATTGCAGTAGACTGGAAGCTTGACAGAGTTGGCGGAATTGATAAGGTTATACTTGCCGATAAGGACAAGAATCTGCAGACCTTTAAAGAATTCATGAGCAAGTACGGTGGCTTTTGATGAGCAGTTTTGATTTTGACACCCTTATAGTCGGCTGTGGACTTTCCGGAGCGGTAATCGCCCGTCATTTAGCGGAAAAAGGCAAGAAGGTCGAGATATGGGAACGCAGGGATCATATCGGCGGCAATATGTACGACCACGTTGACGATCACGGAATACTTGTTCAGGATTACGGTCCGCACACATTCCACACGAAAGAGAAATATCTTTTTGATTATATGTGCCGCTATGAGCAGTGGTCTGATTACAAGCTGACCTGCGGTGCGGTATGGAACGATACATATACCCCCACCCCCTTCAACTTTACCACGATTGATAAGTTCTTTGATAAGCAAAAGGCGCAAACGCTCAAGGCAAAGCTGACTAAGGCTTACGAGGGCAGACCGACCGCTACCGTGGTTGAAGTTCTCGAAAACGAGGACGATGATATAAGAGCATACGCTCAGTATCTTTTCGATAACGATTATGCACCATATACCGCTAAGCAGTGGGGCGTATCTCCCTCTGAAATTGACCCGTCCGTGCTTAAAAGAGTACCTCTGCGTTTTTCATATGACGAGGGATATTTCGATGACGCTTATCAGGTAATGCCGGCACATTCATTCACGGAGTTCTTCAGAAATTTGCTTAACCATGAGAATATCACGGTCAGAACCGGTGTCGAGGCGCTTGAGCGGATTGCTGTAAAGGATAATAAGCTGTATGTTGACGGCGAGCCGTATAATAACATTCTTGTATATACAGGTGCGCTGGATGAGTTATTCGGTGAAAAGTACGGCAGACTTCCTTACCGTTCACTGCGTTTTGAGTATAAGTATACCGACAAGGATAGCCTTCAGGACGCTCCTGTCGTCGCATATCCTCAGGAAAAGGGCTTTACCAGAATCACCGAGTACAAGAAAATTCCCGTCCAGGATGTAAAAGGCAGTACCTATGCGGTAGAATATCCTCTCCCGTATAAGTCGGGCGAAAAGCTCGAGCCGTATTATCCTGTTCTCACAAAGGAGAGCATGGAGCAATACGCAAAGTACGAGGCTCTGGCATCGCAGATCGATAATCTTATCTGTTGCGGAAGACTTGCCGATTTCAGATATTATAATATGGATCAGGCGTTAAAACGTGCGCTTGAGCAATGCGATAAAATAGATAATATATAACAGATCGGAAGAGCGTCGTGTAGGGAAAGAG
>OCRA01000112.1_pt1 | contig 12801 bp, 20 predicted proteins | sample 1538601 | NCBI WGS metagenome assembly OCRA01 (sample SAMN04571710, study PRJEB22368) | human gut metagenome | biome: human gut; material: stool | host: Homo sapiens | place: Luxembourg | collected 2012-09-06
CTTTATATTGTATAGGTTAAAGTGGGTTACCTTAAATACTTACTAAATATAAAATTAAAATAATTATGAAAAGGTTAACTTGGAAAGAAGTATTAGCTAGTGGAAAACATACTGTAATGGTAGAATCTTATGGATATACAGAGAAGTCTGTAATATTTAGTCATTTTGAGCCATTTAAGAGTAAGAGGAGCCTTATGTTCAAAATTCATAGATTCAGTGATGGTACTGGGTATCTTGAGCATCCTTGGCTAATACTTAATGAAAATGAGGAAGATTTGACTTTCTATGTTAATAAAGAAGGACTCATAGTATTAGATGATCCTGATTTATTTGCAAGACCTAGTAACGATTAAATTTAAGAAAATGAGAACAAAGATACAAGAATTACAGAGACAATTAATTGAGTTATCAGAGTTAGAGGATTCATTCTTTAAAAGTCGAGCATATAAGAATGCATCATTAGCTTTAAATGAAATGACTGACGAAGAATTCAACAAAAGAGAAACTTTTATTGATATTCCTGGAATCGGGTATTCTATTGATAATAAAATAGAAGAATTCAAGTATAATGGTATAATCAGCAAATTGCAGACTTTAAGATCTGAAAGCTCTGAGTACCTTGATCCTTATTATTACAAGGTAAGAAAAGGATTTATTACTAAGAAAATTACCTATTCTGAAGCTCGTACTTATTTAACTAAAATAAGTAGAGTTGTCTTCTGTCCTTATACAATAGCTGGTAGCTACAGAAGAGGAAAACCGATGATAGGTGATTTAGATATAATAGTCACCAAGGATAAATATGATACAGTAGTAGCTGACTTATCACGAGAGTACAAAGTATTATCCTCTGGTAGTTATAAGTCTTCCTTCTTAATTGACTCTGTAAATAATATCCAACTTGATGTTATTGGAGTTACTGAGGAAGAAAGAGCATTTCAATTATTGTATCTAACTGGTAGCAAAGAATTTAATATCAGAATGAGGTCTTATGCTAAGAAACAAGGATATCTTCTTAATCAAACTGGATTATATGATTCAGACTACAACTTAGTACCTAGCAATAGTTTGTGCGGTACCTATGAAAGTGAGAAAGATATCTTTGATAAACTAGAAATGGAGTATGTTGAACCTAAAAATAGATAGTACCATGGATTATAAGAAAGTTGCAGAATCAATTAATAAAGATATTGAAAATGGAGTTTATGATAAATTTCCTAATCTTAGAGATAGACTTAAGTTTATATCAAAAAAGTGAGTAAGCTATCTGTAGTATCCAATGCCACTCCATTAAGTAATGGAGAAATAAATACACTTAAATTTCAAGGATATCTAGAATGAGAGTAATTAGGGAAGGGAATTATGGAAAACCAATTAAGGACAAGATCTATAAAGGGACTTGTCCTTATTGTAAAAGTATGTTGGAAGTGAATGAACATGAATTTAAGTCTTTACATGTATTAAATGGTCATAAAGGAGTGTTCTGTCCTATTTGCAATAATGCTATTAGAAGGAATAATTTTGAGTTATCCAACTGTATATCAGTAACAAAGTTATTGATATTTATTCTAATAGTCATTCTCTTATTCATTTTCAATACGATGTATTATAGATTCGTATTAGGTTGTTAATAATGAAAGGTTAATGCTAGTTGCCTAAAATACTAGCAAGATTTAAAATTTAAATAAATGGATGCATTAAAACTTTTAGAAACTGTTACGAAGAACCTCCCTAATAATTTAGTAATTAGTGGTGGTGAAGGAGTAGTTAAAGAGACTGCTTCTAAGCTTCAGAAATCATTCAATCCAATCAAAGTCAAGATAACTTACGAAGATACTACCTACGTAAGAAATATCATCGGATTTGGAGTATCTTACCTAGGTATAACTTTTGGATTAGCTCTGATTGATTCTCATGAGAATAAAATACCTGTTCATGGGAATAATATACGTAAAATTGAGGTAATATCTACACCTTCTTATCGTTATTACTTAGCAGAAGCTGGGTACAATCCCAATACTCAAACTCAGTGGTATGATCTTATTAAAGCTAGAGATTGGGATGAAGCTGAAAAGTTATCTGAATCAAAAGGTTATGGGGAAGTATTGGATGAGTTGTCTAATAATTTCAGACAAGCAATTGGTGAGTTAGTCTACGATCGTCAGTATCCTACTTATGCTATTAAACCTTTAGCACTAAGGAGTCATGAATAATAGTAAACTTACTTTATCAGACGTAATTATCGAATACCAAGAAAATGGTAAATATTTCGATAAGGGTAGAATCATCTTTGGTCTTTATGATCATAGATTGACTATGTTTGACCGACAATCAGAGATCGAGAAAGTCAATAACTACAAAGAAATAGTTTGTATTTATTTAATAATGATATTATTTCCAGCAAGAGGTTGGGACAATGAGTTGAATGAAAAGAACAAGTCCGACGTAGTTAATAAGTGGATGATACCAGCATTTAATGCTATGGTTGATGCTAACTTATACCCAAAACATCTTGATACTGATTTTGGTGATAAGGATTCTCGTAGAATTGCACAAATCCTTAGAGATAAACATGACTACAGAGAACGTAGAAGAGATGATGCTGAAATCGAGTTTATTTATGGAAATTATTTAGGGTATTTATCCGATTTGATTTTCATTTTACGTAAGAAGCATCGTAGACCTACTAAGGAAGAATACTATGGAGTATTCAATTACATAAAGAACAAATACGATAAATTAATTAAATAGTCATTGAGTATGTTTGAAATTAATGAAATTAATAAACACATAGGAAACGTTATTTGTGCTAACGATTATTCAAAGTTAGTAGAAATTCATAAGTACACTTTTTTTCAGTTACTAGGAGAAGATAGTTTAAGATTCTTCTGGATTAAAACTGAGGAATTAGATATCCAATTTATAATCGACTTCAGAAATCAATTGTACTACTTATGCAAAGATAACAAAATCGTGACTTTAGGAGAGAGAATCTCTGATTTTGAGTATCAACAAATCGTAAGATGTTATAATTGTGAGGAATTGAGTCAGCAAGAAGGTATGATTACTATTGGATCAATTATTAGATCATTATCAGAGGAATGAAATTTTATTTAGTGACAAATGACTGCGCTAGTCTTTACATGATTGGAATTAAAGTTACTGTATTTTCAAAATCAGATTCTGAAATACTCAAGGAGTCTCTTGAGAAAGATTGTTTTGACTTTAAGACTAAGAGTAGTTCAGACTTGTGCAGTAATTGTCCTGACTTAAAAGTCCTACCTACTCCTAAGGAAAGTTTATCTTTACCTAGGTCAGAATTCAGTATATTAATGAAAGGTAGGACTAAACTTAAAGAATTAAAAGTTTTATTAAATAAAGTATTCCCAACAAGATATTACGCACAATTATGAACAGAGAACTTAAAAAGAGACTAGATTTATTAGAAGAAGATTTAAGAAAATTAAAACTTCAACGAAATGAAATACAGAAGCAAATCGACTACACTCAAGGTGATATAAATAAATTACTTAGGGATGAAGCTGATAATGAAGGTAAGAAGATAGTTAATATGTTAGATTATATTAAAGATCCTATTGACAACTCAACTATACAAGCTTGTTTTCATTTATTAACAGTAATCCCTATTCTTGAAGATGAAATAATTAATGTACTCTGTGATAAGCTGGATGATGCTAACTTATTTAATAGAAATACAAAGAGGGAACTAAACTTTGTTAGACAGAGATTAGATTCATTAGCTAAAGAGAAATGGGCTAAGATGGATGACATGCAAGAAGGTGATACAAAACCTGAAATGTTTGGTTATGACCTTACTCAGAAAGTAGCTGCTGAACTAGTTAAGTATACTAGTAGGTTAGTTAAAATCGCTGATATTAAGGATCAAGATGATTATCAAAAGGTCATTCTTGATAATGAAATCTTCATGCATCGTTTAGAACCAGGTGACGTATTTACGTTCACTGATGATCAGAACTACATGGAATACACTTTCGTAGGTAAAAGAATGATAGATAAAGAATTAGTCTTGGATTACAAGAAGTCAAATACTCGATTAGGAGAATCAGAAATCGCATTAGTTGAGTATAACCTCCACAGACCTGTTATTAAAGTCACAATTAAAGACGTAAGATCATGAGAAAACAAACATTAAGAAGATTTCATTGGTTGAAATTTAAAGATTTGATCAAGAAAGCTACAAGGAAAGTTAAAGTTTATGATGATAGAATTAAAACTGATATAGTATATTGTCTAACAAGAACATTCTCTAATTCAAATGAATCAAATTGGAGTTATCAATTAATTGGGTTAGGAATTAATTCTATCCTATATGAAAATAAGAAAGATCAGTTAGTAATATACATTGAATTATCTCGCCCTGGTTTACTGATAGGAAAAGCTGGTAGTACTATTGATGCATATAGGGATCAATTAGTTCAGCAGTTTAAGAAAGATGTTAAAATAGAGATAATAGAGGATCTTAATTCTGATCCTGTATTAATCAAGTCCATTCTAGCAACTTATACTGACAATTATAGCTGGGTATAAATACCGGAGTGTATAAACGTTTCAAAACCTTTATATTGTATAGTGGTTAAAGTAAGTTACCTTAATAAATACTTACTAAATAAATTAAAATAATTATGGAAAGAGATGTATTAGCGAGTTTAAAAAATTCAGTAATAGAAGCATTTGTTCAGCATGAAATGGGACTACCTCTTAAGTGGTCTGATAAAGTTTATGATGAGCAGTTAGCTAGGATTAAAGATGAAGATCCTGAATTCAATATTTATGATTTCCAACCTAACTTCGATAATGCTGATTATGTACCTCATAGGAAGGGTATAACTGAAATAGAGAAGGAATACATTCATGAAATAGAAGATCACTGGAATCATGAAGAAGGTGTTCATAAACTACCTAAATGGGATGGTTCTGGGTTAGTTCTTTATTATACTCGAGGAGAATTTGTACGTGCAGTATCTATGAGGGATAAAGAAGCTGGAGTAGATCAAACTGAGAAGTTTAGGAGTTTTGTACCTGAAAGAATCTCATCCGATATATCCTTTATACGTTGTGAGGAATTAGTTGATAGACGACTTGATGATAATGCTCGTGGTAAAGCTAATGGACTAATGACTTCTCAATACTTACAAGAAGAAATTGATGAGAAATGTACCTTAATGGCATTTGCAGCTCATAATCTATCAGGTAAGAAAATTCCATATGAAGAGTGGGCTTATGAAATAGGTAGAAAGGAGATTATTCGTGAGAATGGAATCCCTAAATTCTATGTTAGTCCTTGTGTTGAAGAATTAACTTTACTTGATAGAGGATTCGCTGGATTAAAAGATAAGTTCGTTGATTTTCAGTTTGCAGTCGATGGAATCGTATGGTACGAATACGACTCAGCATACAAGTATGATTACTTAACTTCAGCTCTTACAAAAGTAAAAGAATTAGTATGGAGTGAAACTGAACGTGAAATGCTATTTGCCACTGTATCAGTAGAACCTGTAGAATTAGAAGGTACGACTGTTCGTAATCCTTCATCAAATGGAACTCCAAATCTTATTAGAATGGGAATAGCTCCAGGATGTACTGTTGAGGTAGTAAGAAGTGGAGTCACTATACCTAAGATTATTAATGTAATAGATCCAAAACCATTTGAGTATCCAAAATGTCCTCATTGTGGTTATCAAATGACTGAAGATGATATTTACAGTGCTGGTCTTAAATGTGGTAATCGCGACTGTATAGGTAAGTACAATATTAGGAAAACTTGGTCAGAAGGATGGGATGCTAAAGATTACTTTATCCATAACATTGAAGAAGGATTCTTTGGTTATCTTAATGTATCAAGATTTAATCACGAAGCTAAAAGAATTGGTAATAAATCGATAATCGATAATGATTTGTTATGGTTGATTATCAATGATCCTGATAAAGTTGAGGAGTATATCGGTAATAATTATCAATTTACTGAACTTCAATGGAATGAAGCTTACCTTAACATACCTATGACAGTTAAAGTTATAAGAGAAATAATAAAAAGTGAGGATTAATTTCCTCACTTAATTTGTAAATAATATATAAAATGATAAAATTAAGATTATTAAGATTACGACCTAATGATTTTCAGCAGTTGTTAGAAGAAGTAGAATTACCAGATATAGATTCCCTGGATGAATTGTTTATTATTGCAGGAGCTGCTGGTAGATTGTTGAAGCCTTATGCTGAGTCATTGAAAGATCCTAACGTTGTATCAGTTCTATTAGATGGATCCATTAAAGACTGGTCTATACCTGATTTAGAAAGCTTGAATATTAGCTTAGCTCAGAGTAAACTCCAAATATTGATAACTAAAGAAGTTGGACCAGATCTTGCTATGACTAATTCTCAAGTTAAGTATTTAATGGTAGATACCTCCACTAGATACTTGAGTGGATTAGCTTACTCATATAGTCAAGTCGTAGATAGAAGGGAAGCTATTGATAATATTAAAGTAATCGATGTTATCCAAGCATTTATGGATAAGTTCAACTACTTTAGTAAGAACAAATTCGTTAGCAACCCTATTAAAACTCTGTTAGATCAATTATTCGAAAGTCGTGAATTGTTGGGTACAATCAACTCATCAGCTATGACTAGACTTAATTGGTTACTACAAGATTTGAATAAGAAATTGTATGTAATTTCACAATCATGATTAGAGAAGACATTCAAAAGTTGGTAAACGATCTTAATAAACTCGATCAGGATTCTGATACAGTATTCCTGATTGATGCTAATGATAGACAGATTGTTGCTAGCCAGTCACCTGATAAATGTGTATTCCTAAGTAGCATGTGGGTTCTTCTTGATAATAGAAAAGGTAGATACTTGTTAGTAGTATCATCCCAAAAACTAGCATCAATTAAGCAAGGACTAATGCTAATACTTAACAACAATAATCATCAACTAGTTCCTGATAAATTTGGATTTGTAATTATTAGGTATTCAGAGATGTTTTATCGAAATAATTTAACAAATATTTGGTCAGTCGTTGGTAGATATTCACTTAGGAATAGTTTATTATTTAAAATACTAATATTTCTATTATCTAAAAATTATAGAGAAATTAGAAAATATGTCCGTTCGATTAAATTCAGTTAGTGATAAGGAACTTGGAGAATTATCTCTGAGTTCCTTATTTATTGTACAAACTTAATTCTCAAGGACCTCCTCGAAAGGAATTAATGTAGTGTTAAATAGGAGTCATACTAAATTTAGTACAACTCCTAGTATTACTTATTTCTCATCACAAGCTTCCTTAATTTCATTAACTAAGTCTTTCTCAACTTGCTCTTTACTTCTCTTTATCTCATCAAGATTAACATCTAAATGTCTGCTTGCTTTGTTGATCATTATTTTCTGAACTAATTGTGCCCATCTTGAATCATTCTCACTTGAGAAGTTCTCAATAACACTCCACAACATATAGAAACAGAACACTGCTGCTATATAGCTAGTCAATCCTATTGGTTCTTTTAAGATTAATTTATCGATGATATTAGATCCTAAAATAACTACTATTAACTTGATAACAGTGTTAAATGATTTAAGAGCCTTCTTACTTACGAATTTTCCTACATCACTATCTTTAAGATCATATTTCTTTTTAATTCTCCTTGATAAATCCCATGCAGAATAGACATCAAATAAAATAAATATGAAGCATAATAAAACTGTATCAACAGTTGGTTTAACAACATCTATTAAACCTAAAGTAAAAGAAGCTACATATCTAATTAATCTACTCTGAAATTCCTCATACAAATGTGAAGTCATATCTTAATAAATTAATCTTCATATTTGAGATCATTTAATCTATTCAACCATCCTTTCTTAAATTTTAAGTTTTTAGGGTTCTTGATACAAATCTCATCAATGAATTTTATTCTCTCCTGCTTAATAGCTCCAAATAACGGTAGTGGTGATCTACTGTTAAGTGCTGCAAGAGTTTTAGGTCCAACTACTCCATCCTGCTTAACTCCTAGTAACTTCTGTACTCGAGTAATACCAGGTTTTCCTGATGCCCATACCCAATCAACGCATATATTAGCTACACTTTGACTAACTATTTCATCAGCTTTCCATCTATCCCAGTAATGAGGTTTAAGAACTACTTTAATGACATCATTGACTGTTAATAACTTTAAGTCTTTAACATCAATATCTCCATCACCATCTTTGTCGTAACCTACTTGTTTCCATGTTTTAATAGTTACTCCTTTGTTAGTAGCTCCACCACTATCATCAGGATCGTTAACAAATCCACCTTCCCACTTAAGAATCCAGGGAGCCAATTTATTTACATCAGCCATGCTTCTTTATAAGTTTAATTAATAAATAAATGATTAATATTATAGGAGTAATAGTACCGATAAGGAGTAGTAATCTCTCAAATAAAGGACGTTCATAATTATTCACTATCTTAGAGTTTATAACTTTCGTAATATAAGATTTATCAAATCTAATTATAGTTGGCTTTCTTAGTTCTTTTTCAAGATCTTTTACTAACCTATTGATATGTTCATTATTTTCCTTCAGTGCTATAATCTCTGAGTTTAGCTCGAAATTATCTTTAGTCTTACTTAAAAGATTACCTATCAAATTATCATTTATTCGTAACAAACTATCTATTTTGTCAGTTATTTCTAGTTTTACTGTATCAGGAGGTATCATTACAGAATCCCTAACTACTACAGTATCTAGCTTCTCAACTTCTTCTTTTATAATTATTTGTTTCGTTCTACAACTTGATAAACAAATTGATAATAAAATAAGTACAGTGAGAAGTATTAGCAGTTTAATTGTATTAGATATTTTCATAGAATGGATATAATTTCTTAAGTTGTTCATTTGCACTTATTAAATCCAAATTATTATCTAAAGTAATATCTGGAATTATTCTGCAATTGAAATTATTTTCAATTATTATTGTATTAACTCCGACTCTTAATTGTCCGAACTGCATTCTCTGTGACTTCACCCAATCATCTTCATTAGGATCATCAATCCCAGCATAAGCATTATTGATATCTATATATATCAACTTTTTAAAGTCATTATTATCAGTATCTCTACTTAGCTCTGTTTGGAATCCTAATAAAAATGATTTGAATCTTACTCCAAAATCATCACTTTCTAACTCAAATTTAAATATGAGTTTATTAAATAGTTTGATTAGATTAACTTCGTAAGTATCTACTTCATCGGTACCGAGTTCGTCAATAGAATAATCTATATCTTCATAACTAGGACTATATTCATTTGTAAACAAGATTGGCTTACTAAATATTAAAGTCCTATCTAGTAGATACTGTTTCCCGTATTTTGTAAGACAATACTTATTCATAATTCCTAATTATAATTTTCTCTTTGATTAGTAAATAATCTCTCCCGAATAAAGTCATTGGAATATTACCAGTATATTCTTCTTTCTTATCAATTGAGGAGAATTTTCCATCATTACGTTTATAAAGTATAGATGATTTATAAGGAACAAACAAGAAATAGTAATGCATATTCTCTACTCTTGAAGTTCCAGCAATCTTATCAATTATCAGGATCTTTCTATTTATGTAGTCACAATACATCACGAACTCCTCACCTATGAATCCAGTACATTTATCAATAGTCTGCATTCCATTTGATGATAATTCTACCGATATATCTTGAAAACTTTTTCCTAAGAACTGTTCCTCATCTTTATTAATTACAAAAATATCAGTTCCATAATTAACACCAAATAGGTAGTTTTCTTCATTAATGCTATAGATAGACTGACCTAATAAAAGATCTTTACCAGTTTCTGTATCAAGGAACATTACTAAGTCTTTGTGGACTTCCTGCTCGAATGATTTACTATTAACGAATTGAAGACCTTTAATATATTGCTTCCTTATGCAGTATATCTTTTTCTTCTTAAGGTCAATACTAAACTGATTATCAGCAGTCCTAATAGCTAAACAAGGAACTCCACCAATAACATTAGGAATTATCCATTGTATATTATATTTTTCACCTATTGATAGAAAATCAAAGGGACTAGTAAATGGATCATTTCCTTTAAATGATATATACTTATTAACTAAATTACCATTATTCTCAAGGGACTCCTCGGGAGTAGTAACTATAGGTGATTCCTCAGTAGGTTTATAAAATTTGTTATCAGAGTCAACATAAGGTAATAAAGTTATATCAGCAGTTAATTCTTCACCTTTTGATTGACTTTGAATAAATGTTATTCTTAATGATAGGACTTTACAAGTAATGTCCTGAAACTGGTCTAAGTTAATTATACCGAGTATCTTTTCAGAATCTTTAAGAATTATCGATTTGTATTCGTACTGCTTAAAATCACCTTGCGTATAACTAGCAAACAAGATATTTTCACTTATAGTAGTAACAGGATCAAATGGTCCTACTACCCCTTCAGGTAATTCCTCTTGAAACTTAACAATATCCTGCCTAGTAATATACACCTCAGTCGATTGTATCAGAGTTTTTATGATGTAAGGAGATAAAAGTCTCATAATATACCTTAATTGATTTGATTGTTTCTGTAGATGTTATTACTTTATTGGATATAGTTATTCCAGTCTTATTATCAACTCCATCACTTACGTCAGTCAATATTACCTTCTTATTATCCAATAAAATTTCTAATAAAGCGTCGTTAGTAATAGGATAAGCTCTCATTACTCCATTTTCAACTGAATCATCAGTATAAGAAACTTTACTCAGGTCATAAGTCTTTGAATTTACTTCTATATTGACTAAACTTCTATGACTTAACTCTATGTATTCACCTGATCCTGAATCTTGAGTTAGGAATTCCTCGTAGTTAGTTCCTGCTGTATCTTTAACTAAGAAATCTTCATAAGATGATCCATCAGTAGTCTTAACTTGGAATACTGGATTAGATACATAAGTAGTTCTTTCAATCGTAGCTACTATATCATTGTACCTTTCTTTTACTTTATAGTACTTATTGATATCATAATCAGGTTTAACATAATCCTCGTAGTTTTCATAATAAACTTTTACTTTATTTATTACTCTTGATGAATAAAGAGTTTTATTTTTAATGAACAACCCTTCACTAGCATAAAGTCCATCTGATATATCGGTGTGAATTATTCTATTATCAGCAAAAGTTATAACTAATAAAGCATCGTCTGTAATTAGATAACTCTTGTATTCTCCTTCAGTGATTGAGTCGTCAGTAATTGCTATTTCGCTTAGATCTAATATTGTATTGTTAACTAATAAATCAACTTCACTCCTGTGACTAAAACCAGCTATTTCTTTTGATCCTTCTCCTTGAACTAGGAAATCCTCATATTCACCAGTAGAATTTAATACCAAGAAATCCTCGTAAGATGATCCATCAGTAGTTTTAACTTGGAATTTATCATCAGTTAGAAATTCGTAGATAGCTATTTTCTTTACTATTGAATCGAAGTTTACTTTAGCTAATTTATATTTTAGCTTATTAGGTCCATCAACATCAGGTTCAATGATATCTTTTTTAAATGTAATAGTCTTACCATCTTTCGAAGTTAATCCTGTATTAGCATTATAACCAAACATACCATTGTCGTAGTTAGACATCTTTTGCTTGGTAAGATTTCTAGAATTTAGATAGTTCTTAAATGTTAGTACAGTTAAGATTTCTCTTAAGTCATGACCAGCAAACATCTTAACTAGATTGCCATCTTCTTTAAGTAATCCATCCTCAACTACGAATCGAGTGATATCATTGAATAAATTTTTCATGCGATCTTATATATACTTACTACGTTAACTCCAGCACCAATGTTTAATATATTAGTACTTTTTCTAGTAGTTCCAAATTCATCGTATATAGTTCCGATTAAGTCATCAGAATCTACTCGAATAGTATATTTATTTAGAATTGAACTAGAAGTGTAAGAAAGAGTTATAATTATAGCTTGTTCGTTCTCAGTAAATATCTCTAAGTTTCTACTCTCATCCATCTGCTTATCATACTTCGAATACGCATACATATTCTTAGTATTATCAAGCATCTCATTTAATGACTTGATCAGATCGTCATAATCAGATGATTTAGAAACCAATCTAGCTGATATACTAGATACTCCATTACCTGTAACTTCTATCCAAGTTTTATTAGTACTAGTAGCAACAAAGTACATTCCGTTATCAAAATCGAGGAGTTCGTAAAGTAAAACTCCATCTCTGTTACTTACTCTTAAAGTACCAACAGTAAATGTAACTGATTCTGAATAGTAAGGTGGAATCCCTTCTGAATTCTTATCAACAGAATAAAGTCCTGGAGTAGTTATATTAAGAATGGATCCAGTGACTGTTGCAGGTATGTCTTCCGATTTATAGTAAACTATTAACTCCTTGATTACTGATTGAACTCCGGCAAAGTTTATCAAATCTTCGTCTCTAGCTGATGCTAAATCATCAGAAGAAGTTATTTGTGAAACTTCTTGATTATAGAATCCACAATATTGTAAATCATTCTGCAAATCAGTAGCAGTGAAATCCTCAATAACTGGAGCAATGGTAGATTGACTACCTACTTTAAATATTAGTAAGTCACCTTTCTCATATTCATTACCAACTATATAATTGAATAAACCTAATTGTGAGGTTCCATCTTTCTGTTTCATAACTTTTATATTTATTATTAACTATCAATTTGTTAAGGTAGAGTGAGATTACACCCACCTACCTTAA
>OCRA01000125.1_pt1 | contig 12253 bp, 10 predicted proteins | sample 1538601 | NCBI WGS metagenome assembly OCRA01 (sample SAMN04571710, study PRJEB22368) | human gut metagenome | biome: human gut; material: stool | host: Homo sapiens | place: Luxembourg | collected 2012-09-06
ACTGGAGTTCAGACGTGTGCTCTTCCGATCTATTGTCATATCCCCCATTGGGGGAAAAGCAGAGAAAGGAGTAGGACATGCACTTATTAAAAGATGAGAACGGAAATGTAATTCCACATGGTGATGGCCCTGCCCATAAACATGAGCATGACCATGACCATGGATGTGAAGAACATGCATGCGACGGATGCAGTGGCGGTTCTGACAAATGTAAGAACGAATCTGTAGCACTGTTAAACTATATGGTGGATCATAACGAACATCATGCAGCAGAACTCGATCAGATGGCTGACAACCTGGCAAAACTGGGTATGGATACAGCTGCAAAGCAGATCAAAGAAGCAGTAGCTGATTTCCAGAAAGGCAATCTCAGATTGCGTCTGGCACTCACAACAGTAAAAGAAGAGCTGAAAGAGTTTTAATCAGTGTTTTACAGACTGCATATGACATCTTGGTAAAAGGAGGAATAGCAAATGTGTCTGGCTACTGTATATAAAGAAAGCGATGATACTGTCATCTGCCGGAATGTAAGCAAGATTCTGGTAGAGGGTGAAAAAGTTATTATCCGCGATATCATGGGAGAAGAGACCAGCATTGAAGGAAAGATTCTGATGGTCGATCTCGCAAACAGCATTGTAAAATTACAGTGCGATTAATGATAAGGTCATAAGATGTAATAATCTTATAAGATAGATTCTAACTATTCAGTAGATAGTAACTGTGAAGAAACTGAGCAGTTACGATAGATTCTATACTGATAAGGCAGAACTTAATAACAAGAAACTATCAGAAAGGATAAGAAAATGTCACATGTAATTGCAGTCGCAGGAAAAGGTGGAGTTGGAAAAACCACACTGTGTGGACTTCTGATTCAGTACCTCTGCGAACAGAAAAAGGGACCGATTCTGGCAGTGGATGCAGATGCGAATTCTAATCTGAATGAAGTACTCGGCGTAGAGGTAGAAGCTACACTGGGTGATATCAGAGAAGAAATTGCCAGAGCGGAAACGGCAAAAGAAAATCCGATTCCTGCGGGAGTGAGCAAGGCTGATTATGCTGAGTTCAAATTTAATTCCGCGTTGATCGAGGATGATGACTTCGATATGCTGGTGATGGGACGTACCCAGGGAAAAGGATGCTACTGCTTTGTAAACGGACTGTTACAGGCACAGCTTGCCAAACTGCAAAACAATTATCCGTATATGGTTGTGGATAATGAAGCAGGAATGGAACACATCAGCCGCGGAGTTCTTCCAACTATGCAGACCGCTATTTTAGTCAGCGACTGTTCCAGAAGAGGAATCCAGGCAGTGGGAAGAATCAAAAAACTGATCGAGGAATGCGATATGCATCCACAGCAGATCGGGCTGATCGTAAACCGTGCGCCGAACGGTGTTCTTAATGAAGGAACCAAAGAGGAGATCGAGATCCAGGGCCTGAACCTTCTGGGTGTGGTTCCTCAGGATGAACTGGTATATGAATATGACTGCGAAGGAAGACCAACCGTTGAACTTCCGGAAGATTCACCGGTTCGAAAAGCGATGAGTGAAATCGTCAAAAAACTGAATTTATAATTCATTATCAATGCGGATATTACCGGAGATATTTTTCTCCGGAGTGTCTTCGCCCGGAAGATACACAAAACCACACTTCCGGGTGAAAGAATATATAATAGCCATAAAAGCGGAGAAAAGCGGAGGAATGGCTATAAAACAAAAGGAGGAAAAAAATGAGCGAATTTAAGATGACTACCGTTGAAGAGATGGAAGCAGCCACCAACCGTCTGTTGGAAACGGGAGCAAAAGTAGGAGCTGACGCATGGCAGTTCCGTGTAAAAAACCAGACACCACACTGTAAATTTGGTGAACAGGGTGTCTGTTGTAGAATCTGTGCAATGGGACCTTGCCGTATTACCCCGAAGGCTCCGAGAGGAATCTGCGGATGTGATGCTCACGGTATCGTAGGACGTAACTTCCTGAAATTTACAGCAGCTGGAGCAGCTACTCACTCTGATCATGGTCGTGAGATCTGCCACACACTGCATTGTGCAGCAGAAGACGGAAACTACAAAGTAAAAGATCCTGAGAAACTGCTTCGTATCGCAAAAGAATGGGGCGTAGAGACAGAAGGAAAAGATATCTATGATCTGGCTCATGAGATGGCTGAGATCGGTCTGATGGAATATGGTAAACCATTCGGATATCAGAGATTCCTGGACAGAATGCCGGAAGGACAGAAAGAAAAACTGATCGAGAACGAGATTGCACCGCGTGCGATCGACCGTGAAGTTTCCACTTCCTTACATATGGCTCATATGGGATGCTCTTCTCTGCCGGAAGCACTGGTAAAACAGTCTCTGCGTGCCGGTATGGCAGATGGATGGGGCGGTTCCATGATGGGAACAGAGTTCTCTGATGTCCTGTTCGGAACTCCGAAGCCAATCGATACAGAAGCAAACCTGGGTGTTATGGTTGCCGAGAATGTAAACATCGTTGTACACGGACATGATCCGAGCCTTTCCGAGATGATCTGCGAATATGCTGACAGCCCGGAAATGATCGCATACGCAAAAGAAATGGGAGCAAAAGGAATCACTGTATCCGGTGTATGCTGTACTTCCAATGAAGTAGCTATGCGTCGCGGTATTCCGATGGCAGGTAACTTCCTGCAGCAGGAAAACGTTGTTCTGACAGGTGCATGTGAAGCAATCGTTGTAGACGTACAGTGTATCTTCCCAGCATTAGGACCTCTGAGCAAATGTTTCCATACAAAATTCGTAACAACTTCTCCGATCGCACAGATGCCTGATTCTGAATTTATCCGTTTCAACGCTGAGACAGCAGGAGAGAATGCAAAAGCAATCGTAAAGATGGCAATCGAAAACTTCAAGAACAGAAAACCGGAACTGGTACATATCCCGGATATGAAAGCAAAAGCAACCGTTGGTTATTCTGTAGAAGCAATCGTAAAAACTCTGGATGGAGTTACCAACAGCCAGGTTGACGAAACCGGAACAACAAAACCACTTCTGGAATGTATTACTTCCGGTGTTATCCGTGGTGCCGTTGCTATGGTTGGATGTAACAATCCGAAGATCCGTCCTGACTATGCACATATCGAGCTGATGAAGAAACTGATCGCAAACGATATCGTTGTTATCGCTTCCGGATGTTCCGCGCAGGCAGCAGCAAAAGCCGGTCTGATGGACAAATCCGCGAAAGATATCTGTGGTGCAGGTCTGAAACGTGTATGTGAACTGGCTGATATTCCGCCGGTACTGCACATGGGATCCTGTGTAGATATCTCCCGTATGATGATCCTGGCAGCAGAACTGGCAAAAGATTCCGGTCTGCAGATCAATCAGCTTCCGGTAGTTGGATGTGCTCCTGAATGGATGTCTGAAAAAGCTGTATCTATCGGTAACTACGTAGTAGGAACCGGTATCGATACCTTCCTGGGTGTTGATCCTTACGTATCCGGTTCCAGTGAAATGTGTGAACTGCTGACAGAAGGAACCAGAAAATGGACTGGCGCTGCTTATACAGTAGAAACAGATATCGAAAAACTGACCGATTTGATGATCGAAAGAATTGAAGAGAAGAGAACTGCTCTTGGTATTTAATCGATAAGATCGCTCATCTGTACGATGCCGGGATCTGGAATTTCCAAACCCGGCATCGGATACAAATATAATTATAAGGTGGATGACTAATTATGAAGATTGCAGTTACCGGTAAAGGCGGCGTGGGAAAGACAACGTTTGCGGCTACTCTGGCGCGTCTGTATGCGGAAGAGGGGCGGCATGTACTGGCAGCCGATGTGGATCCGGATGCGAATCTGGGACTGGCTCTTGGATTTTCAGAAGAAGAGCTGGATACGATCGTACCGATCAGCAAGATGAGAAAACTTGTAGAGGAACGTACCGGTGCTGGACCGGATAATCAGTATTACAAGATTAATCCGAAGGTAGACGATATTCCGGATGCATACGGAAAAGTGTGCAACGGAGTAAAACTCCTGGTTCTTGGAACAGTGGAGACTGGCGGTGCCGGATGTGTCTGCCCGGAACATGTGATGCTCAGAAGAATTATTAACAACCTGGTACTTCACAGAGGTGATGTAGTGGTGCTGGATATGGAAGCCGGTCTGGAACATATGGGTCGGGGAACCACAGAAGGTATGGATCAGTTCATCGTAGTGATCGAACCTGGATCAAGAAGTGTACAGACTTACAAGAATGTAAAACGTCTGGCAAAAGATCTCGGTGTGAAACAGGTACACGTGGTTGCCAATAAGATCCGGGATGAAAAAGATGAAGAATTTGTAAAAACACATATTCCGGCAGAAGATCTGCTGGGATTCATTCACTATAACACGGAGATTATGGATGCGGACCGTCAGGGCTGTTCTCCATACGACTACAGCAAATCGGCAGTAGACGAGATCCGTAAAATCAAAACGACCATCGATAAAATCGATGATTGCGATAAATAATCGTTTAGGAGGAAAAAACATTGACATTATTTGAAAGAGTATTCAATGGAAATGATGCTGTATACGGTCTGACTGAACAGGCAATTGATGCAGCAATTGCGCAGCATGGTGAAGAGAAAGCAGTCAGCTTTCCAAACACTGCTTACTGCCTGCCTTGCTATTACGCTGTAACAGGTGTAAAAGTTACTAATCTGAAAGAATTAAAGGAAGCACTGGGAGTTGTTAAAACTCTGATGACAAGAGAACCTCGTCTGAATGACGCTTTTATGTCTGGCGTTGCTACAGCACTGTGTGCGGAATTTATCGAAGCTTTAAAATATATTGACGGTGCTACTCCATACGAAGAGCCATTATACGGACATCTGGCAGATGCAGTGATCCGTGAGCTGGGTGTACCGCTTGTAACAGGTGATATCCCTGGTGTAGCTGTTATCCTGGGATCCGCTCCTACAGTAGAAGAAGGTGTTGCACTGGTAAAATCTTATCAGGCACAGGGTATCCTGGTAACACTGGTAGGCGGTATCTGTGATCAGGTAGCAGAAGCAGGTATGGCTACAGGCGCAAACGTACGTGTTATTCCGCTGGGCAAAGATGTTACATCTGTAATTCACGTAGTATCCGTAGCACTGAGAGCAGCTCTGATCTTCGGTAACGTAACACCTGGTGATTCCAAGACTCTGATGGAATACACCATGCAGCGTGTACCGGCATTCGTTAACGCATTCGCTCCTCTGGATGATGTAATCGTAGCATGTGGTGCTGGTGCTATTGCACTGGGATTCCCGGTAATCACCAACGAAACAGAAAATATCGCAAGAGTTCCGAAGAGCCTGATCGTTCAGGAAGATGTAAGCAAATTCAATGCAACATCTCTGGAAGCTCGTGATATCAAGATCAAGATCACAAACATCGATATCCCGGTAGCATTCGCATCCGCATTCGAAGGTGAGATCATTCGTCGTGGTGACATGCAGGTTGAATTCGATGGTTCCCGTGTTGACTGTGCTGAGCTGGTTCATACTGTTGATGCCAGCGAGATCGAAGATCATAAGATCACAGTTGTAGGACCGGAAGTAGACGACATGGAACTGGGAAGCAAAAACAGCATTGCATATGTTGTTAAAGTTGCCGGTAAAAACATGCAGCCTGACTTTGAACCGGTTATCGAGCGTAAATTCCATAACTACATCAACTGTATCGAAGGTGTATACCATACAGGACAGAGAGATATGCAGCGTATCCGTATCAGCAAAAACGCATTTGCTGCAGGATTCCGTCTGAAACATATCGGTGAAGTTCTGTATGCATCCGTTAAAAATGAATTTGAAGCAGTTGTTGATAAATGTGAAGTTATTATTTACACAGATCCTGCAGAGTGTACAAGAATTCGTCACGAAGTTGCTATCCCGACATTCAACAAACGTGATGATCGTCTGAAAAATCTGACAGATGAATCTGTAGATGTATATTACAGCTGTATCCTGTGTCAGGCATTCTCCCCAAGCCACGTATGTGTGGTTACACCGGAACGTCTGGGACTGTGTGGTGCCGTTTCATGGCTGGATGCAAAAGCTACCAACGAGCTGGATCCGAACGGACCTTGCCAGGTAATCACAAAAGAGCGTCCGATCGATGAAAGAATCGGTGAATATGAAGACGTTAATGAGGCTGTTAAGAGACTGTCTCAGGGTGCTCTGGAAGATGTATCCCTGTACTCTATCATGGAAAAACCAATGACATCCTGCGGATGTTTCGAGTGTATCTGTGGTATCGAGCCATTCTCCAACGGTGTATGTATCGCCAACCGTGAGTACGCTGGTATGACTCCTCTGGGAATGACCTTCCCTGAACTGGCATCTATGACAGGTGGTGGAGTTCAGACACCTGGATTCATGGGACACGGAAAACACTTCATCGGCTCTAAAAAGTTTATGAAAGCAGAAGGTGGTATCGAACGTATCGTATGGATGCCAAAAGAACTGAAAGAATTTGTAGCAGACAGACTGAACCAGACAGCAAAAGAACTGTATGGTATTGATAACTTCACAGATATGATCGGTGATGAGACTGTAGCTACAGATCCGGAAACTCTGGTAGAATTTTTAACAGAAAAAGGTCATCCGGCACTTGGAATGGACCCGATGATGTAATATAATTAGTAATGGAAGAAAGTGGCTGACAAATGCCTGGCATTTTTCTATGCCAAATGTCAGAGGATTGTCAGCCATAAATAAATATTAAGGAGGCTAATGAGAATGCCGTTTAATCGTAAACCACAGAAATTTAATGCATCTATCAAAGAAGTAACAATTGGATGCGGTGAAAAAGCAGTCACATTAGGAGGGGAAAATGTTTATCCTTTCTACTCATTTGATGGAGAAATCACCAATGCACCTAAAGTAGCCGTTGAAATTTCCGATATGGGAGTTCCGGAAGTAGCAGGTCTGAAAGCTTACTATGAAGGATGTTCTACCATGGCTGAAATCGCAAAACGCGCTTCTGAAATGGAAGGTGCTGATTTTGTTTGCCTGCGTCTGGAAGGCGGAGATCCGAACGGAGCAAACAAATCCGTAGACGAACTGATTGCAGTTGTAAAAGAAGTTGCAGATGCAATCGACGTACCGTTAGCTGTAGAAGGCTGCAAAAACGTAGAAAAAGATGGAGAACTTCTTCCAAAAGTTGCGGAAGCACTGCAGGGCAAAAACGCTCTGATCCTTTCTGCAAGAGAAGAAGATTATAAATCTGTTGGAGCAGCAGCAGGTCTTGCTTACGATCAGAAAGTAGGAGCTGAATCTGCAGTAGATATCAACCTGGCAAAACAGCTGAACGTGGTTACTACTCAGCTGGGTGTTAAACCGGAAAGCATCGTTATGAATGTTGGTTCTGCAGCCGTTGGATATGGTTATGAATATGTAGTATCTACTATGGACCGTATCAAAGCAGCAGCGCTGTCTCAGAGTGATGCCATGCTCCAGATGCCTATCATTACACCAGTATCTTCCGAAACATGGAATGTAAAAGAATCCATGGCTTCCGAGGAAGATATGCCGGAATGGGGACCAGTAGAAGAACGTGCAATTTCTATGGAAATCATGACCGCAGCAGCCGATCTGGCCTGTGGATCTGATGCCGTAATTTTAATGCATCCTCAGTCTATAGCAACCATTTCTAAAATGATTAAAGAATTAGTTTAAGTGTAAGCGATAGAACAGGAGGATAAAAACTATGGCATTATCAGGTATTCAGATTTTTAAAATGTTACCAAAGAAAAACTGTAAAGAATGTGGATGCCCTACTTGTATGGCATTCTCTATGAAAGTAGCACAGGGCGCACTGAAAATCGAACAGTGTCCACACGTTTCTTCGGAAGCTCTGGAAGCTCTGTCTGAAGCTACTGCACCGCCAATGAAGACCATCAAAGTCGGAACAGGCGAAGGAGAGTACACACTGGGTGGAGAAACCGTTCTGTACAGACATGAGAAAACATACGTAAACAAAACAAGATACGCAGTATCTCTGTGCAGCTGCATGGACGATGCTACTATCGATGCTAAGATCGCAGCTATCCCGGCAGTAGATTACGAACGTATCGGTGAGCGCATGCATCTTGAGATGATCTATGTTAACTATGGCGCTGAAGCCGGTGCAGACAAATATCTGGAACTGGTGAAAAAAGCTGTTGCTACCGGAAAAACTCTGGTACTGGGTTGTGACGACGTTGAAGTTGCAAAAGCAGCTCTGGAAATCGCAAAAGCCGGAAAACCGATTCTGAATGGTGCAAATGCTTCCAACTACGAAGCAATGAATGCTCTTGCAAAAGAAGCAGATGTTGTTTTAGGTGTAAGCGGTGCAAACCTGGATGAAATCTATGACACTGTTGCAGCTCTGGAAAAAGCAGGAAATAAAAACCTGATAATCGATGCAACAGGAGCTTCTCTCAAAGAGACTTATGCAAACGCAGTACAGATTCGTCGCGCAGCACTGAAAGATCAGGACAGAACTTTCGGTTACCCGACTATCGTAAATACATCCAAACTGGCTGTAAAAGACAAATATATGCAGGAAGCACTGGTTTCTCTGTTCACTATGAAATACGGTTCTATCGTAGTTGTTGATGAACTGGGATATGCAGAAGCTCTGCCGCTGTTCGGGCTGCGTCAGAACGTATTTACCGATCCTCAGAAACCAATGAAAGTTGAACCGGGTCTGTATCCACTGAATGGTGCAGATGAGAATTCTCTGTGTCTGACAACTGTAGACTTTGCTCTTACATATTTCATCGTATCCGGCGAGCTGGAAAGATCAGGCGTACCTGTAAACCTGATCATCAACGATGCAGGTGGACTTTCCGTACTGACATCCTGGGCAGCAGGTAAGTTCTCCGGTACATCTATCTCTACTTTCATCAAAGAAAACATTGAAAGTAAAGTATCATGCAGAAAACTTGTTATTCCGGGTAAAGTTGCCGTTCTGAAAGGTGACCTGGAAGCAAAACTTCCTGGATGGGAGATTATCGTAGCTCCTCTGGAAGCAGTACAGCTGGTTAAATTCCTGAAAGATATGAAAGAAGCAGGAGAAATCTAAGATTTCGGGAATACCGGAAAGTGAAGAAAGACCGGAATCCTCCCTGTGGGGATTCCGGCAAATAAATATAATTAAAGGAGACACACACTATGGCAAAATTTGTAACAATTGGTGAGAGACTTTCCACCACAGCTCCGGCAGTAAACAAAGCATTTATGGAAAGAGATCCTGAACCGATCCTGAAAAGAGCAAAACAGCAGCTGGATGCTGGTGCTGTATATCTGGATGTAAACATCGGACCTGCTGATGGATACGGCGAAGATCTGATGAAATGGGCAGTACAGTTACTGCAGAGCGAATTCGATAACGTTCCGCTGGCACTGGATACTTCCAACAAAGCAGCTATCGAAGCTGGTATCTCTGTATACAACCGTTCCAAAGGAAAACCAATCGTAAACTCTGCAGATGCAGCTGGAAGAATCGAGAACATCGACCTGGCAGCAGCAAATGATGCCATTGTTATCGCTCTGTGTAACGGTGAAGGAATCGCTGCAGATAATGACGAACGTATGGGTTATCTGACAATGCTTCTGGAAAGAGGTCTGGAGCATGGCATGGCAGAAACAGATATGTGGTTCGATCCTCTGTTCCTGGTAGTAAAAGGAATGCAGGACAAACAGATGGAAGTCCTGGAATTCATCAAAATGATCTCCGACATGGGACTGAACTCCACAGGTGGTCTGTCTAATAACTCCAACGGTATGCCGAAGAACATCCGCCCGATCATGGACTCTGCACTGGTTGCTATGGCTATGATGAATGGTCTGACATCCGCAATCGTTAACCCTAACGACCTGCGTCTGATGGAAACTATCAAATCCTGTGATGTTTTCAAAGGCAATACTCTGTACGCAGATTCTTATCTGGAACTGTAAGATGCGCACAGCGGCGTACAAAGTAGATGTCGCAAGCGACCGCCACTGGCGCGAGAATGTGTCTTGACACATTCTATTACAGAAAAAAATTATAATACTGCAGATAATGAGGCCGTCGCCACTAGTCTTTTCAGGCTGAGGTGACAGCCTCCTTTCACAAATTCGAAAAAGAGAGGCTTAAATCATGTTTAAAGTAACTTTTCGTTTTGAAAACGGTGAGACCGTAGAGGGTTTTGCGGCAGCCGAAGAGAATCTTCTGGAAGTTGCAAGAAAAACGAATGTAGCAATTGATGCCCCTTGTTCCGGTAACGGTTCCTGCGGAAAATGTCGTGTGAAACTGTTAAAAGGAACTCTGAATTCGCCAAGAACCAGACATATTACAGAGGAAGAATATGCAGAGGGGTGGAGATTGTCCTGTGCGAGTAAAGTGGAAGATGATATCGAGGTGGAAGTACCGGATATCGCGTCTGCCTATCGCAGCAGAATGAAGGTTGCGGATTTAAGTTCCCCGGAAGAAGTAGCTATTTTTGACAATGCCAAAGCAGATGTTGAGGCGGCGGGAATCGTTCTGAAAAACGATATGGAAGTGGTAGATGTTACCATGGATACTCCGTCTCTGGAAGATACTATGCCGGATAATGAACGGCTGATGCGTGCACTGAAAAAACAGATGCAGGCAGAACATGTGATTCTTCCATATACTGTAATCTGCAAGATGGCAGATGTGCTGCGGGAAACTAATTTTTCTGTTCGCTGTGTGATTGGAAGAACAGGAAGCCAAGGCAATGTTTTCGTCTATGATATTTTTCCGAAAGATGCTGAAGTAGTGATCGGCGGACTTGCTATTGATATCGGTACTACAACAGTATCCGCATTGCTGATCGATATGATAAGTGGTGATATCCTTGGAAAAGCATCCTCAGGAAATGGTCAGATCCGTTATGGAGCAGATGTTATCAACCGAATCATCGAATCTGCAAAACCTGGCGGAAGACGCCGCCTGCAGAAAGCGATTATTGATGAAACAATCAATCCGCTGATTCAGCAGATGTGTCGTGCGGCAAAATTCCCGAATAAACAGATCTACCGTATGTGTGTTGCCGGAAATACAACTATGAATCATTTGTTTGCCGGAGTGAATGCAGATCCGGTTCGTATGGAACCGTATATACCGACATTCTATAAGACAAATTCGCTGTATGCATCTGACCTTGGTCTGACAGTGAATCCGGATGCACACATAATTATAGCTCCGAATATCGGAAGTTATGTGGGTGGAGATATCACTGCAGGTACACTGGTCAGCATGCTATGGAATAAACCGGAATTTTCCCTGTTTATTGACCTTGGAACCAATGGTGAACTGGTGTTTGGTAACTCTGATTTCATGATGAGTTGTGCATGTTCGGCTGGTCCTGCCTTCGAGGGTGGAGATATCAGCTGTGGTATGCGTGCAACAGATGGGGCAATCGAGGCATGTACTATCGATAAAGAAACTATGGAACCGTCCTTTACGGTCGTAGGAGATCCGGGACAAAAACCGATTGGTCTGTGTGGCTCAGGAATCATTGATGTGATCAGTGAACTGTTCTCCGCAGGAATTATCAATCCGAAAGGAAAATTCGTGCGGGAAGGCGAGCGTATCCACCGGGATAAATACGGTATGGGAAGCTATGTTCTGGCATTCCAGAAGGATGCAGGTGCAGAGAAAGATGTTGAGATTACAGAAGTGGATATTGACAACTTTATCCGTGCCAAAGGTGCAATTTTTTCAGCCATCCGTACGATGCTGAATTCTCTGGAATTCGATGTGTCGATGATTGAAGAAGTGTATGTAGCCGGCGGTATCGGAAGCGGCATCAATATGAAGAATGCGGTCAATATTGGAATGTTCCCGGATATTCCTCTGGAAAAATTCCATTATATTGGTAACTCTTCTCTGTCCGGTGCCTATACCATGCTCCTTTCCAAAGAGGCAGAACGCAAAACCTACCAGGTTGCATCCAATATGACGTATCTGGAACTGAGTACTGTACCGACTTATATGGATGAATTTGTAGCGGCATGCTTTATTCCGCATACGGATACCAGTATGTTCCCGTCCGTTTCTCAGCAGTAAAGACAGACATGCAGGAGAGAACAAAGATGGAATTACAGTATGAAAAAGACAGTAAGGAAAGAATTCCTTATGAGCACTATATGGAACTGTTTCAGAAAGCAGATCCGGCAGAAATCAGTGCAAGAACAGGGATTCCTTACGACAAACAATCACAGACCTTTAATCTTCATCTGTTGGGTGT
>OCRA01000150.1_pt1 | contig 11471 bp, 2 predicted proteins | sample 1538601 | NCBI WGS metagenome assembly OCRA01 (sample SAMN04571710, study PRJEB22368) | human gut metagenome | biome: human gut; material: stool | host: Homo sapiens | place: Luxembourg | collected 2012-09-06
GAGATAGCCAATGGTGACTGGAGTTCAGACGTGTGCTCTTCCGATCTGAAGTATGCTCATCTGCGTTTACGATACAGCAAACGAGGCGGAGATACTGAAAGCAAAAATAACACAAATCGCAACGGCGGCATATCGAAGAATTTCCTACAGGGTATGTCAGAGGTATGAGAGTTTTGCGAAGGAGTGTAAGACGGCTGACCTTATAATCGTGCTTGCCGACGGAGCGGACGGTATGGATGGCGTTATTGCGGCAAAGAATGCCGACAGGGATACGCCTGTAATATGGCTGTCGGACGATGAGGGATTCGGGGCGCAGTCATACAGGCTTGGCTGTACCTATTTCTACAAGAAGCCGATACCGCTTGAAAAGCTGAAGGAGGCACTGCATAAGTGCAGATGTATGGCATAAGCACGGGTAAATCTACAGGAGGAAAAACATGAAGAAAAAATTTGTACGGCTCATAAGTGCGGTGCTGTCTGCGGCAATGACGTTGACGGCTGTACCGTTATCGGCATTTGCCGAGGGCGAGGCACATACGCATGACGGCGAGAGCAATGTCATCACGACACCGCTTGATTTCAGAGAAAAGACGGCGGACGAAAACGGTGTCGGCTGGAGCTGGGATTATGACACAAAGACGCTGACGCTTGACGGAGTGAACATTCAGGCGACAACAGAAGAGAATATGATGAGCGTCGTAACAGTCCCTGACGGTACGAAAATAGTGCTGAACGGTGAAAACACTATCGTACAGACCGATACCCTCGAAAGCGATACATACGTTCTCAGTGCCGTAAATAATAAAGAGGTCAATTGTGACGGCACAATGACGATCAGCGGCGACGGTGTGCTGAATGCAGAGAACCGCTCTACAGACAGTATGGCACGCTCTCTCGGCGGATCAATAATCCTGAACGGCGGTACAGTAAACGCAACAGGTACTGTAAAGACAAATTCGCTTGAAATACATAATGACGGTGTGCTGAACGCAAATGCGACAACTGCATCTTTTGAGGGTGTGGCTGTCAATGTCAGCGGCGGCATTACTGTTGACGGCAACGGCAGTCTTACTGCAGTAGGTTGTGCTAATGAATCTACGTTAAACAGTGCAATATTGCTTACCAGTAATTTCGACAAAATTTCCGTCAGCGAAAACGGCAGTATTACTGTGCCTGAAGGCAATGCAGCAAGAGTCGGAATATACTACAGCGGAAACAACGGCGACGGAATGGATGCCGAAATAAGCGGCGGTAAGGTCACTGCTTACGGTGCTAAGTATGGCATTTACAAAGTAAACCTTATAATGAGCGGTACAGGCTCGGTATATACTACGGGCGGTTCATACGCTATCGGTCAAACTTTACCGGCAATAGACGAGAATGAATTTGTAATAAAGGGCTCGACCGAGTTCAAGGCTTCGGAAAGTGCTGTGACAGGCGAGGTCAAGTATAACAGCGGCTATTATGAGATTGGCGGAGCAGACGCTAAGACGGTAGTTATAAAGCCTGATACTTCTCCCCGTATAATACTCGGAAAGCAGACAGGAATATTCAAGACGGAAGAGTATGAAATAATTGAAGGCATGACTGATACCAAGCTCAAGGGTACGGTTTACTTTGATATTACTCTGAAGAATATGAGCGATGAAGAGTTTGCAGACGCAAGAGGCTATTTCGGCGGCGATGAACCCGATTTATCAGCAAGCATAATCAAGACCGATTACGGCTGGGTGTGCATGGTCTGCGATACCGAGTTTTCGGTTACATACGACACTGATAATACTCTTACAATAAAGTGCGGAGATATTGTATCCAATACCGTTCAGGTAAAGTCGAATGCAAACCGTTTCAACAAGGTTACACAGGGTGACAACACAAACAGAACGGTTTTCTATACAAACACTTCGCAGGAAGAGAAGGACAATTACAAGCTTGTAAGCACCTATACGGTTGACAGTGAAAGCATAAGCTATAACTGGTACAGTACGAACAGTGCATACAGTGCAGATGAGCTCGGTGCGGCAGTATCCGGAAGCAACGGCGAATTCAAGCTTGCGGATAATATTCCTGCCGGAAATTATGTTCTGCATTGCGATATAACCTATTCAGACGGTGACAGCACAGAAACCGTTACAGAAAAATTTACATTTACATATAAAGAATGTGCACATGAAAACGGTTATTCCGACGGTAAATGCACAAACTGCGGAGCGTTATGTGATCACAGCAATATTGACATTAACACGGGTAAGTGTAACGAGTGTGCGCATCAGTTTGTTGCTACAATCAGCACAGACGGCAATGCGCCGACAGGCTATGACACGCTCGCAGACTGCCTTAACAGTGTTACTGCCGATACCGGAGACTATGTTAAGATCTATCAGGATATCGGCGATGCATCGGCAACTGCAACTTTAGATACTATAGATGTAAAACACAATGTTATGATCGACCTTAACGGTCACAAGCTGAACAATATCAAGCTTGAGGTCAACAAAGACGTCAAGCTTGCATTAACCGGCACAGAGGGCAGTTATGTTGACCAGGTGTATGTTTGCAAAGGCGGATCATTCATAATTGACAGCGAAGCAAATGTAGAATTTGATACAATTTTTGCTGAGGCAGGTACAAGGTTCACTGTAAGTGACGGTGCAAATGTAACTGTGAGATATCTGGCTGTAAAGGAATCTTTAAGCAATGAAGGAAATGCAACATCTGTAAAGCTTGCTACGGGAATGAAGATTACTGAGATGTTGGCGTATGATCTGGACAACAGCAGCCCGTTATCAGAAAACATAATGCTTAAAAATCTGCTTTCGGATAATCAGATGCTGAAATACGAGAGCAGTAGCAAGATTATTAATCTTTATTACGGAGCAACCCGTATAATTATAAACAGCAAAACATACGGCTACGGCACAATTACTGTTGTAGAGCATACTGACGCTGACCACAAATACAGCAGTGGAACAGGCAAGTGCGAGGAGTGCGGAAAGCCCTGCGAGCATGGCGGTGATATAAACACGGACACCGGCATCTGTTCAATCTGCGGTGCGGTTGTGTCTGTCGCAATCTATACAGATGCAAACGGAATCTCAAAGTATGTAGATACCGATGAGCTTCACTCTTTACTGAATGAATACGGTAAAAGCGGTACAGTAAAGCTGTTTAAGGATTATTATAAACTTGAGCAGCATGATATAGACGGAGTGATCACAATTGACTTAAACGGACACGATTTCACTGTCAGGGGTGTTACTCCCTGGAGTGGAGGAAAGGTTACGTTTAAAAACAGCGGCAGCGAACAGGTCACATGCTCCGGTTCGGTAAGTCCGACAGTCGATGCTCCCGGCGGTACACTTATCGTAGACGGTGATATATATTTCGACAGTGCGATCAATATAAATGATTATGGTACAGTTATACTGAATGCCGGTAAGTATGTCGATCTTACAATCAAAGGCGATAGAACATTATGCGATATGCTCGGCGAGGGTAAGGCTTTCTTTGACGCTAACGGAAATCTTTTCAACGCAAGTGTTCAGGCAGGCAGTGATCTGACAGTCAAAGACCACAGCCATACCTATGTTGACGGCAAGTGCGGCTGTGGATATGTATGCACTCACAGCGATGTTGACATTGACACGGGCAAGTGTACAGAGTGTGAATATCAGTATGCGGCTGTTATCGTAAAGGACGGGGCTGTAGCTTCTGTTTATAAGGAAACTGAGATGGGAGCGGCTTTTGAAGCGGCTGACAGTGACGCAAACACCGGCTGTACATTAAGAGTATACAAGAATTATACAGGCAGCTATACAACACTCAGCGGTAAGTTCACGCTGTGGATCGCTGAGAAAGCCAATGTAGGTACGTTAACTGTTTCGGGAGATATAACCGTTACGGGATCGGGAAAAAATAATCGTATTTATGGCGATTTCAATGTAGCGGCCGGCGGTAAGCTGACATTTGACGAAAAATGCGGCGCTATGGGAACTGTGTCGGTAGGTGCAGGTACATTTGACTGCTATAGTACATTTTCTATAACACTCAATATAAACGATGCAAGCAGTGACGTAATTCTTCACGGCGGAGCTTTCAAAACAATATGCTATAACGGCGGCGGGGACAGAGCAAACGCAGAAATACTGACTTTGTTGGCTGAGAACCGTATGTTTATGAAGTCTCCCAATCCTGAGCCGATAGACGGCTCAAAAACACTGTTGAAAGACGGTTTTGCAACACCTGTTATTGTAATACCACATGAAGGTCACAGTTACGACAGCACAACGGGCAAGTGTACGATTTGCGGTAAGCGGTGCGGTCATACGGATGTTGACAGCAAAACGGGTGTATGCCTTACCTGCGAATATCAGCTTACTGCGGGCATTTCGAGTGCGGGAACAGCGAAGTATTTCGATAATATAGACGACGCTTTTACTGCGGCATTATCGGCGGAAAACAGCGGCTGTACGCTGACATTGTATAAGCACTGCGAGATCACACAGAACGTAGAAATCGGCAATACAACGGTTACTGTCGATGTGAACGGATGTTCACTCGGCGGAGAGGCAGATATAAGTGTAAATAACGGTGGTGTGCTGTACCTTAAGGACAGCAGGAAAAGCACCTACTACGGATGCATAGACGCACCTTTTAGTGTAAACGGCGGTACGCTTATAAACGGTACTGCAGACGGCGGCAGTTCAGCCGCAGATGTACTCAATTTAGTCATTAACAGTGCTAAGCGTGTCGAAATATACGGCGGCATATTTGAGAATGTTTATATTGCACACGCAAGCGGTGTAGCTTTATACGGCGTAAGGTACAACACCATCTGCGGCGAGGAAAGCAACAGCACACCTGTAAACGATCTGCTTGCAAAGGGTTATGCATTTGCGACCGTACAAGAATTCACAACTCTCCCCGAAAGTATAGTTGACGGCAGTGCGAAGACAATCGGCGGAAGACTTACAAATGTCACAGTTGTAGCGCATACTCATACATACACCGAAACAAATACAAAGTGTGCGTGCGGTGCTGTGCTTTATGCAAAGGTGACATCAGCCGACGGTACTACTGACGAGTATTTTGACAGCATTGAAGAAGGCTTATTATATGCCGATAAGGCTGAAAACAAGGGCTGTGTTTTCACTCTTGTAACAAGCGGTAAGCTTGAGGACGGGGTTAAGCTGTCAAGCGGTAAGTTTACGATCACCGCAAATGATTACGTTACTATCTATGAAACTGCTGACGGGCGGGGAATAATAATTGAAGGTGCAGATGTTATTGCCGAAGGTCATATGTCAATCAATTGCGATATATATGTGAACAGCGGCTCTTTTACGCTGCCTGAAGGCTCAAGCACCAGATTTGGTGATATTCTTATATTTGGCGGTAATGTAAACATCAGCGAAGGCGTAAATGCCGACAATAATGCGGGTGCTGATAATTTGATTATAGCCAATGACGCAACCGACGCAAAGGTGACTATAGGCGGCGGTACTTACGGCCGTATCGTTTTCGGACAGCTTAAATTAAAGGACGTGCTTGCAAGCGGTGCGCGTGTTATAAGGTATGATAACTCGTCAGATTCGACTGCTGAGAAAACAGCAACGGCTTTATTATACAGTGATATAGCCGAAGAAAGCTATTTAGCCCCCGGTGACGATGACGGAAGGTATTATCTGGTTACAAAGTGCGAGCATAAGAATGAGGACGGCAGTTATGCCTTTAATGAGGGCGGTATATGCAAATACTGTAACTCTGAGTTTGCCGCAAGCGTAAGCTATACAGCTGACGGCGGCGAAAAGACAGAACTGTTCAGCGATATATGCGACGCTTTTGACAAGGCTAATGAGATAGGTACGGCTACAGTAACGCTGTATAAGGATATTACAGACAGCGAACGTACACAGGAGATTACCGTTATGGGCAATGTAACGCTTGAACTGAACGGTAAAACACTGGGTGGTCGTTATGGCATAGCGCGTATATCGGTATCTGACGGTGGCACGCTTACTGTAAACGGCGATGGCGATATGGATACACCTATTTACGTTAATGAAAACTCAAAATTAGTCATTAACGGCGGTGGATACTTCAATTCTGTGTCAGTTAAAAAAGGAGGCAACGCAGAAATAGGCGGCGGCACTATACGAGGTCTGTCCGTTCGCGGTAACGTAAAACTCAGCGGCGGTAAATTCAACGACATCGAGATATTTAACGGCAATCTTGAATCTGTTCTGGCTGACGGTTACGCTTATAAAGTTGAAGGCGGTGAATGGCTTTCAATTGCAGAACGTGCAGAGAGCGTTTATAGCAGTTTGAATAACAACGATAAACCGTTGAGTGTAGAAGAAGCGCCGATAAAGAGTGCAACGGCGACAGCAAATAAGACTGTGCTGTACCGCAACGGCGGAGGTGCACGGCAGATCTTATTTAACTTCAATGTTAATACAAGCGACGGATACACGATAAGCGATGCCAATAAGGTCACAGTCGGTTTATATGTAGGCGATACCTTAATAAGAGAGAGCGACTTCGGCGGAAATTCATATACGTTTGCAAATGCAGATGAAATTTCCGATACTGACGGCACTGTAAAGGCACATCTTGTTATCAAGTTAAACGGATACGAATATGTGACCGATGATGTCGAATTTGAAATAGCGACCTGTACGCATCCGTATGACGCATTAACGACAGACGAGCATGATTACTATCGTTGTTCGTTATGTGATGCCAGCATAAATGCGATACTTGTTAAAACAAACGGCGACAAGGCATGCTATACCGACAATGTGCCCGAAGCATTTGAAGCGGCACAGCTTGAGGAGAACAACGGCTGTACATTAGAATTATACAGAGGTGTGAACAGAGACTGTGAGATCACACAGGGCAGCTTTACCGTTTTATTCAAGAAAACGGGAAGTGCATCTGCTGTGATTAAAGTAAGCGGCGGAAATGTCAAGATCACGGGAGATGACGGCTGTACATTATCGAAGTATCCGGGAAGCTCGGTGGGATATCTCATAGCTGTAACGGGCGGCACGGTAACGTTTGATGACATAACTATCAATGATGACAGTATCAGCGTAAGCGGCGGCAAGACTGTTATAAACGGCGGTACTTATAATAAGCTGAGCGTCAGCGGAGGTACGGTCACTATAAACAGCGGTACATTCAGCAGCATAGATGTAAGCGCAGAGGGCAAGGCACTGAAAGATCTGCTCGGCGAGAACAAGGCGTTTACGACAAGCGACGGAAAGCTGTTTGACGCAAGCAAGGTTTCGGAAAGCGATATGTCACTTACGGTAATCGACCACAGCAAGCATGAGTATGACGAAAAAGGAAGGTGCGGCTGCGGTTATCAGTGTGCACACAGTGAGATCAATGCGGAAGGTGTATGCAACGAGTGCAATGCAAAGATGTATGCTGCAGTCACTGTAAAGAGTGAGACCGGAACAACGGTAAAATACTTTACAAAACTTACGGAAGCGTTTGAGTTTGCGGCAAAGAACGAAAACAAGGGCTGTACGCTGAAAATGCTCAGAGATTTCTTCGATAGAAATACTGACATTAACGTAAACGGCGGAAAACTTACTGTCGATATGAACGGCTTTGGTGTCTATTTCAATAGCTTTAACGGATCCGGAACCCAAATCACTATACGCAGTGACAGTAAGTGTACTTTTGGGGTTGAAAATGGATTTAGCATGGACGGCGGCACTGTTACTTTCTCGGGAGAGGTCAGCGTAGTTTGCCAGAATGTGAAATTAAATGCCACATATTTCTCCTCCTATGTTGAAACGCTGAAAATTGACACGCTGATTTTAGAAGACGGTGTTCTGCTTAAACAGCTGGCAAGTATCACGAATGCTAATATCGCTAATATAGACTGCTCAAGTGAAATTTATCTTTATCAAATTTTAGCGAGCGGCAGCCGTGTCGATTCTCAGCTGTACAGCGATCTGAAAGCAAACGCTTCGTCAAACTTCGATAACGTAAGAATAATAAGATGCGACCACCCGGACGGTGTGGGCAGAGATAACCGTTGCATATACTGCAATTCATTGATCGCTGCAAGCGTAAGCTATACCGAGAACGGAGCGGAAAAGACAGAATATTTTGTTAAGGAAGATCTGGGAAAGGCGTTTGCCAAGGCAAACAGCGTTGCAATTGCAACAATAACAATGCTGATGTCTTCCGCTTATGATACAGACTACCTCCCTGTTACAGGTGATGTTACACTTATTGCAAATGGCGATAACGCCATCTTGTATAATACAGTAAAGGTCGCCGATGGCGGTAAGCTGACACTTAGAGGCAACGCCAATATTTTCGCTGTAATTGCCGAGCCGGGCTCCAGGTTGACTGCCGAAGAAGCCACAAGAATCGCATATCTCACCGTAAACGGCGGAGATGTTAAGCTCAGCGGCGGACAATATGATAACATTACGGTAAAAGATGGCAAGATAACAGATATTCTCGGCAACGGCTATGCGTATAAGAAAACAGAGGGCGGTGCATGGCTGACGCTTAAAGAACGTGAGGTGTCGGAAGCAAGCGGTGTTACCGTTGCTAAGGCACCGATAGTACAAGCAACGCTTAGCACAGAAATAAACAAGCTGTATCGCAACAGCAACGCAAACCCCACGCTGAAGTTCAACCTTGCTCTTGCTCACGGCTCGAACCTGAACGACTCGTATGTAAGTAAGAGATACGGTATAAACTCCTATGTAAGCGGAGATATAATTTATAGCAGCTTAAGCGCACTTGTAAAGGACGCTAAATTGTCGGCAGACGAAATAATTGATAAGGCGGGCAACAGCGTTGCTGCCAAGATATACTTCGTAGTTATTACCGATGACGGCTATGAAATAAAGTCGAACACTGTAAGTATAGACCTTGTTGATTGTGATCATTCTCAGGTGGTCGATCCTACAGCGGACAAGGAAACCGCAGGTAATATTACCGAGCCGACATATTGCGAGATATGCGAGAGCAAGTTCAATGCAAAGATAACAAAGGGCGACGATGTCAGGTATTATAACAATCTTGACGAGGCTGCGAAAGACGCTCAGAAGAGCGAAAACGAGGGCTGTACCTTATATCCGCTTTATAACAAGAACGGATACGGCGGTCAGTTAGTCATAACCGAAGGTAACTTCACGCTCAAGTACGCAGTTCGTACAGCGTTCTCACGTCCGATCATCATAAACGGCAAGGCAAAGCTGACGGTTACGGGACGTTGTGCGGTGACAGCGTTTGAGAATCAAGACGCATTCATAGTGCAGGGCGGTGATGTCACATTTGAGGGGCTTGCTACAGGCAGCAATGTGACCATAAACGGCGGAAATGTTACAATGGCCGCAAACAATATAAATTGCCTTACAATAAACGGCGGTAATGTATCCATTTCGTCAGGTGGGTTTGCCAAAATCATAACTAACGTCGGCAATAAGGTGATAGCCGATTATATCGATCCCGGCTTCTGGGTACAGGACAGAGGAACAAAAGAGTGGATAGATATATACAGTCTTAATAAGGCAACGGCATCATCGACAAACGGACTTACGGTACGGTTGTGTCCGATGCAGATAATCAAGCCGATTGATACTGTATATTACACCAACGGTTATTATCCCGACGGTATACCGTCACTTCAAATAAGTGCAGTGCCGTGGTATTCAGGCGAGGTCGACGCAAATGTTGCTTATCAGTGGATTGCCATTGATGAAAACGGCAACGAAACAGAGATAGAGGGTGCTACAGACAGAAAGCTGTCGCTCGAAAATCTCACAACGGGCAGGTACTACTGCCGTCTTACCTACAGCAATGCTGCAACTGCGGGAGTTTCGATGAAGTCGGACGTTGTAACGGCTACGATAACCGAATGTGAGCATTCCGGAGGAGAGGCTACCTGCACCAAAAAGGCAAAGTGTGAAATATGCGGTGCGGAGTATGGCGAACCTCTCGGTCACGACTATGTTGTAATCAAAGTAGTTGAGCCTGACTATCGCAACGAAGGCTACAGCGTATTTGAATGCACAAGATGTAAGGATTCATATATCGGAAACCGTGTTCCCGTAAAGCCTATTCCCGATGTGGAAGAAATAGCGGTTGAAAAGACGACATACAATGAAGTCGATATAAGCTGGAAGAATATAAGCGGCGTTGACGGATATTATGTCGAATGCTATGTCGGCAATCAGTGGAAGCAGATCGGCTTCAGCACGGACGGCGACAGAGTAGCGGCAAAGCTGAGCGGTCTTTCTGCAGGCCTTAAATATAAGGTAAGGATAGCGGCTTATGCAGGAAGATTCACCGCCAAATTCAGATGTTTCTATGTTGATACTGTTCCTTCTCCCGTATGGAATATAAATACGGTGAAGGCTACCGATGAAACGGTAAGAATAAGCTGGAGCAGAAACGCCAGAGCGGACGGCTACAAGGTAGAGTGGTACATTAATAATCAGTGGTCCGTAAAGACTGTTACCGGCAACAATAATATATCGGCGGTTATAGACGGACTTTGTGCAGGAACACGATATAAAGTAAGGGTAAGCGCATATAAGGGCGACCTTTACAGTCCGTATACATATGGCTATATCGATACGCTCCCGTCAAAAGTTACGGGTATTACGAAGACAGTAACATCTTCTTCGTTTACGCTTAAATGGGATAAGAACGAAAGTGCGGACGGTTATACCGCTCAGTACTATGCAGACGGTAAGTGGAATGAAAAGACGCTGACCGGCAATAACAAAACTACCGTTACAATAGGCTCGCTTAAGGGCTACAAAACCTACAAGGTCAGAATAAAGGCTTATAAGGGTGAGCTTGAGAGTGCATTCGACGATATTTATATCACTACCGCTCCGACAAAGGTCAGCGGTCTTAAGGTAAAGAGCGCAGTTGACTCAAAAGCAGTAGTTATATGGAATGCGGATGCGAACGCTGACGGATATAACGTAGAATATTATATCGGCGGTAAGTGGGTCAAAAAGACCATAACCGATAATAAGACAGCAAAGGCTGTGCTTGGCGGACTTACACCTTACATCACATATAAAGTAAGGGTAAGAGCGTATAAGGACAATCTGTACGGCGATTACAGCTATACTACGGTTACTGCAGTGCTTTCACCGGTAACCAATATCAAGGTTGTATCGGCAAAAAGAAACTCGATAACCGTTAAGTGGGGTAAAAATGCCAGTGCAGACGGATATAAGGTTGAAATTTACAAAGGCGGCAAGTGGGTCAAAAAGACGTTAAAGGGCAGTACGAATGCTACTGTCACTATTGGCGGACTCAGGGCCGGAAGCGTGTATAAGGTAAGGATTGCGTCTTATAAGGGTGCAAATACAAGCACTTATACTTATGCAAATGTGAAGACAGCCAAATAAGCTGACAGTAAAAAAAGAGAGATCGGAAGAGCGTCGTGTAGGGAAAGAGTGTAGATCTCGGTG
>OCRA01000162.1_pt1 | contig 11198 bp, 10 predicted proteins | sample 1538601 | NCBI WGS metagenome assembly OCRA01 (sample SAMN04571710, study PRJEB22368) | human gut metagenome | biome: human gut; material: stool | host: Homo sapiens | place: Luxembourg | collected 2012-09-06
GGAGTTCAGACGTGTGCTCTTCCGATCTAATAGTGTACCCATTTGCGCCTTAAAATCGGTAAACAGATGCTCTTTCGCAAAATGATGAGAAACAAGCGTTAAAGCAAACCCGAAGCGGTGCGGATTTATCGTATACTATTATATATAGCGTTTTTAATCAATTTATCGGAGGTTTTTTATTTGGCAGATCTTATATTTCGGCATCTTGCCGGAGCCGATGGCGAGGGCGTTTACAAAAACGGCAAAACCGGCTTCTCGGTTTCTTATTTCAAAAAGAAAGAAATAGACTCGCGCTATCCCTCGGGCGGCTATATGGTTGTCGGTCAAATAGGGAAGGGCAAACGCGAAATCGGTGATTTGCAGTCTGACGACGGGCAAACCGAAAAGGTGTATGCCGCAACGAAAATGCCTCATACAGCGGTAGTCGGCTACATAGAGACAGAGGCTGACAAATTCATTGCGATAGTTAAAGACAGACTCTTGCTTTGGCTTTTGTTTGCGCTTTTGATAGCGGCACTTATAATAGGTCTTATATTCCTTTTAAAGGCCGTTATACCGACAGGCGGCGATGGCGGAACCACAACGCCCCCCGCAGGCGTAATCGACCAAAATGCCGTTTTGGGCGAGGGCGAAATCTCGATTCCCGATAAAACAAAAACAAGGGGCAGGCAGATAAAGGTCTACGGTATTCCCGAGCTTCCCTTGGCGGCAAATACCAAGGAGCAAAGCTTTGTATTCTCAAACCCCGAGGAAAACCCGTGCTTCTTTGTTATAGAAATAGAGCTTTCAGATACAGGCGAGGTTATATATACCTCAAATCTCTTGCCGCCGGGCTATTCAATATCAAAGTTCACGCTGAACCGTGAGCTTGCGGCAGGAACTTATCCTGCAACAATCCATGTTAAGACATACAGCTTTGATAAAGAGCAGCGTAAACTTAACAATATGGATTTAAAAACGACCATCGTGGTTTCATAAGAAACTATATTCAAAATACAGATTTTGAGGAAAGGAGTTGCAGTTTATGCAAAAAATTTCAAAGATTAAAATCGGAAAAAGCATAACTGCTGTGCTGCTTTGCGTAGTGCTTTTGGTAACGTCGATTCCCATGGTTCTCGCGGCCGGTGAGGGCGAATATGACCCGATACCGACCTTTACCGAATCGGATAAAAGGGAAGCGGCTGCAACACTTAATGACGACGGCGGAATTACGGTCAGCTTCCCCGCGGCTAAGGTTAGCGAGCGCAAAACCGGCACAAAAACAATTGACGGGTATATGTTAGAGCTTGTTGATCTCGGAACATATACCGAAGTTCACACAAGCACGGTTTTGCTGCGCAAGATGGTTAGTCCCACCGGTACCGCACCGTACACGGCTGAGATTACGGCAGACGAAATCAAAACAAAGGTGCCTGCGGGTCTGTCTGACGATCACCGTTACAATATTACGATAACGGCGTACGACAGCGACGGCTGGTTCTCGGAGGCTGTTAACGCATACGTTTCGGATGTTCCGACTTATGTATACAATGCGGACGCTTATGCCCCCGTTACAAACAACGTTCTTGCCGTGCGTGAAGTCCTTACCTTTGATAAAAAAGGTACCGCAGATGACCACGGTTCGTTTTCGGATACCGGAATCAACGAGAGAACCGCCGAAGTCAACAATGTACGCAGTACGTCAGGCTCACTTGACTATATGCAGGAGGGTAATCACCTTACAGTCGGAGGCAGAACCGATGGTGTAGGCGTTAAAGACACGGGCAACAGCTATGGCTACGCAATGCGTATCGAGTCCGCCGCAACCACCGACAGCCCTCAGTCATTTGATACGTCATGGAGCCGTCAGACTTGGGACCCGACGGGTGCTTCCGAGATTTGGTACTATCTCGACTTCTCACAGGTCAGCGTAACGGGGCTTTCATTCCGCCTTCGTTCAAACGAAAAGTATTTTGTACAGGATTTTGACAACAACTACAGTGAAAGCAGTAATGCTTTTAACAGATACGGCGATATAATTTATTCTACTGTCGGCACCACAAAAGCAGGCTATATGGGTGAGGCCCCATATTTATTCCTGCAGCAAACGGACGGCAGCTGGAAAAAGGTTATGTTAAACGACGGTACCGTTGACCTTGACCATTTCAAGGGATATGTCCGCATACCGCTTCAGTTTATGTGCTCCGAAACCGACTCCGTTGTCACGGAGTCCAACGAGGATTTCGGTGTAGAAAAGCCTATGCCCGATATGTATGTGTGGAACAGCTCGGATAAAACTAAAGCAAATGCCAACAAGTATTATAACGAGAAAATTAAGCTTTCGCAGCCGGTAGTTGTTGACCCAGCCGGTACTTCGATATCCGATGCTCTGCTTATTAGACGCTATTCCTTCAGAATTAACAAGACGGCGACTCTTAGCGGCGAATACTATATCGACGGCGGCACAATGCTCGCTCCGTGCATGACTACGGAAGACGGTGGCAAGACAACAGCCAATTCGCCCAAAAGAGCATATATCGATAAGACCAAAATCGGTACGGGTGAAGATCCGGTAGTTAATCGTACAAATGCTTTTAAAGCTATCGAGGATATTGTGTCCGCAGGCTTTAAGTTTACAGGCTGCTCGTATGACCCGGCTTCTACGAGCCTTGAAACCAACAACGGCAGCGTAGGTAAAAAGATTTTCCTTGATAATGTATTGTTCTACCGTACAGACGGTCAGAAATACAGCGAAAATACCCTTAACGGAGCGGCAAACACAGGCACGCCCGTTAAGACATATTATGACCAGGAAACAGAAATTCCGCGCGCTATTTTCAATGCCTGCCAAAAGTACATTGAAGATCCGAACTCCTACGATTACCGCGCCGTTAAGTATATCGAGGACTTGATAGCCGGTTATAAAAAATCAATTGAGGAATATAACAAATCCGAAGAAGCCGGAAAATCCGGTATAATCGACGCTTCATTCCTTGAGGATTCTGCGCTCGATACCAAGGCGGCAGCACTCGGTATGACCGAGGCTTGGGAAAAGTACAAGACCGCCAAGCAGGCTTGTATAGACGGTAAAACCTACGGCTCTGCTAACTCGGGTGCAGAGGATTTCATTCCGATGATTTCAACGAAGCTTGAGCAGCTTCCCGATTTCGACGAAAATACTCTCGCGGTAAGCGATGAGGATAAAGCCGTTGTTAAGAGCCTTTATGAGGTTTATATCCGCCTCAACTTAAGCCAGCTCACTATGCTCGGCAGAGCGGAAGAAGAGAAGCTCTTAAAGTACTTCAGCTTCATAGAAGAAGAACTTGCCGACAACTCTGTTGTAATAGGCCAGGCGCTTACAAACAACAAGGTTATACCGTTCGGCGACTTCGATTCCTTGAAAAAAGGCACCAGAAGCTGGCAATTTGAAAACTCAAAATATGCCGGCCAGGTAGGTCAGGATTACTACTATTCTAAGGGATATTTGACATATCAGGTTCCCTTTGCTTCACTTTCGGCGCACTCTCAGGATACCGCAACGCCTACACTTATACCGACCGGCGCTCTCGGTAGTGACCCGCAGAGAAACGGTATTACAAGCTATCGTCAAAACGGTACTTCGGCAATCATTACATCAAACGGCCTTGAGGGCAAAAACGCCGCAACGGTTACCATAAATAACCAGTATGCCGAAGACAGAAAAGGCTGGTATAACTGCATAAGCATTACAAAGGGGCTTGTTGACGAAGACCCGAGCAGCAGCGGCGATTACTCCAAACTGAGAGCCAACAATATGTCGTCTGAGAGTCTCGGCGATTTTGCTAAGTCGTATACCAAAAACGACATAGGCGAAACCGACCGTCTGGCACTTGTATTCTACGCAGACTTCTCTCAGCTTGACACATTCTCAATGGCGTTTAATATCAGCTCATACTATGACGGTGCCGCCGAGGACTACACCCTCGACTTCGGCAGTAACAACGCGGCTTCTTACTTCTATCTCATTAACCCCAAGACGGGTGAATGGGCTAAATGTACTCCCAAGGATGAAAGCAAGAGAAGAATTTACGCTTACACCTCGGAGTACGGCATAGATACGGGAGACGGCGATTACCTGACCCTTTCTCACTACAAGGGCTATGTTATGGTTCCGCTCTTCCAGTTCTCGAGAGGCGTTCAGGGTATTTCGGCAACCTCTAACTATCGTATAGATGAAAAAGCCGAGTCCCTTAACAACATTTTCCGTGTTACCATAGGTATAGCGCCCTTGTCAAATTACAACGATTCGTCCGTAAACGGGAAGAGCGCAGCCGAAATGAACGGTAAGAGCTTTACAATAGGCTCTGTCGGCTTTACATACAGACAGGGTACCTCGGCATACGGCGCAGGCGTACAAAACAGAACCGGCGACGTTTCGTTCGACGATTATGCACATGTTAAGTCTCTTACTTCAATGCAGTTTGAAAACGCGGTAGCGGATGTTGATATTTATAAAGCGAACACTCGTACCGAAAAGATAAACACGGCACTTGCTCTTTATGCGCAGCTTTCGGATTATCAAAAGTCAATACCTTCCGTTGCAAGAGCATACAGCGTACTTCAGAAGTACAAGAGCATCGACGACGGCATCACTTTGCTCGATCAGCCGCAAATTGCGGTTGCCGATTTGAAACCTTTGATTGAGGCTATGCCGCCTGCAGCAACCGGCGGTTCCGTAACAGACAGCAACGCCTTACCTTATCCCGGTTTTGTTATCGGCACCGATGAGAGCGGAACAGAGAAGCCGCTTATAGATTACGGCGCATATTCTCTCACCGCGGCTGACGTACAGAACATAATCAATTGGTATGAGCAGTCTTATGAGCGCTATACCGACGAGGCGATTGCGGCGCTCGGTGCGGAGAACGTCACAAAAATGGAAAACCTTTATAAGGTTGCAAAACGCTTGAGACTTCTCGAAGCTTACCGTGACGGCTACACGAGTGACTCCGGTACCGCTATAACCGGTATTAAAGACCTTAACGCTCTTGTTGCTTCAATGTACGGCGAGACCGGTAAAGCGACCGACCTTACGACCGACTGCAAGCTTATGCCTACCGGTCAGACCGCGGCGCTTGAAAACTACCTCGAAAAGTATAACGACCTTGATTATTACGCTAAGTATATCTTAACTGATAAGGCCGACAAATTTGCAAGTGCTCCTCAGTATAAGAATTATGCTAAGGCGGCCGAGGCGGTTAACAAGGTGCTTGCCAACATCAAAACTTACACCGACGACATCACCGGCAAGACGGTTAAGGGCGGCGTTGTTAGACTTGAAGAAAAGTACACGGCTCTTTACAATACCGTTAAGGGTCAAATGGACAATAGCGGTATTCAGGACCTTACCGCAATAACGGAAGCGGTTGAAGAGTACAATTCGTTTAAGGGCTATATAAGGCAGGTTCAAGAGGTTAACGACGGTAACACCGTTAATTCTTCGGACGGCGAAGCTCTCCACGGTATTATAGATACCCTCCGTATTTTCCCGAACTTTGCTTCGGCGGTAGACAAAGACAGCGTCGCTCTCAATAAGGATGCAACAACGGGAACCGCAGTCTTTACTCTTTCAAATGCCGTTAACTATCCGGACGGAAGCTACACACTTCGTGTAACCTCTAAAAACGGAGGTCTTAAGGACACTACGGGCACCACCCACGATTACAACGTAGCAATGACGGGTGCGATTGAAAAGACCGTAACGGCAAAAGCTCTTAACACTTCTCCCGAAACCGCGGATGTCGCTAATAACACCGCTTCGGCGGCAGCTCCCAAGGCAATAAACTTTACGTTTACCGTCACGGGCGTTACCGTAACGAGTGAAGATGTTATTACAATAGAGCTTATCGATAATGCTACCGGTGAGGTTGCTGTTGACAAGACAACAAACGAGCCTGTCAGAAAAACAATCAATATTCATTTTGCCGCAGAAGACTTCTTTGAGGTTACAATTCCTGCGGAAATAGATGTTCCTTGGGGCGAGACGGAAGCCGTTGATGTTTCCTATAAGGTTACGTCTTCGCTTGATACGGGCAGCAAGGTTGGTGTTTCCGTAGCACGCAGCGCTTCTGTCGCAAATGACACTCTTACCAATGCAGCAACATCGACATACGCTCTTCCGTATACTTCACAGAACTTTACTTCCACAGAATTTACAGGTACAAATGAGGGAGCGCTTCCCGCTCAAAAACCGTCATTGACGATTTCCGGTTGGACGGACGCTCCGATAGCCGAGTATTCGACTACTCTTACTTATACCGTAGATTACACTAAAGGTTAATTAACAAATTAAATGCTTTATCAAGACCATAAGGAGGTGGTTCTATGAAGAAAACATTATCAGTTTTGCTCTCAGTGATTTTATTGTCGCTCGTGACTGTTCCGTCTTTCGCGGCTCCGGCTACGCTGAACAAAGAGAACCCCGTAGGCTCCGTAAAGATTTTTACCGGCGAGGGCAAACAGGATGAGTATGAGCTTACAATTCCTGCCGATACCGAAATCCCGTGGGAAGCTACTTCTTACGCAATAGGTAAGGTTACGGCAACTAAAATGTGGCTGTCTCCCGGCAAGACCGTTAAGGTGGCTGTTACGTCGCTCAACGGCTCAAAGCTTGTCAACACTTTGGACAGCTCAAAGACTATCGCCTACACGCTTACAGGCGCAGAGCAAATGGCGTTTTTACCGGGCGATTATATGAAGTCTTATGACCTCTCCGTGAACATCGCAGAGGCTGAATGGCAAAAAGCCGCTTCGGGTGAGCATACAGATGTTCTTACCTTTACGGCAGAATATACTAACGCGTAATAAATATAAGGAGATAAATTATGAAAAAGCTTATTTCTATCGCACTCGCAGCGGCCATGCTCGCAGCTGTTTCGGTTCCCGCTTTTGCAGCTAATCCCATAACCAAGGAAACAGAGCAGACCGGCACAACCATAATTAAGACATCCACAAAAACAGGCCCCGATTCGCCTGAGGATGTTGCTGTCAGATACACCGTTTCTATTCCGGCAGATACAGAAATTTACTGGGGCACCGAGGAGACAAATCTTGTTTACTCTGTTGAGTCTCACCTCAAGAGAGGCCAGGCTCTCAAGGTTACCGTAGCAGGCACAGGCTCTATGAAGACCGATGCCGCAGCAGGCGAGGTTTACACTCTTCCCTATACTCTTTCGGGCGACACCGCTTTCACGGCAGACAGCCCCGTAGTTTACGGCAACAAGGAAACTCCGGCCGTTGACAAAAATCTCAAGGTTACAATAAGCAGCGAGGACTGGAACAGAGCTGTTGTTGATGTTTACAACGACACCCTTACCTTTACCGCTGAGGTTTAATTATTGAAAGGAGACTACTATAATGAAAAAGCTTATTTCAATTGCACTTGCAGCGGTTATGCTTGCAGCAGCTTCGGTTCCCGCTTTCGCAGCTAACCCCATAACCAAGGAGACTGACAATACCGGTACAGCTATTGTTAAGACCTCCACAAAAACAGGCCCCGATGCTCCCGAAGACGACGCTGTTAAATACACCGTTACAATTCCGGCCGATACCACAATTTACTGGGGCGCAGAGGAAACAGCTCTTGACGGATTTTCTGTTGAGTCTCACCTTAAATACGGCCAGAAGCTTAAAATCGGCGTTGAGGGCTCAAGACTTATGAAGCTTACCGAGGATGCAAACGAGACATTGGCTTACGATTTCTCGGCTGACTCTAACCTCGAATTTATAGCTGACGGCCCCGTTATCAATCCCGCAAAGGCACTTACCCTCAAGGTTAAGGTTGCCGCAGACGATTGGAACAACGCCATCGTCGGCGAGTACAGCGATACTCTTACCTTCACCGTAAGCCTTTGATTTTGAAAGGAGATAACCACAATGAAAAAATTACTTTCAATAGTTCTTGCGGCGGCAATGCTCGCAGCGGTTTCCGTTCCGTCATTTGCAGCTGACAAGACGCTTACAAGCGACCATACCTCCGATACGGCTAAGGTTATTACTTCTACAAAAACCGGTCCCGACGGTCCCGAGGCTACTTCTTACACGGTAACCTTCCCGGCAGAAACCACTATTTACTGGGGCGCAGAAAGCACAGACTTTACATACAACGTAAAGTGCCAGCTCAAATCAAACGACCGTCTTAATGTTACGGTAGCAAAGGAAGACGGTACAACCGACCTCAAGGCTATCGCATCAGGCAATACCGCTACTCTTCCTTTCAGCGTAGCAGGCACCACAGCTTATACTTCAGCTTCTGCAGTTGTTGCAGATGAAGCTGTTAACGCAGCAGTAAACATTGCCTCAGCTGATTGGGCAAAGGTTCCGGTAGATGAGTACGAGGGCAATCTTACACTTACGGTTTCGATAGCTCCCGCTACAATCTAAGAGTCGGAAACCCTTCCAAAATACAAGGAGAACCAATTATGAAAAAAATTCTTTCAATAGTCATTGCAGCTGCGATGCTCTTGGCTATATCGGTTCCCGCTTTTGCTGCTGAAATAAACCAGTCTACTTCCGGTGGCGTCGGTAACTCCTCGGTAGTTACCGACCGAAGCGGAATAAGCGGTACCTTTACCGTTTCTTATCCCGCCGAAACCACCATTTATTGGGGCACCGAAAGTACCGAAATCGGTTACACTGTATCGAGTACGCTTGTGAGCGGAAATAATCTTCGTGTTACTGTAGCTCAGGACAACGCAAATCTCCATACAGGCGGCGGCAGACTTCTTCCTTACACTATAGCCGGTGATACCAACATAACAACCGGTCACGAGACAGTTACCAACAGCGCATATTCGGTAAATGTCAATATTACTAAGGAAAACTGGGGATCCGTTTCCATTGATGAGTATGAAGATACTCTTACATTTACAGCTTCTGTTGAAGCGATAGCTTAATTTTTAAATCCTAAAAGGAGTTATATTATGAAAAAGTTACTTTCATTAGTTCTTGCGGCGGCTATGCTTGCGGCAGTTTCAGTTCCGTCCTTTGCAGCTGAAATCAATAAGGATACAGCGGACGGCAAGGGTGTCGCAACCGTTAAGACCGATACAACAAACGTTCCCGCAGACGGTTATTTCACAGTAACATATCCTGCTGAAATGAGCGTTAAATGGGGCGCTGAAACCACAGCCTTCACCTACAATGTTACGTCAACTCTCAAGACCGGCAAATGTCTTTCCGTTTCGGTTGCTTCTGCCGACGGCAAAATGAAGCCCGCTACCGATAACGGCTATACCATTCCTTACGCCTTCAGCGGCGACACTTCCGTTAAGACTGCTGCCGAGGTAGTTAACAATACTTACAACATTAACGTTGACGTTGCAGCAGCAGCTTGGAACGCTACCATCACCGATTACAGCGATGCTACCGTTACCTTCACAGCAGCAGTTGTTGACAAATAATTTATTTAACATTAAACATTAAGTACATCAAGGAGTTATAATTATGAAAAAGATAGTATCAATTCTTCTTGCTGTTATGATGATAGCAGCTATAGCAGTTCCCTCATTCGCAGCTACAATAACCAAGGAATCAGACCCCAAGACCGCCGATGTTCAGGTTAAGACAAAGACAACCGATAAGGAGAACAACGATCCCGAAAACTACACCGTTACCATTCCTGCGGAGATCACAGTTGCTTGGAATGACACCGCAGCTCAGGACGCTTCTTACACCGTTGATTCTCAGCTTAAGCTCGGCGCTAAGCTCAAGGTTTCGGCTGCTGCTAACGATGCAGGAAAAATGACAAACGCTGCTACCGATAAATTCCTCACCTTCACCGTAGCAGGCGGAGACGTTGCTGAATATTCCGAGCTTAACACCGCTGTTAAGTCTTCGACAACCGTTACAATCGCTGACTTCAACGCTCCCATAGCTGAGTATGTCGGCCATATGACTTACACCGTAGAGTACGTTGCTGCATAATTATTGCCAGATTTTGATTTTTAAAATTTTTAAGGAGGTGGTTTCATGAAAAAGGCTTGCAGTGTGCTGTTGTCTGTTTTGCTTATATTCACCATGCAGCTTTGCGTTTTCGCCGAGGCAGGTGAAATCGGTAAAACACAGCTTAAAACTGTAGTCCCGAATACCCATGAAATTACCGTAACGTATAACGACGGAGGTTATGTCCTTAAAGACGGCAACCTTATTGCAAGCGGTGCTAAGTTCGCCGTTGACCGTTTCGATTCGCTTTCTCTCGGAGCTGTTGCAAAGCTTGACAGCCACCTTGAGCGTGTCACGGTAAACGGTAAAGATTATACCGGTAAATTGCAGTACGGTATGTTGAGATTTGATTCGGTTACCACCGATATGAACATTGTGTTCACATTTAAAAAATGCTTCGGACCCACAGAGCCGACTACAAATCCCACAGAACCTACCGAGCCTACAAGACCCACAGAGCCGACAGCTCCGACGGATCCGACAAGACCCACAGAGCCTACAGCTCCTACAGATCCCTCAGGCACAACAAATCCTTCAGGCACTACCAATCCTTCGGGCACCACTAATCCCTCGGGCACTACAAATCCCGGCGGAGATCACGAAGATCCTTGTGTTCGTATGGGTATGAATGGTAATGTGTATCGCGGTAAAAACCTTTTCCCGGGCGCTAAGCTCGACATTGACCTCGGCGAAATCAAGGCTGAGGCAGGAAAAGACGGTGCATACAGCGTTGACGTTATTAAAGACGGTTTCCATGTTGTAACAATCACCGACGAAAACGGTGAAGTAGCCGGCAAGACTACTTTCTCGGTAAGCGTAAGTGATACGGCAACAGAAACAACCGTTATTAAACTTGATGACGGCTCGCAGATTGCAGTTGTTCCGAAGGGCACCAATACCTTATGGCTCGACTTTGTCGTTAACGACGACGGTACTATTAATATTGTTCCCGGCACACCCGTAGAGGAGCCGACAAACGAAGTTCCGGTAACCAAACCGAGCGACAGCGGCAACCCGATAATTAATAACCCGGTAATATCCAAAACCGGTGAACTTATCCGTGAAAATCCGCTCGCCGCAGCTGCTGTTTTCCTTTGTGGATTGTCACTTATATTCTTCATAATTCTTCGTAAAAAACGTAAGGATGACGAGGAAGAGGAAAACACAAAACCCGTTTGCTGATATAAACGGTAGATCGGAAGAGCGTCGTGTAGGGAAAGAGTGTAGATCTCGGTGGT
>OCRA01000185.1_pt1 | contig 10877 bp, 12 predicted proteins | sample 1538601 | NCBI WGS metagenome assembly OCRA01 (sample SAMN04571710, study PRJEB22368) | human gut metagenome | biome: human gut; material: stool | host: Homo sapiens | place: Luxembourg | collected 2012-09-06
TCTGTCTGCTGTAAAAAAGAATATTTTTTTTAAAAGCTATTGAAAAAAACGACAAGTTATTGTATTATAAAAAATGTAATAAATATGTGATATATTATGGATATATAATCATAACGTTTATATAATAATTATGATTGTAATATATTTATAATTTTGAAAAAAATATATGAACAATAACACAGGCAGAGAGGATAGTTTAAAATGACAACAGGAGATGATACAGATGATAACCGTTTATTCCTTATTTTGGTCTATTATTAACTGCTGCCTGATGGCTTTTGTTATATTTCTTCTAAGAACCAGAACGATGCTGATTTCCAAGTATGGAACAGCAGTGCTGCGATTTCTAATTATATGCTGTATCGTGCGGATTCTGCTTCCGGTGGAATTTCCAAAGCATCAGTACATACTGGCAGATAATTTTCTGTATTCATGGATTGTGGAACACTTTAAGTTTATTCTGCATCCGGAGTTTCGCCGGATGGTACTGACAATCCTCATCATAATCTGGATTTGTGGAAGTTTGTTCAGTATTTTTCGACTGCTGAAGAAGTCCAGAGGGGTACAAAAGGTGATACGGGATAATGGCTGTACGGATTATCCGGAGGCGGCCGAGGTTCTGGCATCCATCGATGAAGATTGTCGCCTGCCTGTCCGCATTTGTTCAGGCATTTCCGTTCCAGTACTGGCGGGTTACTTTCACCCGGCCATCTATTTTCCGGATTATTCCTATACGAAGAAGGAGCTGCGCTACGTTCTTCTTCATGAATACACGCACTGGAGACGCCGGGATATCTGGAAGAAGCTGTTTATGAACGTTGTCTGCGTGTTAATCTGGTGGAATCCAGCAGTTTATATAATACGGAAAGAGATGACACAGCTCATAGAGTTCCGCTGTGACAAGACTTTATCCAAAGATTTCAGTGATGAAGAGATTGTGAACTATCTGGATATTTTGCTGATCAGCTTCGCACGGGCACAGAATCCGCTGATTAAGACCAATCTCTACACCATAGAGTTTGTGAACACATCAAAACAGTATACGATACGACAGAGATTTGATCTGCTGCTTCACCGCTACACAGTCACCCGGCACAGATGGCTGCCGCAGGCGTTGATTGTGTTGCTGGGGCTGGCATGGATGTTTTGTTCGTATTACTTTATTTGGCAGACGAAGTATGTTGCATCGGAAAATGCTTTGTGGACTCCTAATAAGGTTGATGAAACTGTAGTATATGTATCTGATGGAAGCAATACTTATTTAGAAGAGCAGGCTGATGGTTCATATTTGTTTTATTATAATGGCAATCCAATGGAAATACCTGCTGAAGATGTTGAGATAGGACTTTATAATGTTTATCCCATTATAGAATATAAGGAAGAAAATCGAAATGTTTTTATAAAGCTCTTTATGGAGATAGAGGAAAACATTGAAAATATATTTTAAGAGTAGGAGGAATAGTTATGAAAGTAATGAAAAGAGTAGCAATTGGTGTGATGGCAGCGACCATGGCGTTTTCTGCAATGCCGGCGGCAATACCGGCGATGATTCAGATGCCAGTTGCGGTGGAAGCGGCGGAAATCGAGCCGCGTGCTGATGTGGTCTATTGGATTTATCGTACTTTATCTGATGGAACCATACAGAAGCGCCGTTGGAATGAAACCAGAGGTTACTGGGTAGACCCGGATTGGATTGATGTCAACTAATTATTAGGAATATTTTTTAAGGACTGTTGCAGCAGCTGCCCTGCGATACAGCCTACGTCTGATATAAACAGATGCAGGCTGATTGCGGGTGGTATTTGCAGCAGTCTTTTTTCTTTTCCTGAGATATAACTTATTTCTTTTTAAACAGGTCAGAATATGTCGCACTGAATTATTTTATGTAAATCTAGTCGTTCCTTCTTCCCTTCACATTTTCGTAAGATAAAATAAGATTGACAAACCTCACAGACGTGTATAATAATAAAAACATAACATGCGGTTTGGTTTACAAGCAGGGAATCTGCTGGTGGACCATAATTGTAAATGAGAATAAGAAAGGGAACGAATATGGCAATGATTAAAATCACGAGTGATAATTTTGATAAAGAAGTGCTGCAGTCGGATAAGCCGGTGTTGATTGATTTCTGGGCGTCCTGGTGCGGACCGTGTCAGATGATTTCTCCGCTGATTGAGGAGGTGGCCGGTGAGGTCAGCGATGTGAAGGTTGGCAAGCTCAATGTGGATGAGGAACCGGAGCTGACGACTCAGTTCGGTGTCATGAGTATTCCGACACTGGTTGTGATGGATCAGGGCAAGATTGTGAATCAGTCGGTGGGATTTATCGGAAAAGATGAGATCCTGGCGCTCATTGGCAAATAATGAGGTCGGGAACAGTGCGTCTTTATATCATGCGGACGGACGGTCTGGATGATCCGGCAGAACATGAAGAATGGGAAGCAGAGCTGCCGGCAGGCAGATGGCAGAAGGCGGTTCTGCCTCTCAGGATTGAGGACAGAAGAAACAGTGCAGGGGCGGGATGGCTGCTCCGGTATGTGTTTGGAAAAGAGGAGGTCCCTTTTTCCAGAGATTCCGTGACGTTCGGCCCCCATGGCAAGCCCTGTCATGAGGCGCTGCATTTTAATCTTTCTCATTCCGGAAGCTATGTGATCTGCGCTGTGGGAGAGGGAGAGATTGGCTGTGACATACAAAAGATCCGGCCGTGCCGGGAATCCATGGTGCGGCGCTTTTTTGCCACGGACGAGCAGGAGTACATTTTATCGGTTCAGGGGAAGGAGCGGGATGAGCGGTTTATCCTGCTTTGGAGCAGGAAGGAGAGCTTCCTCAAAATGACAGGGGAGGGGCTGACGAGAGAGCCCGGAGAACTGTCTTGTCTGTCCGGAACGGGTTTTTACGAACGGCGGCTGGAAGAGTATATGATATGTGTCTGCTGCAGTGATGCGGAAAGTATCCGGGAGAGAGAAGTTTCTGTGGAGTATGTGGATGCGGTACAATGTCTTCGAATGGCGGACAACAGCCGGGAAAAGTATCGTCGATGATGGAAGCCGATTGACAATTGCTGGGGAATGCAATATAATTTTGTTGTATTTATATAGAGAAAATACAAGGTAAACCAAACAGTTGTCAGGAGGACAGGAAATTGGAACAGTCAAAGATCGAAGCCATGATGGATGGCAGGACTCTTACAAAAGAGAATATTTTAAATATGTATCAGATGGTCCAGAATGCTTCGGATGCGGAGGAGAAAAAGAATGTGATGAAGCATTCCGTTTTTTTTGTCGGTCAGCTGCCGCTGAAAGAGAATCATGTGGTGGATGTGGAGAAGACAGAACGGATTGTGAACGTTACCGTGCCGCTTGATGAGCTTGAGACATATATGCAGTATCTGCTGGATGGTCTGGCAACACAGACGCTTCTTTTAAAGAAGGAAGACGGCTCGTATGAGGTCAATACCAAGTATGAGAATACAGTGGTGAAGGCCCGCAAGATCGCCAGAGCCTACCAGCTGGAGCAGGAGAAGGCGAAGGAAGAATCTCTGCCTAAGGCGAAGAAAATGTACCAGATGGGAACCAAGTATTATCATTCCGGACAGTACACCGAAGCCGCTGCCTGCTTTTTAAACGCGGTGGAGATGGCAGATTACCGGATGGCCTGCTACAGCCTCGCCATGATGTATATGGAAGGAAAGGGCGTGGACGCTTCTTTAAGCGAGGCGCTGTACTATGCACGGAAGGCCATCGTACAGGGCGGCGTCATCGCGGAACCGCTGGAAAAAGAGATTCTTGAGAAAATGAACCGGTAGGACCGTATTTCGACGGTGCCACCGAAATTGATAAAAAAGGAAGGAAATTAAAACCATGACAAAGAAAGTTTTGGCGGCCAGCCTGACGCTGGCGCTTGCTGCAGCCATGATGAGCGGCTGTGGAAACAGCAAAAAGAATGACACTGCACAGGAACAGACCACAGAGAGCCAGGCGCAGACAACACCGACCGTGGACTACAGCCAGGGGCTGAATGACGACGGTACGCTGAAGGGCGATGACGGTGCTTATGTGACACTCTGTGATTATTCCTCCATTGAGATTCCGGAAAGCGAAATCTCCGTGGAAGACAGCGAAGTAGATACAGAAGTGGATTCTCTGATGACCAACTTCCAGACAGAGAATCAGGTGAAAGACCGGGCAGTAAAGGACGGAGATGTGGTCAACATCGACTATGTCGGTACTGTGGACGGAAAAGAGTTTGACGGCGGCAGCGCCGAAGGATACAATCTGACCATCGGTTCCGGTTCCTTTATCGACGACTTTGAAGATCAGCTGATCGGACATAATCCTGGTGACGAGGTGAAAGTGGAGGTAACGTTCCCGGATGATTACTCTTCTGAAGACCTGGCTGGCAAGGATGCGGTGTTTGATACGACGATCAACTACATCAGCGAGAATGTCACACCGGATCTGACCGATGATTTTGTCAAGGAGAACCTGAAGGAAGCATATGGATATACTTCCGTGGATGATATGAAAGAAAAGATTCGTCAGAATCTGCAGGAGAATAAAAAATATAATTATATCTGGAGTTATATGATGGATAATTCCACTTTTGAGGAGATTCCGGAAGAACTGGTGGATCCGCAGCTTGACGTTATGATGGACGGTCTGGAAGCCAGCCTGTCTTTACAGGGGGCAACCATGGAAGATTACCTGTCCAGCAGTGGATATGAGGATGAAGATGCTTTGAGAGATGCTTATTATGCGGACTGCGAGAACATGGTAAAGACATATCTGATTGCCGATAAGGTGGCAAAAGAACAGAACCTGTCTGCGACCGATGACGAGGTCAGCAATTATTTCAAAGAATTCTATAATACCGATAATTATGACAGCTATGTGAGCTACTATACAAGAGCTTATGTGAACCGTACCGTTTTAAATAATCTGGTAACAGAGACTCTGGCGGATATGGCACAGGTAGGATAAAAGATTTACGGTGAGTAACTGCGTCTGGAAGAGCGGATCTTCCGGACGCATAACTGCATATACGATTTCATAACGAAAGAATAAAGTGGGAGGCCCTGATGAAAGATTTGAAAAAGTTAAACCGCGTATTATTAAAATTAAGCGGAGAGGCGCTGGCAGGAGAAAAGAAGACCGGTTTTGACGAGGCAACGGTTCTGGACGTGGCCCGGCAGGTAAAACAGGTGGTGGATTCCGGCGTTCAGGTTGCCATCGTGATCGGCGGCGGTAATTTCTGGAGAGGAAGAACCAGCGAGAATATGGACCGGACAAAGGCAGACCAGATCGGAATGCTGGCTACGGTGATGAACTGTATTTATGTGGCAGATATGTTCCGTCATGCAGGTATGAAGACGAAGGTTTACACTCCGTTTGTCTGCGGCGCGTTTACGGAGCTGTTTTCCAAAGACGATGCAGTGGCAGAACTGGAAAAGGGTACGGTGACATTTTTTGCCGGCGGAACCGGGCATCCGTATTTTTCCACAGATACGGCGACAGCGCTCCGCGCCATTGAGATTGAGGCGGACGCTATTCTCCTGGCAAAAGCCATCGACGGTGTATATGACAGTGATCCGAAGGTAAATCCGAATGCGGTGAAATACGACGAGATTTCTCTGGATGAGGTGCTCGCCAAGAAGCTGGGCGTTATTGATCTGACTGCCACCATCATGTGTCTGGAGAACAAGATGCCGCTGATGATTTTCGGACTCAATGAAAAAGACAGCATTGCCGCTGCCATGGGCGGTCAGTTTAACGGAACTTATGTGACAGTTTGATCATGTATTTTTGCGCGGAATGCGGACAGAAAGATGCCCGCGCGGCCGTGATCTGGCTGACTGGAAAATGATTGACAAAACAGTATGATTGATGTAAATTATGTGTATATCAAAGCCACATTTTTCGATGTGAAGAAGTGGCACAGAGACTGAACACAGGATGCAGGAGGTTACATTATGATAGAAAAATATACGGAGAAGATGCAGAAGTCCGTGGAGAACCTGGAGAAAGAATATAATTCCATCCGGGCAGGAAGAGCGAACCCGCATGTTCTCGACAGAATTAAGGTAGACTATTATGGAACACCTACACCGCTTCAGCAGGTAGGTAATATCACCGTTCCGGAGCCGCGTATTCTTTGTATTCAGCCTTGGGAGACTTCCCTTCTCAAAGCCATTGAGAAGGCGATTCAGCAGTCCGACGTGGGAATTCATCCGACCAACGATGGAAAGATGATCCGTCTGATTTTCCCTGAGCTGACGGAAGAGCACAGAAAAGAACTGGTCAAAGATGTGAAGAAGAAGGCAGAGGGCGCTAAGGTCGCTATCCGCAACATCCGGAGAGATGCCAATGATTTCCTGAAGAAGGCGAACAAGAACGGGGACATTACAGAAGATGAACTGAAGACAGAGCAGAACAAGGTTCAGAAGGAAACAGATAAGTACATTAAAGTTGTTGACGAAGAGATGGAAAAGAAGTCACAGGAGATTCTGACAGTGTAAAAGTTATCTGCTGCAATCCTTGTTTTGAACATGTGGATGGAGAATGATTTTCGAAAACCAGGCAGCCGGGATGACTGGCTTCCTGGTTTTTTTGCGGACAGAGCCATGATGCATGGCAGAACCGTAACAGCATGGGATATGCGATAATATACCCAAATAAACAGCCGGAGGAAAGATTATGGAAAAGGAACTGAATGGAAAGATGTGTCAGATTCCGGAACATGTAGCGATTATTCTTGACGGGAACGGACGCTGGGCCAAAAAACGTCTGATGCCGAGAAATATGGGACATTCCCAGGGAGCGAAAGTGGTAGAGCAGATTTGTGAGGATGCCTGGGATCTGGGAATCAAGTACCTGACGGTCTATGCGTTCTCCACGGAGAACTGGAACCGGCCGGAAAAAGAAGTCCGTGCCCTGATGAAGCTTCTGCGAAGATATCTGGTGGACTGTATCGAGAGAACTTCCAAAAATAACATGCGTGTCAGAGTGATCGGGGAGAAGTCAAGACTGGCCGATGATATCCGGGAGGCCATTGAGGAGCTGGAGAGGGTTTCCGCTGCCAATACCGGGCTGAATTTCACCATCGCCCTCAACTACGGCAGCCGGGACGAGATGGTGCGCGCCATGCGCCATATGGCGGCAGACTGCTGTGAGGGCGTGCTGAAGCCGGAGGAGATCACGGAGAAGGTTTTTGCCTCTTATCTTGATACACGGGAGCTTCCGGATCCGGATCTGATGATCCGCACCAGCGGGGAGCAGCGTCTGTCCAACTGGCTGCTCTGGCAGCTGGCGTACACCGAGTTTTATTTCACCGATGTGCTGTGGCCGGATTTTAATAAAAAGGAATTAATACGGGCCATTGAGTACTATAATACAAGGGAAAGAAGATTCGGAGGTATCTGACGGAGAGGAGATTTATGTTTAAACAAAGGTTGATCAGCGGGATCGTTCTTGTCATCATTGCGTTTGTAACCTTATATTTTGGAGGTATGCTGACGTTTCTCGTGACGGCGGGAATATCCCTCATTGGAATGTACGAATTATTGAGAGTGATTCATATCGAAAAGTCTGCGCTGGCGGTGATCGCCTACTCAGGAGCAGTGCTTTATTATGTGCTGGTTTTGCTGAATCTGGATCAGTATGACCTGCCGCTGATGCTGTTGATTCTTGTGATGCTTTTTGCCGTGTATGTATTTACATTTCCAAAATATAAGATATCCGGTGTGTCCATCGCATTTTTTTCAATTTTCTATGTGTCGGTCATGCTGTCATGTATTTACAAGATTCGTGTTCTGGAGAACGGAGCCTGCATGGTGGTTCTGGTGTTCCTGAGTGCCTGGGGTAACGACACGCTGGCTTACTGCTGCGGCAGACTGTTTGGAAAGCATAAGATGTCGCCGGTATTGAGCCCGAAGAAGACCATCGAGGGCGCTGTGGGAGGCGTCATCGGAGCGGGTGTGCTGGGCTTTCTTTACGGTCTCATTGCGGAGAATTTTATCACGGAAGATTTCGCTCTGGCGCCGGCCTTTGCCCTGGTCTGTGCCGTGGGAGGCCTTATCAGTATTGTGGGCGATCTGGGAGCGTCGGCCATAAAGAGAAATTATGACATCAAAGATTACAGCAATCTGATCCCGGGACACGGAGGCATCCTGGACCGGTTTGACAGTATTATTTTTACTGCGCCTATTATTTACTATTTATTGACTTTGGTGGTGGATTTTTGATGAAAAAGATAGCGATACTGGGCTCCACCGGTTCCATCGGGACACAGACCCTGGAAGTGGTGCGGGAGCATAAAAAGGAATTGTGCGTCACAGCCCTGGCGGCCGGACGCAACAAAGAGAGATTGAAAGAACAGATTAAAGAGTTTCACCCGTCGCTGGTGAGCCTGGCCGATGAGAAACTGGCCATGGAACTGGAACAGGAACTGGCCGGAAGCGGTGTCACGGTTCTCCATGGCATGGACGGTCTGGTGGCTGTGGCCGGCGCGGAGGAGAGCGATGTGGTCGTGACCGCCGTGGTGGGAATGATGGGAATCCTCCCGACCATGGAAGCCATACGCAGGGGAAAGGATATTGCGCTGGCCAATAAGGAGACGCTGGTGACAGCCGGACATCTGATCATTCCTATGGCAAAAGAATACGGAGTGTCCATTCTTCCGGTGGACAGCGAACACTCAGCGATTTTCCAGTGTCTGCATTCCGCCCGCAGGCAGGATGTGGATAAGATTCTTCTGACGGCGTCCGGCGGTCCGTTCCGGGGAAAAACGCTGGCAGATCTTGAAAAGGTGACGCTGGAGGATGCGCTGAAGCATCCGAACTGGTCCATGGGACGAAAGATCACCATTGATTCGTCCACCATGGTCAACAAGGGACTGGAAGTGATGGAGGCCCACTGGCTTTTTGATGTGGATTATGACCAGATTGAGGTTGTGGTGCAGCCGCAGAGTATCATTCATTCCATGGTGCAGTTTGTGGACGGTGCTATCCTGGCGCAGCTGGGTACCCCGGATATGAAGGTGCCTATCGAATATGCGCTTTTTTATCCGGAGAGAAGGACTCTTTCCGGCGAACGGCTGGATTTTGGTACTTTAAAGAGTATTACCTTTGAGAAACCGGACTATGAAGTGTTCCGGGGACTTTCCCTGGCTCTTGACGCGGGAAAAGCAGGCGGAACCATGCCGACCGTATTTAACGCTGCCAATGAAAGGGCAGTGGCGAAGTTTTTGAAGAGAGAAATCGGATACCTGGATATTATCCGTCTGATAGAGAAATGTATGAATGCTCATCCGGTCAAAGAGAATCCGTCCCTGGAGGAGATTCTCGCCACAGAACAGTGGGTATATTCCTTTATCGGGTAAGAAAATAAAATCTATGACTGGAATAAAAGAAATGTGTGGAAGCCAGGCATATGTCTGTGCAGGTAAATTTTAGAAAGGATGAAGCATGTTAAGAATTATTCTGGCAATACTTATTTTCAGTGTGATTGTCATCATACATGAGCTGGGACATTTTCTTCTGGCAAAGAAAAACGGAATCTGTGTGGAGGAATTTGCCATCGGTATCGGTCCGACTCTGTTCGGTATTCAGAAGGGAGAGACGAAATATTCCATCAAGTGTCTTCCTTTCGGAGGATGTTGTGTGATGCTTGGGGAGGACGGCGAAAGCAGCGATCCGAGAGCCTTCGGGAGCAAATCCGCGCTGGCCCGTTTCTCCGTGATTTTTGCCGGCCCGTTTTTCAATTTTGTCCTGGCCTTTGTTCTGGCGTTGTTTGTGGTGGGCTTCGGCGGAGCAGACCCGGCGGTGGTCGGCACGGTGGAGCCGGGCAGTGCAGCTTACGAGGCAGGACTGCAGGAAGGAGACCGTATCATACGCCTGGACGGTTCCCGTATTTATAATTTCCGGGAAATCAGTCTGTATAATTTCATGCATACGGATACGCCGGAGGTGGATGTGACTTACGAAAGAGATGGTGTGAAAAACACTGTGGAAGTGGACCGCCATGAAGAGAATGGTTCCTATCTTTTAGGCATTACCATGACCGGCAATACGGAAGTGGGCCCTCTGGGCACGCTGAAATACAGTCTGCTGGAGGTGCGGTATCAGATTAAATCGACATTTTTAAGTCTGAAATATCTGGTGAGCGGCAGAGCGTCCATGAGTGATATGTCAGGACCGGTGGGAATTGTCAATATGATCGGAGATACCTATGAACAGTCCATCGTTTACGGCATCGGTGCGGCGGCGCTGAGCCTTGCCAGCTTTGCCATTTTGTTAAGCGCCAACCTGGGCGTGATGAATCTTCTGCCGATCCCGGCGCTGGACGGCGGACGTCTGCTGTTTATCATCGTCGAGATGATCCGGCGCAAGAAGATCGATCCGGAAAAAGAAGGATTCGTCCACTTTGCGGGACTGGTGATCTTACTGGCGTTTATGGTTTTTGTGATGGCAAACGATATCAGAAATATTTTTATTTCATAATTCACATAGTGAAAAAACAAGACTGCTGCAGAAAAAACGGAAAGGAAACCGGGAGTTTATGCGGCAGTCTTTTGTTCCTTTAGGATGATAAAGAAATAGCAGCGGTTCAGCCAGCTTTGGATTTGCAGCGATCGTTGCTTTTTGCTGCTTACGCAGCTAAATCCTCAGTTTAGGCAAAGCGCCATATGTTATTCAATGTAAAAATATAAAAGAAAGGGAAAAGGAAAATGTACCGAGAAAACACAAAAGTAATCAGGATCGGCGACCGTGTCATCGGCGGAGGCAATCCGATCCTCATTCAGTCCATGACCAACACAAAGACAGAGGATGTGGAAGCTACGGTGGCACAGATCCTTGCTCTGGAGAAAGCAGGCTGCGAGAT
>OCRA01000192.1_pt1 | contig 10795 bp, 7 predicted proteins | sample 1538601 | NCBI WGS metagenome assembly OCRA01 (sample SAMN04571710, study PRJEB22368) | human gut metagenome | biome: human gut; material: stool | host: Homo sapiens | place: Luxembourg | collected 2012-09-06
GAGATAGCCAATGGTGACTGGAGTTCAGACGTGTGCTCTTCCGATCTGATGATCCTCGTCCGGCTCATAATAGTCCTTAAAAATAGCATGAACCGTCTTCTCTGAGAGAGTTCCGATTCCCAGTCTCTGACGGTCCACGCCTATTATTTTTCTCTTAGCTTCTTCAAAACGCTTCTGATCCATATGATCCATATTTTTTAATCAATCTCGGCATGCTTCGTATACAGAATCTTAAGCAGGATAGGAGTGGAGATACTGGATACAATGATCAGCAGAATGACTGCTGTAAAGTATTCCGCACCGATCATTCCCACAGACAATCCCTTCTGTGCTACGATCAGGGCAACCTCGCCTCTGGTCATCATACCGACACCGATTTTCAAGGCATCCGGTCCTTTGAATCTGCAGATTCTCGCCATCAGACCACAACCGATGATCTTGCACAGCAGAGCAACAATAACAAATCCGATAGAGAACAGTACAAATTCTCCGTTCAAATGGTCAAAGCTGGTCTTAAGTCCGATACTTGCGAAGAAAATCGGCCCGAAGATCATATAAGAATTGATATCCATCTTCTCGGCTATGTATTCCGAATCCCGAATAGAACACAGGATAATACCTGCCACGTAAGCACCTGTAATATCCGCAATACCGAAGAATACTTCCGCTACATAAGCGAAAATAAAACAGAGCGCCAGACCTAAAATAGGAATACGTCTTGTATGCGGATATTTGTTATCCAGATACTGGAATACCTTGAACAATACAAATCCGACACCAATTGCAAACAGGAAGAACAGAAGAGTAGAAATTACTACACTTCCTGGATTGGAATCCGGATTTTTAAATCCGATGACAAAAGTAAGTACAATAATACCAATGACATCATCGATAATAGCGGCACTCATGATTGTTGTGCCGACTTTACCTTTCAGTTTTCCCAGTTCTTTCAGAGACTGCACAGTAATACTTACACTGGTAGCCGTCATAATGACACCAATAAATACAGCTTCATAGAATTTCTCAGAGCCCCAGGGTGCCACTCCGTAAAATCCCATGTACAACAATGTTCCTCCTACCAAAGGAACAAATACACCAAAGCATGCGATCAGAAATGCCACAAATCCCGTCTTCATGAGATCCCTCAGATTCGTCTCCAGTCCGGCGGAGAACATCAGCAGGATAACACCGATTTCTGCCATCTGGATCAGAAAATCCGATTGTTGCACCAGTCCCAGTACACTGGGTCCGATCAACAGACCGGCAATGATCTCACCTACCACCTGTGGTGCCTTACATTTTCTCGCAATGATACCAAACACCTTGGCAAATATAATAATGATTGCCAGATCTCTGAAAATACTATAAGATTCCATTTTTCATACCCCTCTTTTTCATTTAAGTTATTACATTATAACTTCACGAATTCGTGCTATTGCATTTTACATCCTGCTTTGCAGGATATTCGTTCACTTGTGAGCCTATAAAAACAAATATCTGCTTCGCAGCCGCTTGCTTTTATCTGTGTCTCACTAAATTGAGCACTTTTGTTATATCACATATATATCTTTTTCTGCAATATAAAAAGTGCTCAACTTAATCATTAACTCTTATTTATTCATCATCTTCAGAATCCTCGGTAGGGAAAATCAGATTTTCTTCTGCTTCGTCCTCATCCTCAGAAACAGCTTCCTGTGCTACTTCTTCCATGGCTTCCTCAAGATTGTCGAATTCATGGTCTCCGTTGGAAAGCTTCTCACGTACCTTGGCAATCTGTGCTACCTTTACGCCGTTATCCAGATTGATCAGCTTTACACCTGATGTAATTCTGCTCAAAGTGGAGATATCCTGCACACGCAGCTGAATAATAATTCCTTCGGTAGTGATCATCATGATCTCGTTATCATCATTTACAGCCTTGGCACCTACCACATCACCTGTCTTTTCTACGATCTTGTAGCATTTTACACCCTTACCGCCACGTTTCTGTACGGTAAATTCATCCATATTGGTACGTTTGCCCATACCGTTCTCGGATACGATCAGCAGATCGCTGCCCTGGGTCTGTAACTGCATGCCGATGATCTCATCCCCGGGAGAGAGATTCATACCGATGACACCCATGGACGCTCGGCCGGTGGCCCGGACATCTGTCTCCTGGAAGCGGATACACATACCCTGTTTGGTTACCAGGAATATCTCGCTGTTGCTGTCGGTGATCTTCACCTCGATCAGTTCATCCTCTTCTCTGAGGTTGATAGCGGTCAGTCCGTTCTTTCTGACATTGGAGAACTCCATCAGAGGCGTCTTCTTCACGATACCGGTCTTGGTCACCATAAATAGATTCTTGTCATCACTGTATTCACGGATAGGAATCATTGCGGTGATCTTTTCACCGGGTGCCAGCTGCAAGAGGTTCACGATAGCAGTACCTCTTGCGGTACGGCCTGCCTCCGGGATCTCATATGCTTTTAATCTGTATACTCTTCCCATATTGGTGAAGAAGTTCAGATAATGATGAGTCGTCGTCATCAACAGATCCTCAATGTAATCCTCATCGATGGTCTGCATTCCCTTGATACCTCGGCCGCCGCGGTTCTGTGCTTTGAAATTATCTACGGTCATACGTTTGATATAACCGAGACTGGTCATGGCAATAATAGTATTTTCCCTCGGAATCAGATCCTCCATGGAGATATCCAGTTCGTCATAACCGATCTTACTGCGTCTGTCATCGCCGTATTTCTCAGCGATAGCACTCATTTCTGTCTTAATAACACCTAATAACAGCTTTTCATCTGCCAAAATAGCCTTCAACTCCGCAATTTTTGCTACCAGATCCTGATGCTCGTTTTCCAGTTTCTCTCTTTCCAGACCTGTCAGAGCACGCAGACGCATATCCACAATAGCCTGTGCCTGTACATCAGAAAGTTCAAATCTCTCCATCAAACGTTCTTTTGCAATCTGGGCATTCTGACTGCCACGGATAATAGTAATAACTTCGTCAATGAAGTCCAGAGCCTTTAACAATCCCTGTAAAATATGATCTCTTTCCTCAGCCTTGTTCAGATCATATTTGGTTCTTCTGGTAACCACATCCTCCTGATGTTTCAGGTAATAAGTCAGCATATCCAGCAGATTCATGACCTTAGGCTGATTGTTGATCAGCGCCAGCATGATCACACCAAAAGTATCCTGAAGCTGTGTATGCTTGTACAGCTGATTCAGAATAACATTGGCATTGGCATCCTTACGAAGCTCAATAACCACGCGGACACCTTCACGGTTGGATTCATCACGGATATCTGTGATACCGTCGATCTTTTTCAGTTTTACCAGCTCAGCAATCTTGATGATCAGATTGGCCTTATTGACCATATATGGCAGTTCGGTGGCAATGATCTGGCTCTTACCGTTAGGTAGTGTCTCGATATTGGTCACTGCACGGACTCTGATCTTACCACGGCCGGTACGGTAAGCTTCCTCACAGCCTCTGGTACCCAGAATCAGTCCTCCGGTAGGAAAATCGGGAGCTTTCACAATGGGAAGAATCTCATCGATCGTAGTATCTCTGTCTTCTTCTACACGATTATCAATAATTTTAACAACAGCCTGTACCACTTCACGAAGGTTGTGAGGTGGAATATTGGTAGCCATACCTACGGCAATACCGGTAGTACCGTTGACTAGCAGGTTTGGATAACGGCTGGGCAGTACGACAGGTTCTTTTTCAGTATCATCAAAGTTCGGTACAAAATCTACGGTATTCTTACCGATATCTGCCAGAAGCTCCATGGAAATCTTGGAAAGTCTTGCCTCGGTATAACGCATTGCTGCAGCACCGTCACCATCCATGGAACCGAAGTTACCGTGGCCATCTACCAGAGGATAACGGGTAGACCAGTCCTGTGCCATATTAACCAATGCACCGTAGATGGAGCTGTCACCATGAGGATGATATTTACCCATGGTATCACCGACAATACGGGCACTCTTACGATGCGGCTTGTCGGGACCATTGTTCAGTTCGATCATAGAATAGAGTACACGTCTCTGTACCGGCTTCAGACCATCCCTCACATCCGGAAGCGCACGGGATGCGATAACACTCATGGCATAGTCGATATAGAAAGTTTCCATTTTTTCTTTCAGATCGACTTCATGGATTTTATCAATCTCAGCCTCCGAAGGCTTATCAAAAATATCGTCGTTCATGTTTCCTCACAATCTGTCGTAAAATACGACTCTCTATTATTAAATACCGTAACTATTCAGAGCCTGATAACGGCTCTGAATAGTTATTAGATGTCCAGATTCTTAACAAACTGAGCATTTTCTTCGATGAATTCTCTTCTGGGTTCTACCTTGTCACCCATCAGTGTGGTAAAGGTCAGATCCAGTTCGGATTCCGTCTCTTCATCGTAGTTGACTCTGAGCAGAATACGTCTCTCCGGATCCATGGTGGTCTCCCAGAGCTGTTCCGCATCCATCTCACCCAGACCTTTGTAACGCTGGATCTTGTTGTTCTGGTCACGACCTACTTCAGAGAGAATGCTGTCCAGTTCTTCATCACTGTAGGCATACCATACCTTCTTGTTCTTCTCCAGCTTATACAGAGGCGGCTTCGCCAGGAATACATGTCCCTGCTTGATCAGCTCCGGCATAAACCGATAGATGAAAGTCAGCAGAAGAGTACTGATATGCGCACCGTCTACATCGGCATCGGTCATCAGAATGATCTTGTTGTAACGAAGCTTGGAAATATCAAAATCCTCATGGATTCCGGTACCAAAAGCAGTGATCATTGCCTTGATCTCAGCATTGGCATAAATCTTATCCAGTCTTGCCTTTTCTACATTCAGTATCTTACCACGCAGGGGCAGGATAGCCTGTGTTGCACGGGAACGTGCTGTCTTCGCACTTCCTCCTGCGGAGTCTCCCTCTACGATGTAAATCTCGCAGTTCTTCGGATCCTTATCGGAACAGTCTGCCAGCTTACCGGGCAGAGCCATGGTATCCAGAGCGGTCTTTCTCCTGGTGAGGTCTCTTGCCTTTCTGGCTGCCTCTCTGGCACGCTGTGCCAGAATCGACTTCTCACAGATGGACTTTGCAATCTGCGGATTCTGCTCTAAGAAATAAGTCAGCTGCTCACTGACAATATTGTCAACAGCGCCTCTTGCCTCACTGTTACCCAGTTTCTGCTTGGTCTGTCCTTCGAACTGAGGATCCTCGATCTTGACACTGACAATGGCAGTCAGGCCCTCACGGATATCTTCACCGGACAGATTCGGCTCACTGTCTTTTAACAGCTTTGCGCTTCTTGCGTAATCGTTAAATGTCTTCGTAATGGCATTACGGAAGCCCTGTAAATGAGTACCTCCCTCGGGAGTATTGATGTTATTTACAAAGCTGAATACGCTCTCGTTATAAGAATCATTGTGCTGGAAGGATACTTCCACGTACACATTATTCTTCTCACCCTCAAAATACAGAATGTTTTCGTATAAAGGCTCCTTACTTTTGTTCAGGTAAGCAACAAATTCCTTGATACCACCTTCATAGTAGAACTCAACGACTTTCTGCTTCTTACCATTTTCCAGAGTAATGGTATGTATCTTACCGATCTTGCCGCCGGTATGGGCTTTGGTGGATTCCTCGGACGTAGCAAAAGCATCTGCAAATGCTTCAGAGTCATTTGCTGTATCCGCAGAAGCTGAAGTTTCTTTGGAAGTCATTGCTTCTGTGGATGCTCCTGCTTCCATGGCATCTTCCTGTGCCCTCTGTAACAGTTCACTGATCTGCTTCTTTTCGTGCTCTGTAGACATAGCTTCCACAGCTGCACTGTCAACGACAGAACCACCTTCCAGAAAAGTTTCCTCTTCAGTACGATTATCTCTTAAAATGATGCGCAGCCCCTTGGTCAGGAATGCCATCTCTCTGAGTCTTCTCTTCAATACATCAAAATCATATACCGTTGTCTCAGTAAAAATCGTATCATCTGGCAGGAAAGTAACTTTCGTTCCGGTCTTTTCCATAGGGCAGGTGCCGATTTCTTTCAGAGCATAGCATACATGACCTCTCTCATAACGCTGCTTATATACCTTGCCACCCTGGCAAATTTCTACTTCCAGCCAGTTGGAGAGGGCATTTACAACAGAGGCACCTACACCGTGCAGACCACCGGATACCTTGTATCCCCCACCGCCAAACTTACCGCCGGCATGCAGAATCGTAAATACGACTTCTACTGCAGGGATACCTGCTTTGTGATTGATGCCTACCGGAATTCCTCGTCCGTTATCAATAACGGTGATGGAATTGTCTTCATTGATGGTTACATCAATGGTATCACAGAATCCTGCCAGTGCTTCATCCACCGCATTGTCTACGATCTCATATACCAGATGATGCAGTCCTCTGCTGGATGTGGTACCAATATACATTCCCGGACGCTTTCTTACAGCTTCCAGACCTTCCAATATCTGAATCTGATCCGCGCCATATTCATGTTCTACCGCGGTATTGTTCATATTTTCTTCGCTCATGATTCCTCACATTCTGCCCTACAGGCTGCCAAAATTATACTCATCTGCCGGAGTTTCTTCCGGTTCCGATTTCAGTCCCATATTTTCATTTACACAGGTGACAGTTCCAGCGGATACTTTGAATACCCGGTTGATTTCAAACCGGTTATTTACAAATTCCTCCAGACCGGTACAGGTAATGATGGTCTGAATATCCCCGATACTGTTCAACAGATAGTTTTGCCGGTTACTGTCCAGTTCAGACAATACATCATCAAGTAATAATACCGGCGTATCTTTCGTAATCCTTTTTACCAGCTCGATCTCGGATAATTTCAAGGAAAGAGCAGCAGTACGCTGTTGCCCCTGGGATCCGAACTTACGGATATCCACGTCCCCTACCAGAAAAGAAAAATCATCTCTGTGGGGTCCCACAGATGTCATCTTTGCCCGCATATCCCGGTCCTGACTGTTTCTCAGCTTACTTTCAAATTCATCCAGTTCCACATCCGGCTCATACTGGATACGGATTTCTTCCCGCCCACCGGACAATTTTTTATGAATCTCATAAATGATCTCATTGAGCTGTTCCACGAACAGCTTTCTTCTCTCTATGATCTTACTTCCGTAAGACACCAGCTGCATATCCCAGATAGTCAGAGTTTCCTTCAGATCCGGATTCATATACATATCTTTGAGAAGCTTGTTACGCTGATTGACAATTTTGTTGTAATGATTGAGATTGTAGAGATAGAAATTGTCCAGCTGACACAGTTCCATATCTACAAATCTTCTCCGCTCAGAGGGACCATTTTTAATGATTCCCAAGTCTTCCGGAGAAAAAAACACAACATTACAAAGCCCCAGAAGATCCGCTGCTTTCTTGATCTTCTGACCATCTATGGCAATTCCTTTGGATTTGGACTTTCTCAGATGCATATCCACACGGATTTCTTTACCGTCTTTCTCGAGATAAGTTCTGATATGTGCCTCTTCCTTGTCGAAATTAACGATTTCTCTGTCCTTGCTTCCCTTATGCGATTTTGTGGTGGCAGCTACATAGATTGCTTCCAGAATATTGGTCTTGCCCTGCGCATTGTCTCCGTAGAGGATATTTGTCCCCCGGTCAAACTGCAGGACAAGAGAATCATAATTCCTGTAATCTGCCAATTCGATTGATTTGATGATCATAGTAACCTGCTTATTCTATCACGATGGTCTCGCCATCATATTCCACTTTATCTCCGGATACCAGCTTTTTGCCACGCTGTAATTCCGTCTGTCCGTTCACCTTTACCAGGCCATCCTGTACGGCGAACTTGGCATCCACACCGGATTCTACCACACCGGCTGCCTTTAATGCCTGACCAAGCTTAATATAATCATCCTTTAAACGGATCGTATGCATTGATTTAACCTCTGTTCTTAAGTTTAAGCAACTGTTGTAAAGTTCACGGGAAGGATCAGGTAAATATAGCTTTCCTCTGCATTCTTGATAAAACAGGGTGCCTTGGGATTTACCATATAAAGATCCACTTCCTCATCATCGATGACACGGAGAGCATCAATCAGGAACTTGGGGTTGAATCCAATCATCAGATCCTTACCCTGTTTCTGAATATCTATTTCTTCGTTCATGCTTCCCAGAGCGGAATTGATTTTAAGTTCCATTCCACTGTCTGTGATATTTACGATAATAGGTTTCTTATCGCCCTCCTTTACCAGAAGAGTAGCACGATCGATACAGCTTAAGAACTCTTTCTTGTTGACTCTTACTTTGGTCTCATAATCGCTGGAAAGCATCTGGTCGATCTTAAAATATTCTCCCTCGATCAGACGGGATACTACAACGGTCTTATCAAATTCAAATACAATATGTTTTTCCGTAAAGGAAATCGTTACATCACTGTCTGCATCTCCGGGTAAAATCTTACTTACCTCGTTCAGAGTCTTGCCGGGAACAACTACCTTTTTCGGAGAATAGCTGTTCTTCAGCTGGATCTTACGAATGGAGATACGGTGTCCGTCCAGGGACACGATCTTGAACTCTTCTCCGTTAATATCAAAAAGTTCACCTGTCATCAGCTTATTGTTATCATTGTCAGAGATAGAGAAGATGGTCTGTCTTACAACCTCTTTCAGTGTAAACTGACTCATGACAATACTGTCATCTTTTTCTACTGCCGGTAAATAAGAGAAATCTTCACCAGATTTACCGATGATCGTGAATTTTGCTTTTTCACAGGTAATAACTACCTTGAAGGAAGCATCAGTCTCAATGGTAATGTCACTGTCAGGAAGTTTACGTACGATTTCCAGGAACATTTTTGCATCCAGAGCAATGATACCCTTTTCTACGATCTGTCCTTCTATGGTAGTCTCGATACCAAGTTCCATATCGTTGGCAGTTAACTTGATCTCTCCATTGGTAGCATCTACTAAAATACATTCCAGAATAGACATGGTAGTCTTACTGGGAACAGCTTTTGATACAGTTTGTACGCCATTTAAAAGATTGGCTTTCGAACAGACTAATTTCATGTGTGCATAACTTCCTTTCTGGTTGATTTGCGTACGCGCGGATACGCGTTGTATAAAAATATTAAAAGAATTTCGTAGTCACCTTAATAAGGGGTGTTGATATGTGCATAACCAGTCTTATTATACTATTTTTCAAGGCAAAATGGAATGGAAATCTTAGTGGATTTGGCAGAATAACCTAAGAATAACTCTCAGATTATTCACACCGTCCAGATTCTGTTCCGAAACCTTAAAACAAGTTATCAACAGGTGAGCACCGTTTATTCCAAAGATATACACAACTTGTCCTCAGAATAAGAAAAATTATTAACAGATATCTTCTAAGAAGGATTTATCTTCTTTGTAATAATATCGATTTTATTACGAAGTTCTTCGTTCGTCTGGATCTCCGCAGACACTTTATTTACGCCGTGAATGATCGTTGTATGGTCTTTTTTGCCCAAAAGCTTTCCTATATTAGTGAAGGAGGTATCCGTCAGCTCTCTGCACAGATACATTACGACCTGACGGGGCTGTACGAACTCGGAATTTCTCTTCTTGGAAGTAATATCTTCCGGCTTTACACCAAAATGCTCTGCCACTACATTAATAATGAGAGTAGGAGTGATCTCCTTTGGCTTGTTGGGGTAGATGACATCCTTCAGGGCTTCTTCGGCCAGAGAGAGTGTCAGATCTACCTTATTTAATTTTGCAAAAGCAATGATCTTGTTAAACGCGCCTTCCAGTTCACGAATATTGGATTTAATATTTGTGGCAATGTATTTGATGATCTCTTCATCAATCTGACGATCGTAGGTCTCTGCATTTTTCCGTAAAATTGCCATTCGGGTCTCATAATCGGGCGGCTGGATATCAGCAATCAGGCCCCATTCGAAACGGGAACGGAATCTTTCATCCAGAGTTTCCATTTCCTTGGGCGGTTTATCGGAAGACAGAATGATCTGTTTATGGGCAGCATGCAAGGCATTGAAGGTATGGAAGAATTCCTCCTGGGTACTTTCCTTACCTATAATAAATTGTACGTCATCGACCATGAGAACATCCACGTTACGGTATTTCTCACGCAGCTTGGTCATGGAAGCCGCATTACCACTACGAATGGATTCGATTACTTCGTTTGTGAATTCCTCACTGGTAACGTAGAGAACCTTTTTGTCCGGATCCTGTTCTAAAATAAAATGTCCGATGGAATGCATCAGGTGAGTCTTGCCCAGACCGGGACCTCCATATAAATAGAGAGGATTGTAGACTTCTCCCGGAGATTCCGCTACCGCAAGGGATGCGGAATGAGCAAATTTGTTATTACTTCCCACGACAAAGGTATCAAATTTGTACTTAGGGTTCAGATGGGCATCTTCATAATTAATACCATAGATCTGATTGGGAACAGCCATTTCATTCTCAGCAGGTTCTTCTGCCTTGACATCCTTCTCCAGGATAAAGTTGATATCATAAGGATGATCGAACATTTCGGTAATAGTTACCTGAAAAAAGCTCTTATATTTTGATGAAATGTAATTCAGGGCATGGGCCTGGTCCGAGGGAATGATAATGCTCACTACATCATTCACTACATTATGAAACTCCAAAGGCTCCACCCATGTATGATAAGAAATGTCAGAGAGACTGTATTCTCTTCTGACAGCTTCTTTGACAGTTGTCCAGTTTTCTTTGATTGCGTCCATTGATTTCAGATCGGAAGAGCACACGTCTGAACTCCAGTCACCATT
>OCRA01000195.1_pt1 | contig 10760 bp, 10 predicted proteins | sample 1538601 | NCBI WGS metagenome assembly OCRA01 (sample SAMN04571710, study PRJEB22368) | human gut metagenome | biome: human gut; material: stool | host: Homo sapiens | place: Luxembourg | collected 2012-09-06
AGTTCAGACGTGTGCTCTTCCGATCTGGGTTTTGTTTGTGAAGGAATAAGAGGGGTTATTCCCTCGATTTTTTATCATTAAAAAATGGAATGCGTTCCATAATGTGAAATATGTGGCGGAGAGATTTTGCTTACATAATTTTTCACAAAACATTGCAGAGCTGTCAGGAACAGCTCTGACTATAAAAGGAGGTGCAAAGGAGTATGTGGACTCAGTCAACCATGAGCTTTCCAGAGTCTATCGTAGTTTCTGCGCTTGGGCTTTCCGTTGTATTTGTTACATTGATTGCCCTTGCTCTGGCGATTATCTTTATTTCAAAGATTCTGCGCTTAATTATCAAGGATGAGGCGAAGAAGCCGGCAGCGGCTCCGGTTCAGCAGACAGCCGTTTCCGATGAAGCTGACAAGGAGACGCTGGCAGTGCTTATGGCTACCATCGGTGTAGATCTGGATTTGCCGCCAGAACAGTTTAAAATTGTGAACGTCAGGGAGATCAATTAAGAAGTGACGGATTTCATGGTACGTCTTTTGAGAGAAAGGGTTTTCACAGAAAACCGGCCAGAAAATTAATTGAAAAGGTTCACTATTTGGGAATGAAAGGAAGGTTCAACAATGAAATACACAGCCACACTTAATGGAAAACAGTATGAAGTGGAACTCGAGAGAGTAGCTGAGTACAGCCCGATTCCGCGCTACGGCGAGGCGCCTGCAGCGGCTCCGGCTCCAGCAGCAGCTCCGGCACCTGTTCAGGCAGCTGCCCCAGCAGCAGCACCAGCACCTGCAGCAGCTCCGGCTCCGACGGGTAAGAGCACAAATGTAGAGGCTCCAATGCCAGGAAAGGTTCTGGATATCAGAGTGACTCCAGGCCAGGCAGTGTCCTACGGTCAGGTGATCATGACAATGGAAGCGATGAAGATGGAGACAGAGATTGTGGCTCCGGCTGACGGAATCGTAACATCTATTCTTGTTAAGGGCGGCGATATGGTAGAGACAGGCGCAGCGCTGGTTGTTTTAAGTGAGGCTGCAGCGGCAGCCCCAGCCCCAGTTCCAACACCGGCTCCAACACCGGCTCCAGCCCCAACACCTGCCCCGGCTCCAGCACCTGCCCCGGCTCCAGCCCCAACACCTGCAGCGGCACCAGCTCCGGCTCCAGCAGCAGGAGCAACTACAATCGAAGCTCCGATGCCAGGAAAAATTCTGGATGTAAAGGTAAATCCAGGTCAGGCAGTATCCTACGGCCAGGTTGTGCTGACAATGGAAGCGATGAAGATGGAGACAGAGATTGTTGCCCCGGCAGACGGTACGGTTGCTTCTGTTCTTGTTAAGAGCGGTGATATGGTAGAAACAGGTGCAGCCCTTGTATCTCTGAATTAGTAAAACAGTTCGTAAGTGAAAGGATGAAATCTGATTATGAAGTATGTAGCTACGATTAACGGAAAAAGATACGAGGTTGAGGTGGAAAAGGTAGATGCCTACAAATCTCTGGATCGCAATGGAGCAGCAGCTCCCAAGGCGCCTGTTCTGGCTGCCACACATGCGGCAAGACCGGCGGCACCAGCCCCGGCTCCGGCAGCAGCACCAGCACCAGCACCTGCAGCAGCACCAGCTCCGGCAGCAGCCCCGGCTCCAGCACCTGCAGCAGCAGGCGGAACTACAGTGGAGGCTCCAATGCCAGGAAAGATTCTCACTGTTAAGGCCTCTGTAGGACAGGCTGTCAAATTTGGAGAGCCGTTAGTAATCATGGAAGCTATGAAGATGGAAACTGAGATTGTTGCTCCGGCAGACGGCACAGTAAGCCAGGTTCTGGTAAATACAGGCGATACTGTGGACACGGGAGCCGCTATGGTTATCCTGAACTAGGAGGTACGTGATGAACTTTTTTGAAATTTTAAAGGAAATGCTGGCACAGTCCGGTTTTGCAGCACTTACCTGGCAGAACTGCGTAATGTTCGTTGTTTCCTTTATCCTCTTATATCTTGCTATTAAAAAGCAGTTTGAGCCGCTGCTGCTCCTTCCGATTGCCTTTGGTATGTTCCTTGCAAACCTGCCATTAGCAGATCTGATGAAGGAGTCAGAACCCTGGTATACTCAGGGCGTGCTCCGAATCATGTACGGCGGAGTAAAGTCCAGCCTGTTCCCCTGTCTGATCTTCCTCTGCGTAGGAGCGATGACAGACTTTGGTCCGCTGATTGCAAATCCGGTCAGCCTTCTTCTGGGAGCTGCCGCACAGTTTGGTATTTACATCGCATTCATGCTGGCGAATGCAACCGGCCTCTTTACAGTAGGTGAGGCCGCAGCTATCGGCATCATCGGAGGAGCTGACGGTCCGACAGCTATCTATATCGCAAACAATCTGGCACCGGATTTGGTTGCGCCCATTGCGGTTGCCGCTTATTCCTACATGGCGCTGATTCCTATGATTCAGCCGCCGATCATGAAGCTTCTCACAACAAAGAAGGAGCGCGCTATCGTGATGAAGCAGCTTCGCAAGGTGAGCAAGGTGGAGAAGGTAGTATTCCCGGTTTTCGTAGTATTATTCTGCTCCTTACTGCTCCCGTCCGTTGCACCGCTTCTCGGTATGCTGATGCTTGGAAACCTGTTCCGTGAGTCCGGCGTGGTAGAGCGTCTGTCTGACACAGCTCAGAACGCTCTGTGCAACATCGTAACAATCATGCTGGGAACTACCGTAGGCGCTACAGCAAACGGAGAGATTTTCCTTCGTCCTCAGACTCTGGCGATCGTCGCTATGGGACTTATCGCTTTCTGCTTCTCCACAGTGGGCGGTGTGCTTCTCGGAAAGCTGCTCTGCTTCCTGACAGGCGGAAAGATCAACCCGTTAATTGGTTCTGCAGGTGTTTCTGCTGTTCCGATGGCAGCCCGTGTATCCCAGACAGTAGGTTCTAAGGAAAATCCGACAAACTTCCTGTTAATGCATGCTATGGGACCGAACGTAGCTGGAGTTATCGGCTCTGCAGTTGCAGCCGGCTTCTTCATGCTGATTTTCAAGTAAAAGATTGATTAGGAAGATGACGCTCAGGACGCCGCGCTGTAATTTACGGCGCGGCATTCCGAACGGTTATCCATACATAAGGTAACAATGGTGTTTACCAAAAAATTATAAAGGAGGCTTTATTGTGGCTAATAAAGTAATGACATTACAAGAGGCAGTTGCAAAGTTTGTTGAAGATGGCGACGCTATCTCCTTCGGCGGCTTTACAACAAACAAGAAACCTATGGCTGCTGTTCGCGAGATTCTGCGCCAGGGCAAGAAAGACTTCATCGCATATGCAGGTCCTGCCGGATCTGACTGGGATATGCTGATTGGAGAGGATCGCGTAAAAGCGTACATCAACTGCTATACAGCTGACTCCGGTGTTACCAACGTTTCCCGTCGTTTCCGCAAAAAAATCGAGGCCGGCGAGCTGATCTATGAGGACTACTCCCAGGATGCCATCATGTACATGCTTCACGCTGCTTCCTTAGGTCTTCCATTCTTACCGGTACGTTTTATGATCGGTTCCGGACTGGTTGATGAGTGGGGAATCACAAAGGAAGTGCGCCAGACTATCGACAAGCTGCCGAACGACAAATTTGTGTACATGGACAACCCATTTAACCCAGGTGAGAAGACCGTATGCCTTCCAGTTCCGCAGCTGGATACAGCAATCATCCACGTACAGAAGGCTTCACCTGACGGAACCTGCATTCTGCTCGGCGACGAGTTCCACGATGTAGATATTGCTGTTGCAGCTAAGAAGGTTATCGTTACATGTGAGGAGCTGGTAAGCAACGAAGTGATCCGCAGAGATCCAACCCTTACAAAGATTCCGTGCTTCGCAGTTGACGCTGTCTGCGTTGCTCCTTACGGCGCATACCCGACACAGTGCTACGGCTACTATGATTATGACAACAGCTTCCTGAAGGCTTATGGCGCAGCCAGCAAGACAGAGGAGGATTTCAAGGCATTCTTAAAAGAGTACGTTTACGACGTGAAAGACAATGAAGAGTTCCTTGAGAAGATCGGTGTAAATCGTCTCCTTAAGTTAAAAGTATCTGATGGCTTTGGATATGCAACAGATGTAAGCAAGGAGGATTAATCATGGCTGACTACACAAAGTATACAAACAAAGAGATGCAGGCTATTACGCTTGCACAGCAGATCACAGATGACAACATCGCAATCGTAGGTACCGGTCTTCCGTTAATCGGCGCTTCTGTTGCCAAGAGGCTTTTCGCTCCTAAGTGCAACTTAATCGTTGAGTCCGGTCTTATGGACTGCTCTCCGATTGAGGTTCCGCGTTCTGTAGGCGACCTTCGTTTTATGGCACACTGCGGATGCCAGTGGCCGAATATCCGTTTCATTGGATTTGAGACAAACGACTGGCTGCACAACAACGATCGTATCATCGCTTTCATCGGCGGCGCTCAGATCGACCCATACGGAAACGTAAACTCCACCTGTATCGGAGATTACCACAATCCGAAGACACGTTTCACAGGTTCCGGCGGTGCAAACGCTATTGCTACCTTCAACAACACAATCATCATGATTCAGCATGAGAAGAGAAGATTCATGCAGAAGATTGACTACGTTACAAGCCCAGGCTGGATCGACGGCCCTGGCGGACGTGAGAGACTCGGCCTTCCGGGCAACAGAGGACCTCTGGCAGTCGTTACAGACCGCGGTATCTTAAAGTTTGACAAGGATACAAAGAGAATGTACCTTGCAGGATACTATGAGACATCCTCACCGGAGGATATCATCGAGAACACAGGTTTCGATCTGGATGTATCCAGAGCAGTGAAGCTGGATCCTCCGTCTCCTGAGGTAATCAAGATGATCCGTGAGGAGATCGATCCAGGTCAGGCATTTATCCAGGTTCCGAAGGAGGAGCCGGAGGCAAAATAAGCCAGAAGGATCTGAAAACAGGATACTGAGGTGAAAATTACACCAGACAGCATTTTCCGGCATGGCCTTCCGTTTCGGAAGACCGTGCCGCTGTTGATTTTCACTTTTTGTTATAGTTTCATTTTTCAAAGTAAAGAATAGGAGATTCAAAATGAACATGTATTCTATGCCAGGATATTTCCAGAACATGCCTACAATCGGTAAAGATCTGGTTAATCCGAATCCAGAAAATGAAGAGAGCTTAAAGGCTGTTGAGAAGGACATTCACGATTCCATCGAGAAAGCCCTTGCAGCCGGAATTACTTCCGAGGAGAAGTTAAATGAGCGCGGACAGTTATCCGCTATGCAGCGTATCAATGCATTAATCGACGCTGGAACATGGTGCCCGTTAAACAGCCTTTACAATCCGGAGGGCAACCGTTTCGGAACAACAAACGTGGTAAACGGCCTTGGACGCGTAGACGGAAAGTGGGTTTACATTGTAGCATCCGATAACAAGAAAATGGCTGGAGCATGGGTTCCGGGACAGGCAGACAATCTGCTTCGCGCTTCCGACACAGCTAAGATGCTTCACTTACCGCTTGTATACCTGTTAAACTGCTCCGGCGTTGAGTTCCCGAACCAGGATAAGGTATATCCAAACAGACGCGGAGGCGGTACACCATTCTTCCGCAACTCTGAGTTAAACCAGTTAGGCGTTCCGGTAATCGTAGGTATCTACGGAACAAACCCTGCAGGCGGCGGATACCACAGCATTTCTCCGACAATCCTGATCGCTCATCAGGATGCCAACATGGCAGTTGGAGGCGCTGGTATTCTTTCCGGTATGAACCCGAAGGGATACATTGATGAGGAGGCTGCAGAGCAGATCATCAATGCACAGATCGAGAACAGCAAGCACCATGTACCGGCTCCAGGCTCCGTGCCGATTCACTACGATGAGACAGGATTCTTCCGCGAGGTATATGAGAACGATTTAGGCGTAATCGAGGGTATCAAGAAATACATCAGTTACCTTCCGGCTTACAACCTGGAGTTCTTCCGTGTTGACACACCAAAGGCTCCTCAGTTCCCGGCAGAGGATCTGTACAGCATCGTTCCGATGAACCAGAAGCGTCCTTACGATATGTACGAGGTTATCGCACGTCTCTTCGACAACAGTGAGTTTGCTGAGTACAAGAAGGGATACGGCCCGGAGATGATCACAGGTCTCGCAAAGGTAAACGGCCTCTTAGTAGGTGTTATCGCCAATGTTCAGGGACTTCTGATGAACTATCCGGAGTACAAGCAGAACTCTGTAGGTATCGGCGGAAAGCTCTACCGTCAGGGCTTAGTTAAGATGAACGAGTTCGTGACACTCTGTGCACGCGACAGAATCCCGTTAATCTGGCTGCAGGATACAACAGGTATCGACGTAGGCGATGAGGCTGAGAAGGCTGAGTTACTTGGTCTTGGACAGTCCTTAATCTACTCCATCGAGAACTCCAAGCTGCCGTCCTTAGAGGTAACCATCCGTAAGGCCAGCGCTGCTGCTCACTACGTTCTCGGCGGACCACAGGGCAACAACACAAACGTATTCTCCATCGGTACAGGTGCATGTGAGTATTACGTAATGCCAGGCGAGACAGCAGCAAACGCTATGTACTCCAGAAAGCTCGTTAAGGCTAAGAAGGCAGGAGAGCCGCTTCAGCCAATCATCGACAAGATGAACGATATGATTCAGATGTACACAGACAAGTCCCGTCCAAAATACTGCACAGAGAAGGGAATGGTAGACGAGATCGTTGACATGACAGACATCCGTCCATACATCCAGGCCTTCACAGAGGCAGCATACCAGAACCCGCAGTCCATCTGCCCATTCCATCAGATGATTACTCCAAGGGCAATCCGCGAGTTCGAGACATTTAAGAAATAATTCAGCCGTAGGGCCGGACTGCTTTTTGCCAGACGGTCCGGCCAGACAGCAAAAGAGACAGGGGACGTTCCAAAACGTTTGAGTGTCCCAAATAATGATAGTAAAAGAAAAAGCATAAAAATTAGCCATACAGGCGCATAAATGATAGGATAGCACGATAAGTCGGGCAAAGGCACTGGAACCTTTGCCTGACTTGTCGTGGTTAGAGACATTTATGCGCCTGAATGCGGAGCCTATAAATAATACCAGATCACAGTTATATGAATACTTTTATGTATGTTTGGCCAAATTGTTTTGGCTTTTTTATGCTGTATATGATATACTTAAAACGATGTAGAAAAATGATGTAAGAGATTAAGTGGGGATGTCAGGAATCCGTTTGACATTCCTTTCTATACGGAGGTCATTATGGCAATTTACACAATGGGTATCGATGTGGGTTCCACTGCGTCGAAATGCATTATCTTAAAGGACGGAAAGGAAATTGTCGGAAAATCCCTGGTGGATGTGGGGACAGGCACAAGCGGTCCGGCCCGCGCTATTGAGGAAGTCCTCAGGGATGCGGATATGACACAGGAGCAGCTTGACTACACACTGGCAACCGGCTATGGCCGCAATTCCCTCCTGGGAATCGCCAAAAAGCAGATGAGCGAGCTTTCCTGCCACGCAAAGGGTGCATCCTTCCTGTTTCCAAATGTCCATACCGTCATTGATATCGGCGGGCAGGATGTGAAGGTGCTTCACATTGACAACGGCGCCATGACTAATTTCCAGATGAACGACAAGTGTGCAGCCGGAACCGGCCGTTTTCTGGATGTTATGGCAAAGGTTCTGGAGGTTAAGGTTCAGGATCTGGGAAGACTGGGCGCTATGTCTACAAAGGAGGTAGGCATCAGCTCTACCTGTACGGTTTTCGCGGAGAGCGAGGTTATCAGCCAGCTCGCCATGGGAACAGACAAGTGCGATATTATCAACGGTATCCACAAATCAGTGGCACACCGGGTTACGGGACTTGCACACAGAATCGGGGTAGTTCCGGATGTGGTTATGACAGGCGGTGTTGCTCAGAACAGCGGCGTTGTCTCCGCTCTTCAGAAGGAGCTGGGCTGCGAGATCCACATTTCCCCGCTGACACAGTATAACGGCGCGCTGGGTGCTGCGCTTTTTGCGTACCAGGCAGCCAGCCGTCAGAAATAAATCTTACAGAAAGATTGGAGGATAATTATTATGGCAAAACAAGTTAGTCCAGGCGTACTCGCCCTCCGCAAGGTAGTTGACGATGTTCACAAAGAGGCGCGCGAGGCCAAAGCAAGAGGGGAGTTAGTTGGATGGTCCTCTTCCAAATTCCCGTGCGAGCTTGCTGCGGCATTTGATCTGAATGTTATGTATCCTGAGAACCAGGCAGCAGGTATTGCTGCAAACCGTTACGGCGAGATGATGTGCCAGGCGGCAGAGGATCTGGGATATGACAACGATATCTGCGGATATGCCCGTATCAGCCTTGCCTATGCAGCCGGCGTCCGCGTATCCCGCAAATACGATCCTGAGACAGGCGAGTATATTATCGATCCGAGCACAGGAAAGCCATTAAAGGATGCTGACGGAAATGTAGTGATGGGTGAGGACGGAAAGCCATTAAAGGATCCGAAGACACAGACTCCATACCTGCAGCTGGACAACATTCTCGAGATTGAGAAGCTGCCGGACGGACCGGAGAAGGAGAGACGTCTTGAAGCCATCTCCCCAATCCGCCAGATGCGTATTCCGCAGCCGGACTTCGTGCTCTGCTGCAACAATATCTGCAACTGCATGACAAAGTGGTATGAGAATATTGCCCGTATGTGCAATATCCCGCTGATCATGGTAGATATTCCTTACAACAATGACGTTCACGTAGCAGACGAGAATGTAAAATATGTGCGCGCACAGTTTGACAAGGCTATCAAGCAGCTGGAGGAGCTGACAGGCAAGAAGTTCGACGAGAAGAAGTTCGAGGAGGCCTGTGCAAACGCAAACCGTACAGCTAAGGCATGGTTAAAGGTATGTGATTACTTACAGTACAAGCCGGCTCCATACAGCGGTTTCGACCTGTTCAACCATATGGCAGACGTAGTTACGGCACGTGCCCGCGTTGAGACAGCAGAGGCATTTGAGCTTCTTGCAAGAGACCTGGAGGAGACAGTTAAGAAGGGTGAGACAACCACTCCATTCCCGGAGAAGTACCGTGTAATGTTCGAGGGTATTCCATGCTGGCCGAAGCTGCCTGCACTGTTTAAGCCTCTGAAGGCAAACGGTGTAAACGTAACAGCCGTAGTATATGCACCTGCATTCGGATTCGTTTACGACGGACTGGATGAGATGGCCCGCGCTTACTACAAGGCTCCGAACTCTGTCTGCATCGAGCAGGGTGTTGACTGGCGTGAGGGCATCTGCCGCGACAACAAGGTAGACGGCGTTCTTGTTCACTACAACAGAAGCTGCAAGCCATGGTCCGGTTATATGGCAGAGATGCAGCGCCGCTTCACAGCCGATCTGGGTGTTCCATGTGCAGGATTCGATGGAGACCAGGCCGATCCGCGTAACTTCAATGCCGCACAGTACGAGACAAGAGTACAGGGTCTGGTAGAGGCAATGGAAGCAAACAAGCAGGCAAAGGAGGCATAGTCAAATGAGTATCAACGCATTATTAGATGAATTTAAAGTAAAAGCTGCCACACCAAAGCAGCAGCTTGCTGAATATAAAGCTCAGGGGAAAAAGGTAGTTGGCGTTCTGCCATATTACGCTCCGGAAGAGCTTGTTTACGCAGCCGGAATCGTTCCCATGGGAATCTGGGGTTCCAACAACAAGACTATCAGCCGTGCGAAAGAGTACTGTGCTACCTTCTACTGCACAATCGCTCAGTTAGCTCTTGAGATGCTCCTTGACGGAACTATGGACGGCCTTGACGGAATCATCACTCCAACTATCTGCGACACTCTGCGCCCGATGAGCCAGAACTTCCGTGTAGCTATGGGTGACAAGATGTCCGTTATCTTCTTAGCTCATCCGCAGAACCGTTTTGAGGACTTCGGCCTTCAGTTCACAGTGGATCAGTACACACACGTTAAGAAAGAGCTGGAGAAGATTGCAGGCAGAGAGATCACAAACGATGACATCAAGAATGCCATCAAGGTTTACAACGAGAGCCGTGCAGCACGCCGCAAATTCGTGAAGCTGGCTTCCGACCACTGCGATGTGATCACTCCAACCAAGAGATCTGCTGTATTAAAGGCCTTCCACTTCATGTTAAAGGACGAGTACACAGCTAAGTTAAATGAGTTAAATGCTGAGCTTGAGAAGCTTCCAGTCTGTGACTGGCAGGGTACAAAGGTGGTTACCTCCGGTATCATCTGCGACAACCCGGCTCTGCTGGCAGCCTTTGAGGAGAACAACATCGCCATCGCTGCAGATGATGTGGCTCACGAGACACGTTCCTTCCGCACCGATGTACCTGAGGATGCTGATCCGATGATGGCACTTGCACATCAGTTTGCAAACATTGACTACGATGTTCTTCTGTACGATCCAAAGTCCAGCGAGAACCGCCGCGGTGAGTTCGTTGCTAACCTGGTTAAGGAGAGCGGCGCTCAGGGTCTGGTACTGTTTATGCAGCAGTTCTGCGATCCGGAGGAGATGGAGTATCCATACCTGAAGAAAGCATTAAATGATGCAGATATTCCTCACATCAAGCTGGGAATCGATCAGCAGATGCGCGACTTCGGACAGGCCCGCACAGCTATCCAGGCCTTTGCAGATGTGCTTGAGATGAGAAAATAACTTTCTGTAAATAAGAGAGACTACAAAAGATAAGCTGAGACTTCTGCACTGGAATCGCACGGAAGACCCTGGAGATCGGAAGAGCGTCGTGTAGGGAAAGAGTGTAGATCTCGGTGG
>OCRA01000202.1_pt1 | contig 10571 bp, 11 predicted proteins | sample 1538601 | NCBI WGS metagenome assembly OCRA01 (sample SAMN04571710, study PRJEB22368) | human gut metagenome | biome: human gut; material: stool | host: Homo sapiens | place: Luxembourg | collected 2012-09-06
TTTTTTAGTATGAATTTGGTTATTTTTACCTTGCGTTCGCGGGACGGCGCAGGGCTATTTGTGTCTATTTATGAATAGAATATGTTATTCAAAAACACAATATTGTCATGAACAGGAGGGTTGCTATGGACTCAATCATCAACAGACTGACAGAAATTGAGGAGACTGCGTCTTCCATTGTGGAACACGCCGAGGAGGAAAAGGCGGTTCTGGACAAAGAATATGATGAGAAGCGCCGGAATTTTGATGCGGAGCTTTCTGAGAAGACCCGGGAACGTATCCAGGCCATCCGTGATAAGCTGGACCGGGATTCCTCGGAGATTCTTGACGGCGGGAATGGCGCCGGCGGCAGAGAGATTCAGGCCCTGCGTCAGGAGTACTCGGAGCGGCATACGGAGTATGCCAGGAATATTTTAAAACGGATTACCGAGGTGTAGCCTATGGGAAATTTACTTGCTTACAGCGGGATCGTGACCAAGGTACGGGCCATGGAGGGCAAGCTGCTCAAACCAAAACAGTTTGAGATCATTGCCGGTCTTGGGAGCGTGCCGGAAATTGTGGAATATCTGAAAAAAAATACAGCGTATGTCGATGTGCTTGACACGCTGGAAGAGGAGCAGATCCACCGGGGAAATATCGAGAAGGTTCTGGTGCAGTCGCTGTATCATGATTATACAAAACTCTACAGGTTCAGCGGACAGAAGCAGAGACGATTTATGAAGCTGATCATGAAATCTTATGAGATCGATCTGATCAATTATTGTCTGAGAATCGTCATAAATCGTTATAAACAGCCGTTTGACCTGGCATACAAACAGCCGTTTTTTGACCGGTATTCCCAGATTTCTATTGAGAAGCTGATCACGTCCCGGACTACGGATGAGCTGGTGGAGAATTTAAAGGGAACGGAGTATTATGAGTCGCTGAATAAGCTGAAGGATTCGCAGAACGTGACGCTTTATGATTATGACCTGACATTGAATCTCTATTATTTTACTTCTATATGGAAGGAACAAAAGAAAGTGTTAAAAAAAGGAGATCTGGAGCTTTTTATGAGAGACTGCGGTTCCAAGATTGATATGCTGAACATGCAATGGATTTACAGGGCGAAGAAATACTATAATATGAAGCCCGCCGATATTTATCTGCTGCTGATTCCCATTCATTATAAGCTGTCCACGGACAGTGTCAAAGAGATGGTGGAAGCGCCGGGACTCAATGAATTTCAGGCGGTGGTGGACAAAACAACCTACGCCCGCCATTATAATTTCCACCAGAATCTGACCATTGAACAGATGTATGCGGACTGTCTGCATTATCTGTATACTGTGGACCGAAGGCGGAACCCCTACTCCATTGCGGCGGTGAACACGTATCTCTTCCTGAAAGAGGAAGAAATCAATAAGCTGACGACAGCCATGGAATGTGTACGGTACAGTCTGAGCCCTGGCGAGACGCTGGCATACGTGGGAGGTAGAACACAATGATTGTAAAGATGAAGTTTGTAAATATATCCGGGCCCCGGAATGATATTGACCGGGTGACGGATCTGTATCTTTCCCGATACGAGATACAGCTGGAATCGGCTCTGTCAGAGCTTAAGACCGTGGATAATCTGAGGCCCTTTATGGAGATCAATCCTTACCGCGATGTTCTCAAAAAAGCGGAGGAATATGTCGGGTATCTTCCCGATGCGGAAAGTGTGGAGCCAGATACATCCATGGGTCTTGACGATATGTTTGAGGTGGTGCGGAAGGCAGGAGAAGACTATCAGTCTGTGCAGGAGAAAAAAGAAAAATTAAAAAAACGCAGCGATGAGATCCGGGCAAAACAGCGGGTGATCGCTCCTTTCCGTCCTCTGGACTGCAATCTGCATAAAGTACTTCATTATAAATATATCGTCTATCGCTTCGGGCGCATCGCCGTTGAATTTTATCAGAAAATGCAAAAATATCTGATGGACGATCTGGGTGCGATTTTTGTGGAGGGCCAGCGGGATGACAGCTATGTGTACGGCGCGTATTTTGTGGCGCCGGCAGAGTCCCAGAAAGTGGATGCTGTATTCCGGTCTCTGCATTTTGAGAAAATCGAGCTGAAAGATGAATTCGAGGGGACACCGGAGCAGGCTTACCGCTCCCTGGACAGGGAGGCGGATAAGATTGCCCGGGAGCTTGACGATCTGGATAAACAGGCGGGGGAAATGCTTCAGAACAGAGCCCCGCAGCTCATTGCCGCCAGGAATCGTCTGGAAGAGCTGTCCAATAACTTTGATGTCCGCAAACTGGCGGCCCGCATGGAAGATAATAAGGAAGATTACTATATTCTCTGCGGATGGATGGCGGAGGACGATGTGGAAAAGTTTGAAAAGGAGATTCAGGACGATGATAAGGTTTTTGTGGTGGTGGAAGACGATCATGACGCCTATTTTGGCGAGCCGCCGACGAAACTGGAGAATCCAAAACTTTTCAAACCTTTTGAAATGTTTGTGCAGATGTACGGACTTCCGGCTCACAATGAACTGGATCCGACTCTGTTTGTAGGGATTACTTACTCTCTGATCTTTGGTATCATGTTCGGCGATGTGGGGCAGGGACTCCTCCTGCTCATCGGAGGGGCTCTGATTTATCATTTTAAGAAAGCGCCGCTGGCAGGTATCATCGCCACGGCGGGAGTGTTCTCCACGATTTTTGGTTTTGTATTCGGCAGTATCTTTGGATTTGAAAATATCATAAAACCCCTTTGGATCCGGCCCATCGACAACATGACCACGCTGCCTTTCCTGGGAAAGCTTAACACGGTGTTTGTGGTGGCGGTGGCCTTTGGAATGTTTCTGATCATTTTGGCCATGGTGCTCCATATCATCAACGCCCTGCGGGATAAAGATATCGGCGGCGCCTGGTTTGATGCCAACGGGGTGGCGGGACTTGTCTTTTATGTGGCGGTTGTAGTTACGATTGTTTTGTTCTTAACAGGCAATCCGCTGCCGGCGGGAATCGTCATGGCAGTGATGTTCGGGATTCCGCTCCTGCTCATTTTATTTAAGGAGCCGCTGACCCGTCTCATACGGAGGCAGACCGGAAAAATGGAAGAGAGCAAAGCAATGTTTCTGGTGGAAGGTTTTTTTGAAATGTTTGAGACATTGCTCAGCTATTTTTCCAACACCATATCCTTCATCCGTATCGGGGCGTTTGCCGTCAGCCATGCCGCCATCATGGAAGTGGTGCTGCAGCTGGCAGGAGCGGAAAGCGGTAATCCCAACTGGATCGGTGTGATCTTCGGCAACCTCTTTGTCTGCGGATTTGAGGGACTGATCGTCGGCATTCAGGTGCTGAGACTGGAATATTATGAAATGTTCAGCCGTTTTTACAAAGGCAGCGGCCATGCCTTTACTCCATATACCAATAAGAAAACCAATAAAAAGTAGGAGGTCCTATATCATGACAGTAGCAACTAAGATCGTATTAATCGCAGCCTTACTCTTAAGTATTGTTCTTCCGTTTTGTTATTTTTATCTGGGAGAGAAATGTAAAAAACGTTATAAACGGACGCTGGGCGTCAACACGGTATTCTTCTTTGGAACCCTGCTCATCGCCATGGCGGTGATGTTCAGCGGACATCCGGTAGAAGCCGCAGAGACAGCAGCCGCATCCTCCGCAGGCCTTGCCACCGGTCTTGGATATCTGGCGGCGGCCCTGGTAACCGGTCTTTCCTGTATCGGCGGCGGGATCGCTGTGGCCAGCGCGGCCAGCGCAGCTTTAGGAGCCCTGAGCGAAGATTCCAGCATCCTTGGTAAATCGCTGATTTTCGTAGGCCTGGCGGAAGGTGTCTGCCTGTACGGTCTGATCATCTCCTTTATGATCCTTGGTAATCTGTAACACCAGGCTCCAGAAAGTCATGCTTTCACGCTGGCGTGAAAAAGCAGGACTTTGGGAGCCGCTCCCGCATGAGCATAGAGCACGAAGTGCGGGAATGCGAATGTGGGAAGGATTGCGGGAGCACAAAGTGCGGAGCAATCCGAGGTGTTACAGTATATGGCAGCAGGCGGAACAGAGCCGCTCCCGCATGAGCATGGAGCACGAAGTGCGGGAATGCGAATGTGGGAAGGATTGCGGGAGCACAAAGTGCGGAGCAATCCGAGGTGTTACAGTATATGGCAGCAGGCGGAACAGAGCCGCTCCCGCATGAGCATGGAGCACGAAGTGCGGGAATGCGAATGTGGGAAGGATTGCGGGAGCACAAAGTGCGGAGCAATCCGAGGTGTTACAGTATATGGCAGCAGGCGGAACAGAGCCGCTCCCGCATGAGCATGGAGCACAAAGGAGGCGATATCTATGAAAATGTATCTCATCAGCGATAACGTGGACACATATACAGGTATGCGTCTGGCAGGCGTGGACGGCGTGGTCGTCCATGAGAGAGAAGAACTCCGGGAAGCGCTGGAAAGTGTGCTGGCGGACAAAAGTGTCGGTATCGTTCTGCTGACGGAGAAGTTCGGAAGGGAGTTTCCGGATATCATTGATACCTTTCGTCTGGAGCGGAAATTACCGCTGCTTGTGGAGATACCGGACCGGCACGGAACCGGAAGGAAGAAAGACTTTATCACATCCTATATCACTGAAGCCATCGGGCTGAAGCTGTGAAAACGGGGATGTATCATCATACATTTTAAACGATAAGGAGGGATTCCTCTTGACTTTGGAAGAAAAAATTGCGCATCTGCAGACCTCGTCCATGGAGCAGGCCCGGGCGGAGGGAAACGCCATCATAGATTCTCACCGGGAGATGCTGGAGAAAGAACTGGCGGACCATAAAAAAGAGGCGATGCATCAGTCGAAGCTCCGGATCATGGAAGAAAAAACAAAGGCGAAACTGGCATTGAATCAAACCAGGGCAAAGTATCAGCTGGAGCAGAAGAGACGACGGGGAAAGGTACAGCAGGAGCTTAAGGATAAGATATTTCATGAGGCCAGACAGATGGTCGATGCATATATGAAGACAAAAGAATATGATGAATTTCTGGTGAAATGTATCCGGCAGGCCGAGAAATACGCCGGTGATGATCTGGTGACCATATACATTAACGCATCTGATGAGGGAAAACGCGGGGAGCTGGAAGCGATGACCGGTGTGTCCCTGACGATCAGCAAAGAGGATTTCATCGGGGGAGTGCGGGCAGTGATCCACAGCCGGAATATTCTGATCGATCATTCTTTCCTGACACAGCTGCGGGATGAGTATGAGAAGTTTTTACTGGGAGGTGACGGCGTTGCTTAAGACCGGAACAATCTATGGCATCAACGGCCCTGTCGTCTATCTGAAGGGAAATACCGGGTTCCGCATGGCGGAGATGGTTTATGTCGGCAGCCAGAAGCTGGTGGGAGAGGTCATTGCCCTCGATAAAGACCGGACGACAGTGCAGGTATATGAGGAGACCACAGGTCTCCGCCCGGGCGAAGAGGTGGTGGCCAGCGGCAACGCTGTGTCAGTCACCCTGGCGCCGGGGATCCTCAATAATATATTTGACGGTATCGAGAGACCGCTGGAGCGGATTGCCGATTCGGCGGGAGCCTTTATTACCCGCGGTGTCAGCGTGGATTCCCTGGATCGTCAGAAGAAATGGGAGACGCATATCACGGTGGAAAAAGGACAGTATCTCCACGGTGGGGATATCATCGCGGAGGTGCCGGAGACCCGGGCCATCGTTCACAAATGTATGGTCCCTCCGGACGTGGAAGGCACGGTGACCGATGTGGTGCCGGACGGCGGGTATACCATTGACGAGACTCTGGTGGTTCTCCGGATGTTGGACGGGTCTGAGCGAAACCTTACCATGACCCAGCACTGGCCGATCCGGACCGCAAGGCCCTGCCATCACCGGTTTCCGGTCTCGGTGCCGCTGGTGACCGGGCAGCGGATCGTGGACACCATGTTTCCCATCGCCAAGGGAGGCACGGCGGCCATTCCCGGAGGATTCGGCACGGGAAAGACCATGATGCAGCATCAGATCGCCAAATGGGCTGATGCGGATATCATTATTTATATTGGCTGCGGAGAGCGGGGCAACGAGATGACACAGGTGCTGGAGGAGTTCAGCGAGCTGACGGACCCGCGGAGCGGGCAGCCGCTGATGGAGCGGACCACACTGATCGCCAACACCTCCAACATGCCGGTGGCGGCCCGGGAAGCAAGTATTTACACGGGTCTGACCCTGGCGGAATATTACCGGGATATGGGCTATGACGTGGCCATTATGGCGGACTCCACTTCCCGCTGGGCGGAAGCGCTCCGGGAACTTTCCGGACGTCTTGAGGAGATGCCGGCGGAGGAAGGGTTTCCGGCGTATTTGGCTTCCCGGCTGTCAGCCTTTTATGAGAGAGCCGGCATGATGCACAATCTCAACGGAACCAACGGCTCCGTCACCATCATCGGAGCGGTTTCTCCCCAGGGAGGAGATTTCTCTGAGCCGGTCACACAGAACACCAAACGGTTTGTCCGCTGTTTCTGGGGACTGGATAAAAGTCTCGCCTACGCAAGACATTTCCCGGCCATTCACTGGCTTACCAGCTACAGCGAATACCTGAACGATCTGAGTCCGTGGTACCGGGACAATGTATCGCCGCAGTTCGTGGAATACAGAAACCGTCTCATGGCGCTCCTCAATCAGGAGAGCAGTCTGCTGGAAATCGTCAAACTGATCGGAAGCGATGTGCTGCCGGATGATCAGAAACTGATCCTGGAGATCGCCCGGGTGATCCGGCTGGGATTTTTGCAGCAGAATGCCTTTCATAAGGACGATACCTGCGTCTCCATGGAAAAGCAGTTCCTGATGATGGATACCATCTTATATTTGTATAAACTGTCGCGGACACTGGTGTCCATGGGACATCCGATGTCTGTGCTCAAAGAAGAAAAAATATTCGACAAGGTCATTGCTATCAAGTACGATGTGCCAAATGACCGTCTGGAAATGTTTGCGCAGTACCGCCGGGATATCGACGCATTTTATCAGCGGGTACTGGAGAAGAATGCATAAGGAGGGACCGGTATGTCAATTGAATATTTAGGATTAAGCAGTATCAATGGCCCTCTGGTCGTGCTGGAAGGCGTGCAGGATGCGTTTTTTGATGAGATCGTTGAATTTGTCATAGATGGCTCCGAGAGGAAAATCGGACGAATTGTGGAACTTTATGAAGATAAGGCGGTCATTCAGGTGTTTGAGGGAACAGAAAATATGTCTCTGACCAACACCCACACAAAACTGACCGGTCATCCCATGGAGATCGCGCTGTCTCCGGATATGCTGGGGCGGACCTTCAACGGTATCGGACAGCCCATCGATGACCTGGGCCCCATTGTCTCCACCCTGAAGAGAGATGTCAACGGTCTGCCGTTAAACCCGGTCTGCCGGGAATACCCGAGAAACTATATTCACACCGGAATCTCCGCCATCGACGGACTGACCACCCTGATCCGGGGACAGAAGCTGCCGATCTTTTCCGGCAACGGTCTGCCTCACGATCAGCTGGCTGCCCAGATTGTAAAACAGGCGTCTCTGGGCGAAGACTCCGACGAGGAGTTTGCCATCGTATTTGCCGCCATGGGCGTTAAACATGACGTGGCGGATTTCTTCCGGCAGACCTTTGAGGAAAGCGGCGTGGCGGACCATGTGGCGATGTTTTTAAACCTGGCCAACGATCCGGTGGTGGAACGTCTCATCACGCCGAAGGTGGCTCTGACCGTCGCGGAATATCTGGCCTTTGAACAGCACATGCATATCCTCGTCATTCTGACGGATATGACATCCTTTGCCGAGGCCATGCGTGAGGTATCCTCCTCCAAGGGAGAGATTCCCAGCCGGAAAGGTTTCCCGGGGTATCTGTACAGTGAGCTGGCCGCCATCTATGAGCGGGCAGGCATCGTGCGGGGTGTGGATGGTTCTGTGACCCAGCTGCCGATTCTCACCATGCCGAACGATGATATCACGCACCCGATTCCCGATCTGACCGGTTATATCACTGAGGGACAGATCGTGCTGGATCGTCCGTTAAACGGCCAGTCCATTTATCCGCCGATCAATATCCTGCCGTCCCTGTCCCGTCTGATGAAAGACGGCATCGGCGAGGGATATACCAGGGAAGACCATCAGGATCTGGCCAATCAGCTTTTCTCCGCTTACGCCAAAGTGGGAGACGCCAGAAATCTGGCCTCCGTCATCGGTGAGGATGAGCTGTCGCCCATTGATAAAAAATATCTGGAATTCGGAAAAGAATTTGAGGAAAGATATATCGGCCAGGGACCGGAAGAAAACCGAAGCATGGAAGAAACCCTGGATCTTGGATGGGAGCTTCTCGGAAAACTGCCGCGGGAGGAACTGGACCGGGTGGATACAAAGCTTCTTGATAAATACTACAAACCGGCGCCGGAAGAGTAAAGGAGGGATTTTATGGATCCACGTACATTTCCCACCAAAGGTAATCTGATGCTGGCGAAGAATTCGCTGGCCCTTGCCAGACAGGGCTATGATCTTATGGACCGGAAGCGAAATATCCTCATCCGGGAGCTGATGGATCTGATCGACGAGGCAAGGAGCATCCAGGAGGAGATAGATTCCACGTTTACCTATGCCTATCAGTGCCTTCAGAGAGCCAATATCGAAAACGGCATCAGCATGGTGGAACAGCTGGCCTACACGGTTCCCATTGAAAATTCCATCACCATCCAGGTGCGCAGTATCATGGGAACGGAGATCCCCCATGTGAAATACACGCCGGACGCCGGCATGCCTACCTATGCGTTCAGCACAACCCATGAATCCATTGATGTGGCAAAAGAGGCGTTTCGAAAGGTGAAAGATCTGACCATTAAACTGTCCATGGTGGAGAACGCGGCTTACCGTCTGGCCACCAATATTAAAAAGACCCAGAAGCGCGCCAACGCGCTGCAGAATATTACGATTCCAATGTACACATCGCTGGTTTATACGATCACCAACGCGCTGGAGGAGAAGGACAGAGAAGAGTTTACCAGGCTGAAAGTCATTAAACGGATGAAGATGAAGGAATGAATAAAAATGCCCGCTGTCAGCTGTGTGCTGAAGGCGGGTATTATATTGTACGATATGCCCTACATGTTCGGAATCGGAATTTGCATGGAAGCGTACTAAATTTCATCTACAGAGAGAATGGAACGGCTTTTTGTCAGAACACAATATGAATGCCATTGGGCTGCATGATTAAAGCGGTAAGTTCATCGCAGGTAATGGATATTGCCGCTGCATGAAGATCGTAGCTTTTCATGCCAAGCAGGCCGATATTTCCGTTGGTTCCTGCACGCAGAATTGCTTTTATGTGGTCTGTGTTGTCCAGGATTCCCTGGCGGTACAGAATCTGTACTAGTTTTGGAGTGCTGTATATGCCAATTTTTTTGCCTCTGTGCTGTTTCGCTGTATTTTTAAATAAAGTATCAATTTTTCCGGCAGCTTCTTTATCATCGGTAATGATGGAGAACTTTCCATCTTCCTCACCAGGCAGATTGGATAAAATGTGCAGACAGACAGCCAGCAGTTCTTCTCCCAAGTTATCTCCAGGTTCTTTATAGGCTCTGACAGCTTCGAAAAAACGTCTGTAAACACCGGTGTTATTAAGATTCTTACCCCGGATGACAGTATCGTAGAGAGAACTGTTTTGCTCCAGCGTGTGAATGATTGTACTGACAGAACCTTTTATATTTCTCACAGCCCAGCAGAGATAGCTGTTGATGGCGGCACAGGTGCTGAAAGCTACATCCATCACGGAGAAAATGTCCTCTTCATAAAGAAGAAGTACGGGAATGCCGGATTCCTTTATATGTCTGATATAAGCAATGTATTCCTGGTTCAGTATTCCACTGGCTGATGCCAGTTCCATGAGGATACACCTGGTGAGAACAATGGCTCCATTCTGTAATTTGAAATAGGTGAGCAGATATTCTGCTTCATCCGGATGAAGATTGGAATGAAACCGGAAAGAACAGGTGTCATAAAAATAGCAATGTTGTCTGTGCAGAAGTTCAGTTACAATCTGTTTTTGGTTGACAGTGACATAAGGGTTGATTTCTGTCATATTATGAGGGGTAACAGTATAGCCGACTGCCATGATTTACTCCCCCTTTATTTCAGTATAAAGCGTCCGCATATTCTGCAGAACTTTTTTCAGCGTCCGTTCCTTTAAATAGGAATTACGGATAGAGTCTTCTCCGGATCGGATGACCATGGCCTCCAGACGGGGGTAATCATCTGTTTTCGGCGCCTCCAGGATATGATTATCCAGCCATAATTCCATGAATCTCTGTCGGATGGCGGCGTGGTCCGGATTCAATAATTCCTCCGAGACCCGATCAGTCTCTGGAAGTCCCAATTCGTAGCAACGGATCAGAACGGCCATATAAGGAGCTTCATAATAGTTCATCAATTGAAATATAGTATCTTTCTCATTGCCTCCCGACTCATTTTTAAATTTCCGGTACATAAACCGAAATCCGGGCTCCGGCATCAAAAGCATGCCGGCAAAAAGATTGGCAGATCGGAAGAGCGT
>OCRA01000205.1_pt1 | contig 10533 bp, 10 predicted proteins | sample 1538601 | NCBI WGS metagenome assembly OCRA01 (sample SAMN04571710, study PRJEB22368) | human gut metagenome | biome: human gut; material: stool | host: Homo sapiens | place: Luxembourg | collected 2012-09-06
GTGCTCTTCCGATCTTGTCAATCTGTGGCTTCACTTGTTACAGTTAAGGGGAAAAGCCCCTTATAAATTGCTTTCAAAAATGGAATGCATTCCACAATACGGAATCTTACTGGTGGAATTTTATAAGTATAATTTTTCACAAAGAAAGCAGAACCTAAAATAAATAAGGAGGTGCAATGCACAATGTGGACTGAACCAACTATGCCTTTCGGGCAGTCAGTTATCGTTTCTCTGCTGGGTCTTTCGGTAGTTTTCCTGGCTCTGATCTGTCTGGCTCTGGCAATTATGGTAATTTCCAAGATTCTCCGCTCCGTTGTTTCTGATGGTGCTAAGGCCCCGGCCGCAGCACAGAAAGCAGCACCGGCTGTGTCGGACGAAGCTGATAAGGAATTACTTGCCGTGCTGATGGCAACGATCGGGGATGACCTCGGATTGCCGACAGACAAGTTTAAGATCTTGAGCGTGACAGAAGTTAAGTAATGAGAAACAGGAATGAAAGGAAATCGAAAGGAAGGTTAGAGCAGTTATGAAGTATACGGCTACCCTCAATGGAAAACAGTACGAAGTAGAACTTGAAAGAATCGATGCATACGAGCCAATGCCGCGTTACGGCGAGGCTCCGGCAGCAGCACCGGCTCCAGTAGCAGCACCGGCAGCACCGGCACCGGCTCCTGCACCAGCAGCACCGGCTCCTGCACCAGCAGCAGCACCGGCACCGGCGGCAGCACCGGCAGCAGGCGCAACTACCGTAGAGGCTCCGATGCCAGGTAAGATCCTGAACATCAAAGTATCTGCAGGACAGGCAGTTAAGTTTGGTGAGACCGTCATCGTGATGGAAGCTATGAAAATGGAAACTGAAATCGTTGCTCCGGCAGACGGTACAGTAGCACAGATTCTTGTCAAGGCAGGCGACGCCGTTGACACAGGTGCAGCACTGGTTACCCTGAACTAATAGAACGATACAGGGATAATTATTCGAAAGGACGTAAAGAATTATGAAATATGTTGCTACGATCAATGGAAAGAAATACGAAGTTGAAGTAGAAAAATTAGAAGCATACAAATCTCTGGATCGTAATGGTGTAGCAGCTCCGGCAGCACCGGTTCTTCCGGCATCCGCACCGGTACAGAGACCGGCAGCACCGGCTCCGGTTGCAGCAGCACCGGCACCAGCTCCAGCACCGGCACCGGCGGCAGCAGCTCCGGCGGGCGCAACTACCGTAGAAGCTCCGATGCCAGGTAAAATCCTGAACATCAAAGTATCTGAAGGACAGGCAGTTAAATTTGGCGAAGTAGTAGTTATTATGGAAGCCATGAAGATGGAGACTGAGATCGTTGCTCCGGCAGACGGTACAGTCAGCAAGATCCTTGTTAAGGCTGGCGATTCTGTTGATACAGGAGCTGCTCTGGTTGCTCTGAACTAGGAGGTTAGGTAATGAACTTTTTTGAAATATTAAAAGAGCTTCTTGCACAGTCGGGTTTCGCAGCATTGACCTGGAGAAGCTGTGTAATGATTCTCATTGCTTTTGTATTATTATACCTGGCAATTAAAAAGCAGTTCGAGCCGCTTCTTCTGCTTCCGATTGCATTTGGTATGTTCCTGGCAAACCTGCCGTTAGCTGACCTGATGAAGGAAAGCGAGCCGTGGTATACCGCAGGTGTTCTGCGTATCATCTACGGCGGTGTTAAGTCCAGTTTGTTCCCGTGTCTGATCTTCATGGCAGTAGGTGCCATGACAGACTTTGGTCCGCTGATTGCAAACCCGGTGAGCCTTCTGCTTGGTGCAGCTGCTCAGTTCGGTATCTACATTGCATTCATGCTGGCTAACGCAACTGGCTTATTCACAGTAGGCGAGGCTGCCGCTATCGGTATCATCGGTGGTGCAGACGGTCCGACCGCTATCTATGTAGCTAACAACCTGGCACCGGATCTGGTTGCTCCGATCGCCGTTGCCGCTTACTCCTACATGGCGCTGATTCCGCTGATTCAGCCGCCGATCATGAAGCTTCTTACCACTAAGAAAGAGCGTTCCATCGTTATGAAGCAGCTCCGTAAGGTAAGCAAGGTTGAGAAGATTGTATTCCCGGTATTCGTAGTACTGTTCTGCTCCCTGCTTCTTCCGTCCGTAGCTCCGCTGCTTGGTATGCTGATGCTTGGTAACCTGCTTCGTGAATCTGGTGTTACAGAGCGTCTTTCTGATACAGCTCAGAACGCACTGTGCAACATCGTAACTATCATGCTTGGTACTACCGTAGGTGCGACCGCAAACGGCGAGATTTTCCTGCGTGTTCAGACCATCGCTATTATCTGCATGGGTCTTCTTGCATTCGCATTCGCTACCATCGGAGGTGTTCTCCTTGGTAAGGTGCTTTGCGCTGTAACCGGCGGCAAGATCAACCCGTTAATCGGTTCCGCTGGTGTATCTGCTGTACCGATGGCTGCCCGCGTTTCTCAGACAGTTGGTGCAAAAGAGAATCCGACCAACTTCCTTCTGATGCACGCTATGGGACCAAACGTAGCAGGTGTTATCGGTTCTGCCGTAGCAGCAGGTTTCTTCATGCTGATTTTCGGTTAATCGAATATTGATTTTTGGCTGTTGCAGCCGGGATCTGGCTGCATCTGGCCTGCGAAAGACCGCAGCGCCGGAAGTACCGGATCCCGTTTTTACTTATTTATATAGGTAGTTATAGAAAATTTTTTTAAAGGAGGCTTTATTGTGGCTAATAAAGTAATGTCTTTACACGATGCCGTAGAAAAGTATGTATGTGACAACGATGTACTTTGTCTCGGCGGATTTACAACAAACCGTAAACCGTATGCAGCAGTTTACGAGATCCTTCGTCAGGGTAAAACTGGTTTTGTAGGCTGGTCTGGCCCGGCAGGTGGTGACTGGGATGCGTTAATCGGTGAGGGCCGTGTGAGAGCCTACATCAACTGCTATACTGCAAACTCTGGTTACACCAACGTAGCTCGTCGTTTCCGTGCAGCTATCGAGAAGGGTGAGCTTACATATGAGGATTATTCTCAGGACGTTCTGATGCTTCAGCTTCATGCTGCATCTCTGGGTCTTCCGTACCTGCCGGTACGTATGATGCAGGGCTCCGGACTTGTTAAGTTCTGGGGTATCAGCGAAGAGAAGAGAAGAACCATGGAAGGTGTTGACAACCTGAAATGCGTAGAGATCGAGAACCCGCTTGAGCCAGGCGAGAAGCTGCTGGCTGTTCCGGTTCCGAAGCTTGACTGCGCTATCATCCATGTTCAGCAGGCATCTCCGGATGGAACCTGTATCATCGATGGTGATGAGTTCCATGACGTAGATATCGCTGTAGCTGCAAAACGTTGTATCGTTACCTGCGAGGAGATCGTAAGTGATGAGTATATCCGTCGTGACCCAACCAAGACAAGAATCTTTGGTGAGTGTGTAGACGCCGTTGTTCGTGCACCGTACGGTGCTTGGCCGGCACAGTGCTACGGCTACTATGATGATGATGATAAGGGCTTGAAAGAGTACGACAAGGCTTCCAAGTACCTTGACGCTGAGGATGCTAAGGCACAGCTTCAGAAGGCTGCAGACAAAGCTGCTAAGGCTGCTGCTGCTAAGCCGGAAGATGAGAAGCTTGCAAAAGCTGCAGAAGTTGCTGCACAGGCTGCAAAAGATGCTGCTGACGGCACCAAGATTCCGGAGACCTTCAAGGATTACCTTCAGAAGTATGTATATGGATGCAAGGATCAGGATGATCTGCTCAACGTACTGGGCGGCGCTCGCCTCATGAACCTTAAGAATGAGCCGCATCTTGGCTATTCTACCAGACATTAATTGAGGGAGGGAAAATCTAAAATGGCTGATTATACAAAGTATACAAAGCAGGAAATGCAGGCTTACGCCATCGCAAAAAATATTAAAGAAAATCAGATCGTTATCGTTGGTACCGGTCTTCCGTTAATCGGTGCATCCCTGGCAAAACGTGTTGTTTGCCCGAGCTGCCATCCGATCGTAGAGAGTGGTCTTATGGATTGTTCTCCGATCGAGGTTCCGCGTTCTGTAGGTGATAACCGTTTCATGGCTCACTGTGCAGTACAGTGGCCGAACATTCGTTTCGTAGGTTTCGAGGCTAATGAGTGGTTACATGATGCTGATCGTATGATCGCATTCATCGGTGGCGCTCAGATCGACCCGTACGGAAACGTTAACTCTACCTGTATCTTTGGTAAGGGTGATTATGTTAAACCTACCACACGTTTCACCGGTTCTGGCGGTGCAAACGGAATCGCTACCTTCTGCAACACCATCATCATGATGCAGCATCAGAAGAGAAGATTCATGGATCATGTTGACTACATCACAAGCTGTGGCTGGATGGACGGCCCTGGCGGACGTGAGAGAGCAGGTCTTCCGGGCAACCGTGGACCGCAGATGGTAGTTACCGATCTTGGTATCATGAAATTCGACGAAGAGACCAAGAGAATGTATCTGGCTTACTACTATCCATTCTCCTCTCCGGAAATGGTTCAGGAGAACACTGGTTTCGAGATCGATACCTCCAGAGCTCAGCTGATGGAAGGTCCGGATCCGGAGATCATCCGCGTTATTCGTGAAGAGATCGACCCAGGTCAGGCATTCATCAAAGTTCCGAAGGAGACTAAGTAATTAGCCTTCCATCGGGAATCAAGACAGATATCATTTCTGTCGATTAATTAGTTACTGATTGCAGGCGGGACAGGAGACGAACTGTCCCGCAAGCAATTCATTTATAACCATTTTTATTTTTTATTTTATAAGGAGAAAAGAAGACATGAATATGTATTCAATGCCAGGATATTTCCAGAATATGCCTACCGTTGGTAAAGCTCTGGTTAATCCGAATCCGGAAAACGAGCAGGAACTGAAGGCTGTTGAGAACGACATCCATGAGTCCATTAAGCAGGCTCTTGATGCTGGTATCACAACCGAAGAGAAGTTAAACGCACGTGGACAGCTTTCTGCTACACAGCGTATCAACGCCCTGATCGATCCAGGTACATGGTGCCCGTTAAACAGCCTTTACAATCCGGAAGACAACCGTTTCCAGACAACTAACGTTCTGAATGGTCTTGGCCGTGTAAATGGCAAATGGGTTTACATCATCGCTTCTGATAACAAGAAGATGGCTGGTGCTTGGGTTCCGGGACAGGCAGATAACCTGCTCCGTGCTGCAGATACCGCTAAGATGCTGCATCTGCCGTTAGTATACCTGTTAAACTGCTCAGGCGTTGAGTTCCCGAACCAGGACAAAGTATACCCGAACCGTCGTGGTGGTGGTACACCGTTCTTCCGCAACGCTGAGTTAAACCAGCTTGGTGTTCCGGTTATCGTAGGTATCTACGGAACCAACCCGGCAGGTGGTGGTTACCACAGCATTTCCCCGACTATCCTGATCGCTCATAAAGATGCGAACATGGCAGTTGGTGGCGCTGGTATCCTTTCCGGTATGAACCCGAAGGGTTACATCGATGAGGAAGCAGCAGAGCAGATCGTTAACGCTCAGATCGAGAACAGCAAACATCACGTTCCGGCTCCGGGTTCCGTGCCGATCCACTATGATGAGACCGGATTCTTCCGTGAGGTTTACGAGGATGATTTAGGCGTTATCGAGGGAATCAAGAAGTACATCAACTACCTTCCGTGCTTCAACCTGGAGTTCTTCCGTGTTGACAGCCCGAAGGCTCCGCAGCTTCCGGCTGAGGATCTGTACAGCATCATCCCGATGAACCAGAAACGTCCGTACGACATCTACGATGTAATCGGCCGTCTGTTCGATAACAGTGAGTTCTTTGAGTACAAGAAAGGCTACGGTCCGGAGATCGTTGCTGGTCTTGCAAAAGTTAACGGCCTTCTGGTTGGTGTTATCGCTAACGTACAGGGCTTACTCATGAACTATCCGGAGTACAAACAGGGTTCTGTAGGTATCGGTGGTAAGCTGTACCGTCAGGGTCTGATTAAGATGAACGAGTTCGTTACTCTGTGTGCTCGTGATAAGACACCGATTATCTGGCTGCAGGATACCACAGGTATCGATGTAGGCGATGACGCTGAGAAGGCAGAGCTGCTTGGTTTAGGTCAGTCCCTGATTTACTCCATCGAGAATTCTAAACTTCCGTCTCTGGAGGTTACTCTTCGTAAGGCAAGTGCTGCTGCTCACTACGTTCTGGGTGGTCCGCAGGGCAACAACACCAACGTATTCTCTATCGGTACAGGTGCTTGCGAGTACTACGTAATGCCGGGTGAGACCGCTGCAAACGCTATGTACTCCAGAAAGCTTGTTAAGGCTAAAAAAGCTGGCGAGCCGCTTCAGCCGATCATCGACAAGATGAACGCTATGATCCAGATGTACACAGACAAATCTCGTCCGAAATACTGTACAAAACAGGGTATGGTTGATGAGATCGTAGATCTGACCGATCTTCGTCCGTACATCCAGGCATTTACCGAGGCTTATTATCAGAATGCTCAGGCTATCTGCCCGATGCATCAGATGCTGGCTCCGAGATCTACTCGTGAGTTCATCAACTACGGTAAATAATTATCAAATTAAAACGGCATTGTGATAGGTGCCGCTAAGATAACATTTTAAAAAGAGAAGGCGCGTAAGTACGCGGCTGACAGTGATAGTGTAAATAGTGATAAGTAACAAATTGATAGTGTGAATAGTGTGAGGCTCTGGCGAAGCGGCTTGTCTGTATGACTGTAAATGAACCGTTTTGCCGGATGCTTGCAGATAAATCGGGCAAAGGAACTGGAACCTTTGCTCGATTTATTGGTATACTCAGGCAGATAAGTAATAAGTAATAGTTTTGTTAAGAATTATTTTATAACATTTTCAAGATTTTACAGCGACTTTTAGTTGATTTTGTGGTATTATGATGGGTGGAGACGATGTGATAGCACGGATCTGCCAAAACATCGTTGAAACAAAAATCAGGCATAGAAAGTCAGTATTGAAAGGAAAAAGATACATCATGAGCGAAATTTTCACTTTAGGTATCGATGTAGGCTCTACAGCTTCCAAATGTATCATCCTGAAGGATGGCAAGGAGATCGTAGGTAAGTCTCTGATTGACGTTGGAGCAGGTACCAGCGGTCCAAACCGTGCCATCGAGGCAGTTCTGGAAGATGCAGGCCTCAAGAAAGAAGATATGGCATTCACACTGGCTACCGGTTATGGACGTACATCTCTGATGGACGGAATTGCCGATAAGCAGATGAGTGAGCTGTCATGTCATGCAAAGGGCGCTTATTTCCTTTTCCCGAAGGTTCATACCGTAATTGACATCGGCGGTCAGGACGTGAAGGTTCTTCGCGTTGAGGACGGTGTCATGACAAACTTCCAGATGAACGATAAGTGTGCAGCCGGAACCGGAAGATTCCTGGATGTTATGGCTCGCGTTCTCGAAGTTGAGGTAAGTGATCTAGGCCGTCTTGGCGCTATGTCCAAGAAGCAGGTAGGAATCAGTTCCACCTGTACGGTTTTTGCAGAGAGTGAGGTTATAAGCCAGTTGTCGATGGGAACGGATAAATGTGATATCATTGCCGGTATTCATCGTTCAGTGGCTCATCGTGTCACGGGTCTTGCCCACCGAATCGGTGTAGTGCCGGATGTCGTTATGACAGGCGGTGTGGCTCAGAACCAGGGCGTAGTAGATGCGCTTGAGGCTGAGCTTGGCGTAAAGATTTATACATCCCCGCTGACACAGTATAACGGCGCGCTTGGCGCAGCCCTGATGGCATATCAGGTAGCCAGCCGTCAGAAGTAACTAAGTTAATTTTTAAGAATGGAGGATAATTATTATGGCAAAACAAGTTAGTCCTGGTGTTCTTGCGCTTCGTAAAGTCGTAGATGACGTACATAAAGAGGCGCGTGAGGCCAAAGCAAGAGGCGAGTTAGTTGGATGGTCTTCTTCCAAATTCCCGTGTGAGCTTGCAGCAGCATTTGATTTACACGTTATGTATCCGGAGAACCAGGCAGCTGGTATCGCAGCTAACCGTTACGGTGAGCTGATGTGCCAGGCAGCTGAGGATCTTGGATATGACAACGATATCTGCGGTTATGCTCGTATCAGCCTTGCATATGCAGCTGGTGTACGTGTATCCCGTAAGTATGATCCGGAGACTGGTGAATACATCATCGATCCGAGCACAGGTAAACCATTAAAAGATGCTGACGGCAACGTAGTGATGGGTGAAGACGGAAAACCGAAGAAGGATCCGAAGACTCAGACTCCGTATCTGCAGCTGGACAACCTGCTTGAGATTGAAAAACTCCCGGATGGTCCGGAAAAAGAGAAACGTCTTGAGGCTATTTCTCCGATTCGTCAGATGCGTATTCCGCAGCCGGATTTCGTTCTTTGCTGCAACAACATCTGTAACTGTATGACAAAATGGTATGAGAACATCGCTCGTATGTGTAACATTCCGCTGATCATGATCGATATCCCGTACAACAATACAGTAGATGTTCATGATGAGAATGTTAAATACGTTCGCGCTCAGTTCGACAAAGCTATCAAACAGCTGGAAGAGCTGACAGGCAAGAAGTTCGACGAGAAGAAGTTCGAGCAGGCTTGTGCAAACGCTAACCGTACCGCTAAGGCTTGGCTGAAAGTCTGTGATTTCCTGCAGTACAAACCGGCTCCATATAGTGGATTTGACCTGTTCAACCACATGGCAGACGTTGTAACTGCACGTGCTACTGTAGCTGCTGGTGATGCTTTTGAATTACTTGCAAAAGACCTGGAAGAGACAGTTAAGAAGGGTGAGACCACAACTCCGTTCCCGGAGAAATACCGTGTTATGTTCGAGGGTATTCCGTGCTGGCCGAAACTGCCGGCTCTGTTCAAACCGCTGAAGACCCACGGTGTAAACGTTACTGCCGTTGTATATGCTCCGGCATTCGGTTTCGTTTACAACAACATCGATGAGATGGCTCGTGCTTACTACAAAGCTCCGAACTCTGTCTGCATCGAGCAGGGTGTTGACTGGCGTGAAGGCATCTGCCGTGACAACAAGGTGGATGGCGTTCTGGTTCACTACAACAGAAGCTGTAAACCGTGGAGTGGTTACATGGCTGAGATGCAGCGTCGCTTTACTGCTGACCTGGGTATCCCGTGTGCTGGTTTCGACGGCGATCAGGCTGACCCGCGTAACTTCAATGCTGCTCAGTACGAGACTCGTGTAGAGGGTCTGGTTGAGGCAATGGAAGCAAATAAGCAGGCAAAGGAGGCTAAATAACCATGAGTGTTAACGCATTATTAGAAGAATTTAAGGTAAAAGCTGCAACTCCGAAGCAGCAGCTTGCTGAATATAAAGCTCAGGGCAAAAAAGTAGTTGGTGTTCTTCCTTACTACGCTCCGGAAGAGCTTGTATATGCCGCTGGTATCGTTCCGATGGGTATGTGGGGTTCCAACACTAAGACCATCAGCCGTGCAAAAGAGTACTGCGCTACTTTCTACTGCACCATCGCTCAGTTAGCTCTGGAGATGCTGCTGGATGGAACTATGGATCAGTTAGACGGTATTATCACACCTACTATCTGTGATACTCTTCGTCCGATGAGCCAGAACTTCCGTGTAGCTATGGGCGACAAGATGAAAGTTATCTTCTTAGCTCATCCGCAGAACCGTTTCGAAGAGTTTGGTCTTCAGTTCTGTATCGATCAGTACAACCATGTAAAAGCTGATCTGGAAGAGATCGCTGGAAGAAAGATTACTGATTCTGACATCCAGGATGCTATCGTTGTATACAACAAGAGCCGTGCAGCTCGCCGTGAGTTCGTAAAACTGGCTAACGAGCACTGTGATGTTATCACACCAACCAAGCGTTCCGCAGTTCTGAAGGCATTCTACTTCATGGAGAAGCCGGAATACACTGCAAAGCTGAACGAGCTGAACGCAGAGCTGGCTAAACTTCCTGTCTGTGACTGGAAGGGAACCAAGGTTGTTACCTCCGGTATTATCTGTGATAATCCGAAGCTGCTTTCTATCTTCGAAGAGAACAACATCGCTATCGCTGCAGATGATGTAGCACACGAGACACGTTCCTTCCGTGTAGACGCTCCGGAAGACGAGCTGGATCCGGTTAGAGCACTGGCTAAACAGTTCGCTAACATCGATTACGAAGTACTTCTGTACGATCCGGAATCCAACAAGAACCGTCGTGGTGAGTTCGTAGCTAACATGGTTAAGGAGAGCGGCGCTCAGGGTCTGGTACTGTTCATGCAGCAGTTCTGTGATCCGGAGGAGATGGAGTATCCGTACCTGAAGAAAGCTCTGAACGATGCAGGTGTTCCGCACATCAAACTGGGTATCGACCAGCAGATGAGAGACTTCGGTCAGGCAAGCACTGCTATTCAGGCATTCGCTGATGTCCTTGCACTTCAGAAATAATAGAAGATTCGTTTGGGAAACTGAATGATGAGATAGAAACGCCCCCGCAGGAGATTTCCTTGCGGGGGCGTTTGTTTGTGTGTCTTGCGGCACACGTTTATTTATTCCTCTGTG
>OCRA01000231.1_pt1 | contig 10109 bp, 6 predicted proteins | sample 1538601 | NCBI WGS metagenome assembly OCRA01 (sample SAMN04571710, study PRJEB22368) | human gut metagenome | biome: human gut; material: stool | host: Homo sapiens | place: Luxembourg | collected 2012-09-06
GACGCTCTTCCGATCTGATCAAAACAATCTATTAAAGATCCTTATCATCAACGACTAAGAAATCATCGGAATTACTGAGGTCTTCATCAAAGACAAGTTCTTCTTCATGATCAAATGCTTTGTCGTCAATATGATTTTCGGAATCGTTATGTGTTGTTGTTTCAGTTTCTTCTTCCTCTTCATCTTCTGGAATGATACCAGTACCAGCTGGGATGAGTTTACCTATCATAACATTTTCCTTCATGCCTCTGAGGTAATCGACTTTGCATTTAATTGCAGCATCTGTTAATACCTTTGTGGTTTCTTGGAATGATGCAGATGATAAGAAAGAAGATGTATCTAGAGCAGCCTTTGTGATACCAAGAATTCTTGGAACACCTATAGCTGGACGTTTACCAGCAAGTAATGCCTTTTCGTTAGCATCTGTAAAGTCAATAACATCAACTTTGATGCCTGGAAGCATTTCTGTATCCCCACCATCGATAACTAAGATCTTACGTAACATTTGTTTAACAACTACTTCAAGGTGTTTGTCAGAAATGGAAATACCAGCTTGTGTTTGGTAAACTTTTTGAACTTCCTTAAGGATGTAGTTTTCAACAGCTGTAATGTCTGATACTTCGAGAAGTTGTTTTGGATCAATAGCACCTTCAGTCAACTTTTGACCGTTAGCAACATGATCTCCGACTTTAACTCTAGCAGTAGCACCATAGTTTGTAAGATATGATTTTTCCTCGAGTTCACCCTTAATATCGATCTTGGTACGTCCATTGATATTTTCAACCGATGTGACTTCACCAGAGATTTCACTAATAAGAGCTTCGCCTTTTGGAGTACGAGCTTCAAGTAATTCTTGAACTCTTGGTAAACCTTGAGTAATATCACCGCCATCACCAGAAGCAACACCACCAGTGTGGAATGTTCTCATGGTTAATTGTGTACCTGGTTCACCAATTGATTGAGCTGCCATAATACCTACAGCATCACCAACCTTAACTAATTCACCAGTAGCAAGGTTACGTCCATAACAGTGGACACAGACACCATTCTTTGTTTCACAAGTGAATAGTGATCTGATTTCAACACTCTTAATTCCTGCAGCAACGACTTTATCAGCCATTACTTCATCCATTAATGTGTTGCCTGGAACAATAATCTCTCCTGTACTTGGATCGACGATTGAATGGCAAGTAAATCTACCAACAAGACGATCTTTGAGAGGAACGATAACTTTATTTTCTTTTGTATCGATAACTTCTGTAACTTCAAATCCGTGATCGCAACCACAGTCTTCTTCAGTAACAATAACGCTATGTGATACATCGATAAGTCTTCTTGTTAAGTAACCTGAGTCAGCTGTCTTTAAAGCTGTATCAGCACCACCCTTACGGGCACCGTGAGTAGCAATAAAGAATTCTGAAACGTTAAGACCTTCACGATAACAAGACTTAATAGGAATTTCGATAACATCACCAGATGGCTTTCTCATAAGACCGAGCATACCAACTAATTGAACGAAGTTGTCAGCAGAACCACGAGCACCAGAATCAGACATCATGAAGATAGGATTTTCGTTTTCTTCAGCCATCTTTTTCTTAAGGTCGCCCATAACGTCTTCTTTAACTTTTGTCCAAACGTCGATAACTAACTTCTTACGTTCATCGTTAGTGACCAAGCCTTTTTCGTATAAGCCTTGAATTTGTTCAACTTTTTGTTCACCTTCTTTGATGTTACCATTCTTTGTTGGAAGGACAGCAATATCAGAAATTGAGACGGTGATACCAGCTTTTGTTGAATATTTGAAACCTAGGTCCTTGATTTCATCTAGAATACGAGATGTTTCCTCAGCCTTATAACGCTTAAATAATTCATTAATAATCGAACCAATAATTCCCTTATTGATTGGACTATATAATGGCTTATTAGCTATATAAGTCTTAATATCTGTTCCTTTTGGTACAAAGAATTCCATAAGATCGCTTGAAAGGTTCTTCTTATTACTCTTTGTAACAGAGTTAAGATATGGGAAATCTTCTGGATAAATTGAGTTGAAGATTAACTTACCAACTGTTGTGATAAGATAGCATTTCTTCATTTCATCAGTAAATCCGCTCTTTTTGATTGCTGATGCTGGAATAGCAATACGATTGTGAAGGTGAATTTGATGTGTTTCGTAAGCAAGCATTGCTTCTTCGAAATTTCTAAATACTTTACCTTCACTTTGTGAATATAATTCATAGTTATCAGCTTCTTCATTATCGCCAATGCTTCTATAATATTCAGCCTTACGTTTAAAGCCTTCAATATTATCTTCAAGAGTAAGATAGTAGTTACCTAAAATCATATCTTGTGATGGAATACAAATTGGTTTTCCATCTTTTGGACCTAAAATGTTGTGAGAAGCTAACATTAAATCAACTGCTTCGTTTTGAGCTTCTTGTGAAAGTGGAACGTGAACAGCCATTTGGTCACCATCGAAGTCAGCGTTGAAACCTGCACAAACGAGTGGGTGTAAACGGATAGCTCTACCTTCAACTAAAACAGGACGGAAAGCTTGAATACCTAAACGGTGAAGAGTTGGAGCACGGTTCAAAAGAACTGGGTGTTCACTGATGATTCTTTCAATAACATCAAATACTCTTTCATCATAGCGGTTAATCATGTTATCAGCTTGTTTATGTGAAGGAGCTGTTCCTTCATGAATTAAAACTGAAGCGATGAATGGTTTAAATAATTGAATAGCCATTTCTCTTGGTATACCACATTGGTACATCTTTAATGTTGGACCAACAGCGATAACAGAACGACCTGAATAGTCGACACGTTTACCAAGTAAGTTTTGTCTGAAACGACCTTGTTTACCCTTAAGAGAACTTGAGAGTGACTTAAGAGCACGACCACCAGCACCGTTAACTGGTTTATTACGACGACCGTTATCAATTAAAGCATCAACTGCTTCTTGTAACATACGTTTTTCGTTAATAAGAATAACGGATGGTGATTTGATTTCGATTAATTTCTTAAGACGAGCGTTTCTTGTAATAACTCTACGATATAATTCGTTTAAATCACTTGTAGCATAACGGCCACCATCAAGTTGAAGTAATGGACGTAAATCAGGTGGTATAACAGGAATAACATCGAGAATCATCCAAGATGGATCATTATTTGAATTTCTGAAAGCTTCAACAACTTCAAGTCTCTTGATAAGTTTGGCTCTCTTTTGATTCTTTTGTCCAACAGTTGTTTTAAGTTCATCTTGAATTGCTTTAGATTCAGCTTCAAGATCAACTTCTTTTAACAATCTTTGAACAGCTTCAGCACCCATGCCAAATTCAGCACCTGTGTACTTTGAAATAAAAGCTGAAGATGTAATGAAATCAAATGGTTCTGATGGTTTTTCTAAGTGAGAAATAATGTCTTGGGCTCTAGTATAGTCTGGTGAGCCTTCGTCAATAATATTTGAATCAACGATGTCTTTAATGACAGCAATAAATTCTTGACGAGCTGTTCTTTCATCGAGAACTTCACGATATTTTAAAATCTTAGAGATACCTGGATTTAAAACAATGTGAGAGACGAAATAAACAACTTCATCTAATTGCTTTGGTGGAACATCAAGGAGTAATCCCATACGAGATGGAATGCCCTTGAGATACCAAATGTGAGCACATGGAGAAGCAAGCTCAATGTGACCCATACGTTCACGACGGACAGCTTTAGAAGTTATTTCAACACCGCATTTTTCACAAATTTGGCCTTGATCTTTTATCTTCTTGTACTTACCGCAGTGACATTCATAATCCTTGCTAGGACCAAAGATACGTTCACAGAACAAACCATCTGGTTCTGGCTTTTGGGATCTATAGTTAATAGTTTCTGATTTTTTAACTTCACCGTGAGACCATGCACGGATCTTTTCTGGTGAGGCTAAACCGACTTGAATAGCCTTAAGTTTATTAAGTTCGAACATTTATCGGTTTCCTCCTTATTCCATATCATCGTCATTGACATCGTCAACGGCTACTGATTCTGGTTTTTCAAAATCGAATGCATCATCATCAGCATCATCTTCATCATCAGCATATTCTTCTTCAAGACGTCTATCGTCTTCTTTAGCGTCATCTGCTGAATATTCAGTAATGTTGTGGTGAATTCTACGTTCTTCACGAACTGTTTCTGCAGAAATAGATTGCATATCAATTTCATGCATATCGCTGTCTAATAACTTAACATCGATAGCAAGAGCTTGAAGTTCCTTGATTAAAACGCGGAATGATTCTGGCATATTTGGCTTTGGTATTGGCTTGTTCTTTAAGATAGCTTCATAGCACTTATTACGTCCAACCATATCGTCTGATTTGATTGTTAAGACTTCTTGTAAGGTATGAGCAGCACCATAAGCTTCAAGTGCCCAAACTTCCATTTCACCAAATCTTTGACCACCGTTTTGTGCTTTACCACCAAGAGGTTGTTGTGTAACTAAGCTGTATGGTCCAATTGATCTAGCATGTAATTTATCATCAACCATGTGGACGAGTTTAATCATATACATGACACCGACAGAAATACGTGAGTCGAAACGTTCACCTGTACGTCCATCGTAGAGAATTGTTTTTCCATCATCTGACATCTTAGCTTCTTTCATAAGAGCAAAGAGTTCATCATTGCTGATACCATCAAATACTGGAGTTGCAATCTTGAGGCCTAATTTTTTACAAGCCATACCAAGGTGAACTTCGAGAACTTGACCGATGTTCATACGGCTAGGAACACCTAATGGGTTAAGCATAATATCGATTGGTGTGCCATCTGGTAAATATGGCATATCTTCTTGTGGAAGAATCTTTGAAATAACACCTTTGTTACCATGACGTCCTGACATCTTATCACCTTCAGAGATTTTTCTCTTTTGGACGATATAGACTTTAACGGATTCATTAACATTTGGTGGTAATTCGTCGCCGTTCTTTCTTGAAAATACTTTAACATCAAGAACGATACCAGCACCACCGTGTGGGACACGGAGAGAAGAATCTTTTCCTTCTTTTGTCTTTTCATTAAAGATAGACATAAGAAGTTTTTCTTCTGGTGTAGGTTCTGTAACGCCTTTTGGTGTAACTTTACCTACGAGAATATCGCCTTCTTTAACTTCAGCACCTGGTACGATAATACCACGTGAGTCGAGATAAAGTTTAGCTTCTTCAGAAATGTTTGGAACATCTCTTGTGTACTCTTCGTCGCCAAGTTTTGTTGAACGACGATCGAGTGAATATTCTTCAATATGAATAGTGGTATAAACGTCTTCCTTAACTAATCTTTCTGACATGATGATAGCATCTTCGTAGTTATAACCATTCCATGTCATGAATGCGATAGTAACGTTTTGTCCTAAGGCTAAGTCACCGTGATCCATAGCTGGACCATCAGCGATTATTTCATCAGTATGAATAACTTGACCTTTCTTAACGATTGGTGTTTGGTTAATACATGTTCCTTGGTTGGCCTTAGCAAATTTCTTAAGGAAGTAAATGTGATGTTCACCATCAGATTCTGTTACTTCAATACGTTTAGAATCGACATATGTTACAACGCCGTCTTTACGTGCGATGATAGCAGAACCAGAGTCGTGAGCAATCTTATGTTCAAGACCTGTTCCAACAAATGGAGCGTGTGGTCTTAAAAGTGGTAAAGCTTGACGTTGCATGTTAGCACCCATAAGAGCACGGTGAGAGTCATCGTTTTCAAGGAATGGAATACATGCAGCAGCAATTGATACAATTTGTTTTGGAGAGACGTCGATGTAGTCTACATCGTTGCGATCAACCATGATTGTATCGCCGTTGTTACGAGCAACAACTCTTTCATCTAATAAAGAACCATCTTCACCGATACGGCAGTTTGCTTGAGCGATGATGTGATTTCTTTCTTGATCAGCTGAAAGATAATCTGTTTCTTCTAAGACAACACCATTACGAACTTTACGATATGGAGTTTCTAAGAAGCCATATTTGTTAACCTTTGCATAACATGAAAGGTTGTTGATAAGACCGATGTTTTGACCTTCAGGTGTTTCAATTGGACAAATACGTCCATAGTGTGAGAAGTGAACATCACGGACTTCTGAAGAAGCACGATCACGTGATAAACCACCAGGACCTAAAGCTGATAAACGACGCTTATTTGTCAACTCTGCTAATGGGTTTGTTTGGTCCATGAATTGAGAGAGTTGTGATGTATTAAAGAATTCTTTAACTAAAGCGGTTAAAGGCTTAATGTTAATTAATGAAGTTGGTGTAATATTTGAAATTTCATTAATAGACATCTTGTCTCTGATTGTTCTATCCATTCTTGTCAAACCTTGACGGAATTGATTTTGGATAAGTTCACCGACACATTTAACACGTCTGTTGCCTAAATGGTCGATATCATCTGTATAGCCAATGCCTTCCATAATGTTAATGAAATATGAGAAGCAAGCTATAATATCACTTGCAGTAACATAAGCTTCTGTCAATGTAAGATCAGTACCGATAACAGCAGCAACTTTATCCATCTTTTCATCTGTATAAACGTGGACAATATTGAACTTGTTGTGTGTATCAAGCTTTGTATTGACTGCAAATTCACTTACGTGTGCACCATCTTCAAAGAAGTGTTCGTTTTGTAATTGTTTAACATCTTCTTTTGTGAGGAATGTGCCTTTTTCAAATCTAATTTCTCCTTCAGCAGAAATTAAATCTTCAGCTAAATAGTGATCAGCTAATCTGTTGTAAATTCCAAGTTTTCTATTTAACTTGAAACGACCAGCTCTTCCTAAATCATAGTGTTTATGATCGAAGAAACGTTGTTGAATTGTACTAGCTGCGTTATTAGCAGAAGCTGGTTCACCTGGACGTAATTTAGCATAAATTTCTAAAACAGCTTGAGCCATTTTAGCATTGTCATCGAGGTCTACTAATTCTGGAGACTTCTCGATTGTATTTTTGAGCATTTCGCTATTGCCAAAGAGCTCATATATATCGATATCGTGAACTAAACCTAATGCTCTGATTAATACGACAGATGAAACTTTTCTTTGTTTATCTATACGAACAGAGAGAAGATCTTTAGTATCACTTTCGAATTCTAACCAAGTACCACGAGCTGGGATAATATCAGCGCCATAAATATATTTTCCTGATTTATCCATAGTTCTGGAAATATAGGCACCTGGAGATCTAACGATTTGAGAAACAATAACTCTTTCAGAGCCATTGATAATGAAAGTACCACTTTCAGTCATCATTGGATAGTCACCCATAAAGACAGGTGCTTCTAAAACTGTATTGTTTGTGTAATTAGTTAAACGCAATGTAACGTGCAATGGAGCACAATATGTCTTATTTGAACTCTTGCATTCAAAATAGTCATGCTTTGGTTGACCAAAGGATGCAGAGACATAAGAAAGCTCCAAAGATTTGTCAAAATTGTAAATAGGGAAGAAATCTCTAAAAACCTCATCAACTCCTGTAGTGCAGAACCACTTAAAAGAGTCAGTTTGAATTTCACAAAGATATGGAAGTGGTAAACTACCACTAATTTTTGAGAAATTTACACGGTTATTAGGAAGGTATTTCCAATTCTTTCTATCAAGTATTTCACTCATGTGTTTTACCTCATTTATATTCTCGCTAATGAGTTTTGTTGTTTTAATACAATATTACTTCGGCCTTAGCATTAGCGGGCTAAGGCCAAAATAATAAGCTTTTTTCAACTAAAATAAAGTAGTCTTATAAAGCGTGAAAACCCGCTTGAAAACAAGTGGGTTTATAAAATCTGATCTTGAAAGAAGAAAATTTACTTAATTTCAACTTCAGCGCCAGCGTCAACAAGAGTTTTCTTGTATTGTTCAGCTTCGCTTGGGCTGATCTTTTCTTTGATGACGCTTGGAGCGGCATCAACGAGTTTCTTAGCATCCATAAGGCCTAAACCTGTGATGGATTGGATTGCCTTAATGACAGCAACTTTAGCTGTTCCGAAGGACTTTAATGTGAGTGTAACTTCACTTGGGCCTTCTGCAGCAGCTTCATCAGCAGCAGCTGGAGCAGCAGCTGTAGCGACAGCGGCTGTGACACCGAATTCTTCTTCGATAGCCTTAACGAGGTCGAAGACTTCAACAATTGACATCTCTTTTAAAGAGTCGATGATCTCTTGATTTGTTAACTTAGCCATTTTATATATCCTCCTATTATTAATTGATTATTGTCTGGCTTCTGCAACAGCCTTAACTGTAGCAGCGAATCTTTGTACTGGAGCTTCGAGAACTGAAAGAAGCATAGCAATAACATCTTCTTTTGAACCGAGTGCACCAAGGGTTTGGATCTTAGCTGTATCGCAGAATGTTCCGTCGATAATTGCGCCTTTAATAACTAATGCTTTGTTCTTCTTAGCAAATTTGTTAAGAATTGGTAAAGCGGCGGTTGGATCGGCGGCTGTGATAAGAGCGTTTGGTCCTTTGAGTAAGGAATCAAGAGCGTTGAAACCATCTGCATCAATAGCTCTCTTCATGAGAGTATTTTTGTGAACTTGCATAGTAGCACCGACACTCTTTAAGCCTTTACGCAATACGTTGAGTTCAGAAACTTTAAGTCCTTGATAAGAAATGACAACTGCGCACTTACTTCCGACTAATGTTTGATTAACTTCATCAACAACTGCTTTCTTAGCTTCTAAGATTTTTTCGTTCATTTTCACACCTCCTTTTAGAAATGAATATGGCAACAATATATCCACACTCTCTCAGTGAGAGAGATAAAATATGTGATTTTCGTACTCACACCTCGGCAACATGATTAAGGGATCTTCCCCGTTGCGGTCTATGGTATATTGAAAGCACCTAACTTAGAAATGCATCTAGTTAATTTTTATTAACTTAGAGTGCGATTTTAACGCTTGGACCCATAACTGAATGGATGACAACGTTTTTAATGTAAACACCCTTAACGGATGCTGGACGAATTCTGAGAACTGTGTCAATGACAGCCTTGAGGTTGTCAACGATAACATCATCAGCAAAGGAAGCTTTTGCGACAGAGAGGTGCATATTTCCTTCCTTATCAGCACGGTATTCAATTTTACCAGCTTTAATTTCTTTAATAGCTGATGCAATATCTGGTGAGACAGTACCAGTCTTTGGGTTTGGCATTAAGCCTTTTGGACCAAGAATACGACCCATACGGCCAAGTTCGCCCATCATGTCTGGGGTAGCGACGATGACATCAAAGTCAAACCAGTTTTCGGATTGAATCTTTTGAAGCATTTCTTTGCCACCGACATAATCAGCACCAGCTGCGGTTGCTTCTTCAGTCTTGTTTGTAATAGCAAGGATTTTCTTTGTTTTACCATTGCTATGTGGAAGAACGATTGTTCCTCTTAATTGTTGGTCAGCTTGTTTGGTATCGATATTGAGATTGAAGGAAATATCGATTGTTCCATCAAACTTTGTTGTAGCTGTCTTTTTGACTAAAGCTACGGCTTCAGTAAGGCTATATACCTTGCCCTTTTCAATAAGAGCTAATGAAGCTGCATACTTTTTACTTTGTTTCATTTATCCGATCTCCTATTATTCGTCAATGACGATTCCCATAGATTTAGCGGTTCCTCTAACACAGTTGAGAGCTGCTTCTAAAGAATCAACATTGAGGTCTGGCATTTTGTACTCAGCGATTTTCTTTGCTTCGTCGAGACTAATGTGACCAGCTACTGGATCCTTAACGTTTCCAATACCTTTTTCACAACCAGCAGCCTTCTTAAGTAAGAATGTAACTGGTGATGTTTTGAGGACGAGATCGAATGTCTTGTCTTCGTAAATTGTTAAAAAGCAAGGGACTAATTCACCTTTGCGATCTGCGGTCTTTGCATTGAATTCCATACAGAATTTAGCGCCAATTCCATAAGGTCCAAGTTTTTGACCAAGTTTTGCTGGGCTAGCTTCGCCGCCCATAGCCATGATTTTCATGGTTCTTGTGATTTTCTTAGCCACGTGACACCTCCTATAATTTTGTCCGTGCGTGGTACATGAGTAATCAACTCTTCCACGTCTTTTTTCTTAAACACACCCAAAAAAG
>OCRA01000235.1_pt1 | contig 10024 bp, 4 predicted proteins | sample 1538601 | NCBI WGS metagenome assembly OCRA01 (sample SAMN04571710, study PRJEB22368) | human gut metagenome | biome: human gut; material: stool | host: Homo sapiens | place: Luxembourg | collected 2012-09-06
GCGTGATCCTCTTGTCGCCTACATACATCGTGGTTGTGCGTTGGCTGGGATTAGAAAATAACTGGTTCGGCTTGATTTTGCCTTACATAGCAGGAAATCAAATCGCAAGCATATTTCTTTTGCGGGTATTTATGCGGCAGCAACCTGCATCTTTGTATGAAGCGGCTCAGTTGGACGGAGCCTGCGTTCCGCAGATATTTTTCTATATATGTTTGCCGCTGTCGGTGCCGATCATGATGATACAGGGGATATCCATTTTTGCGGCAATGTATAACGATTATCTGTGGCCGCTTTTGTTGTATCAGAATGATTTGTCTTCGGGAGTCCTGATGCCGTACTTGCGTTCAATCGTAGATAATTATGCGCAGGGAATTAAATATGCAATGTATCTGGTTGCGGGCATACCGCTAATAATCACAACAATAATCAGTATCAAATTTTTTGTCAGCGGCGATTTTGCCAGCGGGCTGAAATTATAAAAAGGAGGTTTTACCATGAAAAAGTTTGCAAAACTGTTGACTGCGTTGTTGCTTGCGTTGGCAGTCGGGGTCAGTGTGATTGGCTGTTCGACGGGTACAGGAACGGGCGGAAATGATGATGGAGATAATGTAGGAGGAAATGGCGGAGACGGGGGGAACACAAACACCTCTGTAACGGCAACGATTGACTTTTATACGACTGTCAATATTGTAGAGCAATCCGCCTTGCAGCAGGTAGCCAATGCGTATTCGGATCTGCAATATGAAAAAGGAAACGATATAACGGTAATTATCCGCAACAATACGGATCCCAGTGCTTATACGCAGACAGTACGCAATCTCTTGGCAAATGGGGTAACGAATCCTACGATAGCAAACACGTCGGTTGCTCCCGAATACTACAGTTCGGGCAAGATCCTGGATCTTTCGGGATATTTGGAAGAACCGAATCCCTATATTGAGGGAAATACGGCATGGGCGGATGCGTTGGAGAGCGATGCTTATCGTGCGCGGCAGACTGGTGCATCCACAATTATACCGGGGCTTTCTTATTCAAGCAATTATACTACGGTTTATTACAGCAAAGCTGCGGTTCTGGATGTGTTGGGGGATGATCCTATCGTATCCGAAGACGGAACGATCGATAATTCCAAGATCACATGGGAATGGATGCTGAATGCGTTGGAAACAGCTAAAAATTCGGATAAGAATTTTACAACTCCTTTTGGGGTTTCGACCAGTCTGCAATCCTTCGGAACGGACAGTTTTACAATAGGTTCTGCCATTATCGACACCTATCTTGATCAGTATTTCAGGGATTATCTGGAAGAAGTTCATTCACAGGAAGGTGATTACAGCTATATTTCATCAGTAGATTCGGTTTGGCAATATGATCCGAATAATGCTTCTTTGGATTTGCCCAATTCTTATACGTACAACATGAACCGTGTCGTAGATACATATTTCAATCAGACCGGATACAATCCGTTGTCGGAAAGATACGAAGAGCTGATGGAAAATTTGTACCAGCTGTTCTCGTATTGCGACAATGAAGCCGGTTATAATGACGTGTTCAATCGCTTTAATGAAACGATCATCACGTATGAAGATAAGGGCGGAACGTATTCGGACATGAAGCTCTTCTATGTAGAAGATCTTTCTTATATCCGTACGTACCGTGATGCGTTCAAGACGACAAATTCCAGCGGTGCAACCGTTTATCCGACAGCCGAACAGATCGCGTCGGAAATTGGCTGGTTCATGTTGCCGGCAATCGATTCTGATCTGAAAGGGGTTGCGGACAATGTACGTCCGAACGGCGGTCCGAATGAAAACTTTGGCGTTTTGAGTACGGGGGAGCAGTCCGTGGATGAGATCGCTGTGGATTTTCTGCGTTACCTTTTCTCTCCTGATGGGCAGGCGGCTATTTATGCAAGTTATGAGGCATCCAATTATGCGCCTATCAATATGAGACAGCTGGTCAAAAATGTCAGCATTCCTGAAAGCATCGACTATACGGGACTGGTCAGTGTGGAAGGAGACTGTTCCAACAACCCTTACCGTATTTTCGGAAAAGCCACAGGCCTTTCGACGATCACGATCGGAAGCAGCGGCGAGTATGTTACGGAAAAAGTGGCGGAATTGTTGTCTGTATATTTCAGAGGCAGTGATTCGGATTGGTCAAAGCAAGGCGCAAATATGTTTGATATTATCAAGTCCGGATTCTCAAATTATGCAACCGAAAACAACTTTATTTATACAGATTATACGCAGGCAGCGTCCGCGACAAACAATCTGGTCAATTCGCCGTATTCTTCTGTAAGCTGAGGTACTGAAGTGAAAAAGATTTTGTCTTTGGTCCTGGGTATTCTAATTCTTTTCACCGTTGCCGCCTGCAATGGCGGCACGGCGCGGAAGATATCGTTATCCGGAACACTTGCGGAGTCGGATGACTATTCGACAGGGTTTCTCCGGACAACTGCAACGGATGACTACGGAAGAAGTTTTGGTGAAGTGGATGGTTACAACGGGAACGTGGTAGGAATTTTTTATTTCCTGTGGCTGAGCCAGGCATCCGTTACGACCAATGTGGATTCGTATATAGCAGACGGAAATGTGGAGGCAACGCTTACGGGCGATGAAGTAGGGCTTGCGCCGACTTTCACGTACTGGGGCGAACCGATGTACGGGTATTATCAGGTAGAGGATGAATGGGTCGTGCGTAAACATGTCGAGTTGTTTATAAATGCGGGACTGGATTTTATCTGCTTTGATTGTACCAACAATGATTATTATCAGGCGGCGGCGAAAACTGTTCTGGACGTATTGCTAGAATATGCGCAGATGGGATACGATGTCCCGCGGGCAATGTTCATGACGAATACGAATTCCTCACTGATGACGGAGAATATATACAATGCTTTTTACCGTCGGGATACGTATGATTCGATATGGTTTTACGGAAACGGGGATAAGCCCTGGATCATAGCTGATTATGTGGGTTCGGATCAGGCGGTAAAAGATCGTTTTTATTTCAAAGGCGCACAGTGGCCGAATTCAACTTATAATGAAGAACAGTTCCCGTGGATCTCGTGGCATTATCCCCAGGAAACGTATAAGGACGCTGAGAACGATTACACGATCATGAATGTATCGGTTTCGCAGCATACGGGCATCGGCGGCGGATACAGCGATGCAAATGTTTCGGGAATCAATTTCTCCATTTCGGGACTGTTTGCTCCTTACAATTACGATACTTTGTCAGAAGAACTGCGAGCGAACTATTCGCAAGAGGACGCGCTTCGGTTTTACAATTATAACTGGGGCAGAGGATATTCTCACGAAACGGGTGAGAACAGTTATGAAGATGCGCTGAAAAATACGAATTTTGAACAGCAATGGGACAGCGCTCTGGAAAATGAAAATGTAAACTTGGTGTTTGTTACCGGCTGGAATGAATGGATCGCACAGAAGCAGAGCAAAGATCCTCTTTTGGGAAGTTCCTATGGATATTTTGTGGATACATTCAGTATGGAGTTTTCGCGCGACATTGAAATGATGAACGGCGGATATCTCGATAACTGCTATTTGCAGCTGGTTGCCAATGTACGCGATTTTAAAGGAAACGGTACGCAGTCGGCCCGAAACAGCGATGTGGATAACGGTACGGATCTTTTCGATCTCAGTAATTGGGAAGGGATAGTTTCTTACCGAGATCTTGTAGGGGAAACGGAGCCGCGTGCGGCGCTCGGAGCAGGCGGAAATTATTATACGAACGATACGGGCCGCAATGATATTGAGGAGATCCGCGTAGCATCGGACGGAGAGTATCTGTATTTCCTGGTAACGACAGTGGACGATATTACCGAAAAAACGCAAAATGATACGCGCTGGATGAATGTTTATATCGGAGTAGAGGGTCAGGAAGGCGGCTGGAACGGATTACAATATGTGATCAATCGTTCGCTTGACGGAACAACGTCATCGTTAGACAAAATTGAAAACGGGGCTTACAGCTCGGCAGGTACCTGTACGACGATCGTATCCGGAAACAAAATGTTGGTGCGTGTGGCAAAAAGTGATCTTGGCATCAGCGGAAGCGAGTTCGGTATTCAATTCAAAGTTGCAGATAATCTGCAGAAAGATTTTGATATAACGGATCTCTATACAAACGGTGATTGTGCGCCGATCGGCAGGATCAATTACAGTTATTACAACGGCTAAGGAGGGAAGAATGAAAAAGACGTTAAAGCGAATTGCAGTTCTTCTGATGGCATTTCTGTTTGTTTTCGGTATGTTTTCAGGTTGTGCTTCCCAGACGCCGGGAGGCGGCGGGGGAGATCAGACGGAAGAACCGGATGATCCTTCGGGGAACACAGGAGACAATGACGAGTCGTATTCGTACGGTGAAGACTGGGCAGATTCGTATGATGAAGCATATACGCAGTCATTGCTGTCTATGGGTGAACAGCAATTCACCCTTTCGCAGATCGGTGGAACGGACGGAGCCGGCAGAAGTGTAAATGCACACGGGAAATTAAAGGAGTCGTCAAAATATGTCGGCATCTTTTACTTCCTCTGGTTGGGTACCGGATTCAACGGTATCTATGATATTTCCGATCTTTTGGAAAAAGATCCTGCTTTGGCAACGGATACGGTCAAGAATCCGCTTTGGGCTTTGCCGGGATCGCAGTATTATGATGCTTCCGTGTCACCGCAAAACGCATTCCATTATTTTGAAGAGCCGTTGTACGGATATTATAACTCGGAAGATCCGTGGGTGATCCGCAGGCATCTGGAGCTTTTGACAATGGCGGGAGTGGATTTCCTGTATCTGGATTTTACTAATGCCGGACTCAGCGGAGATTCAGTGATCAATATATATCAAAAGCAGGCTTATGCGCTGCTCGATGAGATCTTGAAAATGAAACAGCAGGGTTATGATGTGCCGGAAATCGTGCCGATGGTTTGCAATCCTTCTACAGGCGGCGGAACACAATCGATCACGAAAATCGTGGAATGGGTGTATGAAAATTATTATGCGTATGATAATTTCAAATACAAAGACTGCTGGTTTACGGCAGATGAAACGCGAAACCCTTCCCGTAAACCTTTGCTGGTCTGTTACAATTTTGATGAAAGCTATCTAACAAACCAGGCGGTAGCAGACGCATTTTGGATCCGGAAAGTGGTGTGGCCGACGGCTGTTACTTCGAGCGATTACGAAAACGGATTCCCGTGGATGGACTATTCGCTGCCGCAGCAGAATTATAACGGGATCATGAACGTTTCGGTGGCGCAGCACCTGAACGGGAACTGGTCTTCGGAGGCTTATTTGGCGCGTTCGCGTAAAAACATGACGTATAAATACCGCGGCCGCAGCGCACTGTCTTCGCAGCAATATGCGTACCAGTCGGACAGCACGGAAGAAGCGGTTTACGGGCAGAATTTCAGCGACCAGTGGTACAACGTTATAAACTATGAGGGCGAAGATGAAGTCTGGATGGTGACGGTAACGGGTTGGAATGAATGGGTAGCTCAAAAGCTGAACAACAATGGTGCCGACTCGTATGCAAACTTTGTAGATACATTCAATGTGGCGTTCTCGAGAGATATTGAGATGATGCGCGATGACGACGGTTATGCAGATAATTTCTTCATGCAGCTTGCGACGAATATCCGTGACTTCAAGTACGAAACAGCTGAGAAAAGCTCATCTGCGGCAATGTGGAAACGTCAAACTCTCAATTATGCAGATCCCGCGGCATGGGATAGTGTTCAGGCAAAATATTTGGACTTTGTATCCGATGCGCAGGCTCGTAATTACGCAAGTGTGGCGAATGTTTATACGTATACGGACGATTCAGCGAGAAATGATATTTCCTATTTGAAAATTGCCAACGACTCGGAATATCTTTATGTTCTGGTTGCGGCCGATAACGACATAACGAATTATACGTCCGGAGATGAATGTTGGATGAATCTTTATATTTCTACGGGTGTAGACGGTGGCTGGGAAAATTATAACTTTGTTATCAATCGTAAACCTTCCGACGGGAAGACATCAATCGAGGCGCTTTCCGTAGATGCAAACGGCAAGATCCAAGCGGCGATGCTTTCAGAACAGGCGGATTATTCGGTGAACGGGAAGTTTATTTCTTACAGAATTCCGCTCAGCGCTCTGAAAGTTACGAGTGCGGATGAAATTCAGATCAAAGCCTGCGATAATATTTTTGCAGTCAAGGCGACGGAAGAAAATGACGGCGTAGGCGTGTATTCGTTCGGAGATGTAATGGCGTTTTACTGCGGCGGCGATTCTGCCCCGATCGGCAGGTTAAATTATACCTATCGTATGGCATATTGAGCGATTAAGGGACGTCCGTTCAGGCGGCGTTTCTGAAATATAGTTTAAGGAGGAATTTATGACAAACGTATTAGCAAAATCCAGAAAATGGATCGTAAGTTTTCTGGCTGTAGTGGCATTGCTGTTCAGTATTATCGGAACAGCAATGATTTGCGGCAATGTGCCTTCCGTTTCGGCTGCGGAAGGTGAAGGCGGATCGTGGAAAGATTTCAAAGATCAGCAGACATACATCGCATCGGCAGGGTTGACGACGCTTTCCAATGTATCGGGCGCGATCGTAGTGAATCAGGAAAACATCCTGGAGAGTGAGAACAACACGGTGCGTTTCCAGATGATCGTCGACAAAAGTTCGGAATGGTCAGGCTTCGGCTTCCTGAACGGACTGGAATCTGACACGGGAGAGGGGCTCACCAGCTGGAAAAACTTCTCATGGGCAAGCAATCAGGGAGGTATCGATGTCGCAAACCACGTCATTGTTAAGGATCAGGGGGGTCAGACTTTCCCGAGCCCGAACGTAGGTGTTAACGGTGTTCCTGTCCTTTCGGATTACCTGAAAGAGGTAGAGATCCATATCGGTACAGGTGAAGGCGGCGATGTATCGTATATCAAGATCGGCGGATCTCAGTTAGGGCTCGAAGGTTCGGGCGGTTCTGCGATCGCGTCCATTACCGAAAGCGATTTCCCCAACGGGTGTTATTTTATCTTCCACATTAACCTGGATGCGTCGAGCAGTCGGTTTATCGGTTTCACGGAATACAATACACCGGTCGTTACTTCTTTGAGTGATGAACTGAAAGAACAGATCCCGCAGTATGATCCTTCGCTGATTTCGGACGGATTGCAGGTTACTGTTGCAAACCTTGCGGATAGTTCTTCCGTTACGGTTGAACTGAACGGGACAGCGGTTGATTCACAATATTATACATTGAATGCAGATACGGAAACGACAGCAACTCTGACGATCAAAAAGGAATTTTGGTCGGGCGTCACGTTCTCGGCGGAAAATTATCTTTCTATAACTTCCTCTAACGGCAGTGCAGTCGTTGTTTTGGATATTTCAACGGGCGTAGCTCCTACGTGGGCAGGGGATGATTTTATAGTCATCGATGAAATCGAAGATACGTCATTTGTTTTCAACAGCGTTTACGATACCTATACAGCGGAATCGCTTCTAGTAAAGAGCGGTATTTATAAAGGCGGAGCTCTTTCGGAATTGACGGCAGGTGAAGATTATATTCTGAGTGCTCCTGAAAAGCAGGATGATGACAGTTACAATTATACTTTGACGATCAAAAACTCTTATCTGGAAAGCGTACTCGGAACTTACTATGGCAGATATTTCCTGATTTCTTTCGGTACAAATTCTTTGGAAGCGTCGCTTTATCACAGACAGGCAACGGAAGGCTGGGTGGTACGTTCCGTTGATTTGGCAGAAGGCGGACAGTTGAGTGTTGATGATTACTATACGTCGGGAACTTTCCGTAACATGAGCTCATCGGTTCTTTCGACCAGAATTTATTATAACCAGGGTCTGGATGTTACAAAGCCGATCGTATTGGAATTCAGAGGAATCCCTACGACAACGACTTGGGCTATGTTGCAAGTTTCCGACAGTCTGAAGACGATGGATTACTTCTCCGATAACACAGCGGCAGAAGCTGTAATACAGGCGTTGTTCTTTGGCGAAGGAAGAACAGATATTCAGAAGTTTACGGGATTCAGTATCGGCAGCAGCGAATCGACAAATGCAAATTATACAGCTTCTTCCATGAAAGGTATCGTGATTGAAATGTATTTCGGCGAAACGGCGGAAGAAGGATACTTTAAGATCAATGGTACGAGTTGCGGAAGTTTGGCGGTATCGCAGGCAGATTTTGAAGATGGTAAAGCCTACATTGGTTGGTTTATCAATGATACGGTGGGAAATTACAATTTTACACTGAACAGTCATGTGAATTCCGTGGCTATATCTGAACCGCTTGCGGATTCGGCATACGCAATGGATCTCGCAAAAGCAAATGATTTTTCTTTGAAACTGATCAACGTCAATGAAACCGGTGATATTACCGTTTCTGATAATGCCGGTAACACTTTGGTCAAGGATACCGATTATACGTACGATACGGCAACCGGAACGTTGACTTTGAAGGCGTCTTATTTCGGCAGAATCGATTTTGCAAAGAGTTCAGTCATCTCTGTGTGGGACAACGTAAATAAAAACGGAACGCAGTTTTCCATGACATATTCTTCTTCGAATATGCAAGATTCCTCCGTCGCATTTGTGTCGACGGGTTCGATTGCGGATGCAGTGTTTGAGCTGAGCGGCGTAAGCGAAGTCTCAATGGTGCTGGATGCGGAAGGAAATACTCTGGACGCTTCTATGTATACGTTTGCGAACGGTAAGCTGACGATCAAAAAAGACGCGATTGCCGATGAGAATGGTGTTACTGAATTTATGGCAGTAAGCGGCGCGGAATTGTATCCTTGCTATGTTTATGCCGCGGCATTTGAAAACGGAGGCGCGCAGACTTCCGGGGCCGGTTCGGTTTCCGTTGCTGACGGAACGTATTCGCTCAAAGGAGATGCTTCTTATATATTGATGCAGTCTATGAGCTTTGATAAAGGTGTTACATTCCTGGTCGATTTCAGTTCAATTCCCGGTTATTATCAGAACGGTAATGGGGCGCAGGCCGGTTATGTGACGTTTGAGTTTTATGATCCGTACAGCGGATATACCTTCTCTTACAGTTTATACTGCAACTACGATGATGATTCGATTACGGCAAATTACACGGCACTCTTTGAATCTTATAGCATGACGGATTCCGAAGGAACAGCGGTTATTATTCCGATGACGAGGACGATCAACATCAGTAATGGTGAAAATCCTTCTGCGCTTGGGGTGCATCAGATCGTGTTCTCTTACGAAAACGGTGTTATGACGATCACGGTAGATACCGCACGTTCCACAACGGTCACTGATCTTGGAATATTCAATACAAGTGCGAGTGTATGTACCGTATCTGTTCCTGCCGGTACAGCCGATGGAGGAATGGAGCTGGAGCTGAATTACTATGAAGGTACGGAAGTTCCCGATGGCGGAGATACGGAAGAACCTGGAACTGATCCGGATGGAGGCGAGGATAAGCCCGGAACTGACACAGACGGGGATAAGGATGACGGCAGCACAAACACAGGGTGCAGCGGTATGGTATCTGTATCCGGTATTGTAATGGGTATTGCGGCCGCAACGCTTGCTGTAGTCGCTATGGCAAAACGGAAACGTCAGGAATAAAATTACGGACTCGAGTAAAAAAGAATGCCGTCTGAAATGTTTTTTCTGACAGGCAAAATAAGGTTGCAATGTTTATGAAGCGGTTCATTGGTTTTTCGTTCAAAAAAAGAGATATTTGAAACAGGTTGGTCATCTTGCTTAATATAGTCGGTGGCGAAACACAGGATATCAATTTTTAGAGACCGGTGAAGGACAAGTAATGACATTTACAAAAAGGATAAAAATGCAATAAATGTTTGCCTATCTTTCATGTTTTGAAATCTTTAGAATGTAGGTAAATTACACAGAACCACTTTTCCGAAAATCGGAATAGGGCGTTCAAATTTGTATAGTTTCTGTCAGATCGGAAGAGCGTCGTGTAGGGAAAGAGTGTAGATCTCGGTGGTC